>Ga0207676_10001373_pt1 | contig 18090 bp, 14 predicted proteins | sample KBSSwiS72_FD_184307 | JGI IMG/M metagenome (GOLD analysis project Ga0207676, IMG submission 184307) | Switchgrass rhizosphere microbial communities from Kellogg Biological Station, Michigan, USA - KBS Switchgrass S7-2 (SPAdes) (version 2) | ecosystem: Host-associated > Plants > Roots >...
CTTCTCGGCGGCCCGACGGGCGCGGACCTCTTCCAGCTCGCGCGCCTTCTTCTGGGCGCTGGCCTCGAACACCTCGGGACGGACCGTCGGCTTCGGCTTCATCTTGGCAAGGAGGGCCTTCCGCGCCTCGGCCTGGGCCGACAGACGTTCGGTGAAGCCCCCGATCTTGGGCTCTCTCATCTCAACTGTTCGCTTGAATTGACGGCCGAGGGGAGAACCCCTCGGCCCGGCCTCGGTTTCGGCTTAGCCGACGATCTCGGCGTCGGTGAAGAACTGGGCGATTTCGATCTGGGCGTTGTCCTGGCTGTCGGAGCCGTGGACCGAATTCTCGCCGACGCTCTCGGCGTAGAGCTTGCGGATGGTGCCGTCGGCGGCCTGCGCGGGATTGGTGGCGCCCATGACTTCGCGATAGCGCGCCACGGCGTTGTCGCCTTCCAGCACCTGCACCACGACCGGCGCCGAAATCATGAAGTCGACCAGTTCACCGAAGAACGGACGCTCCTTGTGAATCTCGTAGAACTTTTCCGCCTGGGCGCGGCTCATCTGAATGCGCTTCTGCGCGACGATGCGCAGGCCGGCGTCCTCGATCACCGCATTGACCTTGCCGGTCAGGTTCCGCCGGGTCGCGTCCGGCTTGATGATCGAGAAGGTGCGTTCGGTCATGGGCTCTGGGTCTTCGCTTTTTGAGGAGGTTCGCGGCGGACCACGAAGTGGCCGGCTCTATAGCCGCAAGGCCCCGCCTCGCCAAGGCGGTCCGAGGCAGATTCGCAAGCTGGCGCGGGTCGCCGCGGCCAGCGCATGACGAACGCCGGCGCTTCTGTTATGCAGCGCCGCGATCAGGGCGGCCTCCCGATCACCTGATCTCCTCCCCCTCTCCGCTGTTCCGGCGCGCGCGGACGTGCGCACCCTTCATCCGCGATCCGAAAACCATGCTGCAGATCAACGAACTGACCTTCGACGCCTGGGGCCGCCGGTTCTTCGACCAGGCGAGCGTCAACATCCCCAAGGACGCCAAGGTCGGCCTGGTCGGCCGCAACGGCGCCGGCAAATCCACCCTCTTCAAGTTGATCCTCGGCAAGCTGGCGCCCGGCGGCGGGGACATCAGCCTGCCGCGGCTGGCGCGCATCGGCTCGGTCGACCAGGAGCATCCGGCCACGCCCATCAGCCTGATCGACACGGTGCTGGCGGCCGACGTGGAGCGCGCCGACCTGCTGTCCCGGCTGGAGACCGCCGAGCCGGACGAGATGGGCGACATCTGGGGCCGGCTGATCGAGATCGACGCCGACCGCGCGCCCTCGCGCGCCGCCGAGATCCTGTCGGGCCTGGGCTTCAGCCAGGAGGACCTGACGCGGCCGATGGCCGAGTTCTCCGGCGGCTGGCGGATGCGGGTGGCGCTGGCCGCGGCCCTGTTCGCCCAGCCCGACCAGCTGCTGCTGGACGAACCGACCAACTACCTCGACCTGGAAGGCGCCCTGTGGCTGGAGTCGCGGCTGAAGAAGTACCCGCATTCGGCGATGGTGATCAGCCACGACCGCGAGCTGCTCAACAACTCCTGCGACCACATCCTGCACCTGAAGGACGGCCGGCTGGAGCTCTACGTCGGCGGCTATGACGCCTTCGAACGCCAGCTCAGCGAGAAGCTGCGCCTGCAGGAGGCCAGCCGCGCCAAGGTCGACGCCAAGCGCGCCCATCTGCAAAGCTTCGTCGATCGCTTCCGGGCCAAGGCCAGCAAGGCCACCCAGGCCCAGTCGCGCCTGAAGATGCTGGCCAAGCTGCCGCCGATCGCCGCGGTGGTCGAGGAGCACGTCGCCCCGTTCGTCCTGCCCTCGCCGGAGCGGCCGATCGCCCCGCCGCTGCTGCGCATCGAGGACGGCGACGCCGGCTACGGCGGCCCGCCGATCCTGCGGCGGATGAACCTGCGGCTCGACGTCGACGACCGCATCGGCCTCCTGGGCGTCAACGGCGCCGGAAAGTCGACGTTCGCCAAGCTCGCCGCCGGAGCCCTGAAACTGCAGGCCGGCCAGCTGCACCGGTCGGGCAAGCTCAAGGTCGGCTGGTTCCACCAGCACCAGATCGAGGCGATGGATCCGACGGACACGCCGCTGGACATCATCCGCCGCGCGCTGCCCGAGGCGACGGAAGCCAAGCGCCGGGCGGTGCTGGCCTCGTTCGGCATCGGCGTCAGCAAGGTCGAGACCACCGTCGCCAACCTCTCCGGCGGCGAGCGCGCGCGGCTGCTGCTCAACATGGTGGCGATGGAAGCCCCGCACCTGCTGATCCTCGACGAACCGACCAACCACCTGGACATCGACAGCCGCCGGGCCCTGCTCGATGCGCTGAACGAGTATGAGGGGGCGGTCATCCTGATCACCCACGACCGTTCGCTGATGGAGCTGGTCGCCGACCGGCTGTGGCTGGCGGCGGACGGAACCATCGCCCCCTTCGACGGCGACATGGACGACTACGCCCGCTTCGTGCTGGACCGCGCGCGGATGGCGGCCCGCGCCCCGACCCAGGTGCGCGAGGTCGAAGCCAAGCCCGTCGAAGCGCCCGCCCCGCCGCCGCGGGCCAAGGTCCCGACCGGCACCGCGCGCCGCCGCGCCGAGAACGCCGAGGCGGCGCTCGCCCGGGCGATGGAGGAGCTGGCGCGGATCGATTCGGCGCTCACCGATCCCAGCGTCTTCGCCAGCGATCCGGCGAAAGCGGCCGAACTCGGCCGCCGGCGCGACGCCGCCGAGGCGACCGTCGAGGCCGCCGAAACCGAATGGCTGGCGGCCCAGGAGGCCTATGAGGCGCTGCGCGCAAGCGCCTGACTTCACTGCAGGAACCGACGTCCCGCTTCGAGCATTGCCGCCCCGTTCAGAGCGAAGGACGGGCCCATGTTCGGGCGAAGGCGGAAGCAGCGGACGGCGCGCCGGCGTGACGGAAGTCTCGCCTGGGACGTGGCGCCGCTGATGGTGCTGGCGGGAGCCGGGGTGGCGCTGTTGCAGCCGCCCGGCCCGCGGCGGGGCCGGCGGTTCGAACCGGGCCGCGGCCGCAGGGCCGCCTCTCCGACCCGGATCCCCAGGCGCGGCTGGATGGACATCCTGCTGCGCACCAAGAGCGAAATCGCCGAGGACCAGGCGCCGCTGGTGGCCGCCGGCGTCACCTTCTACACCCTGCTGGCGTTGTTTCCCGGGATCGCCGCCTTCGTGTCGCTCTACGGCCTGTTCGCCGACGTCAACGAGGCGCAGCGGCATCTACAGCTGATCGCCGTCGTGCTGCCTCCCGGCGCCCTCGATTTCATCGGCGAGCAGATGATCCGCCTCGCCGCGGCCAACAAGGGCGGCCAGTCGCTGGCCTTCGTCGTCGGCCTCCTGGTGTCGATCTGGAGCGCCAACGGCGCGGTGAAGGCGCTGATCACCGGCCTCAACATCGCCTATGAGGAGCAGGAGACGCGCGGCCTGGTGAAGCGGACCCTGACCTCGCTCGGCTTCACCCTTGGCCTGCTGGTGTTCCTGATCGCAGCCGTCGCCGCCTTGGCGGCCCGGCCCGCGCTGGAGGCCTTCGTCGGCCCCTCCGCGGCCACGGTCTTCAGCTGGATCATCTGGCCGGTGCTGGTGGTGCTGCTGGCGCTGGGGCTGGCCCTGCTCTACCGGTTCGGCCCCAGTCGCGATCCCGTGCAGTGGAAATGGATCACCTGGGGCAGCGCCGGCGTGGTCGTCTTCTGGCTGGCGGCTTCGGCGCTGTTCTCGCTCTACGTCGGCAACTTCGCCCACTACGACAAGACCTACGGGTCGCTGGGCGCAGTGATCGGCTTCATGATGTGGGTCTATCTGTCCACCTTCGTGGTGCTTGTGGGGGCCGAGCTGAACTCCGAGATCGAGCACCAGACGGCGGTCGACACCACGGTCGGCGCGCCCCGGCCGATGGGCCTGCGCCGGGCGACCATGGCCGACACCTTGGGGGCCGCGCGCGGGCGGTGACGCCTGGCCCCGCCGTCGCAGCCGTCGGGCCGCGACGGCGGGGCCTTGCCTCAGGTGATGTGCTTGGGGCTGATCGGGTCGCTGCTGGGGAAGGTTTCTTCGATCGCCTCGTCCAGCAGGGCTTCCTGGTCGCTCTCGCAGTTGGCCTTCTTATCGGCCAGCTGATCGTGCTTCCCATGCTCGGGCAAGGGGTCGACCTCGCGAGCGTGGGGGACGTCAACGTGACGGTCCTCCGGCTTCGGGAATCCCTCGACCGCCATGTCGGCCGTCGAGCCGCCGGAGCCATGGCTGAAAGCGCGGGCGGCTTCGTCTTCGGTCTGCTTCTGGGGCATCGGAGCTCCTTATGGCTTCGCTCCTGACCTAACCCCTCAGCAAGGAGGCGGTTGCCGCCATCGCCCGGTGCGTCTGCCGTTGCGTGGCGCGGGCTACGCGCACGCCGTCGTGAATTGCTCCTTCCGAGACCAGTGTTCTTTATAGCGGTCGAGCTGTTGCAAGGCCGCAGAAGGAGCGCCGCGATGACGTCGTGGGAGTTCAAGGGCCGGGAACTCGTCAACTGCACGTGCGAGTACGGCTGCAACTGCCAGTTCAACGCCCTGCCGGACAAGGGCCACTGCCACGCCGTCGCGGCGCTCGTCATCGACGAAGGCCATTTCGGCGACACGCCGCTGGACGGCCTGAAGCTCGCGGCCATCTTCAAATGGCCGGGGCCCATCCATGAAGGAAATGGCGAGGCGATCGCCTTCGTCGACCGGCGCGCCGACGACGCCCAGCGCGACGCCTTGCTGCGGATCATGACCGGCCAGGACACCGATCCGTTCGCCACCATGTTCGCGGTCTACGCCTCGACGGTGGCGACCATGCACGAGCCGGTCTTCACCGATATCGAGGTGGAGATCGACGTCGACGGCCGCACGGCGCGGGCCGCGGTGCAGAACTATTTCGAGATGACTGGCCGACCGATCCGCAATCCGGTGACCGGCGAAGACTCCCGCGGGCGCATCGAACTGCCGGACGGCTTCGAATACGAGGTCGCCGAGATCGGCAGCGCCAGCAGCCGCACCCAAGGTCCGGTGCGCGTTGAGATCACCGACAAATACGGCCAGTTCGCCCGGCTCCACCTGAACAATCACGGCGTCGTCCGCTCGCGCGCCGCAGCCTAGGCCTTGAGCCGAACCTCGCCCCTCGAGCGCCTGCTGCGGCGAGAGCGGATCATCGTCGCGGCGGGACTGGCGACGCTGGCGGGGCTGGCCTGGATCTACCTGCTCGGCGGCGCCGGCATGGACGCCGGCGCCTGGGAGATGACCCGGCTCACCCTGTTTCCGCACCGGCTCGCCGCGGCCCCGGCGATGAGCATGGACGGCATGGGGATGGCCGCTGCAGGCGCCGGCCGGGCCTGGGACCTGCGGGTCTGGCTGCTGGTGGTCGCCATGTGGTGGACCATGATGGTGGCGATGATGGCGCCCAGCGCCGCGCCGATGATCCTGCTCTACGCCAAGGTCCGCGGGCATGCCAAAGGCCAGGACCCGCGCGGTGGCGGGCTGGCGCCCACCGCCGTCTTCGCCGCCGGCTACCTGGCGGTCTGGCTGCTGTTTTCCCTCGCCGCGGCCGGTCTGCAGGCCGGGCTGGAAGCCTCCGCCCTGGTCTCTGCGGCGCTGATGGGATCCACCAGCCGCTGGCTGTCGGCAGGCGTGCTGGTCGCCGCCGGCCTCTACCAGCTCACGCCGTTGAAAAACCTCTGCCTGGCCCAGTGCCGCTCTCCGGCGGCCTTCCTCAGCCGCCATTGGCGCCCCGGCGCGGCCGGCGCGCTGCGGCTGGGGCTCCTGCACGGCGGCTATTGCGTCGGCTGCTGCTGGGCGCTGATGGCGCTGCTGTTCGTCGGCGGCGTAATGAACCTGGCGTGGATCGCCGCCCTCGCCCTGCTGGTCATGGCCGAGAAGCTGCTGCCGGCCGGCCCCTGGACGGCCCGGGCCGCAGGCGCGCTGCTGCTGGCCTGGGGCCTCGCCACGACCATCGCCTAGCCCATCTGGGCTGCCGCCGCGGGCGCGGCGGCTACCCCCGCCCGACCTTCGCCCGCTGGGCCGTCCGGGTCGGCGGCGTGTACCAGATCGGCGAGGAGACGGCGCGCTCCTGGATCGTCGCCGGCATGTGCGCCGGCAGCGGCAGGTTGCGCTTCACCGCCAGCAGGGTGTTCCAGCGCGGGGTCGGGATCTCGATGGCCCGGGCGTAATAGACCGCCGGCTTGGCCGGATCGAATTCCGGATCGCGCCAGACGCCGCTGAGCGTCGGCGCGCCGACGGTATTGGCGTAGGCGCCGGTCTTCAGATCGACGGTGTTGCGCACCGACGGCAGCTTGCCGGTCCTCGGATCACGCTTTCGCTCCGGCGACCAGACCACGTCGAACACCTTCTCGCGGTAGTCGCCGCCCTCGAGCCAGACCTTGACGATCTGGATGCGGTCGAGATTGCCGCTGGTCGGATCCTTGGCCGCCTGGACGATGAAGCCGGGGGCGCCGGCGGCCCGCGGCCGCGCGGCCAGGTCGCCGCCCATCGGCGTCGCCGTCTTATAGGCGACCGCGACCCAGTCGCGCTTGCTGAGCGCGTCGGGCGCGACGTTCCAGCCGCCGAAGAAGCGCAGCCGCAGCGTCGGCCCGGAGGTGGCGAAGGTCTCCTTGCGTCGCAGGGCGGCGTAGATCGATTCCCGCGTGTTGCGCTCGGCCCAGACGCCGGTCAGGCCGGCTGAGCCATAGATCCCGGCCAGGCCGAGTTCGGCGTCCTCGCCGTTCTTGGCGCGTTCCTCGAGGCTCGCCGCATGCGGGCCGCCCGGCGGCGGCGGCGCAAGGATCTTCTGGGCCTGCTCGCGGCTCGGGAGGTTGACCTTCGGATCGATGCTGAGCGCGCCCGCGCCGGCGTAGGCGTTCTCGTCGCTGTTCGACAGGCCGGAATGGTAGTCGCTCGCTCCGACGAAGCCGAGCTTGAACGGGTTGGCCCCGACCTTCGACTGGACCACCAGGCCGCGACCCAGCGCCTGGCGCACATAGCTGCCGTTCACCGCGCTGGGGCCGCCGACCAGCAGCTGCTCCATCACCTCGAAGTTGTTGAACTCGTCGCTGGGCGACAGCTCGGGGGCGGTCTCCGACTGGCCTTTGTTCTGGAAGACCTCGGTCAGCGGCTCGTTCAGCGCCCGGCGCTGGGCGTAGGCTTCGCTGATCGGATGACCGTCGCTGTCGTTCCAGTCGAACATAAGCCCGCCACTGGCGTTGGCGTTGTGCGGGATAGCCAGCGCCTCGATCCCCTGGCCGCGCAGCCGCTCCAGATAGCTCCAGAGATCCTCGGGCCGCGGCGATTCGGCCGAGGAGAAGGGCGCGGGCGGCGGGGCGTTCTTGAAGATGACGTTGCGGTGCAGGTTGGACTTCTGGTCCGACATCGAGGTCCACTCGTAGGCCACGAAGGTGGTGAACTTGCCGGGTTGATAGTTCCTGTTCGCCGCCTCGACCTCGCCCTTCCAGGCGCGCGCCATCGCCGCCGGGGCGTCGAGCTCCGGCAGCTCCTGGTGCGTCGAGTTGGCGCGGAACACCGCCAGGAAGGCCTGCAGCGGATGCTCGCGCAGCTGCTTGCCGAGATCGCTCTTGGCGAGCGGGCTGGTCGGATCGTCGACCTGGTTGAGCGTGCCCATGAATTCGGCGTGATCGGTCACGGCGGTGAAGTCGAGCGGCCGCGGACGCTGCACCGTCTGCCCGAGATAGGTGATCGGCTCGCCCCTGGCGAAGCGGTAGGCCTCGTCCGGCGTGCTGCGCGTGCCCATCATCGAATAGGCGTCGAAGGACTGGCCGGTATGCAGGTGCAGTTCACCGAACAGGGCGCGGCGGTCGGCCGGATCGTCTTCCGCCGCCTGGGCGACGGCCGCGAGGCTCGGCGCGGGCTTGCCCGCCGGCGGGCTCGCCAGGGCGAACAGGCCGTAGACGCCGGCGACGGCGGCGCTGGAGGCCAGCAAAAGGCGTAGTCGGGTCATGTCGGGCTCCGAAAATGTCGTGGGTCGGTCAGGTGAAGGCGGCGGCGGTCCGTTCGAGGACCCAGAAGGCCGCGAAGGCGCCAATGGCGTAGGGCGGCAGCCGCAGGGCGATACGATCGGCGGCGGCAGGCAGCCGCGCGCGCACCGGCCGCAGCGCCAGGATCGCCAGGATCGCCGCCCCGACGAAAATCAGCTGCCCGGCCTCGACGCCGAGGTTGAATAGCAGCAGCGAAAGCGGCACGGCGTCCTTCGGCAGGCCCACGTCGGCCAGCGCGCCGGCGAAGGCGAAGCCGTGCAGCAGGCCGAAGATGAAGGCGATCAGCCAGGGATAGCGCGCCGTCAGCGGCTCCTGACCGCGGAATCGGTTCGCCAGTTCGCCGGCGACATAGACGATGCTGAGCGCCACCAGCGCTTCGATCATCGCCGAAGGCGCATGGACGAGGCCGAGCGCGCTGGCGCCTAGGGTCAGGCTGTGGGCGACGGTGAAGGCGGTGACCGCCTGCAGCAGCCGCCAGCGCACGCCGACCAGCAGCAGCAGGCCCAGGACGAACATCAGGTGGTCGATCCCGGTGAGAATGTGCTCCACCCCCAACCGGAAATAGGCCGGGACCGCCAGGCCGCCGGCGGACTGGAAAGCCAGCGCCGCCTGCGCCCGGTCGGGCCGCAGGATGGTCTCGAAGCTGCGGCCGTCGGCCAGGTCGACGTGGACCAGGGCGTCGGTGATGGTCCGGTCCAGTCCTTCGATCGACAGGGTCCGTCCGGCGAGCGGGTCGGGCGCGGCGTCGCGCACCCGCCACGTGCGGATCAGGAAGCCTGGGGTGGCGAAGGACTCCGTCGGCGGCGCTTCCAGCCAGCCGTTCGACAGGTGCGGCGCGAGACGTATGGCCATCTCGCCAAGGGCCGGCTGCTTCCAGGTGACCACGAAGTGGTCGCCCGCATCCTGGCGGATCTCCAGATAGGCGGGCCGCACCTCGTGGGCGGCTGCCGTCCCAGCGGCGAAGAGGCCGAGGGCCAGGGCGGCGAGCAGGGCGAGAAACCGCCTCATGGCCGGAGCGCCGCGCCGCGCACCACGGTGAATCGCCCCTTCAGCGCGGCGAAGCTGCGGCGGTTGGCGACCTCCTGGCGCTCGGCGAGCAGGGCGTCGCGAACCTGCGGGCGCACCGCCTCGAAGGGCGGAACAGCGGCCGGCGCCACCGACTGCACGCGCACCAGGTGCCAGCCGTAGCTGGAGCGGAAGGGACCCGCCCAGCGACCGGTCGGCGCGGTGAACAGGCTGCGGCTGAGCTCGCTGTCGCCGAACAGCCGGCGAGCGGCGTCCTGGCCGAATCCGGAATAGTCGTAGAGGTCGGGGAAGCTGTCGCCACGTTCCGGCGCGCGCTCGATGGCCTCGGAAAGCCCGGCCAGGACCGCCTGGGCGCGCCGGCGTCCGGCCTGGGGTCCGCCCGCGCCGTCGGCGAAGTAGACGTGGCTGAAGCTGACCGTCGCCGGCGCGGCGTACTCCGCACGATGGCGCTGGTAATAGGCGACCAGCTCGGCCTCGCTCGGCTCGGCCGGGGCGGCGAGATCCTGCTGCAGGAACTGCATCTTCTGCACGATCCGCCGACGGACGATTTCGTCGTCGCGGTCGAGCTTGCGCGCCAGCCCCTCGCGATAGAGCACCTCCTCGTCGACATAGTGGTCGACCAACTCGTCCAGCCGCCGCCGCGAAGGCGCCTCGCCAAATTCGGCGCGGTAGCCAGCGACCAGTTGGCCCACCCGTTCGGGCGTGATCTCGATGCGGTAAAGATCGGCGGCCGCCCTGTGGTGCTCGTAGGCGGCGAACAGCACCAGGCCCGCGACGAAGAAATGGACCAGCGGCTCGCGCAGCAAGCGCTGCGCTCCGGCCCGCGCCCGGTCGAGCCCGGCGGGCGGGGCTCTGCGGACCTGGATCAGCGCTTCAAGGATCTCGGCCGTCACGGCGTCTCCTTCGCAAACGGCAGCGCCGGGACGCCCGGCGCGGCCTTCAACCTCTTCTTGCGGTCAGTATTTCAGACGAAGCGTCACGCCATAGGTGCGGGGGTCGCCGAGTTGGGCGAACAGCGCGCCGGTATTGCCGGGCCCAGGCGAAAGGAAGGTGAAGTACTTCGAATTGCTGAGGTTCTTGCCCCAGACATAGAGATCCCAGCCGTCGGCGCGGACGCCGGCGCGGGCGTTCACCAGGCTGAGTTGCGGCAGGCGCGTGTAGGTCGAATCCGAGGCGTGGGAGTAGAGCGACGAGCGATAGCTGTAGTCGGCGCCGACATAGGCCTTGGCTTCACGCGCGCCGAGCGAGACCGGGCGGCTGTACTCTCCCCCGGCCGCGGCGGCCCAGCGCGGGGTGCCCGCTAACGGCCGGCCGCTGAGGTCGCAGGACGGCTGGGTGATCGCCTCCAGGCCGCACTGGCCGCCGGGGTATTTCTGGTAGACGGCGTCGTTGAAGGTGGTCGAGGCGTAGAGCGACAGGTCGTCGGTCGGCTGGGCCTGGGCGTCGATCTCGAAGCCCTTGGTGCGGACCTCGGGGACGTTCGACAGGTACATCTTCTGGATGTTGGGATCGTAGATGTTGGCCTGGTATTCCCTGTCGCGCTGCCAGAAGAGGTCGGCGTTGAGCGTCAGGCGACCGTCGAACAGGCGGGTCTTCAGACCGGCTTCGATCGCATCGACCTTCTCAGGCGCGACGATGGCGTTGGCGCCGGCCGGCAGCACCGTCAGGTTGAGCCCGCCGGACTTGGTGCCGCGGGCGTAGTTCACATAGGCCAGAACGCCGGGGTTCAGCTGGTAGGACAGGTTGATCAGGCCGGAGACGTCGCTGTCACTGTTCTTGAGCTGGTAGGCGGTCGATGTGGCGATCCCCGCGCGCGCCCCGGCGAAGGGCGCGAGCGCGCCGGTCAGCGGCGCCCCGCCGGACGCGACCGCGTTGTAGCTGCCGCGCTTGAAATCCTGAGTATAGCGCAGGCCGCCGGTCAGGTTGAGGTCCGGCGTGATGTGCCAGACCGCCTGGCCGAACGCCGCCAGGCTGTCGGTGTTGTACTTGCTGACGAAGTTGGTCCCGACTCCGTTGAGAACCGCGGCCGGAACCGCCGGCCCGAGCAGGAAATAGCTGGCCGCGTCGCCATATCGGGTAAGCCCGACCGCCCGGATCTGTTCGCGATAGAGATAGAGGCCCGCGACATAGTCGATCCGGTTTTCGCCGGCCGACGCCACCCGGAATTCCTGGGTGTACTGGTTGGTGTAGTCGCCGTTCTGGCCGGCGGTCATCACCGAGATCGGCGTATTGTCGCCATCGTTCCCCGGCCACCAGTTCCAGAACCGCCAGGAGCTGACGGAGGTGAAGACCGCCTTGGGCGTGCTCCAGTTGGTCTCGACCGAAAGCCCGCCGGTCTCCTGGATCGCCTTGAAGGGCGAATTGACGTCGGCCTTGCGCGCGGACGGATCGACCGTCGGGGTCCAGCCGAAGGCCTGGGCATAGGCGTTGAAGTTCTTGCCGTTGGTCGGCGAGACCACCTTGGCCAGGACCTGGGTGCAGCAGTGGGTGGGCTGGCGCGCGTAGTCGGCGATCACCCGGACCTTGAGGTCGTCCGTCGGCGTGTAGAGCAGCTGGCCACGAAGCGTCAGGTTCCTGTAGTTGTTGACCTTCTTGCCGTCATAGACATTGGTCAACAGACCCTCGCGGGTGGTCGTCGCCACCGAGAGACGGCCCGCCAGCTTGTCTGCGACCAGCGGGCCCGACACCGCCGCCTTGGCCTGGAAATAGCCGTAGTTTCCGCCGGTGACTTCCAGGCTGGCGGTGGGCTTGAAGCTCGGGCCGGCGGTGACCACGTTGATCGCGCCGGCCGTGGTGTCCTTGCCGAACAAGGTCCCCTGGGGTCCGCGCAGCACCTCGATGCGGTCGATGTCGATCAGGTCGAGTGTCGCGGTCGCGGGGCGGCTGTAATAGACCTGGTCAACGTAGAAGCCGACCCCGGGCACCAGGCCGTCGTTGGCGAGGCCGATGTTGTTGCCCAGGCCGCGGATGTTGATGTTGGCGTTGCGCGGGTTGAAGAAGGTGAACTGGATGCTCGGCGTCAACTGGGCGACCTGGGCGATATTGCTGGTGTTGGTCTTGTCCAGGAACTGGCCGCCGATGACCGACAGCGCCGCCGGCACCTTCTGAGAATCCTCGGCGCGGTGACGGGCGGTGACCACCACCTCCTCGACGCCGATGCCGGCGTCTGCGTCCGCCGTGGCAGTCGCTGCCACCGCGCCCGAGGCGTCGGCGGCCTGGGCGACGCCAGCGGCGAACATGGTGGCGAGGGCGGTCATCCCCACCAGCGCGAGGCGGCGGCCTCCCAGCGCGCAGCAGGACCGTCCCGCAGCGGCGTGAAGGTCTGGTCGGGCCGGCCGAAGCTTGTCGTTACGCATCCGCGTCATCCACTCTTGTCGTCATCATGAGGTCTGCGCCGGAGCCGAACGGCCGACGGCGCAGTCGCCACGGCAGATCTCCCGCCCGGCGTCCCGGCTACTTCGCTCAAGCTGCGCCGAATGGCATGAGAGTTTTTCTATAATACCTATGAGTCTAATGGGAATTGAGTTTTCCCTGTCGCGGCGTGACGGTAGCGACGGTCGCTGCAGCGGCCTGCCTTGCGAGGGCAGGCGCGCGACGGTGCCAGCCCACAACGTGAGGTGATTCATGCCTGACCCGACGAGACCAGGACCGCTCTGTCGCTGACCGGCGACCGCCCGAACCGCCCTTAACAGACGCGACGCCATCAGCCGGCCGGGAACGCCCCGGCCGAAGGGGACCGCTTTGACCACAGAGAACCTGTTCCTGGGCCCGACCGCCCGCCGCCCCCTCCGGGCGCGGACCGCGCACCGCGCGGCGACGGCCCAAGGTCCTTCGGCCTGGCGCCTCGCGGCGCTGACCGCATCCTTCGGGCCGCTGGCCGCGGCCGGCCTGCCGCTGGCGGTCTATCTGCCCCCCTATTACGCCCAGAACCTCGGCCTTGGCCTGCCCCTGGTCGGCGCGATCTTCATGCTGAGCCGCATCTGGGACGCGATCTCCGACCCGGTGATCGGATCGCTCAGCGACGCCACCCGCAGCCGCTTCGGCCGCCGCAAACCGTGGATCGCCGCCGGGGCTCCGGTCTTCGGCATAGCCGCCGCAGCCATCTTCGCCCCCAGCCTGTTCGGAGTTCATCCCGGCGCCTTGTGGCTCGGCGCCTGGCTGGCGGTCTTCTTCCTCGGCTGGACGATGATCCAGATCCCGCTCTCGGCCTGGGCCGGCGAGATCTCCAGCCAGTACGAACAGCGCAGCCGGGTGGCGACCTATGTGCAGAGCGCCACGGCCATCGGCCTGCTGAGCGTGCTGGTGCTGCCCGCCCTGCTCGACCGGCTGGGCCCGCAGGTCGGGAGCGCCGAGGCCAAGACTCTGAGCATGGGCGGCTTCATCATCGCCACCGTCGTGCCGACAGTCGTCGCGGCCCTGCTCCTGGTGCGCGAGCCGCCGTCGCCGCCGCGGCCCGCCACCCGCGCCAACCCCTGGTCCGCCCTGCCCCTGCTGCTGCGCGAGCCGCTGCTGCTGCGCATCCTGGCGTCGGACTTCGCCGTCACCCTCGGCCAGGCGGTGCGCGGCTCGCTGTTCGTCTTCTTCGTCTCCGCCTACGCCGGGCGGCCGGACCTCGCCGCCGGCCTCTTCCTCCTGCAGTTCATCTTCGGCGTCTTCGCCGCCCCGCTGTGGCTGCGGATCAGCTACCGCCTCGGCAAGCACCGCACCGTGATCGCCGCCGAACTGCTGCAGGCGGCCATCAACCTGGGCCTGCTCACTGTTGCTCCCGGCTCGCTGGCGCTGCTCGTCGGCCTGACCGTCGCCCAGGGACTCAGCCAAAGCGCCGGCAACCTGATGCTGCGGGCCACCGTCGCCGACGTCGCCGACAAGCACCGCCTGGAGACGGGCCACGACCGCACCGGCCTGTTCTTCTCGGTGTTCAGCCTGGCCACCAAGATGGGCAGCGCCGCCGCGGTCGGCATCGCCCTGCCGCTGATCGCCCTGCTCGGCTTCAAGCCCGGCCATGTGAACACGCCCGAGGCGCTGGAGTCGCTGAAGCTGGTCTTCGCCCTGGGCCCGGCGCTCGCCCACCTGGCGTCCGCCGCCCTGATGACCGGCTTCAACCTCGACGCCATCCGCCACGGCGAGATCCGCCGCGCCCTCGAGGGCGGCGCCCACCTCGCCCGAGATTCCGCGGAGGGCCGCCTGGCCCCCGCCGAATAGCCCTCCCCTCCCCGCGCACCCCCTTCAAAGGAGCCATTCCCATGAGCGCAGACGGATATCTCAACACCACGAGCCTCGACATCGCCCCGATCGGCGGGCGCCTCGGCGCCGAAGTCCGCGGTTTCGCCCTCGGCCCGGAGTTGTCCGACGCCCAGGTCGAAGCGATCCGCGAAGCCCTCTACCGCCACAAGGTGCTGTTCTTCCGCGAGCAGCACCAGCTCGACGACGCCGCCCAGGAGGGTTTCGCCAAGCGCCTCGGCGAACCGGTCGCCCATCCGACGGTGCCGGTCCGCGACGGCAGCAGCTACCTGCTCGAGCTCGACAGCGAGGTCGGTGGCCGGGCCAGCTCCTGGCACACCGACGTGACCTTCGTCGACGCCTATCCCGCGGCCTCGATCCTGCGCGCCGTGGTCTCGCCTGAGAATGGCGGCGACACCGCCTGGGCCAACACCACCGCGGCCTACGAACACCTGCCCGCGGCGCTCAAGGTGCTGGCCGACAACCTGTGGGCGGTGCACAGCAACGACTATGACTATGCGAACGTCCGCAGCGACAAGTTCAAGGAACACGCGGCCAACTATCGCAAGGTCTTCACCTCGACCCTCTACGAGACCGAGCACCCGGTGGTGCGCATCCACCCGGCCACCGGCGAGCGGACCCTGGTGCTGGGGCATTTCGTGCGCAACTTCGTCGGCCTGTCGACCGCCGACTCGCAGCGGATCTTCCACATCCTGCAGGACCACATCCTGCGCCAGGAGAACGTCCTGCGCTGGCGCTGGAAGGCCGGCGACGTGGCGATCTGGGACAACCGGGCGACCCAGCACTACGCCGTGGACGACTACGGCGACCAGCGCCGGGTGATGCGCCGCGTCACCATCGCCGGCGACGTGCCGGTGAGCATCGACGGCCGCACCAGCCGCATCCTGAAGCAGGAGCAGAAGCTGCAGACGGCCGCCTGAGGCCAGCGGTTCCCCAAGCAACCAGCCCTGGCTGAGAGAGAGAGAGAGAGAGAGAGAGAGAGAGAGAGAGAGAGACGACGCGCCCCGGCCCCGGCCGGGGCGCGGACGCTTAGGCCTCCCCCGGGGACGCCGGGCCAGGCTCTTCACGGCGAGGCCGCTTGCGGCTCCGTCAGGCGCCGCCCGGCGGCCGCCGCTTCCGCCTCCGGCGGGTCCAGCCACCCGCATCGTCGCGGGAGGAAGGGCGATCCCGCCTGGCCGCCGGCGATCTCCTCCTGCGCCCAGGCCTCCTGCGCCAGCCGGCTCCAGTCGGGCGAGAGCCCGAGGTCGCGGCAGACCAGGGCGACGATCTCGCCGACCGGCTTGCTCAGCACATCGCCATAGATGTCGTCGTGTTCGAGGCGCTCGCGGGCCTCCCCGGCCAGCCGCTCGCCCTCGGCCGCGTCGGCGACCTCGGCCTCGATCACCCGATCGAGGATGCGCCGGACGCGCGCCTTGCGGCGCTGCGCGGCGTTGCTACGGCCCCCCTTGAGGTGACGCTCGGTGACCTCGTCCAGCGCCTGCAGGTCCCGCATCAGAGCGGACTGCAGGGCGACGGTCAGCCGCACGGCGCGCGCGACGCGGGCGAAGGCGAGCGAGACGTCGCCCGTCACCACCTGAACCGCGCCCGGCGCCTCGCACGTCGCCTGCCGCTCGACGGCGCGGGCGATGTTGAGCCCCAGCTCGGCCAACTCCCCCAGCAGCCGCAACTGCCGCTCGATCAGGGCGCGGGGTTCCACCGCGGCGGCGTCGAGCGCCTGGGCCGCGCCCTCGGGGCGGGCCGTTGCGGCGGCGGAGGCGGGGGCGGACAGGCAGGCCATCGACGAACAAAGCACGAACGATTGGGGCGGATTGTCAAGGGAGAGCGCAGGCCACGGGCGCCAGCTTGGCCGTCTGGCTGCAGCGCCGGGCGCTTGGCGTGCAGCAACCCGGCTATTGCCCTCGAGGGGAGGAGCTTTTCCGGCCTTCATCGCATGCTGGGGGCCCGCAGGGCCCGTGGCGGATCTGAGGCCCGGTTTGGGCGGGCGGGACCGGCGGCGGTTCGGCGCGGCGGCGCCTTGAAAACGGGGATTGCTGGCGCTGCGGACAGCCAGCAGGCCCCTACTCCCTGAGCAGCGAGCTCAGCCGCAGCACCCTTCAGCGCTCGTCGCCGAAGCGCCGGACGATGGAAGATAAGGAAAGATAAGGGGACACAATACTTAACTCGCCCCGCCTTCGTCCTTCCGCTTCGGCCCAGGCTTCCGGCGCGCGAGCACCCTGCCGAGGCGCGCCCCCAGATCGGCGACGAAGGCTGCTGAGCCGAGGGGGCGGCCGGTCCGCTCTCCGGCGCGGATGACCCTGTGCTCGGCTCGACGGCCCGCCGAACGCTGCCGCAAACCGCGCGGCCCGTAGCAAAGCGTCCCGAGAACATGACGCGTTCTCAGTCTAGCCATAGCTGGGCTAGCCAGCAAAGGCACGCGTCGGTCTTGCGCCACCGCAGACATCGGCAAAACCGCGGGCGGCTTGGCCGCAACCGGCGCCCGAGCGAGGACCATCACCACGGGATACGTGGCATCACGACTTGGCTGGCCATGCGCCTTCGAAAACGAATTGCCGATCCGCCGTGGTTGGCGTTGACCCCGACGCGCACAGGCCTGAGTATCCCGTCTAGGTTGTGGGGGCGGCGCACTGTGGACAAGGCAATTGCGATTGAACTGATCAAACAACTCGGACCCGTCCTGAATTCGGTCCTTTTTCTCGCCGCGGGTCTCTTCTTGATCCTAAGGTTCCGGGGCGCGTTTGGAGACTTCTTTCGCCGCCTCAGCGAATTCTCGCTGAAGACCCCCGCGGGAGAATTCTCCGCAAAGGCGGCAGCGGAGGCGGGCGCTCTATTAGGAGCAGCGCAAGCCTCGCAACAAAAAGAGACGGATGATGGTGGCCCTCCGATTTCTCCCTCTGAGGTCAAGCCGGAGGTCTTGGCGGAAAGCATTCAAGCCGCCGCAGCCGCCGCGCCCCGCTTGCGCAACCGCAGTATACTCTGGGTCGACGACCACCCGGACAACAATGCTTTGATCGCTCGCGCCATAGCCGCGCTCGGCGTGCGCATCGAAGCCGTGACGTCCACGAACGAGGCCTTGCGTCGGATACAAACTGGCCACTTCGATCTGTTGATCACAGACATGACGCGCGGACGGGATGGTGACGCCGGCCTAGACTTTATCCAGAAGGCAAGATCGCTGAACCCTCATGCGAAGGTCATCGTCTACGCGAGTCGGCGGGCCTCGCATAAATTTCCAAGGGCGTATGAACTCGGCGCCGTAGGCGCGACAGCCGATCCGACAGATCTCTTCGATCGCGTCGTGACTTATATCGGCACATAGGCGAACCGGGAGCCACCAGCCCCCTACTCCCTGAGCAACGAACTCAGCCGCAGCACCCTTCGGCGCTCCTCGCCGAAGCGCCGGACGATCGGGAATACGGGGAATACGGGGACAGGAGCACCATTCTCCGAGTTGCGGACGGCGAGTTATTCCCGTTTTGTTCTCATTGTGGTAGAGCCTTCCTATGGCGCGGCTGGCCCGCATCGTCGTTCCGGAATGTCCCCACCACGTCACCGCCCGGGGCAATCGGCGCGAGCCGATCTTCTTCGAGGAGGGGGACCAGGAGATTTATTGCGACATCCTGGCCGAGCAGGTCCGGCGGGCCGGCGTTCAGGTGTGGGCCTACTGTCTGATGCCCAATCACGTTCACCTGATCCTCTATCCGAGCACCGAGGACGGTCTCGGCCGAGCGCTTGGAGGGGCGCATCGGCGTTGGGCGAACTACGTCAATGTGCGCGGCCGCTGGCGCGGCCACTTGTTCGACGGCCGGTTCGCCT
>Ga0207676_10001380_pt1 | contig 18070 bp, 20 predicted proteins | sample KBSSwiS72_FD_184307 | JGI IMG/M metagenome (GOLD analysis project Ga0207676, IMG submission 184307) | Switchgrass rhizosphere microbial communities from Kellogg Biological Station, Michigan, USA - KBS Switchgrass S7-2 (SPAdes) (version 2) | ecosystem: Host-associated > Plants > Roots >...
GCGAGCCCTCCGTCGGCCAACGGCTGAGACTCGCCGCTCATCCGGTGAGGGTGGGCCCCGTCAGAATTATGCTGTCGCATCGGGCCAATTGTCGGCGCCGCTCCGGGTACCTTCCGAGGGTGGATTTTGATCATGAGGCGTAGTGTGCAATGGCGCGGGATCGAGGGCCGATTCTCCGGAGTGTGTCCCGGTTGCTCGCGCGAGCAAGGTCCTCGGCTACGGGAGATCGGGGGCCTTGCTCCCCATCGCAGGCCCTGCAGACCGTTCCAACTTAAGGTTGTTCACCTCCCGTTCAAGTGGCAGCAATCAACGTTCCATTACCGGTGTTCGCCGTCGTCTCCCGTCCCTCGAAGCGGCGAATGTCGGGGTGGACGATACAAACCATCGACGGCGCGCCACCCCCTGGCGCGCCGTTTTGGCTCTCGGATCCCACGGCATCCACGAGTTGCTGAACGGCGCCCGCAGCGTAGAGGTGGTTGCGCCTAAGCTCGGATGGAACCTAAACCATAGTGCCGCCGCTGTGGGAGCCGGAAGCTATGGGGTCATGTGGGGCACAAGGCTCGGCCGCTCCACTTGAGGGTGTCCTATGAAGTTGGTCCTGTACGTCAGTCACAAGACCACCCCCTGGCCCTCCGATGCGAAAGATATTGAGGACATCACCACAGTCGCCCTGTCGCGGAACGCCGCCCTGAGAGTTACTGGCGTGCTCATCTCCACCGACTTCTACTTCGCGCAAATCCTGGAAGGGCCCAGCGCAGCGGTTGATGAGATAATGGCGAGCATCCTGCGAGATTGCCGCCACCATCACCTAGAAGTGCTGGCGGACAGAAAACAGCCGAAACGCTGGTTCCCGAATTGGTCACTCGCGTTCGCGGGGCGCTCGTCCCCGCTCGCTGCGCACATCGAGCCCTCCCTCGCACAGCCGCCCAAGACACCAAAGGAGATCGAGTGGCTGCTCCTGTTGATGAGAGCCTTGGTCCGCCCGGTCCCTGGACACAGCTACGACGACCTCGGGGGTTGAGGCCGTTTCGCTCGATCAGCGGTCGCCGCGGTCACCCTGACCGGGTTTGGCTTTGGTCTGCGAGTGCTGGCGCTGGTCGGCGGCGGAGGACTTCCCGACGTTGGTCTGGTCCTCGCTGAACTGTCCCTTGTCCCGCAAGAACCGCGGATGATGCGAGGCAAACCGCCGGCGATCGACCTGGTCGTCAGCTACCAGAAAGCGAACACGTCCGCGGTCCTGCGGCTGTTCGTCTCCAGACTGCAGGAGTTGGTCGATCCGGAACACGCCATGCATAACACGCCATGCATTGAGCGCGTCGCGCGGCGCCAGGCCGGCTGATGCGTCGCCTCGGCCACTGATCTGACCGACGTCTACGCCTCTGAGAGCCAGCCCCCATAGCTCAGCCAAAGGCCAACCAGCAGCTCCATGCCGGCGGCGACCAGCAGCACCGTGGGCGTTCGAACGACCGCGGCCGTCATGTCAGCGCCGAGGTCCGGGGCGATCATGAGCCCCGCGCCCTTGAGCGTGGCGGCCACGCCGACAAGCGAGATGACGGTCGCGCTCGGGCCAGTCCAATGATGGTGGCTGGCGACGAGCGCGAGACCTGCCATCAGTGTGAACGCACCGGTGGCCAGCACGAGCGGAGCGTCCTGCATGAAGGCGGGCAACAGCGTCGGCAACGTTGCCTGGCGCACAAGAAACATCACGCCCGCGACAATGAAATAAGGTCCGACGATACGGGTCAACGTTCTCGTGCGCATTGCCGGATCGTAAGCAGGCATCGCTGTTCTCCTTGCCTCCCCGAGACTATCAGTCGGGTCTCTCTCACCAGTCGCCACACCAAGCTTCGACGCCGGGCGCCGCCAGGCCCCACCATCAGTGGCTGAACAGCACGAACCGCTGCGGGTCCGCCAGGAGATCGGCGGTGACCCCACCCATCACCCATTCGCCCAGGCGGGTATGGCCGTAGCCGCCGGCGACGATCAGGTCCGCGCCTAGGCCCGTGGCGAGGTTCTGCAGCGTGTCGGCCGCGAAATTGGGTTCGCCGGGGACGATCTTGCTGCGCGCCGTCACGCCGTGGCGCGCCAGATGCTCCAGCACCGCGCCGTGATGCGGAGCGATGTCCGCCGCCTCTTCCTTGAGGCAGACTTCAAGCAGCAGCACCTCCTCAGCGCACTTCAGGATCGGCAGGCTGTCGGCGAGCGCCCGCCGGGCCTCCCGAGTGTCCTTCCAGGCGATCACCACGCCGCGCGCGGCGAGTTCGCCCCCCTGAGGCGGCGCGACCAGGACGGGACGTCCGCACTTCAGGATGAGTTCAGAGGCGTTGCACCAGCCGTAGCTGTCCCGATGCTTGAGCGGCGAACCGCCCGCGACGATCACGTCGGCGCCCCGCGCCAGGCGCGCGACAGCGCGGTCAGGCATGTCCTCCAGGGACAGCCATTGGCTCTGGAGGCCCGTTGTTGCCTCGCGGAAGGCCGCCTCGGCGTCGGCGAGATTGGATTGAATGACCTCGCGCATGGCGGTGATGAACTCCCCGCCAAGCATGCCGAAGGGATCGCTCGCGCCGATCGGCTGCAGCATTTCCACACCGACGCCGATCAGGGTGGCGTCGAGCTTTCGGGCCAGATCCACCGCGACCGCGAGGCGCGGCTGTGCGTCGGTCTGCGGTTGCACATGCGTCAGGATGCTGCGCCAGGCCCCTCGGGCGGGCGTGAACCGACGATTGACAGGCAAGTCCTGCACAAGGGTCGACATCTCAGGGTTCCTCTCGCCGATCGCGCGCGGAACGGCTCCGCCGCGGACCACGCTCAGAGCCTAGGGTGGGGGGCTCGACTCCGCGTTGAGGTGGATCAAGCCCGAACCAGCGAGCCAAGAGTCCAGCCGCGACGAGAGCCACGGTGACGACTGCCCCGCCGAGGAGACCCAGCAGTCCAAGCGCGGCAAGGGCGGCGGCTCGGTTATGTAGGGACTGTTGGGTGAGGAAGGTGAGCCAGCCGCCGGACCCTGTCGTGTTCGCCAGCGCCCGTGAGCCGACGCCCGCGAACGCCCAGGCCAGAATCAGGACGCTTCCGCCGGCACGCCGCGGCGGCGATCTTGGCGCTATTGGGGGGTGCTGGCCACGCATGGGAGGCGCAGGCTGCGAGGGTGGGGATGAGCGATGCTGACCGCGTGTTTCATTCAACCTCCAGGCGGCCCATGAAACAGCCGCTGGTTCACCCGGGCTTTGATCAGGATCACGGACGCCGCAGCATGTGGCCGACGCGACCGGCATTTGCGCTTGATCAAGGCGCGGGGTCTTTAAGCGTCCAGGGTGCGGGTAAACCGGAGCCCGCGACATGTCGAACAATCAAAGCAACTCGCCCCTGTCCAAGCTTGTCGAGTGGCGCCGCGGCCTCGGCGAAGTCTTCGGATTTGCCGTCGCCGGTATCAGCGCCGTGTTTGAACTCCTCGCCGGCCGTTGGCCCGGGGTCTCGGAACGTCGCCGGCTGAAGCGGGCGGCGTTAGGCGCGTCAGAGGAGGTGATTGATCGGATCGCGCCCTATCCTATCCAAGAAGGCTAGATCGCCGTTCTCTCTCCCTCCAGAGGGCAGGATGGATCATGAGCGATTACCGGCTCTACCTTCTTGCCGGCGACGGTCACATCTCCGGGGTGCGGGACTTTCGTTGCAGGGATGATGCGACCGCGATCCGCGAGGGAGAGTTGTTCAGACGATCCTCCGCTGCCGAATTGTGGAGCAGCAAGCGCTGACTAAAGGTCTATCGCCACGGTCCCGCAGGTCGTGACAGTCTCTCATCGTTCCCCTTGGGCCGGCCCTAGCGCGGCAATGGGGGACCGCCGCGACGACTTCAGCTCGATCGCCGAGACGCCGCTTCTCAAACCCCGCCGCCATCAAGTCTCACTCTGGCGCCTCGATGCCGTCGGGGGCGTCAACACCCGAAAATCGCGACGTCGTTGCCGTACCGCCGGCCGGACGGGAGCGCGAGCGCCTACCCGAAAGTCCCAGTGCGTACACGTCCACGTCGGCCGGGTCCGCCGTTGGCAAGGCGACTGAACCACCCGGCGTTGCGTTCGATCTAAGGTTGGTCGCCCTCGTTCCTGGCGCCTTCCTTCGCCGCCGGTTTGGCGCAGGCGGCTTCGGCCTCCAACGGCCGAACACCCATTGGGTCAAAATCCGCGGCGTATCTAGCCAGCCACGCCGAAGGCGGCGCCCACACCGGCGGTGATGGCCATCGCCATCGCACCCCAGAATGTCACCCTGGCGACAGCCTTCCAGACCGGCGCACCGCCGGCGCGTGCGCCGACACCGCCAAGTAGGCCGAGGAAGGCGATCGACGCGGTGGACACGCCCAGGACCAGCGCGCTCGCCGGAAGCAGCGCGGCGGCCACGAGCGGGAGCGCTGCGCCGGCAGAGAAGGTCAGGGCCGACGTGAACGCCGCCTGCACGGGTCGGGCCGTCGTCGCTGCCGAAATACCCAGTTCGTCGCGAGCATGTGCGGCGAGCGCGTCCTTGGCCATCAACTGCTTCGCTACTTCGTTGGCTAACACAGGCTCGACGCCGCGCTTCGTGTAGATGCTCGTCAATTCATCGAGTTCGAGTGCGGGGCGTGTCTCCAGCTCGCGCGTCTCGCGCGCCAGATCCGCCCGCTCGGTGTCAGCCTGTGAACTGACCGATACATACTCGCCGGCGGCCATGGACATTGCGCCAGCCACGAGGCCCGCCACCCCAGCGACAAGGACCTCGCTGCGCCCTTGCGACGCGGCAGCCACGCCGACAATCAGGCTCGCGGTCGACACGATGCCGTCATTCGCGCCCAGAACCGCAGCGCGAAGCCATCCGACTCGCTGAATCAGGTGCTGTTCACGGTGAAGGCGGCTCATGTAGGCTCGTCGATTCCGTTCATTCGCGCGCACAGCGCGGCCAAGGCTAGCGGCTTAACGCGCTTGACCCAGAGCATCCGTTGCAGGGTTCCGTCTGGGTCGATGACATGATGCTTCAGGGGTCCTGCCACGTGAAGGGCGATCAGGGGCCAAAACAGCTTGGTCGCCGCGCCGTGGATTTCCTCGGCCGCCCCATGCAGCCGCGAGACGCGCGCTCCGTCCCTTCCCGCCGCCCGATACTCACGCGGCTTCTTGCACACCTTCCTTGTTTCGGAGAAGTCGATTGTAAAATCAATTAATTAGACCTGATGTGTGTGATTCAAGATCTTGGTGGCCTTGACCCAGCTCAATGCAACGGTCAGCGGGGCGGCGTAACTCTTCCCCCTCAGGAGGCGCCCGTGGCAACGATAACGTTCCATTCGATGGCCGAGAGCGCCTACCTCTGGACGGCGATGCATGTCGCTGATGAGAAATCCGTCGACTACGAGGTCGTCCCGCTGGTTATGGGTTCGCCAGATCACCTGGCGCTCCACCCGTTCGGAAAGATGCCCGCGTTTCAGCATGGCGACGTGGTTCTCTACGAAACTCTGGCGATCGCGCACTACATCGATCGCGCGTTCGCCGGGCCGCCCCTTCAGCCCCCCGATGCTCTCGGCCAGGCCCAGGTCCTGCGCTGGATCAGCATCGTCAATTCCTATGTCTTCCCGACGATGAACCGCTTCATGAAGGAGCGTCTGGTTCGTCCCGCTTTCGGTTTCGACCCCGACGAGGCCTTCTTGGCCGAAGCCCGGACCCCGCTGCTCCTGCAGATGCGCCTGATCGACGAAGCGGTTGCCGAGGGCGGGTACCTTGTGGGGTCGGAGATGACCCTGGCGGATAGCTTCCTCCTGCCTCAATTTCTCTTCTTCACCCGAACGCCCGAGGGTTCGGCTCTCCTCGCGCGATCGACCGCGGCCGCGAAATGGCTCGCCCGAATGCAGGCCCGTCCCAGCTACGCCAAGAGCCCGATGAGCGGGATGTTCGAGATGTTCCATCGTCTGGATGTGGCGGGAAATCTCCTTTGGGCGGTCGAATAGGGGCGCGTTTTGCCCCGCACGGCAGCGTCAATCCATTCGGCATCGGGCGATGACGGCACGTTGTCCCGCCCCTTGTCTTCCAGTGTCCGCTTTGACCCGTTGCAGACGTTCGTCACAGCTGAGCCTGGCCGGAGTGAGCCACGAGCGGAATTCATGAGGAGCGAGTCCACCGTCGAAGGTTTTGAGCCAACGCAATGCGCGGTCTTCCCCGCAGCCAACAAATGGCCGTGAGCGCCAGTCGTAACCAGAGGTCTCATGAGTCCGCCCCGCGGCCATGCCGCCGATCACCACATCGGAATTTTCGCTTCGCGCGCAGCCGCTGAGACCGCGATCCACGCCTTGATCAAGGCTGGGTATCGCAGTGACGAGATCGGGCTCTTCGTGCAGGCCGCCGCGAAGACCCACGATGGCAAGATTGACGAGGGGATCGAGTTGGGCGGCGAGGCCGGCGCGGCGCTTGGCGCGGCTGCTGGTGGTCTTAGCGTTGTCCTGGCGGGTTTCGGCCTCTTGGCGATTCCTGGGGTCGGCCCAGTCCTGGCGGTTGGACCATTAGCTGGAGCTCTGGCAGGGGCGATCACCGGGAGCGCGATAGGGGGTTTCACCGGGTCCCTTGTGGCCCTCGGGATATCGGAATCCCAAGCGGCTGCGGCGGAAGACCACCTGAGAGCTGGGCAGGCGCTGGTCCTTGTCCGGAGCACGGCTCGCGGCGGAGAGGCAGCGGCTATGATGAACGAACTGGGCGCGATCGATGTCAGTGGCGAGGGGGCGTCCGGTGACTGAGACCGTCGCGGGGCAGTTGAGGCGCACTCTGGTCGACATCGATCAGCAATTGCTGCGAATTCTTACATCTCGGGCATCACTCGATCATGGCAGGATTGAAAGAGTTGCGTCGCTCGAACATGCCCGAAGCGCTACCCAGCGCCTCTTGCTTCTGGCAGAGGCCGACGAGCTGAAATCCAGCAGTGAGCGGGGGGAGCATTGACCGTCGCCGGAAGTCGAGGTGCGGCGGAGGCGTCCAAAATGAACGAACGTGCAAAGGCCGGCGTGCAACCGGCCACCGATCACTTCCTTCGGCCTCCCTCCCTACATCCCAACTTGCACCGGCTTCGGCGGGCTGCGCTCTTCCAACGGCTGGGACCGGGCCTGATCACAGGAGCGGCGGACGACGATCCGAGCGGCATCGCCACCTACTCCCAAGCCGGCGCCCAAATGGGTCTGCAGATGCTCTGGACGGTGCCGTTCAGCTATCCGCTGCTATCCGCAATCCAGATGGTCAGCGCCCGGATCGGCCGGGTGACTGGCCGTGGGCTGGCCGCGAATCTGGGCCGCGTATTCCCCCGCCCGATCGTGACGGTCCTCGTCGGGTTGCTGTTCATCGCCAACGTCGTGAATATCGGCGCCGACCTGGCGGCGATGGGTGCGGCGGCGAAGCTGGTGTTGGGCTGGAGCCAGCACACCTTCACCGTACTCTTCGCAGCGCTATCGCTGACGCTGCAGATCCTCGTCCCCTATCACCGCTATGTCCGCTTTCTGAAGTGGCTGACGCTCGCGCTGTTCACATATGTCGGCGTCGTCTTCACCGTGCACATCGACTGGAGCCAAGTCGCTCTTCGCACTTTGGTTCCGCAGTTGGCGTTTACGGGGGCGACCGTCACCATGGTCGTGGCAATCTTCGGCACGACCATCAGCCCCTACCTGTTCTTCTGGCAGGCCTCTGAAGAGGTCGAGGATGAGGAAGTCGACCCGGACACCGGTCCGCTGCTGGCGCATCCGGAACAGGCTCCGGAACAGCTCAGCCGCATCCGGTGGGACACCTATGTGGGCATGGGCTTCGCTCACCTGATCGCCTTCTTCATCATCCTGACGACGGCCGTGACGCTAAACTCGGCCGGCGTGACCGATATCCAAACGTCGGCCGAGGCCGCCCTGGCGTTGAAGCCCATCGCAGGGACGCTCGCTTCTCTGCTGTTCAGCTTGGGCATCATAGGCACGGGCCTGCTGGCGGTGCCGGTCCTGGCCGGGTCGGCGGCCTACGCGATCAGCGAATCTCAAGGCTGGAAAATCGGACTTGAGCACCCGGCGCGAGAGGCGGTGGGATTCTACAGCGTGATTGGCCTTGCCACTATCTTGGGCCTCGCCGTGGACTATTCGCCCCTGGATCCGATCAAGGCCTTGTTCTGGAGCGCCGTACTGAACGGTGTGATCGCCGTGCCCATCATGGCGGCGATGATGGTGGTGGCGTCTCGCCGCCACGAGATGGGGCAGTTCATAGCCACACTGGGGCAGCGCATCTTCGGCTGGCTGGCGACCGCGATCATGGCGGCCGCCGCTGTGGCCATGTTCGTGTTGCGGTAGCGCACCGAGAGCTCGCTAGCGGCGGACACCAGACATTGGTGGTCGGGCGATCCGACGGTCTGCGTTGAGGCCCTTAGACCACGCTCACGCCGGAGGGCTCGTCCGCCTCTCCGCCGCTGGGTATCGGTCAACCGATGCCTACATCGTCTTCGAGTGCCGCTGGGCTTCGGGCTCCAAGTGGGTGTCGAACACCGCGCAGACTGACCGGACCAAGATCCGACCGGCCTCGGTGACCATCAGGTTGACGCCGTCTTGGCGTATGAGGCCGTCGCGCTCGAACCCGTCCAACACCGACAGCTCGTGGGCGAGCTCTGCGACGGAGCGGCCATGGCGCGCGCAGACGGCGATGAGATTGACCTCCAGGTCGCACATCAGGCGCTCGATGATCTCGCCGCGGAACCGGTCTTCGGGAGTCACAACAACGCCCCGGGCGATCGGCAACTCGCCGGCGTGGACAGCGGCGCGCCAGCCCAACTCCTGGGCGATGTTCTGGACGTAGCCCTGCGGCAAGGATCCGATCGCCGAGGCTCCGAGGCCCAGCAAAGTCGGCGCGGCGTCGGCGGTGTAGCCCTGGAAATTGCGGTGCAGGCGGCCATCGGCGGCAGCGACCGCTAGATTGTCGTCGGGCAGGGCGAAATGGTCGAGCCCAATCTGGACGTAGCCTTCGCGTATCAGGCGCTCGGCGGCGGCCTCGCTCTGGTCGAGGCGCTCGGCGGGCCCGGGGAGGGCGGCTTCGTCGATAAGCTGTTGATGCGCCTTCATCCAAGGCACGTGCGCGTAGCCGAACAGCGCCAAGCGCTCGGGCCGGAGCGTCAGGACGGCGTCGAGCGTCGCGATTGTGTTCTCGACCGTCTGGTGGGGCAGGCCGTACATCAGGTCGAGATTGACGGACCCGACGCCCGCGTCCCGGAGCCAGCCGACGCAGGCCGTGATCTCCTCGAGGCTCTCCTGGCGGTTCACCGCCCTCTGAACCTGCCTGTCGAGGTTCTGGACGCCGATGCTGGCACGGTTCAGGCCATGAGAGGCGGCCGCGCGGACCCAGTCGGGGGTCAGCACCGCTGGATCCAGTTCGGCGGCGATCTCGATGTCGCGTCCGAAGCGAAACACGCGGCGCAGCGCACCGAAGATGGCGGTGAGCTCATCTGGATTGAGCATGTTGGGCGTCCCGCCGCCGAGATGCACGGCGCCGGCCTTCAGCCTGTCGGGCAGCGCGCCTTCCAGCATCGAAAGCTCGGCCAGCATCAGCCGCACATAGTCGCTGATCGGCTGGTGGATGTTCACCGCGCGGGTGTTGCAACCGCAATACCAGCAGAGCCGGGCGCAGAACGGGATGTGCAGATAGAGCGACACCGGATCGAAGGTCGACAGCTCCTGCAACCAACTCCGATAGGTTTCGGCCGTCACCTGCGGCGTGAACTGCACGGCCGTCGGATAGCTGGTGTAGCGCGGCGCGCGGCCGTCGTATTTGGCGATCAGGTCGGCCTGGGTGGGCGGCGTAGCGGCGAGGGTTTGGGTCATGGGCGCCAGCCTTCCTGGGTTGTGCATTTCGCGCCGTGACTCAGATCAAGGCTAGAGCGGGCGGTCCTCGGGGTCGTCGAGCAGGATGCGCGCGGCGTCGCCGGAGGGATCCTCGTACTGCCCGTGGCTCAGCGTCCACCAGAAGGCGCCTACGCCCAGGAGGCCCAGGAACACCGACATCGGGGCCAGCATCATGAAAATGTTCATGCGCGCCTCCGCAGGCGAAGGGCGTTGAGGGTCACGGCCAGCGAGGAGCCGGACATGGCGAGCGCCGCCACGAAGGGGTTCATCAGGCCGAGCATGGCGGCCGGGGCCGCGATCAGATTGTAGAGCGCAGCGAAGCTGAAATTCTCCAGCGCCCTGCGACGCGCTTGCCGCGCGACATCGATAGCGTCGACCACCGCGCCCAATGCCTCGCCAGAAAACACCAGGTCGGCGGCGTTCTGGCTGGCGTCCAATGCGGTCCCGGGGGCCATGGCGGCGTCGGCACGGGCGAGGGCCGCGGCGTCGTTCAGGCCGTCGCCGACCATCAGCACCCGCCGACCCTCGGACTGCAGGGCCAAAATGGCTTCAGACTTCTCGATCGGCGTCAGACCGCCGCGCCAGGTGCTGATCCCGGCGCCTTCCGCGGCCATGGCGACAGGAAAGGGCGCGTCTCCCGAGAGGATCTCGACGCTCAACCCCCGCGCCGCCAGGGCGGCGACGGTCTCGGCGGCGTCAGGGCGAAGGCGGTCCGAGAAGCGGAAGCGGATCTTGGTCTCGCCCTGGAAGGCGAACCACAATTCGGTCTCCAGGTTCGCGCGGCCGGAGACGCCGACAAATTCGGCGCGGCCCAGGCGGGCGCGGCGGCCGTCGATGATCCCTTCGACACCGAGGCCTGGGTGCTCGATGACCGCGTCGGCGCAAGGGCCGGGACCGGCCTCGGCGGCAAGCGCCCGGGATAGGGGATGGGAAGAAGCGCGGGCGAGCGGCGCGGCCAGGGCGATGGTCGACGCCGGCGCGTCCAGCACTTTCGGGCGGCCTTCGGTCAGCACGCCGGTCTTGTCGAACACCACATGATCGACCTCGGCCAGGCGTTCGAGCGCGGCGCCCGACTTCACCAGCACGCCGCGACGGAAGAGCCGCGCGGACGCACTGATCTGTACGGCTGGGACGGCGAGGCCGAGCGCGCAGGGGCAGGTGATGATCAGGACGGCGACGGCCCGTAGGATGGCCTCGCGCGGCCCGAGGCCGACGATCCAGCCGCCGGCGAAGGTAAGCAGGGCCGCGCTGTGGACCACCGGCACGTAGATCGACGCCGCACGGTCGGCGAGCTGGACATACTTCGACTTGGACTGTGCGCCGGCCTCCACGAGCCGGGCGATCGCCGCGACCGCGGAGTCTTCCGAGCGCGCCAGGGCCTGCAGGTGAACCACGCCGGAAAGGTTGAGCGCGCCCGCACGGCAGACGTGACCGGGACGCAGGGGAACGGGCGCCGTCTCGCCGGTGAGCAGGGCGTTGTCGATTTCGGACGACCCGGACTGCACCAGCGCGTCGACCGGGATCCGCTCCCCCGGCCGCACGATCAGGACGTCGCCGACCTCGACCTCCGAAATGGGCTGGCGGCGTTCGACGCCATCTTCGCCGACCACGGTGGCGGCAGGGGCCTGAAGGGCAAGCAGGTCGGACGCGGCGCTGCGCGCGCGCAGCTTCAGCTGGTGGTCAAGCCAGCGGCCGATCAGCAGGAGGAAGAGCAGGGAGACGGCGGCGTCGAAATAGGCGTCGCGGCCGCGCAGCAGGGTCTCGGAGAAGCTGATGCCCAGCGTCAGCAGGACTCCGATCGAGATCGGCACGTCCATGTTGGCGCGCCGCCTCTTCAGAGAGCGCCAGGCGGACTCGAAGAACGGCCGGCCCGCGTAGAGCGCGCAGGGGGTGGCGACGAGGGCGCACCACCACTGCATGACCACCCGGGTCGCGGGGCCAAGCTCCTGCCCGAAGAGGCCCGCCCAGAGCGGCACAGAGAACATCATGGTGTTCATCGCGCCGAACGCGGCGACCGCCAGGCACAGGACCAGTCGTCGCCCCTCGCGGTCCAGGGCGTCGGCGGCCTGCGCGGGATCGTAGGGCGTTGCGGGGTATCCGAGGTTCTCGAGTCTCAAGACGACCGCGCCCGGATCGGCGTCAGCGAGGCTGTCGAAGGCCACGGTCAGCTTTCCGTTCGTCAGGTTGAGGCGGGCCGAGGTGACGCCGGGCAGGGCGGCGGTCTCGCGCTCGATCTTGCCAAGGCAGGCGGCGCACCGAGCGCCCTTCACCCGCAGCTCGAAGGTCGGCGCGGCGTCGGGCCTGCGCTTCAGGAAGGCGGTCAGATCGACCGCGGGCGACAGGTCATGGCTTACGGCCATGTGAGCCTCCGTTCGGCCTCGAATCGCTCGCCGTGTTCCCCCAGTGCGCTGGCCGTCAGGTCCCAGGCGCCGTCCAGACGCCCGGGCCGCGCGATGTAGCGGCCGGGCGAGCTCTCCTGGAATCGCAGCGTCATGCGTCCGGCCTCGGTCGCCGGCCGCTCGAGCTTGCCGCCGATGGCCAGCCCGGTGAGCGGGGCGCCCCCGCGATCGCGCATCTCGACGATGACGGCGTCCGGCGCCGCGCTCGCCGCGGCGCGCCAACCCACGCGCTCCTGCCGCGCCAGTTGGGCGAGCTTCCTGTCATAGACTAGGCCGTCCTCGTAGGGGGTGACCGAGACCTGCCCGGGGAAACTGCGGATCGACATGATGACGAAGCCGGTGTCGACCGCGATGACCACGCCGAAGAAGGCGACGAAGGCCGCCAGCACATGCCAGCCCTTGATCCGGAAAGGCCGTTCGGTGGCTGCGCTGCTCATTGGGCGGCTCCCGTGGTGAAGACCGTCTTGGCCGTCGCCTCGTCCTTCCCGTCGCTGACTGTGAAGCTGGCGGGCGTGTTTGCCTGGCCTGCGCCGGCGGGCGGCGCGATGACGAAGACGCGTGCGGCGCGGCTTTCATTGGCTTCGACGAGAACGCTGAGCGGCCCGGACGTGGCCGGCGCGCCGGGCGTCTTCAGGCGGGCGCCCGGGATCCCGGCGAAGCTCACCTCGACGGTTTTGTCGCGGAACGACCGGTTGGCGATCTTCAGGGTGTAGCCGTCGCGCACAGCGCCGTCGTGCAGACGCACCGCCATGGGGTTACGGTCGCGCAGCACGTGGAGGTCCAGCGCCCGTCGATGGGTTAGGCCCCAGGCCATCATCACGCTCACGGCGATGAGGGCGCTAGCGTAGTAGATCGTCCGCAGCCGGATGGGTTTGTAGACGGCGGGCTTGCCGCAGCTGCGCGCGGCCACCGCAGCGTCGGTGTCGTAGGCGATCAGGCCGCGCGGGCGGCCGACCCTGTCCATGATCTCGTCGCAGGCGTCGACGCAGAGACCACAGTTGATGCACTCCAGCTGCGAGCCGTCGCGGATGTCGATGCCCATCGGGCAGACGACCACGCAGGCGTTGCAGTCGATGCAGTCGCCGCGGCCCTCCCAGCTTTGGCCCTTCTTGTGTGGGCCGCGCGGTTCGCCGCGATCCTTGAGGAAGGTGACCTGGCGCGAATGCTCGTCGAGCATTGCCCCCTGGATGCGCGGCCAGGGACATAGATAGGTGCAGACCTGCTCGCGCATGAAGCCGGCGAAATAGTAGGTCGTGCCGGTCAGCAGGAAACAGAAGACGTAGGCCGTGGCCGGTCCCTCGCCAGACCAGAAGCTGCGGATCATCGTCGGCGCATCATGGAAATAGAAAATCCAGGCGCCGCCGGTGCCGAAGGCGATGCCCAGCCAGACCAGATGCTTGCCGATTTTCCGCCAGGCCTTGTCGAAAGACCATGGCGCGGCGTCTAGGCGCATGCGCGCGTTGCGGTCGCCTTCGAAGGCGCGCTCCACATAGATGTAGAGGTCGGTCCAGACCGTCTGCGGGCAGGCGTACCCGCACCACAGCCGGCCGAAGAGGGCGCTTACCAGGAACAGGGCCAGCGCCCCCATCACCATGAGCCCGGTGATGAAGTAGACCTCCTGCGGCCAGAGCTGGATGAAGAAGAAGTAGAAGCGCCCGTGGGCGAAGTCGACCAGCACAGCCTGGTCGGGCAGGGCGCCGGGGCGCTCCCAGCGGATCCAGGGCGTGACGTCGTAGACGGCCAGGGTGGCGATCAGCAGCGCCCACTTCACGCGCCGCCAGAACCCGTGGACCAGCTTGGGGTAGATCGGGACGCGGGGCTGATAGAGGCCGGTTTTGACCGATTTCGCCCGCAGCCGCGCTGCGGCGGAGACAGACTCGGTCGGGCCCTTGGCCCCGCCGTCCTTGGTGCGGTCGATGACCACGGTCACCGGATCTACTGGCCCCCGGCGTTGGCGTGAATGTAGACGGCGAGCGCCTTGATGGTCTGCGGATCGAACCGCCCGCCCCAGGTGGGCATCACGCCGCCGCGGCCATTGAAGATCTGGCCGTGGATACTGTCGCGCGACGGGCCATAGAGCCACTCCGCGTCAGTGAGGTTGGGTGCGCCCTTGGTCGGGTCGCCCTTGCCCTCGACGCCATGACAGCTGACGCACTGCTCTGCGAAGACCGGCGCGGCGCGCGCCACCGCCGCCTTGTCGGCGGGGCGCCGGGAAAGGGCGACCACATATTCGGTGAGGTCGTTGATCTGGGCGCCGGTGAGCATCTGGTCGCGGCCGAAGGCCGGCATCTGCGAGAAGCGTGCGTGCGGCTCGCCGGTGCGGACCCCGACGGTGATGGTTTGCTGGATATCCTCCAGCGATCCCCCCCATAGCCACACGTCGTCGCGCAGGTTCGGATAACCCTTGCTCCCGGCTCCGCCGACACCGTGGCAAGTGGCGCAGTTGTCGCCGAACACGGCCTGGCCGGCGGTCAGGGCATAGGCCTGCAATTGGGGGTCACGCTCGATCTCCTCGAGCGAGGCGTTCGTCAGGCGCGCGGCCTGGACGCCGCGCAGCGTCTTCAGCTCGTTGAGCTTGCCGACGACAGCCGCCCGATCGGACTGGTGGAGCAGGCCCTTGGTGTAGCCGTGGAGTCCCGGCCATGCGGGCATCAAGATCCAGTACACGATCGCCACCGCGACGCTGGCCCACATGATCCACAGCCACCAGCGGGGCAGCGGATTGTCCAGCTCGCGGATGCCGTCCCACTCGTGCCCGGTGGTCTCGACGCCGCTGTGATCGTCGACCTGGCGATCAGACATGGTCGCTCTCGTCATCCTCTAGGGGGAGTTGGGCGAGGCGCTGGAACGCCTCCTTGTTGCGGGGCCAAAGGGCGTAGACGACGCCCGCCAGGAAGGCGGTGACGAAGAAGAGCGTGCCGCCCTGTTGCGCGAAGCGCGAGACCGTCTCGTAGTCGAGCTGCAGGCCGCTCATCGCAGGTTCGCCGGGTCTTCAGCGTGGTAGGTCCTGAAGTCGACCAGCGTGCCAAGCATCTGCAGGTAGGCGATCAGCGCGTCCATGTCGGTGATTCGCTCGGGGTCCCCGTCGAAGTCGCGTTGGGCGACCTTGTCGCCGTATCGCTGCTTCATCTTGGTTCCGCGCGCATCGAATGGATCGGCCTGGGCCTCCAGGTCGTCCACGGCGTGCGCGATCTGGTCCTTGGTGTAGGGGACGCCGACCTTCCGCTGGGCTTCCAGCTTCTGGACCATGTCGTGGTAGTCGAGGTCCCGATCGGCCAGGAAGGCGTAGGGCGGCATCACCGATTCCGGCACGACCGCGCGCGGGTCGGCCAGGTGCTGGCGATGCCAGTCGTCGGAGTATTTCGCGCCGACGCGTGCGAGGTCCGGCCCGGTGCGCTTTGATCCCCACTGGAAGGGGTGGTCGTACATGCTCTCGGCGGCCAGGCTGTAGTGTCCGTACCGCTCCTGCTCGTCGCGGAGCGGACGGATCATCTGCGAGTGGCAGGTGTAGCAACCCTCGCGGATGTAGATATCGCGCCCGGCGAGCTCGAGCGGGGTGTAGGGCCGCATGCCCTGCACCTTTTCGATCGTGCTCTCCAGGTAGAAGAGCGGGCTGATCTCCACTAGGCCGCCGATGGCGACGACGATCACGATCCCGATGAGCAGGACAAGCGAGTTCCGCTCCAGCTTGGCGTGGTGCTTCCACATGGGGCGCTTCCCTATTCGGCCGCGAGGGCGAGGGCGGGCGCCGCCGCCTCAGCCTCGACTTGCGTCGCGCTGGGCATGCGGATCGTGCGCCACAGGTTGTAGGCCATGATCACCGCGCCGGAGAGGTACATCAGGCCCCCGACGGTGCGGATCACGTTCTCGACGTGCTTGGCGCTAACGGTCTCGACGAAGGAGTTCGCGAGGAAGCCCTGGGGCGTGTACTCGCGCCACATCAGGCCCTCCATGATCCCGGAGACCCACATCGCCGCGATGTAGAGGAGGATGCCGGTGGTCGCGATCCAGAAGTGCCATTCCACCAAGCGGTTGGACCAAAGGTCCTTCTTCTTCCAGAGCCAGGGGACCATGCAGTAGATCGCCCCGAAGGAGATGAAGCCGACCCAGCCCAGTGCGCCGGAGTGGACGTGGCCGATGGTCCAGTCGGTGTAGTGGGAGAGTGCGTTGACCTCCCGGATCGACATCACCGGGCCTTCGAAGGTCGACATGCCGTAGAAGGCCAGGGAGACGACCATCATCCGGACGACAGCGTCCGTGCGCAGCTTGTCCCAGGCGCCGGAGAGCGTCATCAGGCCGTTGATCATGCCGCCCCAGGACGGCATCCACAGCATGATCGAAAAGGTCATGCCCAGCGTCTGGGCCCACTGCGGCAGAGCCGTGTAGTGCAGGTGGTGCGGGCCCGCCCAGATGTAGATGAAGATCAGCGCCCAGAAGTGGACAATCGACAGGCGGTAGGAATAGACCGGCCGTCCGACGCGCTTGGGCACGAAGTAGTACATCATCGCCAGGAAGCCGGCGGTCAGGAAGAAGCCCACGGCGTTGTGCCCATACCACCACTGCACCAGGGCATCCTGGACGCCGGAGAAGGCGGAGTAGCTGCGGTGGTTCAGCAGGCTGACCGGCATGGCCGCGTTGTTGACCAGGTGCAGCAGCGCGATGGTCACGATGAAGGCCAGGTAGAACCAATTGGCCACGTAGATATGCGGTTCCTTGCGCTTCCAAAGCGTACCCAGGAAGACCAGCAAATAGACCACCCAGACGATGGTCAGCCAAAGATCCGTCAGCCATTCCGGTTCGGCGTACTCGCGGCTCTGGGTGACGCCGGCCAGGTAGCCGACGGCCGCCAGCACGATGAAGAACTGATAGCCCCAGAACACGAACCAGGGCGCGACGCCGCCGGCGAGGCGGGCGCGGCAGGTGCGCTGCACGACCCAGAATGAGGTGGCGATCAGGGCGTTGCCGCCAAATGCGAAGATCACGCCAGATGTATGCAGGGGACGTAGCCGGCCGAAGTTCAGCCAGCCGGCCTGCGGGAAATAGAAGATGTTCGGCCAGGAGAGCTGGCTGGCGATGACCACGCCAACCAGCATGCCGACGATGCCCCAGAACATGGTGGCGATCACGCCGGCCCGGATCACGCCGTCCTCATAGCGTTCAGGCGTCGGCCGCAGATATCCTTCCGTCAGGCAGGCCGTCGTCGCAAAGGTCGCCAGCACGAAGGCGCCGGTGAAGATCCAGCCTTGCAGGCGGAACAGCGGATCCTGCGAGAACGCGGTCGCCATCAGACTGATGAGCGCGGCGACGCCGCAGAGGATGAGGAGGAGGACAGCGCCGAACGGCGGTTCCTCCTCGCGAGCGGTAATGGTTGTCATTGCCCCCGACAATTCGCTTGCGAGACTGTGGCGGCCTCCATGCCGCCGCCCGCTAACCGGCGCTTTGATCTGCCTCAACGCGCCATCGGTCGGGGTTTGATCTCTTCAGCGCGTTGGATCGGAGGGCCTCGATGGCGTCGCGATTTTCCCCAGGCGACCTGCTCGCATTGGGCGCCGTATCGATCACTGGTGGGGCGCTGGCGGCGTCGCTGGCGTGGGTGCATATGCACGCGTTCCAGGTAGTCTACGGCGACGTGTGCGGGTCGGACGCGGGCCTGCTGACCCACTGTCCGGCCTGCTATGCCGCGGCTGCCCTGCTGGTCCTGGGGCTCACGTTTGTCGCCCTGGCGCAGGCGGCGCCTCGGCGACCTCTTCCGGCAAGGGCATGAGCCGGCGCCGACTTCAGGGGCTCCCCGCAACTTCCCGCCGCGAATTGATCGATATCA
>Ga0207676_10001382_pt1 | contig 18054 bp, 9 predicted proteins | sample KBSSwiS72_FD_184307 | JGI IMG/M metagenome (GOLD analysis project Ga0207676, IMG submission 184307) | Switchgrass rhizosphere microbial communities from Kellogg Biological Station, Michigan, USA - KBS Switchgrass S7-2 (SPAdes) (version 2) | ecosystem: Host-associated > Plants > Roots >...
CTGGATCAGTTGCCGTGGCGGTGAAGAAGCCGCCCACAACATTTGCAGTCGGCACAGTGAAAGTAAAACTACTATGACCACCAGCGTCAGTCGTGACGTTAGTGAACCCAAGGTAGTTTTCGCCTTCACCGAAACCCGTTGGGTCGCAGGCGTTGTTTGAAAACAATTCAATTCGGAATTGTTTGCTGACCGCGCTTTCCAACGTGCCCTGAATGGTTGTGGTGCCTCCAGTCGAAATTACCGAGGTGATCACTGGGAAATTCTGTAGGTTGTTGGCTCCGGTGTCCGCATCACCCGCATCGTTTGGAGTAACGCCAAGCGCACCGCTGTATAGGTCGATCCCGATTTGATTCTGATTGGAGTAGATTGAGTTTCCGAGAATTGCGATATTGATGCTGGTGTTCTCAACAAAAACGCCTACCCCGGCATTAAACGCGATGAGGTTGCCGGCGCCGAACGCAGTGCCACCGACGGTGTTGCCGCTCGCCGAATTTGAGAAACTGATCCCCGTGCCATTTCCGAAGTAGCTGCCGGTTCCATCCGCTTTTGGTCCAATGAAGTTACCGATTATCTGATTATTTGATGAGGCGCCGCCGACACTAATTCCATAACTGGAATTTCCCGAAATCACATTTCGCTCTGCCACAGTTACGCCACCGATAACATTAGAGCCAGCGTCATTGAGAATGATGCCATCGTTGTAGTTTCCGACTGGGAGCATTCCACTTGCGCTGGTCCCCATGTAGTTACCGATGATTTTGTTTCCTGTAGCACTGGCAGTGGTTAAGTAAATTCCAGTTCCCCCGTTGGCATTGCCATTGCCCGATAGAAGGTTTCGATCGGCCGGTGTCAGTCCACCGATCGTATTGTTCGGTGTCTTGATGAAAACACCGCTGCCGTTGTCGGGTTTCGGAAAGCCGGCGGTACCGCTCGCGTTCGTGCCAATGAAGTTTCCCGCAATGACATTACTGCCCTTTGAATCAATGTAAATTCCGTAGTTGTTGAAGCGATTAATAATCAGACCTCTAATCGTGCAATTACCTCCGGACAGACTGAGTCCAAACGGAGAATTCGCCTGGGCACCATTCAACTCAATAAGCAGGACTGCATTGTTGCCAACAGCGAGTGAATTGGGAGTTGCACCTGGCTGTGTGTAGCCGTCGATCGTCAACGGATCGGTGATAGATGGTAATTGGTTTGTCGGGCTGATTGTCTGAACGCCGCTTCCCGGAATGTTAAAGCTAATGACATCGGGGCCGGGATTGTTGTTAGCATCGAGGATCGCTTGCCCAAGCGAACCAGGTCCACTGCTATTCGTGTTCGTAACGACAAATGTACTTGCCTGGGCCACCACGGAAAATATAAACATCACGCCGATAGTTGCCAGCACCAGGCTGGCCAGACGGCGTGCCACAGTTTTCAGTTTAAATGTTGGTGTCGTCGTACCCGGGGATTTCATTTCTTTTATTCTCCTTAATATTTCTGTTAGTCGTCTCAAGCGGTGGTCAAGCACCGTGTTGGCATCATTGCTTGCTGAAACTCAGGCGTCACCACCCATGTAGGTAGCAACGATCGGCTGCGGGCACTGTGACTCGAACCGCGCTCCTGGCACCGGCTCTTGCTGTGTCCGCGAGCAAGTCATAGACAGTGGCCCAGGCCTCACGCACTTCCGGCGTGAAAGCAGCACCCAGCACACGCTCAAGCGTCCAAAGCAAGGCGCGCCGACCAGATGTGTAGTCACGTTCGGTAACGCCATGAGCGGCATGCCGCGAACCCAGGACCAGAAGTGTCGGCACCAACTCGTGAAGGCTATCGAGACCTTCGACGGCGTGTTCGACAATCTGCAGCAGCTTGCGACCCTGTTCTTCAGCATCGCCTGCGAACAGCTCCTCAAGATCCGGCTCGAACTCGAACAAGCAGCCAAAGAACAATCTTGCGGCTACATCGCCGACTGGTTTCACTTCCTCGAAGCTGGCCTGCACTAAGCGTTTCTGTTTTCCTGTCATTGCTCTGTCTCCTCCTTCGCGCTTTGTTGGTAGCGCAACCAAAATCGAGACGAAGCTACAGGGATGGCAAAGGCGGATCACCACCTATGCAGGTAGCGCTGTGTCAGCATTTCTAGGGCGTCCCTCCGTGGGCGCCCCTCTCTTGAACGTGAGGCCAAAATGACATCGGCATCCTTCGGCAGGGGCTCTTCCCGGTCGTTAGAAAGGCAAAAAAGGGGTGCCCACGGAGGGACACCCCTACAAATCAGGATTTGAAATGGAATTAGCTGACGAGCCGATCGCGCAGCGCTTTGGCTACAGCTTCAGACTTGGAGTGGACTTGCAACTTCTCGTAGATCCGCTTCATGTGGAAAGAGATTGTGTTGACGCTCACGTTCAATTCAGAAGCCGCGGTTTTGTAGTTGTGTCCTTCCACCAGTAATTTCAACAATCGCAGCTCGTGGGGTGTCAATTCATAATCGGCGCGTTCGGGTGGACGAATATCACGGAACAGGACGATCACTCGGCGCGCAACTTCGGGCGACATTGGCGAACCGCCTGAGACTGCGTCTTTCAAACTTTCGAGCAGCCGGACAGGCGGCGTCTTCTTTAGTAGGTAGCCGCTGGCGCCGGCGCATAGTGCGTCAAAGATGCGCTCGTCGTCGTCGTAGACCGTAAGCATCAACAGCTGCAGATCAGGATGCCGCTCTTTAAGAATGCGTATGCCCTCGATGCCGGACATGCCGGGCAAGCCAATGTCGCAAAGCGCTACGTCGGGCAGACTGCCGCTAATCCTTGCGAGTGCGTCTTCCATCGAGCGATATGTACCTGTGCATTCAAAGCCTTCAGTGCCGCTAATGAGCATTGCCAAACCGTCGCGGATTTCGCGCCGATCTTCGACGATGGCGACCTTAATGATCGATGGTGGCTTTGTAGCGCTCATCGCTTCTGACGTTTCCCACTCTTGCAGTTGCTCCACCATAGTGTCTCCATGCAGCCTGTTTCGAACGCACCGAAGCCTATGCTAACAAGGGTCACAACAGCACCACCTGAACAGGTAGCAGTATTCATGATTTTGAAACCAATGAGTTTGCGCCCAGCGGCACATTAAGCGTGGTGGTCGTGCCGCGTCCCGGTTCTGAAAAAATTCCGATTTCGGCGCCCAAACCCATCGCGCGTTCTTTCATGCTGGTCAAGCCGTGTCCATCACTCTCTGCAGACGTATCGAATCCCTTGCCGTTGTCCTTGATCGTGAGTTCAAGCTTATCCTGATCGATCTGGAACCGAACCTCAACTCGGATGCAACCGGAGTGCTTCACCAGATTGTTGATGCTCTCTTTGAAAATCAGGAACACCTCGCGACGGATATTCGCGCCAAGTTGCACATCTTTCTCACCATTTGGCGTTTGAAAGTGAAATTCGATGTTACGCGCGGTAAGCATGTCGGCGGCGAACCTTCGCATGCGCCCAAGCAAATCGTTGAGGTGGTCCTTCTCCGGATTGATTGCCCAGACAATGTCGCTCATAGAGTCGACCAACTCGCGCGAAGAATCCGCGATCAACGCCAACGGTTCCGACACGGGCGAATCGTTGGCGCCAATCCGTCGATGGACCACTTCGCTGAGAATAGAGATTTGCGTCAACGCCGATCCGATGTCGTCATGCAAATCTGTCGCGATTCGCTTGCGCACACGCTCCAACTCTCGAAAACGTTCCTCGCGCGCGTCGCGTAACGCTTCTTCCGCGCGCTTGCGCTCGGTGATGTCACGAGCAATCCCGGTGAAGTAACGCCGTTCGTTCTTCGTGAATTCCCCAAAGGATAATTCCAGTGGCACTTCGTGTCCTTCTTTGTGGAGTCCTGGCAATTCAACCGCGCTCCAGCCAATGTGTTTGCGCCCCGTCTCTACGTATCTGCCGAGGCCGGCTCGATGTACGTGTCGCAGATATTCCGGCATCAGCATCGTGAGGTCAGCGCCCAACATTTCGGCGACCGTATAGCCGAAAATGTTTTCCGCCGCCTGGTTGATATAGATGATGTTGCTGTCCTGATCGATCGTAATGATCGCGTCGGAAGCCGTTTCAGCCAGCGTGCGAAAGCGCGTCTCACTCTCCCGTAACGCCTGCTCGTTCTGTTTCCTCACGAGCAATTGTCCAATCTCTGCCCCGATTGGAGTCATCATTTCCAACAATGCCTTGTCGGGTTGCGCAGTCTCACGTTTGAAGAATTCAATCACGCCAACGACTTCAGTGCCGACAAGAATCGGGAAGCCAAAGCCGCTGTGCAGTCCGTCCTTAGAGACTTCGACAATTCGTGGAAAATTCTGATCTGCCGCGAGATCGGAAATCCACAAAGGCGCTGCCGTGGCCCAAACACGGCCTGGCAAACCCTCGCCTGGTGCAAACGTGGCCGCGCGCGTCTGCTCATCAAACTGCGAGGCCTTAATTTCCGGTTGAAGCCAGACTGTTACGCAGCGCAGCAGGTTTTCGTGTTGGTCGACGTCCCAGATTGCCCCCACTTCCCAGCGCAGCGTTTCGCAAATTGCTTGCAGGATTTTTGGCGCAGCTTCGACCGTAGAGCTCGACTCCGCCAGCAAGCGTGTTACGTCATACTCCAGAGTCAGTTTGCGATTGACGGTGTCGAGCTCCTTCATACGTGCGACACGATAACGATCGAGCGCAAACACTGCTGCGCCAACCGTCAGCATCGCCAGCACAATGAACCACCATCGCCGCCAGAATGGTGGGAGAATTCTGAATGACACTAACGCTGGAGTAGTACTCACCGCGCCGTCTGGGTTGATCGCGCGCACGACAAAGCGATACGAACCAGGCGCCAAATTCGCGTAGCTTACGACACGTTGCAACGTGGGCGCGCTCCAATCACGATCGGCGCCTTCCAACTTGTATTGATAATGAAGTGACTCTCCGGCGCTGAAGTCGATACCGAAGAATTCGATCTGCAAATTGTTTTGGTTGTGCTCTATGTCGAAAGAGGAAATATCCAAACTCCCAAGCTCAGTCACAGGTCTCGACTGACCTGCGACTCGCAGACCACTAATCCAAATCGGCGGCACAGCGGCCGGCTTGTCCGGAACGGGTTCCAGACGTGACAACCCATTCGGTGTTCCGAACCACAGTGTGCCCTGTGCGTCGCGAAAAACCGCGGTCACGAAATCGCCCGCGAGGCCGTCGTTGATTGAGTAGTGCCTGATATGCGTGCCATCCGGTGAGATGCGATCGAGTCCACGCGCCGTCCCGGCGTAAATGTTGCCGTAGAGATCTTCTCCCAGCGAACGCACGTTGTTACTCGCGAGCCCGTTGTCGACATTGATGTTGGTAAAGTGAGGAACCGGAGCGCGTGGATCATCAACGCGTAATAGTCCACCAGAGGACGATGCAATCCACAATCGCCCCTGTCGATCAGTCAACAATGACGTTATCAACTCGTTGTCGAGTCCCACGGTGGGATATTCAGTGAAACGGTCATTCGTAAAACGCGCGACACCGCCTGCATTGAACCCGACCCACAATTCACCATTCTTGTCTTCAGCAAAGGCCGATACCGATTTTGAAGGAAGACCGTCGGCCTCGGAGAACCTCTGGAACTTTTCCGTTTGTCGACTCCAGCGCGCCAAATCAAACTCGCCGCCATGGGCGCTGCGCGTGCTGATCCATAGATCGCTATGTGAGTCTTCAAAGATGTGGAACATGGCATCGTTCTTAAAGCCATTGTGTCGATCGTAAATCGCGATGGGCTCCTGTCGACTTAGCTGTTGCAAGTCGTCGGTGGCTGCAAAGCGGTAAAGTCCCGTGTCGGTCAGGAACCACCATTCGCCGCCAGTGTCCTGATAAGCAGCATTTGAAGTCCAAACCACTCGAGCATCCTTCGCGACGTGCGGCTGAATCGTCTCGAAGTTCTCGCCATCGAATAGACTAAGAGTCACCGAGGCGCCGGCAACGTAGAGGGCCCCGGATCGAGTCTTGTTGATGGTGACTACGTAAGGATCTTTCAATCCGTTCGCGTAAGAAATCAGGCCGCTTCGATCGAGGCGCACCAGACCGTTCGCTCCACCAAGCCACAGGTTGCCACTCGAGTCTTCCACCATTCGCCCGGGTCCTTGCAGTCCACTGAGGCCTTCGTGGTCCTTGAAGAAGAGTCCGTCAAATTCAACCAGACTATTAGCGTTCGATATCCAGATGTGTGAGTCAGCCGTCTGGTACAGGACCCTTGCGCGTCCAGAGAGCGCGACATGAGGTGAGTGGTATTCGAAAATCTCGCCCGACTTCACAGGCAGCTGTACAGCCTCGGAAGAGGGCACTTGTTTGCGCGCAAGCTGATCCAGATCGCGCACCGTCAAAGTCCCGAGCGATGACAATTCGCCCGGTGCGTCGGGCTTAAGAACATAAAGGTTCTGCACACGACCAATCCAGACTCTGCCTTCGTGATCCTCAAGTACGCTTGTTAACGCGTTCGTGCTTGGATCAGAAACTCTGTAAAAGATCTCTTTGCCATCGGGCAGCCGACGCAATACTCCGGAAAAAGTCACCATCCAGAGGCTGCCGTCTTTTCCTTCCGCAATTGAAGCGATAGCAAGCGGAAATGAAGGATTGGGTAAGTGCAAATCAACTGGCTGGAAGGTGACCTTTTGGTTGTCGTAATTCACGCGATAAAGATTGTTGCCGCCGGCCCAAAGCTGGCCCGCGTGGTCTTCGAAAAGCAGGCCGCGCTCGTTGCTGACAAATTGCGCGTTGAGTGTAGGCCTGGCGTCATTATTTGCGTTGGAGGGAACTGGCGCTTTGGGATCGAAACGATATAACCCGCCAGTGGTTACGATCCAATAAATGCCATTGCGAGTTTCAAGAATTTGCTCGATGCCGGGCGGAGCGTTTTTATCGCCGACCTGGTAAGTGACAAAGTGGTAACCATCAAAGCGGCTCAGGCCATCGCGTGTGCAGACCCACAAGAACCCACGCGAGTCGCGCATGAGAGCGTTAACGAAGCTGCTCCCGAGACCATCAGCGGAAGTGTAGCTGTGTACTGGTAACTGCTCTGCGAAAGCAGTAGGAAGGAAGAATGCAAAAAAACTAAGGAGTGCGACGAAGCCGCGGGGGACTCGGCCCTTTCTCATGCGCGTAACACTACAATAATTCCACACGTGAAAGCGATGTCAGATCAACACGGCACTTGTTCGGATAAAAACGTTTGCCGGGATTGCAACCCCAAGTCTGAAGCCTTGAGAGAATGAGAACTCGATTGTTACACGTCTCGATAGAGAGTGTGTCAAAACTCGAATTACTCTGCCAGATAGAACCTTAACCACGAAGACACGAAGGCACAAGAAGACTCTTTAAAAAGAGCAGTAAAATACCTCTCATTTAGTGCCTTCGTGTCTTTGTGGTTCAGTCTTCCGCCATTTCTAATTGACCGCACGAGTTTTTTGCACAGTCTCTATAGCGGCTGGTACTGACTTGATGATTTAGTCTGATAAAGTTACTTTGAAAACACTGGTGTTTCAGGTGCCATTGATTATGTTCGTGGCACAAACGCGAATCAGACGGTGCGCATCAAAACCGCGGATTCGCAAGTCAATTTTGTTAGGAGTTTTAGCTTGAATAGATTTCGTCTGAGCTTATTGCTGTTGCTATTAGTCACGTTTGCCTCGGTTCTGCCGGTCTCGGCTCAAAACCAGTCGGCAGACGTGATAATGATTTTGCCGTTTGAAAACACGTCGAATAAACCTGAATACAACTGGGTCGGGGAGAGTTTCGCTGATGCGCTTGCTGAACTATTGAACAAGCCAGGTCTCATCGTGGTTTCGAGTGACGAGCGCGAACTGGCCTACCAACAGTTGCATCTGCCCGAGACCGTGATTCCGTCGCGCGCCACAGCAATCAAACTTGCCCGGCAGGCAAAGGCCACGCTGATCGTGATTGGTAGTTACTCCGTAACTCCTCCGCCTTCACTCGACGCGAAGAGCAACAACAAAGAAGGCTATGTTCAGGTCACAGCCCGTGTGATCAAAGTGAATGAGGGACGTACGCTCGGCGAAGTTATGGATGGAGCATGGGCAACACGTCAGTTCGATTACGGCGCTCCACTTACCACGCTCCAGGATATTCACGGACGGCTCGCGTATCAGATCCTTTATCAGCGCGACAAGGCATTGCCTTACTCGCAGAATCAGATTGTCCAGGAAGCAACCAAGATTCCTCAAAAAGCTTTTGAGGCTTACGTAAAAGCAGTTCAACTTCCGCTCAACGAGCCACTCAGGGAAAACTATCTCAAGAACGCTGTTCGTTTTTATTCGGATGCGTCAAGTGGTGCTGTTTATCCGCAAGCATCATTTGAACTCGGTCGAACGTACATGACGCGAGGTAATTGGAAAGATGCGACCGAGTATTTCTCCAAACTACAAAAGAAAGATCCGCATTACGCTGAGGCCGCGTTTTACGCCAGTCTCGGTTACACAAAGCTTGGAGACTACAGTCGCGCGCTCGCTACGGTCGTTCCCCTCTCTTCGGATTTGCCGCTGATAGGCGTTTACAACAATGCCGGCGCCATTGCTGTGCAAGCTGCGCGCGACAACAAGAACGACGTTGAACGCAATCGTTTACTGGCCCAGGGCATTTCGTTTCTTTCGCGTGCTGCCGAATCAGCCCCTGAAGATCCGATGGTGCATTTCAATTACGCCTATGCACTCTTCCTCACCGGGAAGTTTGACGAAGCAGCAGAGCAACTTCGTCCAGTGATCACGACTGACCAGCGTGACGGGTACGCCTATTTCCTTTTTTCAAAAGCGCTGGCGAAAACTGGTAAGACTGAAGCCGCCACTGCTGCTGACAATCAGGCCCGGCGCTGGATGCAGAGTGCTTACGCGAAGTGGGAAACCGAATGGGAGAAGTCCCAAAGCACCAGCGGAGTGGGATTGCGCCTGCGCGAAGTGCTTGACCGGGGCGAAGTATTCGATCTGGCTCGGACGAATAAGATAACGGCCGAAGGCAACTCTCCAAGTTCGGCAACCGAGGATCTACTAGTTAAAGCGCGTGATCTCTACCAGGCCGGACGTGATGAAGAAGCGCTGCCGGAACTTCACCGTGTGGTGATGATCGAACCGACCAACGCCGAAGCCTACTTGTTGAGTGGCAGAATCAATCTGCGGAGGAGCGATCAGGAAGCAGCGATCGCTGCCCTGAAGACCGCGATCTTTTGGGATCCAAAGCTGATCGATGCCCATATCCTCTTAGGTCGAATTTTTCTGGAGCGTGGCGACAGAGGCGAAGCCAGGAAGTATGCGTTGAGTGCGATCACGATTGATCCAAACAACCAGGAAGCAATGGCCCTTCAACGTCAGGTCACGCTGGGAAACTAAAAGCCTCCGACGAAATGTCCGACGAACTTCAGGTTCGTCGGACATCATTTCGGCCTCTTTAATAACTCAAGATGCTTTTCTTCGTAGCGTTTCTATTGTGCATTTCGATTGCTACTTTACTGCTCGCGCACAAATCACGCAGGCATAAGCGTCTTGCCTTACCAGCATCGCTCGTCTCCTCTCAAGCCATCGTCGACGCGCCGCTCCATCCCACAGGTTCAGTACTTATCAACGGTGAACTTTGGCTTGCGCGATCGGCCAACGACGCGCGACTTGAATCGCGAACCAAAGTGATCGTTGTTGGAGTGCAGGACCATCTGCTCCTCGTCGCAGAACGTTAGCGCAAATCTGGAACTCAATCAGACATCTTCCAATTCGTGGCACGGAGTGTGCTCAATAAAGAACCGGCACGTACGGAAGACGAAAGAAGTGGTTGACCGTACCCCGCCGCCAAATCCCCTGAGCGCCGCCTGCCGCTGCGCCAGTTACCTTCCGAGCAACCCTTCAGTGCATTTTCCCCCCGAACAGCGAACCCGGTCAGAAATGGCTGGGTTCTCCCGCGTTTAGTGGGACCAACAGAAAACGTATCCGCAGATTTCGCAGATTACGCAGATTCTTTTCACAGCTTTGGGTTACGACCATTCTTGAAATGAAATCTGCGTAATCTGCGTAATCTGCGGATGGTCGGTTCTTTCATTACTAATCACTCTGAGATTCCAGAAACTATTTCAATGGCACGGAAGGTGCACAACAAATAATCGGCAAGCACGGAACAAACGAAAAAAACGTTGACTGTGTTCCCCGCCGCCAACATTCCCTGAGCGCCGCCTGCCGCTGCGCCAGCCACCTACCGAGCGACCCTTCAGATCCTTCCCCCCAAAATGTGGACCCAGTCAGTAATGACTGGGTCTTCCTGCTTTTATACGACTCATTTGTAATCTCCCTGAAAACCCGTGCAAGATTTCTTTGAAGGACGCGCGCCGTCATAAGACGAATTTTGTCACTTTGCCAGTGACGGTTTCTGTCTTTTTGAGTCAAAAACTGACCGATTGAAGCATCCTGACAGACCGTATCGGTCACGCCAGAAAATATTTTTTTGTCCGATATGCTTCAGCTTGTCGGGCTTGTCTACGTAACAACCCCAAAGACCAAGACCGACAAGCCTAAGAACCTTTTGGAAAGTCCACGAGTGAACTCGCGAGTGGGACTTACTCAAGCTTCTGCTTTTTCTTGTAGTTCTTTCTTCACCCGGGAGGAGTGCGATATTTATAGCTCGACGCCCCAATTAACTCTGACTCTGTTCGGAAGAGCGGCATTCGTTCAAATCTGAGCAGGATCGCTACGCCACTCTTCCGAACAGAGCCGGAGGAGAATGGCTTGTTGGCTATAAACACCGGAGTGAAGACCTGACATTGTTTTGTCGAGTTCTGACCTTTGCAAGACGCTCTAAAGATATCGGACAACCCGAACCTTAGTTGTCTCAAGCGCCTTTTGGTACTATCGCCACGATGCAAGAAGCTTTTGCTGCCGATCAGCCGCGTAGTACCGGTTGGATAGAAAGAGTCATCTCACTGACTCGTAGTGAAGCTCCAACACTCGCTGAATGGAGCGGCTCATTAGCTACAGCCATCCTTCTAGTCCTATCATTCCCAAATTTTGACTTGTCGTTCCTGGCGTGGATCTCACTGGTTCCACTTCTTGTCGTCATTGCAAGAAGACCTAATCCCCTAAGAGCGTTGATTCTCGGATGGGTGGCAGGTTCTGTCTTCTTTTATGCTTCGTGCTATTGGCTCACCTACTCGATGATTCACTACGGCGGTCTTCCGGCATGGCTCTCTTATCTCCTGCTCGTACCAGCGGCACTCACTGCTGGAATCTTTCCGGCCCTGTTCTCTGCGGGAATCGCACAGTTAATCAAACGGTGGAACACACCGGCTATCTTGTTTGCTCCCTTTGTGTGGGCTGCGTGCGAGTGGTTTCGACTTGGCGTCATTGGCCAACTTTGGAATGCCATCGGTTATTCCCAAGCGTATCACCCGAGTCTGATTCAAACAGCCGGCTGGGGCGGCGTTTACCTCGTAGGCTTCTTGATAGCAGCGACTAACTCTGCTGTAGCCATGCTGATACTTAAGCGAAACTGGAGGACCATCGCACAAGCATCGTTTGTCCTGCTTGCGGCTTTAATAATTCTGTTTGCTTCCTCGTTACTCGCGAAGCTTAAGCCAGTCACTGATCTTCGATCGCATACCTACTTGAACGTCGTCGCAATACAACCAAATGTTCCGATGTCGCCTGTTAAGTCAAACGAGGAAACGCAGGAGTTAATCGAACGACACTTCAACCTGAGCGCAAGCGGCCTGACGCACTTTCAAGGTGACCAGCTACCGCGTCTTGTTGTGTGGCCAGAGTCACCAATGAACTTCACATACAGTTCGGACTCCACGCTTCAACAAGTCGTCCAGAAGTTTGTGAAAGAGAACCACACTTCGCTGTTGTTGAATTCACTCGAACCGGCACCAAACGATGGCGGATTCAACTCAGCTGTACTGATAAATGAAGACGGTCGACAGATCTCTCAATATGATAAGATTCGGCTGCTGCCGTTCGGCGAATATGTTCCGCTCCCATACTCGTTGGGAGGTTCTTTGATATCTGGACTCGTAGGAGACTTCACCGCAGGCAATAAGTATACGTTGATGCCTATTGCTAACCATCGCGCTGGAGTCTTCATTTGTATTGAGTCCGCTTATCCATCAATTGCTCGAAACCTGACGAATGAAGGCGCCGACTTTCTTATAAACATTTCGAACGATGGATACCTCGGTCGGACGGCAGTGATGAGACAGCATCTTGCGAACGCAGTTTTTCGAGCTGTTGAAAACGGACGACCACTCTTGCGCGTGACCAATTCCGGGATTAGCGCAGAGATTAGTCCCGAAGGAAACATCACCGAGCCAACCGTGGGCTTTGTTCCGGACGCGAGGACGTGGTCAGTTAGTGACTACGCAAACCGCACAACTTTTTATACGAAGCACGGTGATTTGTTTGTTGAGCTTTGCGCGCTGATAACCTCGGTTTTGATACTCGGCACTTTCACAAAGGTAAAAGGAGTTTGAGAACTATTAAATGAGTGAGACTTTATCGATACAGGAATTGAGAACCAAGTTTGATGATTTGAAAGCGCGAGTCGACCAAATCGGGAGGTTTCTTTGATGTCCCGGCGAGCAGGGAAGAACTGAATCAAATCGAGCAGCAGGCTTCCGCGCCTGACTTCTGGAACAACCAGGAGGCCGCGCAAAAACTTTTGCAGGATCGGAGCCGGCTCGAAAAGAAGATTGAACGACAAGAACACTTTGAATCTGAAGTAGATGACGCCGGAGTGCTTTTTGAGTTTGCCGAAGAAGATGAGACGTCGATCAGGGAACTCACTTCCCTGCTCGAGCGCCTCGAGCACGAGTTAGCCCTGGCTGAGACTGAAATGCTCCTGGCCGGCGATAACGATCGTCGCAATGCTATTTGCACTATTCATCCGGGCGCTGGCGGTACTGAGTCACAGGACTGGGCCGAGATGCTCCTGCGCATGTATCTCAAGTGGGCTGAGCAACGGGAATTCAAAACCGAGATTCTCGAATATCAACCAGGCGAGGAAGCTGGACTGAAGAGCGTTACTTTTAGAGTTGAAGGCGAGTATGCCTACGGGTTGCTCTCCGCTGAAGCCGGCGTGCACCGGTTGGTCCGGATCTCTCCCTTTGACCAGGCAGCACGACGACACACGTCTTTCGCTTCCCTGTTTGTCTATCCCGAAATTGACGAAGACATCGAAGTCGACATTCAGGATAAAGACCTGCGTGTCGATACTTATCGTGCAACTGGTGCGGGCGGACAACACATCAACACCACTGACTCAGCCGTTCGCATCACTCACATGCCAACGGGAATCGTAGTCTCCTGTCAAAACCAACGTTCTCAACATCAGAACCGCGCGGTAGCAATGCAGGTTCTAAGATCGCGTCTGTACGAATTGGAACTTGAAAAGCGACAAGCCGAAACTGCCGAGCTAGAAGCCAGTAAGGCAGACATTTCCTTTGGCTCCCAGATCAGAAGTTACGTACTAGCTCCGTATCAACTTGTGAAAGACACACGCACCAAGCTCGAACGCGGGAATGTCGAAGCTGTGTTGAGTGGCGATATAGACGATTTCATCAAAGCATACTTACTCGCCCGGAAAGCAGCTTGAGAGACTTGAACTGATTCGTTTGGAGTTTTCATGTCAACTACACCAATCGAAGCGAAGCCGCGCGTGATCACTCCGCGTATCGGTCGCCGCAACGAAATTCTCGCGATTCTTCTTCTTGCCATCGGTTTGCTATTAACGCTGTGCCTCGTGTCGGCAGCGTTTTATCCAAACGATCCGTCATGGAACTCAGTCGGACAAACCGAAACGCATAACTGGGCTGGTTCGATTGGCGCTAACGTCGCTGCGACAGTGTTTCAGTTCATCGGCCTGGCTGGTTACTTACTGCCGCTGCTTTTGTTTGCAGCTGCCTGGCGTCGTTTCCGCACACTCAATATTCAAAGTCCGTTGAGTCGCATCGCCGGTCTTATAGTTCTGGTAATTTCCGTATCGGCACTACTTTCCATCTCACAGATGCATCCTTTGTTTGATTCAAGCATGCAACCGGGTGGCTTGCTTGGAGCGGTTGTGGCACAAGGCCTCGCAAGTGGTCTCAACACGATTGGCGCAACGGTTGTGCTTGTCGCTATCGCAGCGATGGGACTGCTCTTAGCTACAAATATCTCGTTTGTGCGCACGTACTCGATTATCGCTGAGGCAATCGGCACTCGGTTCTCTTTCGTGGGAAGAATTCCTGAACGTTTTAAAGCCTGGCAACAACAGAGACGTGAACAAGCTCAGGTTCGCAAAGAAACTAAGGCCGCTATCAAAGCTGAACAAGAAGCAGCAAAGAGCCACCTGCGACAAACGTTGAATCTAAGCGCAGCCGAACGAGTTGCGGACTTCATGAAAGAGAGCCCCACGCCTCCGTTGGAAACGACGGCCGTGATACGCGCGGAGTCTACCGTCAGAGAACCACAGGCGTCGGGAGCTCCAGCTTCGACAGCAGCAGTTGCGGCCGCCGCTGGTATTGGAGGAGCGACAGTAGTTACAGAACGTTCCGGTAGGAAATCAATTTTCCCCGCCCCCCGCTCCGGCTCGGCAGTCGACGAGGCCGATGACCTCGAGGAAATGGTGAAAGGTGTCTCGGTCCTGAGAACCAAAGCGGAGGCACCAGCCACCGGGAAGTTGCCATTCGACGCGACACGCAAAGTCAGCTATTCGGATTACACGCTGCCTCCACTTCAGTTCCTGAACGAAGCTCCACCGCCTAGTGAACAAGCAGACACGGAGCTACTCGGACTCGCTACCCGACTTGCTGAGAAGTGTAAGGAGTTCAACGTCACCGGACAGATCAAACACATTTGTCCGGGTCCCGTAGTCACCACTTACGAATTCAAGCCTGATCCCGGCGTGAAGTATTCGCGAGTTGTATCGCTGGTTGATGATCTGTGCTTAGCGTTGAAGGCGGAATCGATCCGCATCGACCGCATGCCTGGCAAGCCGCACGTCGGTATCGAAGTTCCGAATCCCAGGCGGGAAACAATCTTTCTGCGCGAGGTAATTGAGTCGAGGGCATTCAGAGAGTCGCCGTCGAAGTTGACAATAGCGCTGGGCAAGACCATCGATGGTCTCAACTACGTCGCCGACCTCGCCAAGATGCCGCACCTTCTTATCGCGGGAACCACCGGTTCAGGAAAATCGGTCGGCGTAAACTCCCTGATCGTCTCAATTCTCTACCGGGCACGCCCCGACGAAGTTAAGTTTATTTTGATCGATCCGAAGAGACTCGAACTCGGTCTCTACGAAGATATTCCGCATCTCGCAGCGCCAATCATCGTTGACCCAAAACTCGCTTCACGGTCATTGAAATGGGCCGTGGGAGAAATGGAACGACGGTATCGCGATCTCGCCGGCTGGGGTGTTCGCAATATCGATGGCTACAACACCGAGATCATGCGACGCAATCTCGTTAAGGAGTACGACGATAAAGGTGAGCCATGGAAACCACTGCCATACATCGTCATCATCATCGACGAGTTAGCAGACCTGATGATGACTTCGGGCCGCGAAGTTGAAGAGTCGATCACGCGCCTGGCACAAATGGCGCGAGCCGTCGGCATTCACCTTGTACTCGCCACGCAGCGTCCCTCAGTTGATGTCATCACCGGGCTCATCAAGGCCAACTTCCCCTCGCGCATTTCTTTCCGCGTGTCGTCGAAAATCGACTCCAGAACCATCATCGACACGAACGGTGCTGAACAATTACTCGGTCGTGGCGACATGCTGTTCCTCCCGCCAGGCACTTCACGGCTGATTCGTGTTCATGGTGCGTACATCGACGAAACCGAGATCAGTCGCATCGTTACGCACATTAAGGCCCAAGGACCACCGGCGTATGATGAGACTATCACCCAATCCGACGAAGAAGCGCTCGGACTCGAAACCACAGAAGGTGAACACGACGAGCTTTTCGAAGAAGCACTTCGTATCTGCGTTGAGATGAAACGCGCCTCAACGTCGGTGTTGCAGCGTCGTTTGCGCATCGGCTACGGGCGTGCCGCCGCGATTCTGGACATTATGGAACGCGAAGGGTTGATCGGCGCTGCCGACGGATCTCGTCCTCGACCTGTGCTCGGTCGCGCTTACGAGATGGTGGCCGATTGGGATGAGATGGGCGTTGCCGAAGAATAGTCGTGTTTCCTTCCTTTTGATTAGCCGAAACATTTTTGCGAAGACTTCCACTTGAGCTGTGGAAAAGTCTGTGGAGAAATTCCATGTGAACTCTCTAAGTTTTTGATTGCTCTACGTTTCTAGCAAAATGCACACAGCAGCGGCGTGCGGATAACTTGTTCTGAAAGTGTCGTTTGCATTCATGAAACAACATCCATTCTGTAGGCTGCGAGACCACCTTGTCGAAAGACCAACCCACTCAGCTTCGATCAATTGCGCGAGAAATATTTGACGCTTCCTTAGTCGCCGTCGACGCTCGTGAAGTGACTCGTAAGGCGATTCGTGTCGAAGGAAATCGCATAAGGATTGGGCAGACAATTCTCGACGCGACAAAGCCAATCTACGTCTTGAGTCTCGGGAAAGCTTCGATGGCGATGGCTGAAGCGCTCAGCGAAACACTTGGTGAACGGATCACCAACGGAATAATCACTGGCCCACAACCACAAAGACTCAGTGCAAACTGGCAAGTGTTTTCAGGCGGACATCCTTTGCCAAATGCAGATAGCCTAAATGCTGCCAGCGCCGCGTTTCAACTTCTCGATAAGGCGAATGACGAACACGCAGTTGTTATCTTCGCAGTCTCGGGCGGTGGATCGGCGATGATTGAATGGCCGTCGTCCAGTGCAATATCACTGGACGATCTGAGAGAAGCCAATCGGATCCTGGTCGCATGCGGTGCAACGATCGCTGAAATAAATGCAGTGCGTCGCGCGTTCTCGGCTGTGAAGGGTGGCAAGTTGGCCGCGCGGGCACCGAAAGCCGAAATCGTCACGCTTCTAATTTCGGATACAAATCACGGCGACGAAGTGAGTATCGCTTCGGGGCCGAGTCTTCCGTCCCGCGATACTCGAGCAGCCGAGGAAATAGTTGCCAAGTTTCAACTGGAAGGAAAGCTGCCTCGAACGATCATTGAAGCTATCCGGGAGTCAGAAGAACAAATCCGAACTCCATCGATTAGAGAGTCGCACTACGTCCTTGCTGAGAATCAAACGGCGCTCGATACGGCTTTGGCTCGTGCGACTTCGCTTGGCTTCCGTACCATATGCGCCGATGAGATTTCGGAGCAGCCGATTACTGAGGGTTGTGAGCTGTTGATTCAGCGACTAGCGAAGGAACCGGCACCGGTCTGTTTGATCTCGGGTGGAGAATTCGCATGCACTGTACGCGGTGATGGGCGCGGTGGCCGTAACCTCGAAACTGTTCTTCGTTGCGCGCTCTCCATTGCTGGTCAGAGCGAACACATCGTAGTTCTCAGCGCTGGAACTGATGGCATCGACGGTAATAGTCCAGCGGCTGGTGCGGTTGCGGATGAAACAACGTTGAGTCGAGCTAAATCACTCGGACTTGAGGTTTCAACATTTTTGGAGAGAAGCGATTCGTTTGGTTTCTTTGAGCGACTCGGTGCTGCAATCATCACCGGCCCGACAGCTACAAACGTGCGCGACGTAAGAGTGATACTCAAGGTAGCCGCGGATTAATTTGAATAGATCTGGCGTGTTTACTCTGCTGTCTTTGTAACTTCTCGATGACAGTGCTCCGAAATTCGCAGCACTTCCTTGCCCCGGAGGGGCAATATGTTTATAGCACGCAAGTCTTCCCCACCTCGGCTCGTTCGGAGGAGCGGACACTCCGTCGTACACAGATTCATAGGTCTGTCCGCTCCTCCGGACGAAGCAGTGCACGAGGGAAATTTTGGTGCGCTATAAACATGTCACTCCTCCAGAAAAAGAAACCAACACCCCTTCTTGACTCCCCAGCTATGAAACGCATATAAGAGTTTGCGGCCGCTTGAATTGCCGAGTAACCACGCCCTGGTTCGAAATTCCACTTGGAGTCCACAGTTTGTCATCCC
>Ga0207676_10001383_pt1 | contig 18053 bp, 13 predicted proteins | sample KBSSwiS72_FD_184307 | JGI IMG/M metagenome (GOLD analysis project Ga0207676, IMG submission 184307) | Switchgrass rhizosphere microbial communities from Kellogg Biological Station, Michigan, USA - KBS Switchgrass S7-2 (SPAdes) (version 2) | ecosystem: Host-associated > Plants > Roots >...
ATTGCCTCCATCGAAACGCCCGGCGGAATGCGCGCGGATGAGATCGCCGACGAAGTTTATTGGGCCACTGAACAATGGGGCACCGATGAGGCCCGGATCTACAAGGCCCTTGCGAACATGACGCCACTACGGGCCGCCGCTGCTCGAAAGGCTTACCGGATAAATCACGGCGGCGACATGGACGCCGAAATTAGAGACGAACTGAGTGGCGCCGAACTCGACCGCGCCGAAGCTCAGTTGTCAGGCGACCAGGCACTCGCCGACGCGGCCGCATTGCGTGAAGCGATTTCCGGCCTCGGCACCGATGAAGACACCATCATGCAGGTGCTGCGCAACAAGACCCCTGAAGAACAGAAAGCCATTATCGAAGCTTACAAACGCGAGTACGGAGACGATCTGGATAAAGATCTGGCGGACGATCTGGGTGGTAACGATCTGCTCCGTGCGAAGGCGCTGCGTTCCGGCGACGTGATGCAAGCCGATGCGATCGCTCTCGATCAGAGCATGCATGGTGGCTTTTGGGGTGGTGCTTTCGGTGGCGACAAGGACCAGGCCGAAGCCGTCTATTCGCAGATGGACCAGGAGGTCCAGGCGGAGGCGGTCAAGAACGGTTGGGATGCGGCTCGAACGGAAGAGGAGATCAAGAAACGCCACGATCAACTGGCAGGCAAGTACGCAGACGTCAAAGGCATCAAGGACGAGTCCGCTCGCAAGGAAGCGTTGCGCAATGACCTTGGTAAATCGTTTACCGGACCAGAGAAGGATCTGGTCCTTGCAGTCCACGACAACGATTTAGTCAAAGCTGACGCAGCGCGCATCGAGCTCGAGCGTCGCAGTGTCTTCTACGCTTCAGATGACGTGCTCCTCAAGTCGGTCAAGGCGCAGGGCGAGCGGGCCAGGCGCGAAAGTGAGCTCGATGCGCGAGCCGCCGAATTGCAACTTCAGGAGCGCATCGAGATCGCGGAGCTGCGCGGCTTCCCGCTCGACGAGAAAGTCATCGAGAGCGAGCGGCAGAAGATCAAAGACGACGCCGAAAAGAACACTAAAGACCGCGCTGCCAAGTACATGACGGCGCTCGAAACCACGTACGACAAAGATTACGGGCGCTATGGCAAGGGCAGTATGAAGATCGTCCTTGCCCTGAACATGAGCGGAACCGAGCGCTCGAAGGCTTTGGACATCGTTAAGGGCGGCGGCCTTCTCACACCCGAGCAAGAGCTCGACTATGCCGTCCGTGAAGAAGATGCGGATGCGCTCAAGGGGCAGCTTGCCGGCAAGAAGAAGGAAGAGATTGAGAAGATCGTCGCCGCCTGGGAAGCGAAACATGGTCGCAAGTTCCAGGACTACGTTGCGTCGGAGTTTGAAGGTCGCGACCTGCACGACATCAACCAAAAGCTCAAAGGCGTACCGCAAAATCCACAGGAAGCGCTCGACCGGGCCAGGGAAGATCTGGAATTTGAGAAGACTGCATATGGCGCCGCGGACTATTTCGCGTCGGCGGAACGGCGCCGCATGGAACGAGACGTCAAAAAGCTGGAAGATCAGGTCGCCCGTCTTGATGAGTTGGAAAAGGGCGGAAAGAAAGGCACGCCTGAATATGAACGCGAGTTTCGCCGTTACGAAGCGCGCAACGACTATTTCAAACAATCAGTAAAAAACAATCGCGCCAAGATCGACTCGGTAACTGACACAGTTGCGACGATTGCGGCGATCGTTGCGACAGTTGTTGCAATCGTCGTTATTTCGGTCTTGACTGCTGGCGCCGGCGTAGGCGTGCTTGCGGCGGTAGTTGCCGGTATGACGAACGCCAGCGTCGCGGCCGGCGCAGCCGTCGCCAGCACGCTTGCCACCGTCGCAGTTAAAAAAGGATTTAAAGGCAAGGCGTATACAACTGACGAGCTGACCGATGATCTAACTGTCGGCGCCGTTGAAGCCGTTGCTTCCGCACTCACTGCCGGTCTGGGTGGCAAACTCCTTGCTGCCGGCCGTCTCGCCAAACTGGCAAATAGCACCAAAGTTATTCCGCGTCTCTTCGCAAACGCCGTTGCCGAAGGCGCCGAAGGGCTTGCCTCGTCATTGCCCGGCGCGCTGACGGGCGCTCTCGTCGACGACAAAAACTGGAAAGGCGATCCCTTCAAAAACATAGTTGGCGGAACCTTGATCGGCGTCGGCATGGGCACCGTCCTCAGCGGTGGCATGGGGATGCTCGGCGGCATCAGTAAGCCGGCGAAGAAGGGCGCCGGCAAACTCGCGGGAGAAGCCGACGACTTTGCGGAAGGGTTGGTGGACCAGGCCCGCAAACATCCACCCGTTGAGACTGCCGATGTCTTGGCGAAACGAGGCACTCCTGCTGAACGGGCCGCGAGTTGGAGGTCGTTCAAGGAAGTTAACCCGGGCAAATCATACGACGACTTCATCGCCGAGTTAGACGCCGGCATCGTGGCACATAAGGCCGATGAAGAGGCGGTACGACAAGCCAACAAGAAGATGCGGCAGGAGTTGTTCACTGACATTCCGCCGCAACAGCGAAAACAGTTTGAGCAGACGGCGATCGAAGTAGTTAGCGACGCGGAATTCGATCGTTTGACACGCAGCGCCAAGGCGCAGGCTGTAGTCATCATCGAGGATGGCAAGCCACGAGTGCTGATGCGTGAGTCAGCGGATACGAAGGTGTTGCGTGAAGAAGGCATCCACCTGATGCAGAGCGTGGACCCGACAAAGGCGCACCTCTTCAAGAAGCTCGACGAAGCCAAACTCAGAAACTGGGACAATCTCCCGCTCGACGAACAACTCTCCATCTATAGCGCGAAGCTGGATCTCGAGATCGACGGCCAGCAGAAACTGATCAAGAGTCTCGACGATCAACTTGCTGAGGTCGGCGACGACGCGGCTGCGCGAAAGCAGTTGATGGACCGTCTCGACGAGGCCCGCGACACGCTCGACAATCTCTCGCACCGTGCTGACGAAGTCGGCAGTCTAACGCCCCAGAAAAGAATCGACATCGCGGCCGGCAAAGCTCCGAAGCCGGAATTTCTCGACCAACCCGCGCGACTTTTTGCGAAGAAGAGCCGTCTCGAGATTAAGCAGGAATTGGTAGCGAAGTTGAGAACCGCCGGGATTGATCCGACCGAAGCCAAACGTGTGCTGGAAGACCTCCGCAAAGCCGCGGCGAAACCCGGGCAGGGAAAAGTTTTTGATGAGGTTGTCGCAAAGATCGAAAAGCTCGCTGCGAGCAATGCGCCCAACGCCAAGGCGTACACAAAGTCTTACATCGATCAGTTGGGCAAGACGATTGACAACTGGGCGGGCCAACCAAAGGGATACCTTGCAGTCGTCGAAGCTTCGACGAAAATGAAGGACCCGCCCGGCTTTTTAAAGACCGCAAATAAGATTGCCACGACCGGCAAAGATCACACGGAACGCATCTCAAAGAACGCGCTCGACGATATCGCCGGCAAAATAGCGAAACTCACCCAGACCGATCCCGGAGCGGCTCACAAATATCTGGACGAAATCGTCGACATTTACGACGCGTTCAAGCCAACAAAACCGCGCAATATCTCAGGATTTCTTCAGGCCACGGCAAAGTTGGACGACTCAACAACCTTCACCGCCAGTCTCAAGAAATTTGCCGGCACCCTGAAGAAGAAAGCCGGCGCGATCCCGGACAATGTGTTGCGACACACGGCCTATGAACTGGGCCAACTCGATCCGGTGAAGGCCGCAAAATATCTTGATTCGCTCGATAGTTTCGTAGATGCATTCACGAAGAAGGAGTTGGATGATTACCTGGGCTTCATCGTCGGTTCCCGCAAAGCCCGATCGGGCGACCCGTCGAAATTCCTCGCGGCAGCCAGAGAGCTCATCGCACAGAAAAACAATGGGCTGTCAAAGGAAGCTCTCGACGTACTTGCAGCGAAAGCGGGAAGAACGGGCGGCGATTTTCGCGGGCGGCTGGACGTCGAATGGCTGGTCAGCACCGATCTCTTCAAGGACAAAAATGCCAGAGAGCTCTTCGACTTTATGGCGCGCGATCCGAAGACGATGTGGAATGTGTACCGGCGCGCAGCAACGAATCCAAACAAGTATGTCTTGCAGAAAGCCGAACGCGGAGTCCGTGGCATTGCCGGAGAGTACCTCACTTTCCTGAGGACCAAACAGATCAAGGAAGGTATCGATCTCATTAAGAATCCCACGGCCAAAAAGGCCATGAACTCGCTTAAGAAAAACGGCATCCTGGAGATTGTGGAGCGGCAATTCGAAATACTCACCAAGCTGGGTCGAACGGAAATTGACTTCACCGTGCTAACAAACATCGGAAAGCACGGCCTCGAAGTAAAGACCTACAAGAAGGAATACTGGATGCTGATTCTCCAGGCATGGGATCTCAGAAGCTCGCTCGGCCCGAAGAAATTTGCCAAGCTACATCCGGGCATGGCGGAGTTTGTTAAGAGTCTCGATCACATGATCAAGCAACTCAAGAATGCAGGTAAGGAATTCGGAAATCCACCTTTCTTGATGACCACTGACGGCCCGATAAGGATAGGCCCGAAATGGCAGGCTGTTTGGGCTGATGTACAGTCGAATTTTCCCAAAGGCACGAAAATCGTAAAAATGGCGGAAGATGACGTCGCTGGTCAGGAAACTATTTTCAACAAACTTCTGGGGATTAAATAAGGGGGAGAGATGACTGGCGAACCAACCTGGGCAGTGCTCGCGCCGCTACCTCGCAAAGAACTCAACAAGCTGGCGGAACAGTATCGCCGTGACGTCGCTAAAGAAGCTGGGTTCGATGAAGACGAAGAGTTGGAACCAGCGAGGTGGGAGGTTGTCGGTGGTACCGGTGATTACTCGGCAATCGTCGACTACGATCCAGGGTCGGAAGAGTCTGACGAAGGGCCGCTGGCCAAGCGCATTTCTCGCAAAGTCAAATTACCGGTTTATGTTCTTTACCTTGGCGAGTATCTTGCCGGCGGCGATGCAGTTGAGGTCTATGAGAAAGGGCGACGGACGGGTAGCCAGGCTGGTCCATACGCGCTGGCCAAAAAGCTTGGTGTCGATCTTTCCGGTGGCGCCGAAACAGATGAAGAAGAGGAGGAGCTACCTCGAGTAACGGGTGTGCTGGTAGTGAAAGGAGTCAAGGCTTCAGACGTGGCGCGCGCGCTCGGGATGCCCGAGCTACCGCTTCGCATCGAGGATGGGGCTCATGGCGCAATCGTTTACAACGAAGAAACCGGTGATAAGCCGACAAAAAATTACGAGCTCAGCAAAGCTTTTCCGAAAGCCGAGGTCTATTCGGTCAAAATCGATCCCGACGACGGGCGATTTGTTACTTCACTGATGCAGAATGGTAAGGCCAAAGGACTGTTTGACTATCCTGAAGCCGCGGACCCGGATGAACACACCGTTTTGGATTCGATACTCGGCGAAACAACTCCCGCCGGTATTGTGAAGGCCCTTGGCATACCTTCAACAATCCTGGATATTTCTGATCTGTGAGTGATCTCATGACCGTCTCGTTGGTGCTCGATCCAGACGTCAGTTTCCGGATGCTTGCCGATTCGCTTGCCGAGCTTGGTTGGCAGCGACGTCCTGATACATCGGTGGCGCCACCGATCATTCCTGGCGAACCGGAGTTTGCGTCGTGGTCCAGGGGCGAGGATCGCATCTCGTATACCTTCAACCCGGTCGTTCGTCTGAGAGTGCTTGCTTTCTATGGCGAAGGCGCAGGTTCGGCTCGTGCTCAGGTTCGCGACGCGCTTCCGATGCTCGAGCTTGACGAGTTGGAAGAATTATTGCGCTCGTCCGAGCCACGCGAAGTGTTGCTGGGCATACTTGCTGCCGGCGTGCTGAAGGTTGTGACTGTTCTCGGCACACTCGAGACGTTGCGAAATCACCGCGAGCGTGCCGTTGCACAAGCTGCAGCCAAAACACACGAAGATCTATTCCAGTATGCAGTGACGGAAGGCGCGGCGCATTTGCGTCGTGAAAAGCATTCGCATCCCGATCGCTCGGTGTTGTTTTCACGTATTGGTGATGCTCACTTTCGCCGTCAAACTGTGCGCTGGCTGATCGGCGACCGCCGTGAGTCGAATGAAGAGATTGACGCGCTGTTGCGCTCGGCGCTGGCTGACGAAGATTGGGAAGTGCGCGCATCCGCTATGCTTGCGGCGGTCAGATTGGGCGCAACTGCGGTTGGCGCTGACGTGAAGCGGATGAAACTGCCGCGCACCAGCAGTGAAGGCCCGGACGAAGCGGATCGTTCGATCGTCAGGGCGTTGCACGGGCTCGCAGTGGACCGGCTCGCCGGCAACCCGCTCAACACGCCTGAGATTTCCCACGAGCGAGCAGAGCTGCGGCGGCACGTCTCTCGTTGCATGATGGGCCAGCCGGTGGACAAACACGATCGCGTATTTCTGTTAGTCCATGCACTGACCGAACCGTTGACTATTGAAGATGAGCCACCGCAGTTGAATTATGTTGAAGAACGCGACGGCACTTACCGGCTGAGGAAGAGTGGGATTGAAGTTTGTTGGATTGCGCCGCTGCCGCACTGGCTTGGAACCGATGATGCGGACCTCGCTGCCCAAAACCCGGTGCGGCGCGTTGCTCCGGAAAAAGGATTTTTGATCGCGCGCGCTCCCATCAGCGTTTCACAGGCACAAATCTTTCTCCCGAACGCGAGCGCTGGTGGCGATGACGCTTACATGTGTATTGCGTCTGAAGCCGGCGCACTGTGCCAGGCACTTGGAAGATTTGAAGACGCCGCGGTCGAATTGCCGGATGCAGATGAATTCGAAATGGCTGTGAGAGGTACGGACGCGCGACGTTATCCATGGGGCAACGGATTTGAACCCGACGCAATAGAGCTTCTGTCGCCGTGGGGATTGAAACATCCTCTCTTGTTAGCCCAATGGACCAGGTGGTCCGGCGATCATGCGCGGCTTTGCGGCGGCGACAACCGCTGCGCGTTCCGGCGCGAAGTTTCGCTGACTGATCCAACCCTTCGTTTCGCCGTAAGGCCGATCCTTCATGTTTAGTTTCTGCATCAACTCAGGCAAGGCGCCGTCGCAACGATCGTGGCTTCCTGACCGTTCGAGGTGTGAGCTTCATTCCCGTTACCGTTTTCGATCGTCTTCGAGTCGACGGCAACGCTCTTCTTAACACAATGCTTTCTCATCAACTGAAAAAATGAGCGCCGTGCTTTACCACTGGCGCGAGCTGCGTGCGCGATGTTTCCATTACTCCTGCGTAACGCGTCTTCCAGATAAAGCCGCTCGAACCGATTTACCAGCTCGCGTTTTGCGTCCTGGAACGATTGATCGGCAAGGCCCTCCTCCTCACGCTCGAGCTCTTCTTCTTCACGCTCAGCGTTCAGCAAAGGCAAGTCGAAAGGCTCTACATCGCGAACCAGTTGCAGGCACGTCACATATTTGACGCAGTTTTCCAACTCGCGAATATTTCCCGGCCAACTGTAAGTTTCCAGGCGCTTCTGCGCAGCTTCGCTGAAGCGCGCCTCGGGCAGATGATAAGCCTTCGCGTAATAAGTCTTATAAGTTTCAAGTAGTACCGGAATATCTTCCGGCCGGTATCGTAAAGCGGGCACTTCGATCGGTATCACTCGCAGGCGGAAAAACAAGTCCTCGCGGAAGCGACCTTCGCGCATGGCTGTAACCAGATCAGCATTCGTTGCGGCAATGAAACGAACGTCTGACTTGCGAATGCGGGTTTCTCCCAGCCGGCGATATTGCTTGTCTTGAAGATACCGCAACAATTTTATCTGGCCGGGCAGCGACAGTGAATCAACTTCGTCGAGAAACAGAGTTCCGCCTTCTGCCTCGGCGACGAGTCCGTCGCTTTGTGGCCGAGCGCCGGTAAACGCGCCGGCGATGTGTCCGAAGAATTCGTTCTCCAGCAGTTCATTGGGCAAGGCGCCGCAATTAACGGGGACGAAACGCGCGTTCCGTCGCGCACTCGTGGTGTGCACGAAGCGAGCATATAGTTCTTTGCCGACACCGGTTGGACCACTGATGAGGATCTCGGCGTCGGTATTTGCGATTCGAGAAAGCTTTTCCAGCAACTCCCTGTGAGCGGGGCTACAGCCAACCAGGGTTGTGGCCGTCATAAATAACCTCCGCACAATCTCCGGGGGATGCGGCGCCAATTGGGCCGCAAGAGACGGTATTAAAATTATGCGCGCGGATTAACCACCGCGCGGTCAGCAACGATGCTGTTGTTATCGGGTTACCGAATCAAAATCTCCGATTCCAGGTTTCCCTCGATCCGTTCGACATTGGCGACAAGAGACAACAAGCAGCGGTGCGCCAAACTTTCGAAGGATGAATCTGACAGTTGCGCGAGCAGGCTGAGAACGCAACTGTTGTTAACCAACGAGCGCGCTCACAATACTGGAACCCCCATTCTAAAGTCAATAATTTCGACTGTCTGCAACGTATGACGAAATGTGGATATTTTGTTACGCGGAATGTTTCTCACACCTGTAGTTCCTGAAGCTTAGCTCCTTTCATTGGTCTAATTGACCTGACTTCGCGCCTTCGTGCTAAAAGCGCATCAATAGACCAGGGACCCGGTCCCACCAGCAGCAGGAAAGCACAGTTTAAGAGTTGCGCGTATTCCGAGCGTATCTCGTGCAGCACCGCCCAGAAACCGATTTGCGGTGGTACCGGCGGCAGCGGCAACGGAGACGTCCCAAGATACAAGGGGATCTTTGTCGAGGCCATGGCGACAACCATCTCAATGATGAATGGTACGGCGATTAGCCGCGTCAGCAAACCTGTTAGCAGCAGAATGCCGCCGATAATCTCGAGCCAGCCATCGGCAGTTGCGGTGAAATGAGGCACGGGAAATCCGAGCTTTGTAAAACGTCCGATGCCCTGATTCGGATAGACGAATTTGAGGATGCCTTCCCATACGAAAACAGACCCGGCCATTACTCGGATCAAAAGAGTTGCCCTTGGACCATCTATTGGGGGATTGAGCAGCCAGTTACTTAGTTTGTTCATCTTCTTTCTTCCTCTTCATTAGTATTGCCATCACCTGTACAGACTCGAATCTGCGTTTGAATATTCCTGCCGTTCTGCTAATCATTTGGCGGGAATAAAAAAGCATGTACTTCAGTCTTCACTTAGAAGGCTGGAGACCGGAACTAGCGAGGGAGCTTCGTTGCCAGATCAAAGCAAAGCCGTTCGGTTTGAAGAGATTGCTTTGCCGCATCTGGGCGCAGCCTACAACTTGGCGCGCTGGTTGTTACACAACGAACATGACGCGGAGGACGTAGTCCAGGAAGCCTACTTGCGCGCCCTTAAGTCCTTCAGCGGTTATTACGGTGGGGATAGCCGATCGTGGCTGATGACCATCGTGCGCAATACCTGTTACACGTGGCTGCAAAAGAACCGGGCGCTTCGGTTGTCAGATCCGATCGAAGACAAGCTTGACGGAGTGGGTCTGGACTTTGCGGATCCCGAAATGATCCTCTTGCAGAGTGCGGACTCGCAAATGGTGCGACAAGCGTTGCAAGAGTTACCCGTTGAGTTTCGGGAAGTTATGGTGCTTCGCGAGATGGAAGACCTCTCTTACAAAGAGATCGCTGACATCGTCGACGTTCCCATTGGCACCGTCATGTCGCGATTGGCGCGCGGGCGCAAACGACTGCAAGCGCTGCTCGCCAAACACATGGGAAAGGAGGCAGGCATTGAGTTGCCACGAAACGCATGAGTTGATTCACGGCTATGTCGACGGCGAGCTCGACCTCGTCAGGAGCATGGAAATCGAAGAACACCTGAGAGACTGCCACGCCTGCACGCAAAGCTACAAAGGGATTCGTAGTTTGCGTTCTGTCATAAGCGACGGCGCTCTCCGATTTGACCCTCCCGCCAATTTTGAACGACGTTTGCGATCTACTCTGCGTCGCGAAAGCGAACCGCAACGGAGATCGATAATTCTTCGCTGGCGATGGGTTTTGGTCGGAACGTCGTTGATCGCTGCGGTGATCGTTATCTGGGTCGTTGCGGGAATCTTTGGTCGACCATCGACGGGCGACCTGGTTGCTGAGGAGATAGTTTCGAGCCATGTGCGCTCCTTGATGGCCGATCACTTAACCGACGTCCCGTCTTCCGATCGGCACACAGTTAAGCCATGGTTCGATGGCAAACTTGATTTTTCGCCGCCCGTTAAGGATCTGAGTCAACAAGGGTTCAACCTGAACGGCGGCCGACTCGATTACATCGGCAACCGTCGCGTCGCCGCGTTGGTCTATCAACGCGGGAAGCATTCGATCAACGTGTTCGTTTGGCCATCAAGCGGGGCAGCGCCGATTAATGAAAAAGCCTCAGTGCATCAGGGTTACAACCTGATTCGTTGGACCAACGCCGGCATGACTTACTGGGTTGTATCGGATCTTAACCTGGCCGAGCTACAGCAGTTCGCTCAACTACTCCAGGAGAGCCAGGCACTTTCTTAGTAACAAATTCTAGTATTCCTGGGTTCGATTGAAAGGGACTAGAGATAAGGGGAAATCCCACGCCGTAAATGAACCTTACTATTCGTAAGAACGCCTCTGAGTTTGCAGCTGAAGAAATCATCCTCGCTGGCGTCCGCGCCTCGACTTTTTGCAAGGCACCTTCGAAAAAATCTAGTTCCAGAGTTTTCTCGGCCAGCACCCGCTTGAGTTGGCCTAACCTCACGCAAGGTGGATTCACGTGAGTTCTGTGGTGTCGGCCACTCACTCTTATAGATCGGATCGAGATGATCGCTCCACCGGTACAACATCCGCCGATGAATATCCAGTTCTTTTGTCAGCGCCCCGATGTCCTCGCATTGCCTCATCCGCTCGACGTGCATCCGCCGAAACTCGTTCGAATACCATCCCACTCGTCTCTTTGCCCTTTGCAGCTCCTTTCTTTGCTAAGTGTCCAATAACGAGCGTCTCCATCTAGGGTTCAGTTCAAGTAAATTCAATAAGGCAAGATCACGCCGTTGCTTGACTCAACGCAAAACGCTAGGCTAGTCTGCAACAGTCGACCAGTCACTTCTTAAATTGGGGCCGTAGCTCAGCTGGGAGAGCGCATGACTGGCAGTCATGAGGTCAGGGGTTCGATCCCCCTCGGCTCCACCAATCATTTCAACGACTTAAAGCGGGTTGAAGCGACTGACGTGCTTCCCTGTGACAAACTTGCGACAATGCTGCCTATACTCTGACAACATCACAATCGCTCCACGTTTTCCTTGATCACTCGCGATCACAATCGAGGCGTGTCCCATCGACTCTTTGATCTTCACCACGTCTACGCCACCATCGGCTAACGAGTGCCGAACGTGCGATGCAAATCGTGTAACCTGAAATCGGCGATACTTTTCGCGGCATGCTGAGGCGAAGGATTTCTTCAGCTCGGTATACCGGCGTTCCGGCATCAGGATTCGCAAAGACAAATTCCAAATCTCCAGAAAATTTCGCAAGGCCAGCGTGAACCCAAATGATGTTAATGCTAGCGTATGCGAGACTGGCGGGAGTATCGACAGATGTTCCGATCGATGACAAGCTGAGCCTGGCAAAAGACTTTGAGAACTTTTGGATAACTGTCTAACGATTTGGGGAGTGGTTACGATAGAACTTAATTCTCCAACTTTCCTTTAGGTCGTCGGAAACTTCCAAAAATGCTTGCTAATTGTAGGGGGCTTTATGGTAGCCTTGTCGAGTCCATACTTTTTTAGACGCCGCCATTACACTACGCTATGAGCTAACTGGTCCTCTTTGGTTAGCCGATGTTTTGCGTCCTATAATCAACCTGATCCCCGCTTGATGCCAAGTATGAGTTCTGAGCACCACAGCCTACCCGACTTTGCAAAACCACCAGTGGTCGAAACAGTACTGGACGTGGGTTTTTCACCCCTGTCTGGGTGGGGAATTCCACATTTTGGTCTCTTTTGGCAGTCTATAAGAGATGAGTACCCGACCTTTCGGGATCAACCTCCTGTTCTGCTCGAGAGAGAAACCTTCGGAAACAAGCAAAGCCAACGCTTAAATGTAGCATTCGAGTTTCTGAATCAGCCCGAGGCGCGGTGTTGGTTTGAAGAGAAAAGCGGTTCACGATTGATTCAAATTCAGCAGGATCGATTTATTCACAATTGGCGGAAAACAGAAGAGCAGCAGGAATATCCCCGATATGAAAACGTGATCCGGCCTGCCTTTGAAAGGGAGTGGGATCGGTTTTGTTCGTTCTTAGATCAGCAGGGCATTGGTTTGCCTGAAGTACAGCAATGTGAAGTGAAATATGTCAACCACGTTGATTTTGATGGATGGGAGAGCTTCACGCATCTTGTTGATGCTTTGGAAACGTGGCCAGGGAGTAGAGGCTTCCTTCCATTGCCTGAGTCGGCATCATTTATTACAAGTTACCTGATGCCAGAGAACGCAGGACGACTAAGAATAATCGCGCAACCTGCTTTCCGACATGTAGATAGCAAGAGCGTAATACAGCTTATTTTGATGGCAAGAGGTCAGCCCAAATCGTCGGATCGTCGCGCTATCCTCGAATGGTTTGACCTGGGCAGACAATGGATTGTAAATGGTTTTGCCGAATTCACTTCGGCGAAAATGCACCACATCTGGGAGAGGATAAGGTGAAATGCTAAACGAACCAGTAGGTGTTCGATCACCACAATTTTCGAATCAGTGGATCAGGGTCACCCCACTTGGCTCAGTCGCATATTGGTACCTCGACAGCATGGAAACAGTAAGACGATTGGGAAATATGGGCGAAGGATGGGATGGCTATGGGAGTCCTAGCATACCAGTGAGAACCACGATTGCAGCCAACTATATTCTTTCGCTTGTTTCGCAACATCAAGTGAACTCCCCGCACATTGCCCCTGTTCCTGGGGGCGGCATTCAGTTAGAGTGGGATTATGACAATCGAGCACTAGAAATCGAAATTCACCCCTCCGGTGAGATCAACTTTTTGATAGCGGAGGGAGACGAAATAATTGTAAAGCCCTTACACGAGAAACTCTTATCCCCACTACTCACCTGGATACAAACTGGTTACTTTACATGAGTCCTCAACAGCGCCAACAGATCGGCGACGATGATATTCTGTGGCGCCGACTAACAACTCCTTACTGGATCAAAGATTCGAATGGCACAAGGCGGGTGTCCTCAGCTGCATTTAAGGGAAGCCCGCATGATCTAGAGCTTTCCACCCATGCCGCCAAACTCACTACGCTCGAAAGGGTATTCAACTCTAACCCGCATGCCTTAGCGGTGGGTGAGATAGTAGCGCGTATGCCCCGCGATTTGGGGCTGGTCGTCGAACACGATCCAGATGAAGAAGACCCATCTCATACGATCATTCGGCTTAACACTCAAAAAGGCATTCGTGAGAAACACGCTAAAGAGCTTGCTAAGAAAGCGCATCTTAAAGAACGGCCGCCGCCAGAATTGGTAAAAGAATAGGTCCAACGAAGAGGCATGCCCGTAATCAAAACTAGCGATTTCTCATTGAAGATCTATTCCCGCCGAAAACACGGAACTCGTGCGTTGCGACAAACTTGTGACACCGCAGCGGACATCGGCTAAATTGGTGGCAACAGATGGACTCGTTGGCGGCTGCAACCTGTAACAAACGTTAGTAAATCGTACGAGCCGTAAACCTGCAGTGCTCATGATCGCACTGGCAGTCATGAGGTCAGGGGTTCGATCCCCCTCGGCTCCACCAATCTTCGATAACTTACCTTTGATAATCGTCGTATCCCGTCTCACGGAGGTACAACTAATGTCCGAAACAATCAATGAACAGCTTCAGCGGCGTTGGCACCCGTTTGTTCGCACAGCGTTTCGATTCACCTTTGTGTACCTCTTGCTGTACAACCTGCCCTTTCCGTTGAGCGCAATTCCCTACGTCAACAAGTCAGCCGAGTTGTACAACTCGCTTTGGACCTGGCTCGTGCCACGTCTCGCACGGGCTGCTTTCAATAGAGAGATCCCTTCCGTATTCAACGGCAGTGGAGATCGAACCTTCGATTTCCTTCTGGTGGCATGTCTGCTTCTCATATCGTTGGTCATCACCGTTATTTGGACGCTTTTCGATCGCAAGCGACTTAGTTATCCAACGCTCTACCGGTGGTTGAACCTTTACGTGCGTTTCTCTTTGGGAACAACGATGATTGGTTATGGCGCATTCAAGGTGATCAGCAGTCAATTTCCACCGCCGAGCCTGGATCGATTGATGCAATCCTATGGCGACTCCTCACCGATGGGATTGCTGTGGACATTCATGGGTGCTTCCGAACCTTATACTATGTTTGTCGGTTTTGCTGAGATGATTTCCGGCATCTTGTTGTTTCCGCGCAAGACGTCAACACTTGGTGCGCTGATGTCGGTTGGCGTTTTGAGCAATGTCGTCGCTCTTAACTTTAGTTACGACGTTCCCGTCAAACTTTATTCCATGCATCTATTGGCCATGGCGATTTTTCTGCTGTTGCCGGATGTACGTCGTCTTGCGAACTTCTTCATTTTGAACCGGCCGGCTGAGTGCGTCAGAGAGCAACCGTTGTTTCGCCGCACAGCCTGGCATCGCGGCGCGCTAGTGGTTGCGAGTCTCTTCCTGATTGCCGTCGTTGGTACGTCTTTGTATCAATCGTACGATCAGCGCCGGCTCCTCATGAGCATGCGTTCGCCGCTATATGGGATCTGGGAGGTTGAGGAATTTAACCTGGGCCAATCAACAGCGTCTGCTCAACGTTGGCAGCGCATAATTTTTGACTCACCTAATCGGATAAGCGTGCAAACACCGGTAAATCCACATGACCGTTTTGGATTACAGTTGGACCAGGAAAAACGAACGCTCACTTTGCGCAAGAGGGAAGATCCGAGCTGGAATACGGTGCTAACTTACGAACAAGTGAGTCCCGAAGTTATCACACTTGCCGGCGCACTCAACGGATCAGAAATGACTGCGCGGTTGCGTCGATCTGAAGAGCGGAAGTTTCTGCTGATTGATCGCGGTTTCCATTGGATAAACGAAGTCCCGTTTAATAGATAGCGCAACAAATATTCGTTGAAACTCTCCGCGCTTCCTTTGCGTTTTCAAAGAGACCATTCCTTTCTTAAGCTGCGCCCAATTCGCGAAGGAGAAGACAAATGACTTCACGATCGCTAGCTGCCACCGCAGCACTCTTTTTGTGCTTATCTGTTACCACTCCCGCGCAGACTGTCACTTCAGATTGGCCTCAGTGGCGTGGGCCGGAGCGAACCGGGATCTCGCAGGAGACGGGTCTGCTCAAACAGTGGCCCAAGGATGGACCGAAATTGCTCTGGCAGGTAAGCGACATCGGCGACGGCTATTCAACACCGTCAGTTGTCGGGTCGCATATCTACCTGATGAGCAACCGGGGGATGGAGAATGAGTTTGTTCAGGCTCTTTCAACTCAGGATGGAAAAGTCATTTGGACAACGCGCGTTGGGAACGTTGGTAACCCGAATCAGGATCCGCCTTACCCGAAGGCCCGCTCCACGCCGACCGTTGACGGAAATCTCCTATATGCGCTGGGATCAGACGGCGACTTCGTTTGTATTGACGTGAAGAACGGCAAGATTCGCTGGCAGAAAAATCTTCGTAAAGACTTCGGCGGCCAACCTCACGAATGGGCCTATGCGGAATCGCCGTTAGTTGATGGCGACGTCGTTATCGTCACCCCCGGCGGCGAGCAGGCCACGATTGTGGCGCTTAACAAAAAGACGGGCGCGTTCATCTGGAAATCGGCGGTTCCAGGTGGCGACGCGGCAGGCTATGCGTCGGCGATTGTCGTGCAGGCCGGTGGGCGCAAACAATACGTGCAGTTTTTAAGCAAGGGCATTGTGGGAGTTGATGCGAAAACCGGTGCGTTCCTCTGGCGCTACAAGGAAGTGGTCAAAGGACCGGCACAGGCTTTCACGCCGGTCGCGCGTGGTGAATATGTTTACGGTGGGGCGCTGGGCATCGGTGGTGGGCTAGTCCGCTTAAAGCCGGACACGGGCGGAGTCGTCGCAGAACAGGTTTACTTCGAGCGCGGACTCCCGAACGGCTTCGGCGGAGCGGTGTTGGTCGGCGACTATCTTTACGGAACGCAGGCACGGGGCGGGCTCGTCGCGGTTGAGTTCACAACAGGACAGGTGAAATGGAAGTCCGAGAATTTCGGCATGAGCTCGGGCGCTTACGCCGATGGGAATTTATACATTCACGACGAGACTGGAGATTTAGTGTTGGTGGAGGCGACGGGCGAAGGCTATCGCGAAAAAGGCCGCTTCACGCCGCCGAATCCGCCGAAGAAGAAACAGGTGGGCCAGATGTCGGAGAAATCGTTTTCGTATCCAGTCATTGCGAACGGCAGACTTTACATTCGCGATCTCGAATCGTTGTGGGCCTATGACATCAAGGCCAGCCGGTAGAAGATTGTTTGAGGAGGCGCCATGAATACACTGCGACAGGATCTGCGCTATGCGTTGCGACGATTGAAGCACAAACCAGGATTCACGATTGTTGTGGTCTTGATCCTGGCGCTCGGAATCGCCGCCAATACTGCGATTTTCTCAGTCGTGAATTCAGTTCTACTGGCGCCGCTGCCATTTGCCGATCCAGATAGACTGGTAGTCGTAAAGGAAACGAATCCTGCTAAATCCGTCGAACGAAACAGCGTGTCACCAGGCAATTTTCTGGATCTGCATCAGGCACAACTGTTCGACTCCGTCACGGCATTCTATGAAACTGCGACGACGCTTCAAGGAACACAGGACACCGAGCAAGTAGCGACGGCGCAAGTCTCCGTTGAGTTCTTTAAAACTCTTGGCGTCAGACCGGCTCTGGGCCAACCTCTTCCCGAGGGAATCAGTGGCGCCGCATTTGAAGTAGGACGCTTTATGAGTGGCGATCGCATGGTCGTCATAAGTGATGGTCTCTGGAAACGCCGCTACGCCTCCGATCCGTCGATCATAGGAAAGAAGATCACGATCAATGGTAGCGACTGGGAAGTTACCGGAGTGATGCCCGCCGGTTTTAGCGTGCCGAGCAAGGCGACTGACCTGTGGCTGCCATGGGACATCGCGCGCACTTACAACGCGCAAAGATTTCCGAAAGGACCACCGCGAGATTGGCGTTTTCTCAACACTGTGGGCCGAATCAAACCGAACACTACCACTGAAGAAACAGAAAACCGATTGTCGTTGTTCTTTGGCGGACTGGCGGAACGATTCCCAGAAACAAATCGCGGTTGGACCGCGACCGTCGTTCCGCTTCACGAGGAAGTGGTGAGCTCCAGCCGGCTGATCCTGCTGGTGTTGTCCGGAGCCGTTGGCATGGTGCTATTGCTGGCGTGTGCGAACGTTGCCGGTTTGGTGTTGGCCCAATCAGCGGGTCGCAAACGCGAGTTCGCTCTGCGTCTCGCACTCGGAGCTTCTCGCGCTCGAGTCGTCCGGCAACAGCTCACAGAAAGTTTCGTGCTTGCGCTCATCAGCGGTGTTGCCGGCATCGGCCTCGCATGGTTGGGGCTTGATCTCCTGCTCTCGCTGGCACCCGTTGACACGCCTCGGATCAGCGAAGTCGCAATTGATGCACGAGTGCTGCTGTTTGCCATCGCAATCTCAATCGCGACCGCTGTTATCTTTGGTTTGCTGCCGGCACTAAAGAGCTCAAAGACTGAACTCTTCACCACACTCAAAGACGCCGGCGCCAAAGGTCTTACGGGAAGACTTTCAAACCATCGGTTGCGCAACGCAGTGGTTATTGCGGAGGTCTCGCTCGCGTTGGTGCTGGTCACGTGCGCGGGTTTGTTTGTGCGTAGCTTTGTGCAACTGATTTCAGTCGATCCAGGTTTTAATTCTGAGAACCTGCTCACGATGCAAATCACGCTCGACGGTGCGACATACGATCGCCGAGCGGCGGAGTATTACCGTCAACTCATCGAGCGCATCGAATCTCTCCCTGACGTGACTTCCGCTGCGGCAGTCACAACTCTTCCGATGAGTGACGTCGGCGTTGATTTCGCGCGGCCATATTGGCGCC
>Ga0207676_10001384_pt1 | contig 18052 bp, 20 predicted proteins | sample KBSSwiS72_FD_184307 | JGI IMG/M metagenome (GOLD analysis project Ga0207676, IMG submission 184307) | Switchgrass rhizosphere microbial communities from Kellogg Biological Station, Michigan, USA - KBS Switchgrass S7-2 (SPAdes) (version 2) | ecosystem: Host-associated > Plants > Roots >...
CCATCCACTCGACGAAGAAGTGGGTCCGCGCCTTGACGTTCTGCTGGTAGAGCGTGTGCAGCATCGCGTGGCCGGTGCGGTCGGCCGCGGCGCAGGCGCGCTGCACCGGCTTTTCGCCATAGTTGGCGGTGTGGCCGCCGAACGGCCGCTGATAGATGGTGCCGTCCGGGTTGCGGTCGAACGGCATGCCGAAGTGCTCGAGCTCGTAGACGACGTTCGGCGCCTCGCGGCACATGAACTCGATCGCGTCCTGGTCGCCGAGCCAGTCGGAGCCCTTGACCGTGTCGTAGAAGTGATAGTGCCAGTTGTCCTCGCTCATGTTGCCGAGCGAGGCGCCAATGCCGCCCTGCGCTGCCACCGTATGCGAGCGGGTCGGGAACACCTTGGACAGCACGGCGACGTTCAGGCCGGCGCGCGCCAGGCGCAGCGACGCCTGCATGCCCGAGCCGCCGGCGCCGACGATGACGACGTCGAAGCGGCGCGTCGGCGCCGTAGAGGAAGCGATTGCGGGGCCGGTCGCCATCTAGAGTCTCCAGAGCACTTGCACCGCCCAGCCGGCGCAGCCGACGAGCCAGGCGATCGTCAGCACCTGCAGACCGAGGCGCACGCCCACGGACTGCACGTAGTCCATCCAGATGTCGCGCACGCCGACCCAGACATGCCAGAGCATCGAGACGATGACGACGAAGGTGAGCACCTTCATCCACTGGCGGGCGAAGATGCCCGACCACTTGTAGTAGTCGATCGGCCCGCCGATCAGGAGCTGCGCCAGGACGACGATCGTGAAGATCGCCATGATCAGCGCGGTGAAGCGCTGCGACAGCCAGTCGCGCAGGCCGTAGTGGGCGCCGACGACGAGTCGCTTGGAACCGTAGGTGCTGGCCATGGTGCTCAGATGATGCCGAACAGCTTGGCGCCCAGCGCCAGGGTCAGGAGGGTGCTGATGCCGATCGCGGCCAGCGCCGTGTTGCGTCCGAACTCCAGGCCGACCGAATGGGTGGCGTCCATCCAGAGATGGCGCAGCCCGGCGCAGAAGTGCATCAGGTAGCCCCAGATCAGGGCGAACGCGACCAGCTTCCAGAGCCAGCCCGGCAGGCCCCAGGCGCCGGCGGCGAACAGGCTCCTGAACTGGTCGAACGAAACTTCGGACGTGAGGCTGGCATCGAACATCCAGATCGCGAACGGCAGCAAGAGGAACATCAGGGCACCGCTGATGCGATGCAGGATCGAAACCCAGCCGGCCGGCGGCAGGCGATACGATGCGAGCTGGGTGACGTGGATATTGCGGTAGACGGGCCGGACCTTGAGCGGCTGTTCTTTCATTGACGTGACCATGTCCTGCCTTCTTCTTGGGAAAGGTGCCGCTGCGCGCAACCTGAAGATCTTATTGCAACGCAACAGACTTTAACTCCGCCGGCGAGCCCCCGCCGGCCGGATTCCGTTCCACCCCTTCGTCCTGGAGATTCCATGAGCAAGCCCCCCGTTCGAGTCGCGGTCACCGGCGCAGCCGGCCAGATCGGTTACGCCATCGTCTTTCGCATCGCCTCCGGCGAAATGCTGGGCAAGGACCAGCCGGTCATTCTGAGCCTGCTCGAAGTGCCGATGGAGAAGCCGCAGCAGGCCCTGAAGGGCGTGATGATGGAGCTGGAGGATTGCGCCTTCCCGCTGCTCGCCGGCATGGAAGCGCACAGCGATCCGATGACTGCCTTCAAGGACGCAGACTACGCCCTTCTCATCGGCTCGCGGCCTCGCGGCCCGGGCATGGAGCGGGCCGAGCTGCTCGCCGTCAACGGCGAGATCTTCATCGCCCAGGGCAAGGCGCTCGACGCCGTCGCCAAGCGCACGGTCAAGGTTCTGGTGGTCGGCAACCCGGCCAACACCAACGCCTACATCGCGATGAAGAGCGCTCCCGGCCTGGCGCGCGAGAACTTCACCGCGATGCTGCGCCTCGACCACAATCGCGCCCTCAGCCAGATCGCGGCCAAGACCGGGAAGCCGGTGGCCGAGATCGAGAAGATGGCGGTCTGGGGCAACCACTCCCCGACCATGTATGCCGACTACCGCTTCGCGACCATCGGCGGCAAGAGCGTCAAGGACATGATCGGCGACGACGCCTGGAACGCCGGTACCTTCCTGCCGACGGTGGGCAAGCGCGGCGCCGCGATCATCGCCGCGCGCGGCGTCTCCTCGGCCGCCTCGGCGGCCAATGCCGCGATCGACCACATGCGCGACTGGGCGCTGGGCACGAAGGGCAAGTGGGTGACCATGGGCGTGCCCTCGGATGGCCTGTACGGCATTCCCAAGGACACGATGTTCGGCTTCCCGGTCACCACCGAGAACGGCAAGTACAAGGTGGTCGAGGGCCTACCGATCGACGCTTTCAGCCAGGAGCGGATCAACGTCACGCTGAAGGAGCTCCAGGAGGAGCAGGCAGGGGTCAAGCACCTGCTCTGATCCGGCGAGGCGAGGATTCCCGAGGCCCGAATGATCCCGCCCCAGGCGGCCCTCTTCGACCCGGGCGAAGCGGTGTCGGGCCTGCCGGTCTGCGACCACTACGCCGGCGTCGAAGCGCGGATGGCGAAGAGCCTGGCGCTCCAGGCGGAACTCGGGCCGGTGTTCGACGTCACCCTCGACTGCGAGGATGGCGCCCCGGTCGGCGCCGAGGCGGCGCATGCCGACCTGGTCACGGCCATGGTGCTGTCGCCGGCCAACGTCCACGGCCGCTGCGGCGTTCGCGTCCATCCGGTCGGGCACGCCGCCTTCGCCGCCGACGTCTCGACCATCGTCGGCGCCGCGGCGTCGCGCCTCGCCTACGTGATGGTGCCCAAGGTCGACGGCGTCGCCGATGTCGCCCGCGCCGCCGCGGCGATCGATGCCGCCGGCGGCGCGCGGGTGCCGCTCCACGTGCTGGTCGAGACCCACGGCGCCCTGCGCGAGGTCGGGGCCATCGCCGCCCATCCGCGGATCGAGTCGGTCTCCTTCGGCCTGATGGATTTCGTCTCGGCGCACCACGGCGCGATCCCCGCCTCGGCGATGACGGCGCAGGGCCAGTTTGCCCATCCGCTGGTGCTGCGCGCCAAGCTCGAGATCTCGGCCGCCTGCCATGCCTTCGCCAAGACGCCGTCGCACTGCGTCGTCACCGAGCTGACCGACATGGGCGTCGTCGCCGAGGCCGCGCGCCGCGCGGTGCGCGAGCTCGGCTACACCCGCATGTGGAGCATCCACCCGAGCCAGATCCGGACCATCGTCGCCGCCTTCCGGCCCGAGGCCGACGAGATCGACGAGGCGGTGGCGATCCTCGCCGCGGCCCAGGCGGCCGACTGGGCGCCCATCGGCCACGCCGGCATCCTCCACGACCGGGCCAGCTACCGCTACTTCTGGCGCCTCCTCCTCCGGGCCCGCAACGCCGGAGCGCCGTTGCCGGAGGGCGCGACGCGGCGCTTCTTTGCCGAATCGGCGACGGCTTCCGCCTAGGCAGGCCGCGCCGGCGTGACGCAGTTCCCGCGGCCGCCGTAACCGAGGGTAAGGCGCGGTCGCCGCGCCCGACGGCTGAACCACAATCCCCAACGCGCAAAACGACGGAGGTTTCCATGACTGCATCCACCCGCTTTTCATCCGCCCGCCTCGCGCTGGCGATCTTCGCCGCCGGCGTCGTCGCGCTGCCCGCAGCGGCCCAGACCGCCCCGGCAAAGCCGGCCGCGGCGAAGCCGGCCGCCGCCAAGACCGCGCCGAAGGCCCCCGCCAAGGCCGAGATGATCATTCCCGACGCCTATCCCGAGCAGGTGAAGGCGGCCGAGCTGGTCTATTACGGCAAGTACGACTGCGAGTTCAACCAGACGGTCGACATCGCGCAGAGTCCCAAGTACCCGGCGTACGTGATGGTCAAGCACAACAAGGGCGAGTGGCTGATGAAGCCCGTGCTCTCCTCCACCGGCGCGATCCGCCTCGAGGACGTGAGGGGCGAGACGCTGATGGTGCAGATCGCCACCAAGTCGATGCTGCTCAACACCATGACCGCCCACCGCATCGTCGACGACTGCGTCAGCCCGAAGCAGCGCGAGCAGATCGAAGCCGCCAAGGCGGCCAAGGCGGCTTCCGCCGCGTCCTAGAAGAAGCGCTTCCGGAAGACCCCGCCCGGCGCTCTCGGGCGCTTCGGGCGCAGTCGCGGCTCGATAATGGGCGCCATGCAGCGCCCCTTCAACTTCAGCCCGGGTCCTGCGGCCCTCCCCGAACCCGTTCTCCGCCAGGCCGCGAGCGAAATGCTCGACTGGAACGGCACCGGCGTGTCGGTGATGGAGGTGAGCCACCGCGGCAAGGAGTTCATGGCGCTGCAGGCGGGCATCGAGGCCGACCTGCGCGAGCTCCTCGCCATTCCCGCGAACTACAAGGTGCTGTTCCTGCAGGGCGGCGCGATCGGCCAGAACGCGATCGTGCCGATGAACCTGCTCCGCGGCAGGAAGAGCGCCGACTACGTGAACACCGGCGCCTGGGCGACGCGCTCGATCGCCGAGGCCGCGCACTTCTGCCACGTCAACGTCGCGGCCAGCGGCGAGCGCGGCGGCTTCACCTCGATCCCGAAGCAGTCCGAATGGCGCCTCGATCGCGAAGCGGCCTACGTCCACATCTGCGCCAACGAAACCATCGGCGGGGTCGAGTACCACTGGGTGCCCGACACCGGCGAGGTGCCGCTGGTGGCCGACATGTCGTCGAACATCCTGTCGCGGCCGATCGACGTCTCGCGCTACGGCCTGATCTACGGCGGCGCGCAGAAGAACATCGGTCCGGCCGGCCTCACCTTCGTCATCGTCCGCGACGACCTGCTCGGCGGCGCCCTGCCGATCACGCCGGAGGCGTTCAACTACACCATCCAGGCGGCGAACAACTCGATGATCAACACGCCGCCCACCTTTGCCATCTACCTGGCCGGGCTGGTGTTCCTCTGGATCAAGGAAGGCGGCGGCCTGGCGGCGATGGCCGAGCGCAACCGCGCCAAGGCGGCGCTGCTCTACGAGACCCTCGACGCCAGCGACTTCTACGTCAACCGGATCGCCCGGGACGACCGCTCGCTGATGAATGTCGTCTTCCAGCTCCCGGATCCGGCCCTGGACGCGCCTTTCCTCGAGGGCGCCAAGGCGGCCGGCCTGATCGCCCTCAAGGGCCACCGCCTGGTCGGCGGCATGCGCGCCTCGCTCTACAACGCGATGCCGATCGAGGGCGTCCAGGCGCTGGTGGCCTATATGAAGGATTTCGAGGCGCGCCGGGCCTGAGGCTTGAGTATGTATTTCGAAGTATGTATGATTGGTGCATACTTGACCTGAAAGCGAGCACCCCATGGAAGCGACCGTCGCCGAGAGAGGCCAGATCACGCTGCCCAAGGCCGTTCGCGACGCGCTCGGCCTGACCAAGGGCACGCAGCTCAAGGTCGAGCTCGACGGCGGGCGCATCATCCTGCGCAAGAACGTCGACGATGCGCTGTCGCGCCTGCGCGGCCGATTCAAGCTCGCCGAAGGCTTCACCAGCACCGACGAGGCCCTGCGCGCGCTGCGCGGCCGCGCCCCCGGCGAACCGTTTCCCGCCCCGAACGACCCGCCGGCCAAGCCCAAGGCCAGGCGCCCGAAGTGATCGCCGTCGACTCGTCCGTGCTGGTCGACGTGCTCGCCGCCGACCCCCGCTTCGCCGACAGCTCGGAGGCGAGCCTCGGCCGGGCGCTGGCCGAGGGCGACGTCGTCATCTGCGATGCGGTGGTCGCAGAGATCCACACCCTGCTCGAAGGCGCCGAGGCGACGATGGAGAGCCTGGCGTCGCTCGGCATCCGCTACCTGCCTACGAGCGAGCCCGCGGCGGTGCGGGCCGGCTATATGCAGCGGCGCTTTCGCGATCGCGGCGGGCGCCGGGAGCGGGTGGTGGCCGATTTCCTGATCGGCGCCCACGCCCTGATGCAGTGCGACGCACTCATCACCCGCGACGCCGCCTTCTTCCGCGACTATTTCAAGGGCCTGAAAGTCATCGAGCCCAAGGCCCGCTGAGGCAAGGGCCGCCCGACCTGCAAGACATCTGGAGAAACCCCATGAGCCACGCTTTCGCTTCCACCCTGCAGACCTTCAAGACCGCTTCGGGCAAGGAGGGCTCGTTCTACTCGCTGCCGGTCCTGGCCAAGCAGTACCCGAACATCTCGCGCCTGCCGATCTCGATGCGCATCGTCCTCGAGTCGGTGCTGCGCAACTGCGACGGCAAGCGCGTCCTGCCCGAGCACGTGGTCGAGGTCGCCGGCTGGAAGCCGAACGCGCCCCGGCTCGACGAGGTGCCCTTCGTCGTCGCCCGGGTCGTGCTCCAGGACTTCACCGGCGTGCCGCTGCTCGCCGACCTGGCGGCGATGCGCAACGTCGCCCACGAGATGGGCAAGGACGCGAAGACGATCGAGCCGCTCGTGCCGGTCGACCTGGTCGTCGACCACTCGGTGATGATCGACTACTTCGGGACGAAGCAGGCGCTCGACCTGAACATGAAGCTGGAGTTCACACGCAACGTCGAGCGCTACCAGTTCATGAAGTGGGGCATGCAGGCGTTCGACACCTTCGGCGTCGTCCCGCCCGGCTTCGGCATCGTCCACCAGGTCAACCTCGAGTACCTGGCGCGCGGCGTCTTCAAGACCGAGGCGAAGAAAGGCGAACTACCGGTCTACTACCCGGATTCGCTGGTCGGCACCGACAGCCATACGACCATGATCAACGGCATCGGCGTGGTCGGCTGGGGCGTCGGCGGCATCGAGGCCGAGGCGGCGATGCTCGGCCAGCCGGTCTACTTCCTGACGCCCGACGTGGTCGGCTTCGAGTTCACCGGGCGGCTGCGCGAAGGCGTCACCGCCACCGACCTGGTGCTGGCCGTCACCGAGATCCTGCGCAAGCAGAAGGTGGTGGGCAAGTTCGTCGAGTTCTTCGGCGAGGGCGTGGCCGGCCTGGCCGTGCCCGACCGCGCCACCATGGCCAACATGGCGCCCGAGTACGGCGCGACCATGGGCTTCTTCCCGGTCGACGACAAGACCATCGAGTACTTCGAGGGCACCGGCCGCACCAAGGCGGAGATCGAAGCCTTCCAGGCCTACTTCAAGGCCCAGGGCATGTACGGCATCCCGCGCGCCGGCCAGATCGACTACTCGCAGATCGTGAGCCTCGACCTGGGCACGGTCGCACCCAGCCTGGCCGGGCCGAAGCGGCCGCAGGACCGGATCGAGATCGGCAATGTCAAGAAGCAGTTCACCTCGCTCTTCTCGAAGCCGCCGACCGAGAACGGCTTCAACCAGCCGGCGGCGCAACTGCTGACCCGGCACCTGGTGCGGGCCGCGGACGCGCGCAACGGCGAAGGCGAAGGCGCCAAGATTCCGCACACGCCGGCGTCGCCTCCGGGCGCGCCGCGCCCGGTCGAGGAGATGGCCGCCAACAAGCCGACCCTGGCCGCCGCGCTGCACGAGGCCGAGCCGGCGCTTCCCGCGCACGGCGACATGACGGTCGGCAACGGCGACGTGCTGATCGCCGCCATCACCTCCTGCACCAACACCTCGAACCCGAGCGTGCTGCTCGCCGCGGGCCTCTTGGCAAAGAAGGCGGTCGAGGCCGGCCTCAAGGTCAAGCCGCACATCAAGACCTCGCTGGCGCCGGGCTCGCGCATCGTCACCGAGTACCTCACCAAGGCCGGCCTCCTGCCGTATCTCGAGAAGCTCGGCTTCAACGTCGCCGCCTACGGCTGCACCACCTGCATCGGCAACGCCGGCGACCTGACGCCCGAGCTCAACGAGGCGATCACCCGAAACGACCTGGTCTGCGCCGCGGTGCTCTCGGGCAACCGCAACTTCGAGGCGCGGATCCATCCGAACCTGAAGGCCAACTTCCTCGCCAGCCCGCCGCTGGTGGTGGCCTACGCGATCGCCGGCACGGTGCTGAAGGACCTGATGACCGAGCCGGTCGGCAAGGGCAAGGGCGGCAAGGACGTCTACCTCGGCGACATCTGGCCCACCAGCGAGGAGATCGGGGCGCTGATGAAGCACGCCATGAACGGCAAGGCGTTCAAGGCCAATTACGACAAGGTCGCGAGCGAGCCCGGCCCGCTCTGGGAAAAGATCAAGGGCGTGCAGGGCCAGGTCTACAACTGGCCGGAGTCGACCTACATCGCCAAGCCGCCGTTCTTCGCCGGCTTCGAGATGCAGCCGCACCATGCCGAGATCGGCGTCAAGGGCGCGCGCGCGATCGGCCTGTTCGGCGACTCGATCACCACCGACCACATCTCCCCGGCCGGCGCGATCAAGGAAGCCTCGCCCGCGGGCCAGTGGCTGAAGGAGAACGGCGTCGTCAAGGCCGACTTCAACTCCTATGGCTCGCGCCGCGGCAACCACGACGTGATGATGCGCGGCACCTTCGCCAACGTGCGGATCAAGAACCTGATGATCCCGGCCGACGCCAACGGCTCGCGCGAGGAAGGCGGCGTGACGCTGTTCCAGCCGGGCGGCGAGAAGATGTTCATCTACGACGCGGCGATGAAGTACATGGCCGCGGGCACGCCCACCATCGTCTTCGGCGGCGAGGAGTACGGCACCGGCTCGAGCCGCGACTGGGCGGCCAAGGGGACGCAGCTGCTCGGCATCAAGGCGGTGGTGGCGAAGAGCTTCGAGCGGATCCACCGCTCCAACCTGGTCGGCATGGGGGTGCTGCCGCTGCAGTTCAAGCCCGGCGATTCGTGGGAGTCGCTCGGCATCAAGGGTGACGAGACCTTCGACGTCGTCATCGTCGCCGACCTGCGCCCGCAGCAGGACGCGACCTTGGTGATTCACTCGGCCGACGGCAGCAGCCGCTCGGTGCAGCTCATCCTCCGGATCGACACGCCGATCGAGGTCGACTACTACCGCCACGGCGGCATCCTGCCGTTCGTGCTGCGCCAGCTGCTCGCGGCCTGAGCGCGACCGGGATGGCGCTGCCGCCCAGCGGCAGCGCGGTTCCGGGTCGCCGTCGTTTCAGAACCGGCTCTTGGGGCCGTCGCAGGCCGGGTCGTAGCCGGTGCCCGCGTCACGCACCGTGCCGTCGGGCCGAACGCTCACCTGGTAGATGACGCAGTCGCCGTGGTAGTAGCGGTAGTTCCAGATCGTCAAATTCTCCTGGCGCACGCCGAAGGTCCAGGTCGGCGGGCCGAACCGGGCCAGCACCTCCTGGCTGCTCATGCCGGGCTGGATCGTCATGAAGTCGGCTTCGGTGGGCATGCGACCGAGATTGCCCGGCGTGTAGCAGGCGGCCAGGACCGCGCTGACGGCGGCGAGGCCGGCAAGGCGAGCCCAGCGGATGCAAGCATTGCTCATCGGATATCTCCCGGCGCGCCTGCCGGCGCGCCACTTGCCATTCTGGGCGCAGCCGGCAACGCGCGCACGCTCGCTCCCTAGAATCGATTCGCCATGTCAGCTATTGCACGTCCTGCCTTCGTCGACGTTCTCGATCAGGGCATCCACGTCATCGACACCGGCTTTCATCGCCCCCGCTTCGACGCCGCCTTCCTGATCGTCGAGAAAGGGCGTGCCGCCTTCGTCGACACCGGCACCAACCACGCGGTGCCGCGCCTCCTGGCCGCGCTCGACGCCGCCGGACTGGCACCGGAGGCGGTCGAGATGGTGATCGCCACCCACGTGCACCTCGACCATGCCGGCGGCGTCGGCCTGCTGATGCAGGAGCTGCCCCGGGCCCGGCTGATCGCGCATCCGCGCGGCGCCCGCCACCTGGTCGATCCGGCGCGCCTCGTGCGAAGCGCGACCGCGGTCTACGGCCCGGAGGAGATGGAGCGCTCCTACGGCACGCTCGTTCATGTCGGCGCCGATCGCGTGCTCAAGACCGCGGACGGGATGACGCTGGAGCTCGCCGGTCGGCCGCTCGTGTTCCTCGACACGCCGGGCCATGCGATGCACCACCACTGCATCTGGGACGAGCGCAGCCGGAGCTTTTTCACCGGCGACACCTTCGGCCTGTCGTACCGCGAGTTCGACACCCCGCGCGGCGCCTGGATCATGCCGACGACGACGCCGGTGCAGTTCCAGCCCGAGGCCTTGCGCCGCTCGATCGGGCGCATGCTGGCGTATTCGCCGCAGCGCCTGCTGCTGACCCACTACGGGGCGGTCCGTGAGGTGCCGCGGCTCGCCGGCCTCTTCCTCGCTCAGCTCGACGAGATGGTCGCCCTGGCCCGCGCGCTCGCCAGGGCGCACGACCGGCACGCGGCGCTGAAGCGGGGTCTCGAAGCCATCCACCTGAAGAGCCTTCGCGCGCACGGCGTCACGCTGGGCGACGAACGCATCCGCGAGCTGCTCGCGCTCGACCTCGAGCTCAATGCCCAGGGCATCGGCATCTGGCTCGATCGCACCGGAGCCTGAACCCATGGCCACGACACGTTTCGATTTCACCGGCCGGGTCGTCGTCGTCACCGGCGCCGCCAACGGCATCGGCGCCGCCTGCGCCCGCCTGTTCGCCGCCAGCGGCGCAAAGCTCGCGCTCTGGGATGTCGATGCCGGCGCGGGCCAGGCGCTCGCCGCCGAGCTCGGCGCCGACGCACGCTCCATGCGCTGCGACGTCGCGAGCCGGGCCGAGGTGGAGGCCGCCACCGCGGCCACGCTCGCCGCCTTCGGCCGGATCGACGTCCTGATCAACAACGCCGGAATCTTTCGCGCCGCCGACTTCCTCGACATCGGCGAGGCCGACTGGGACGCGGTGATCGGCGTCAACCTCAAGGGCGCCTTCCTCGTCGGCCAGGCCGTGGCGCGGGAGATGGCGAAGTCGGGCGGCGGCGCGATCGTCAACATGAGCTCGGTCAACGGCGTGATGGCGATTCCGACGATCGCCAGCTACAACGCCAGCAAGGGCGGCATCAACCAGCTGACGCGGGCGATGGCGCTTTCGCTGGCCGATCGCGGCATCCGCGTCAACGCCGTCGCCCCGGGAACCATTGCCACCGAGCTGGCGCAGAAGGCGGTGCTCGGCAGCGCCGAGGCCCGGGAGCGGATCATGAGCCGCACGCCACTGCGCCGCCTCGGCGAGCCGGGCGAGATCGCCAGCGTCTGCGCCTTCCTCGCCAGCGACGCGGCGAGCTACATGACCGGCGAGATCGTCGTCGTCGACGGCGGCCGGCTCGCCCTCAACTACACGATGCCGCCGCTGCCGGCGGGCTGAGCTGCGGTCAGGCCGGCACGGCCGCGGTCCGCGACGGCAGCGCGGCCTCGCGGATCGGCAGATGGATCAGCGCCGCGCCGGCGGCGAGCACGATGTCGGCGTACCACATCCAGTCGTAGCTGCCGGTCGCCTGGAAGGCCTTGCCGCCGAGCCAGGCGCCGAGGAAGCCGCCGAGCTGGTGCGACAGCATGATGAAGCCGAAGAGCGTCGCCATGTGCGCGGTGCCATAGAACTTGGCGACCAGTCCCGCCGTCGGCGGCACGGTCGAGAGATAGGTGAGGCCGATGAAGGCGGCGAACACCAGCACCACGGTTTCGGTCTTCGGCGCAAGCAGGAACAGCAGCACCGCGACGCCGCGCGCCGCGTACACCAGCGAGAGCAGCGACTTCATGCGCCAGCGACCGACCGCCCAGCCCATGGCGAGGCTGCCGACGATATTGAACAGGCCGACGATGCCCAGCGCCCAGGCGCCGACCGAGGGCGGCAGCTGACAGGCGGCGACCACGCCCGGCAGGTGGGTGGCGATGAAGGCGACGTGGAAGCCGCAGACGAAGAAGCCGGCAGCGAGCAGCCGGTAGCTCGGGTCGCGCATCGCCCGGCCGATCGCGGCGCGGCTGGTCTCGCGCTTATCCGCCGCGGCCGGTTGTCCTGCCGGCGCCGGCGCTGCCGTCGACCGGCCGCGCAGCAGCCAGGCGGCGGGCAAGGCCAGCAGCACGATCGCCGCCATGCTCTGCACCGCCACCGCCCAGCCGAAGCCAGCGGTGATCGCGCCGGCGATCGGCACGAACACGAACTGGCCGAACGAGCCGCCGGCGTTGACGATGCCGCTGGCCATGCCGCGCTTGTCGGGAGGCGTCAGGCGCGCGGTCGAGGCGAGCAGCACCGACGGCCCGGCGAAGCCCGCGCCGCCGGCCGCGAGCACGCCGATGGCGAAGATCAGGCCGAGCGTGGTCGTCATGTAGGGCACGAGCGCCGTGCCGATGGCGACGAAGGCCAGGCCGATCAGCAGCACCCTTCCGGCGCCGTAGCGGTCGGCGAGGATGCCGGCCGCGGGCTGGGTCAGCCCCCACCACAACTGGCCGACGCCGAAGGCCAGGCTGATGCTCGCCAGGCCGAGGCCGGTGGTGGAGTTGATGACGCTGAGGAAGAGCCCCATCGACTGGCGCGCACCCATCGTCACCGCGAACACGCCGCCGGCGGCGAGCAGCACCAGCCAGAGCGCCACCCGGCGCTTCGCCGCGCCGGCAACTTCCATGGAATCAGCCATCGACAGCCTCCTCGGTCTCGTTGATCGTCGCCAGGCATTCGTCGAGCAGGGCGTGCAGGGCGACGACGCGCGCCTCGCCGAGCCGGGCATTGAGCGCGAGCTGCGCCCGCTTCCATTCGCGTTGCGCCTCGGCATGCTTTGCCCGGCCGGCCGGCGTGGCCGTGACCCAGCGCGAGCGGCCGTCGGGCCCCGGGCCGACCTCGATCCAGCCGTGGGCGATCATCGGCTGGAGGTTGCGGGTCAGGGTCGAGGCGTCCATCTCCATCGCGTCGGCGATGTCGCCGGGCCGCGCCGGGCCGAGCCGGGTGACGTAGGAGAGGAGCGAGTACTGCGTCGTCTTCAGGCCGGCGGCGCCGACGATCCGGTCGTAGTGCTGGCTCACCCGGCGCGTCAGCTGGCGCAGCTTGAGGTTCGTGCAGCCGCGCGGTGTCGCCTGCATGGCGGCTGTCGACGTCAGGGCTTTGACCATCGGATGATTGTAGCTACAATTCTTGCATCTGCAACTATTTGGACGAGACCATGAGCCAGGAAGACCGCAAGACTGCCGCAGACCGCCTCGCCGAGTGGCAAGCCCTCGACGACCGGGCGCGTGCGGCGGTCAGCGGCTACGGCGTCTCGACGCGCGAGCAGATCGCCGGCCTGTCGGGCGTGCAGATGCTGCAGGCCCTGATCGACGGCAAGCTGCCCGCGCCGCCGATCACGAAGACGCTGGACTTCACGCTGGTGCTGGCGGAGGTCGGCCGGGTCGCGTTCCAGGGACGGCCGTCGCTCGCCCACTACAACCCGATGGGCACGGTGCATGGCGGCTGGTTTGCCACCCTGCTCGACTCGGCGCTCGGCTGCGTCGTGCAGTCGATGCTGCCGGCGGGCAAGGCCTACACCACCGCCGAGCTCAAGATCAACATCGTGCGCCCGCTTACCGACAAGACTCCGTTGGTGCGCGCCGAGGCAACCATCGTCCATTCCGGCGGCCGGATGGCGACGGCCGAGGGCCGCCTCACGGGATCCGACGGCAAGCTGTACGCTCACGGTTCCACCACCTGCTTCCTCCTCGACCATGGCTGACACCTCCCTGCTCGCTCTGGCGGCGCCGACATGAGATTCCTCCACACCATGCTGCGCGTCGGCGACCTGCAGCGCTCGATCGACTTCTACACCCAGGTCATGGGCATGAAGCTCCTGCGCACGACCGAGCGGCCGGAGCAGAAGTACTCGCTGGCCTTCGTCGGCTACGGCTCGAACCCGGAGCAGGCGGAGATCGAGCTCACCTACAACCACGGCGTCGGCGAATACGACCTCGGCACCGCCTTCGGCCACATCGCCATCGGCGTCACCGACGCCAAGGCGGCCTGCGACCGGATCCGCGCCGGCGGCGGCGCGGTGACGCGCGAGGCCGGGCCGGTGAAGGGCGGAACGACGGTGATCGCCTTCGTCACCGACCCCGACGGCTACAAGATCGAGCTGATCGAGCGCGACGTTTAGCGATTCTCGGAAGCGTTGTCCGCTCCGGGGCCGGAGGGATCGGGGCGACGTCGCCCCGTCGACCAGCCCCAAAAAGCTCACGCCCTGCGCAGGCCGCTCGCCTCGCGGGCAAGCCGCGTGATCCGTTCCCAGTCGCCGGTCGCGAACGCCTCGGCTGGGGTGAGCCAGGAGCCGCCGACGACCTTGACGTTCGGCAAGGCCAGCCACGACGGCGCGCTGTCGATGCCGACGCCGCCGGTCGGGCAGAAGGCGATGTCGGCGAAGGGACTGGCCCAGGCCTTGAGCAGGGCCGGCCCGCCCGCCGCCGACGCGGGAAAGAACTTGAGGAAGCGAAAGCCGTCGTCGGCCGCCTGCATCACCTCGGTCGCAGTAGCAACCCCGGGCAAGAGCGGCAGGCCGAGCTCGCGGCAGGCCTCGGCGACCGCGGCGCTGTAGCCCGGGCTGACGCCGAAGCGCGCCCCGGCGGCCTGGGCCGAGCGCGCGTCGATGGCGCTGCGCAGCGTGCCGGCGCCGACGATCGCCTCCGGCACCTCGCGGGCGATCGCCTCGATCGCCCGCAATGCCGCCGCGGTGCGCAGCGTCACCTCCAGCACCCGGACCCCGCCGTCCACGAGAGCGCGTGCCATCGGCACCGCCTGCTCGGCCCGGTCGATGACGATCACCGGAATGACCGGGCCGAAGGCGGCGAGGTCGATCGGCTCGAGCAGCCCGCCCGGGTCGGCTACAGCCATGTGCAGGCACCCTCCTCGGCCGAGAGGACGTTGCGGCGCATGCCGGCGAAGAGCTCGCGGCCGGTGCCGTGGCCGTTGCTCAGCGCCGCTTCCGGCGGGAGGACCGCGACCTCGCGCGCCTGCCACTCGGCCGCATCGACCAGCGCCTCGAGCCGGCCACCGATCGCGTCGACCCGGATCAGGTCGCCGTCTCGTACCTTGCCGAGGGCGCCGCCGGCGACGACTTCGGGGCTCACGTGGATGGCCGCCGGCACCTGCCCGGACGCGCCGCTCATCCGCCCGTCGGTGACGAGGGCGACGCGAAAGCCCTGCTTCTGCAGCGCGCCGAGCGGCGGCGTCAGCTTGTGCAGCTCGGGCATGCCGTTGGCGCGCGGCCCCTGGAAGCGGACGACCACGACCACGTCGCGATCGAGGCGATGCTCGGCGAATGCGGCGAGCATCGCCTCCTGCGAATCGAACACCGCCGCCGGCGCTTCGACCGTCCAGCGGTCGGCCGGCACCGACGAGACCTTGATCACCGCCCGGCCGCAGTTGCCCTCGAGCAGCTTCAGGCCGCCTTCCTCGCTGAACGGGTGCGTCGCGGCGCGCAGGATGGTGTCGTCGCCGCTGGCCGCGGGCAGCGCCGCCCAGGCAAGGCGGCCGGCCCGGCGCTCGGGCACGCGGGTGTAGTCGGCGAGGCCGCCGGCGGCGACGGTGACGACGTCGCCGTGCAGGCAGCCGGCCTCGAGCAGCTCACGGATCACGAAGCCGGGTCCGCCGGCCGCCTGGAACTGATTGACGTCGGCGCTGCCGTTCGGATAGACACGCGCCACCAGCGGCGTGAGATGCGACAGCTCGGAGAAGTCGGTCCAGTCGATGACGATGCCGGCCGAGCGCGCCACCGCCACCCAGTGGATCAGGTGATTGGTCGAGCCGCCGGTGGCGAGCAGCGCGACCATCGCATTGACGATGGTCCGCTCGTCGACCAGGCGGCCGATCGGCGTGAGCCGGGCCTCGCCGCCGGCCGCGGCCTCGGCCCAGCCGGCATTGGCCAGCACCAGGCGCACCGCCTCGGCGGTGAGCGCCTCGCGCAGCTCCGCATGGGGATGGACGAACGCGGCACCGGGCACGTGCAGGCCCATCGCCTCGAGCAGCATCTGGTTGCTGTTGGCAGTGCCGTAGAAGGTGCAGGTGCCGGGCCCGTGGTACGAGGCCGACTCGGCGGCATAGAGCGCGTCGCGGCCGATCTTGCCGAGGGCGTACTGCTCGCGCACCTTGGTCTTCTCGCTGTTCGCCAGGCCGCTGGACATCGGCCCGCCGGGCACGAACACGCACGGCAGGTGGCCGAAGTGGAGCGCGCCGATCAACAGGCCCGGGACGATCTTGTCGCAGATGCCGAGCAGGAGCGCGGCATCGAAGACGTCGTGCGAGAGCGCGACCGCGGTGCCCATGGCGATGGTGTCGCGCGAGAACAGGCTCAGCTCCATGCCGGCCCGGCCCTGGGTCACGCCGTCGCACATCGCCGGCACGCCGCCCGCCACCTGGGCGGTGGCACCGAGGCGATGCGCCGCCGCCCGGATCACCGCCGGGAAGCCCTCGTACGGCTGGTGCGCCGACAGCATGTCGTTGTAGGCGGTGACGACGCCGATGTTGGGCGCGCGCTCGGCGACGATCCGGAGCTTGTCGACCGCCGGCAGCGCCGCCGTGGCATGGGCCAGGTTGGCGCAGCCGAGCCGCTCGGGCCCGCGCGGCCGGGCAAGCATCGCATCGATGCGGGCCAGGTAGTCGCGCCGGCTGGGGGCGCTGCGCTCGCGGATGCGCTCGGTGACCTCGACGACGCCGGCTTTCATCGGCCGATCTTCGCCCCGAACCCCGTGGCTGGCTAGCGGAGGGTCAAATCGACGCGATTGCCGGCGTCGGGAGTGAGGCTGCCGTCGGGCATCTCGATCAGCTCCACCTGCATCTTGCCGCTGCCGAGGCCGTTGGCCTCGAGCGCATGTCGGATCGCGCCGGTGCGTGCCTTGGCGAGCTCGAAATCGCGCTCCTTGTTCGCGCCGGTCAGGAAGCGTGCGCTCAGGCGGACCGAGCTGGCGCTGGAGCGGGCCGCATCGGCGAAGCGCGCCAGGCCTTCGTTCGAGCCGGCCGGCAGCTTGTCCGAGCCGGCGGCGAACGCCACGTCCTTGGGCAGCGGGTCTGTCGGCGAACCGGTGGGCTGCGGCGTTGAGCCGGAGGACGGCGTGGCCGCGGGGGTGGCTTGCATGCCCGCCACGGCGGCCTCCGGTGCCGGCGCCGGCGCCTTGCGGCCGGCGAGCACGATTCCTGCAATGGCGACCACGATCAACACAGCCACGGCGAAGATGACGACGGTGCGTGAAGAATTGCTCTGCGGCGGCTTCTTTTGTTCGCTCATGAGGTTCCCGGGTGGCTCTGGTTCTGCGGGCGGCGGCCGATTCTAGGCGGCGATGAACACGCATCACCCCCTTCTGCCCGGCGGCCGCGACCCCGAACGGCTGCTCCGTGAAGCGGTCGACGACTGGGACGGCGGCGACGCCTGGATCTTCGGCTACGCCTCGCTGATCTGGCGCCCGGAATTCGATTCGGTCGAGGACCGGCCGGCCACCGTCTACGGCTGGCACCGCTCGCTGGCGATGCGCTCCCGGGTCAACCGCGGCACGCCGGAGTGTCCCGGCCTGGTGTTCGCGCTGGTCCAGGGCGGCTCGTGCCGCGGCCGTGCCTACCGGATCGAGGGCGCACGTGTCGAGGGCGAACTGCGCCGCCTCTGGGACCGGGAGATGCCCAACGGCATCTACGACCCGAAGTGGCTGCCCTGCCGCACGCCCCAGGGCGTGGTCCGGGCGCTCACCTTCACCCTCGACCGGCGCAGCCCGAGCCACACCGGCCGGGTCGACGACGAGCAGATGGTCGAGATCCTGCGCACCGCCAACGGCCGCTTCGGCAGCACCCTCTCCTACCTGGTCGAGACGGCGACCTCGCTGCGCAACTGCGGCATCCGCGACCGCGACATCGAGCGCCTGGTCGACCTGGCGCGCAGGAACGCGCTCACGGCCTGATGCCGACGACCGCGCGGGCCCCGGGCGGCATGCCGCCGCGTGCCGACGCCAGGTCCTCCTCGGTATCGATGTCGACCAGGATGCCGGGATCGTCGAGCTCGACGCCGAACGCCGGATAGCGGGCGACCAGCCGCCGCGCCCCCTCGTCACCGCTGAGCGCGAGAAGCTCCGAGTAGAGCTCGGGGGCGAAGCCGACCGGGTGGCCGCGCTTGCCGCGGTGCTGGGCGTAGACCACCGCGTGGTCGTCGAGCAGCCGGGCCACCGCGACCAGCGTCGACGGTTGCACCAGGGGCATGTCGCCCGGCAGGATCAGCCAGCCGGTGGCGTGCGGCC
>Ga0207676_10001396_pt1 | contig 17959 bp, 14 predicted proteins | sample KBSSwiS72_FD_184307 | JGI IMG/M metagenome (GOLD analysis project Ga0207676, IMG submission 184307) | Switchgrass rhizosphere microbial communities from Kellogg Biological Station, Michigan, USA - KBS Switchgrass S7-2 (SPAdes) (version 2) | ecosystem: Host-associated > Plants > Roots >...
CCAGACGTTGCCCTGGCCATCAACCCGCACGCTGGGTTGAGTTCCGTCCTCCCCGCTGCCACCGATCCAGGTCGCCCAGGCGAAACTCGAGCCCGAGGCATTGAGCTTCGCGATGACGCAGTCCAGTCCCGCCTTGCGCGTGGGCTGGTAGCTGCCGTTGAAGTAGGTGTCGCTCGCCGGGAAGTCGAGCTCGGCCGAGGAGGCGATATAGACGTTGCCCTGCGGATCGATATCGATATCCCGCACGATGTTGAAATCGTTGGTTCCGAAGTAGGTGCAGAAGACGAGGGCCGACCCGTCCGGTTGCAACTTGCAGACGAAACCATCCTCCTCGCCATACAAGGCCACCCCACCGCCCCGGAAGACGGTCTGAGCCGCACCAGGCGTGACCGGGAACCCGGTTCCAGCCCGACCTCCGATGTACACGAAACCCTGCGCATCCACCTCAACCGCATAGGCCCGGTCGTAGCCCGGTCCGCCCAGTAGGGTCGACCAGATGAGTGTACCGGTCGAGTCGAACTTGCTGACGAATACATCGTAGTGCTTCACCGTCCCGTTGGGGCTATCGTCGTGGGTTCGGTCGAAGGCACCCGGTGTGGTGGGGAAATCGTTGCTCGCGGTGCCGCCGACCGCATAGATGTTGCCCTGGGCGTCGGTCGCCAGGTCCCGGACCTGATCCTCGTCGGTCCCACCCCAGAAGGTCGCGAACCGGACCACGGCAGTGTCGGGGGCGGGTCCACCGGTCCCGGTCGCCGTGAAGGTGACGGGGTTACCGGGGACTCCCGCGCCGGCGACCGAAGCAGTCAACATGTTGGTGCCGGCACTGGGACCGAGCACCCACTCTCCGACCGTCGCCTTGCCACTCGCGTCGGTAACTTGAGAAGCACCGGTAACAGTGCCCCCACCGGCGGTTACCGCGAAGGCAACGGTCACGCCAGCCAAGGGGGCCTGATTGGTATCCTCGACCGTGACCGAGGGAAGGCTCGGAACCTCGGTTCCTACCGGAGCACTCTGCGTGGTAGGCGAACTGGGAGCGATGCTCCCAACCGGGGGAGGAAGTGAGACTGACGAAGGGTTTGAATCACTGCAGCCGGCCAAGAGTCCGCAGGCCAGAAAGAGGACGAACAAGAGCCTGCACGCCCAGCTAGGCGAGGATGGAACCATAGTCATCTATACCCGCAGCGGTTGAGGCCGCCTGCACCCATCACTAGTAGCAGGGAAGATAGACTCAACCAGTGTTTGCTGTCGAGGAAACCGACCACCCGTTTCGAACGTACAGGCAGCACCCCGTGACTGTGACAAATGACCATACAACCCCCGGAGGTATCGTGCTCCTGATTGCCTTCACCGCCTCCACCCTGCTGATGCTTCCACCGACGAACGGCGAGCAGCTCATTCAGGCCATGCAGCAACGGTACGCCGGCAAATGGTACAAGACGCTGACCTTCGTGCAGACCACGAGCTTTCCGCAAACCGGGAAGGTCGAAACCTGGTACGAGGCGGCGAAGATCCCGGGCGCCTTGCGCATCGATGTTGCACCGATCGACAGTGGCCGCACCATTCTGTTCCGCAACGATTCGATCTACCAGTTCAAGGGCGGCAAGCTGGCCGGTTCAAAAAGCTTCGTGCATCCCCTGATGGTGCTCGGTTTCGATGTCTACACCCAGCCTGCCGACGCGACGATCGGCAAACTCAAGGACCTGGGGTTCGATCTGAGCAAGCTTCGGACCGATACCTGGCAGGGACGTCCCGTCTATGTCGTCGGCGCGGCTCAGGGAGACAGCACGACCGCTCAGTTCTGGATTGATCAGGAACGGCTGCTCTTCGTGCGAATGATCGAGCCGGCGCCGGACGGTTCGGGTGCCACGTTCGAAACCCAGTTCAACAAGTACCAGCCGCTCGGCAAGGGATGGATTTCAGTCGAAGTGATCTTCAACGTGAACGGCAAGACGATGCAACGCGAGGATTACGCTGAGGTGAAGGGCGACGTCCCGTTGCCCGACCAACTTTGGGACCCGTCCGGCTGGCAGCGGCCTGCTTGGGTCAAGGAGCGCTAGGCTGTCTCGTGGCCATCGTCGCCTTGGTGCCCGAGAGGCCGTTCATGGTGCGAACTACTCGAAACAGGTCCCCGACGTCGTAGAAGTCTACCGAGATGATATTGGGCAACCGGCCGCGTTCTTTCTGGCATTGCTGGGCCCGAGCGAGGAGCGCGTCGTAGGCATTCACCTGGGCCGCCATGCTGGGCTTCGGTGCCGGCGTGGTCTCAATCCAGTGATTGATCAGGAAGAGCGAGCCGTCCGTCCCGCCCCGGTTGGGGCGGCAGGCGAAATCTTCGGGTTTGTGGAAGGTGTACGGCGTTTCCTGGATGGTGCCCAGGGTGGGGTGCAGCCAGGGAACGCCGGGGCGACCGGACTCTATGAAGACGATCACGCGCTGATTCGCTTGAATCAGCTCCCTCAACGTGGGCCAGGGCGGACGAACACTTCCGGTATCCACCACCTCCATCAATCCAGAGTCCTCGAACAGTTTCTTGAGATCTTCGGGAGAGACATAGTCTTCGATGATGAGGATGAGCACCTCGTCGGGGTGGCTCACCATGAAGTCGCGGATCTGTTTGAACGTCGGCACCACGGAGTAGGCCCCGAGCTCGCAGAAGCCGTGGCAGAAGTAGATCCCGTGCTCGCTTCCTGCCCCCACCACGATCCGATCCCGGATCCGCAGGGCGGCCGCGGTTCCTTCGGGCCCGATGGCCTTTTCGATCTTCTCCTGGCTGACTCCTTCCCGCTCAAAGTCGGTCTTCACTCGTTCAGCGCCCTGGATGCCGTAGTGGATGTCCAGCGCCAGCGCTCTGATCCCATCATCCAGCATCCCGGCGAGATCGTGTTGGTGGTGAGGGAACATCCACCCCGCGACCCCGGTGTTGGACATCGCGTTGTGGGCGCCGGGAAAAACGACCTCATTCACGCGCCGATCGCAGAGCACCGGAGAGCCGTTGCAGGTCGTGATCGCGCTCCGCAGCGGCGCCGCCGTCGGCTGCCACCAGACCAGAATCCCCGCAATGATGGCACCGGCCAGGATCGAGATGAATCCCAGGCGATAGTGGCCTCCCGTCGCGGTCTCCTCTTGCGCGGCCTGGGGCATCCGTTCGAGGGCGAGACGGAACAGCTCACGCAACGCGGCATAGATGAGGAGCAGGCCGATCATGACCGCGGTCGCGCTCAGCACGCTGGTGGGCCAGATCAGCACGATGGTGCCCGCAACGGCGAGGCCCAGGGCCCAGAGCGCTCGGCCACCCCTCGAGGCAGGCGCGTGTACTGCCGCGTCGAGTGCCGTCTTCAGGCGATGGAAAGGATCCACGCTCTCGTACAGCGAGGTTCCAGCTGCCGCGAGTACCACCCCGGTGCCGGCTAATGTCGCGGCCCAGTTGAAGAGCCCAAGGAAGTACGCGCGCCAGAGTCCGAACAGGGCGGCCCGAGCAGCCGGGTCGTTCGGTACCGCCGCGAGAGCAACCACCCGCCCCACGGGGACGAGCAGCCCAACCAGCAGGCCCACGACGATGAGACCTATCCCAGCCCGGACCAATCCCCGGCGTCGATCGGGCATAAGCATGATGCCGGCGAGCAGCACGAGCGGGCCGACAAAAATGAGAACCCGGGTGAGCCACCGGACGCGGATCCACAGGGTGCGGAGCCGCGCGAGAACCGCCCCGGCCCGGCTCTTTTCCATGCGAGCCACCGCGGTACCGAGCTGGTCGGGGATCTTGGCCGCGAGTTGGGGGCTGGCGCCGAGCGCGTTCCGGAGCAGGACGCCCACGTCCGGCACGGCGAGGAGGACCTGTTCGCTCCCCTTGGAGAAGACCGACGCATGTGCGGTCTCAAGGGCCCGGCGCGCGACGGCCCGAAACGGCTCGCTCTGCACCAGGCTCCCCGTGGCGCTAACGATGATAGGCCGGACGGCGACCAGGTTAGGCCGCTCTGCGATAACCGCATCGGTGATTTTCTCCGCCAGGTAGCCCGAGACGTCGGGGTTGCCGAGACTGGTCGTCACCCGCTCGGCGAAGGCGTCGGAGCGGAAGATCCCATGAGAGGCGTCCACGAGGAGGGCCTCGACCCAGATCAGGAAGAGGCCCAGATAGAGCAGGAATCGGCCGAGACGCGGCCTGGTCACCGTGCTGGACTCATTGTGTGAGGATGCACCCGTTGGCGAGGTGAACGATACCTGCCCCGGGAACACTTCAAAGATAGGCCACGCGAGAGAGGAGCGTTAGACAGCTCTTTGACACTCAGCGTGAATCGGGGCGCCGGGATTCGAACCCGGGACCTCCTGCTCCCAAAGCAGGCGCGCTACCGGACTGCGCCACACCCCGTTGGTGCGGGGGAGAACAGTAAGGTAGGGAGAGAGGAGACGGAAGACGGGAGACACGGAGCGACAGACGACGGTTGTGGGAAGTGAGTGGTTATCCCAGCTTCGCGATCAGCGCCTGCAGTGCCCGGCCACGATGACTCACCGAGTCCTTCTCCTCCGGGGTGGCCTCGCCGAAGCTCTTGCCGAGCTCCAAGCTGAGAAACAGGGGATCGTACCCGAACCCACCGGTCCCCCGAGGCGTCTCGAGGATGGAGCCCTCGCACACGCCCTGGAAGATCTCGGGGACGGCACCGGGCCGACGGATCAGGACGAGCACGCACCGGTAGCGAGCCCGACGGCGCTCCGCCGCTGCCCCCGCGAGTCTCCTCAGCAGCTCGGCGTTGTTGGCGGCATCGATTTCGGAGGGACTGCCCGTAGCCCCTGCCCATCGCTTTGAGCGGGCGCCGGGAGCGCCCCCCAACACCAGGACCTCGAGACCCGAGTCGTCCGCGATGGTAGGAAGCCAGGTCTTTCGGGAGAAGTACTCCGCCTTGGTGCGGGCGTTGGTCTCGAAACTGTCGCTTAACTCGAGCCGGTCTTCTTCCTGGGTCTCGGGGACGCCGGCCCGGTCCGGGAAGATCACCTCGTGCCCCGCGGCTTCCAGAACCCGCCGTATCTCCCGTTGCTTACCCGCGCTCCGGGTAGCGGCGAGCAGTCTCACGATCCCAGTGCGGCCTGCTGGTCTCGGAAGAGCTGGCGAATCCCCGATTCGGCCATGGTGACCAGTCGCTCCAGCTCGGCACGAGAGAAGGTCCCATGCTCCCCGGTCCCCTGCACCTCTACGAACCGGTCAGGATGGACCATCACGACGTTGGAATCCACCATGGCATCTCGGTCCTCGAGATAGGCGAGATCGAGCAGTGGCTCGCCGTCAATGACACCGACCGAGACTGCCGCGACAAGTTGTCCAAACGGACTGGGCTGACCGGTTCGTTCCGCGAGCCAGGCGCACGCGTCATGGAGCGCTACGCACCCGCCGGTGATGCTGGCGGTCCGAGTCCCCCCGTCGGCCTGGAGCACATCGCAATCCACCCGGATGGTGTACTCCCCAAACTTCATCGTCCGCATGGCCGCTCGCAGTGAGCGTCCCACCAGCCGCTGAATCTCCTGCGTACGGCCGCCCGGTCCCCGCCGCTCACGCTCGGTACGTTCGGTCGTCGCCCTTGGCAGCATGGCGTACTCCGCCGTGACCCAGCCTTCACCACTTCCCTTCTTCCATCCCGGAGCGCCGGTCTCGACCGTCGCAGTGCAGTGGACCAGGGTGCCTCCCATCCGGATGAGGCAGGAGCCTTCCGCATACGGGTTGACCCGGCGCTCCAGCACCACTGGTCGCAGCTGGTCGGCAGAACGACCGTCAGGACGAGGCACGAACCCTCTCGGCTATTGAAGTGGAGGAAAGGACACCGGTGGTCTGGGGGTCGATGGCGAGCTCCACGTGTTTGACCCGACCCCCCCGAGATACGACGACATCGGCTCCAACCGTGGTCTCCGGGCGGTAGTCGGATCCCTTGACCAGAACGTCCGGCTCGAGGGCGGTGATCAGCTGCAGCGGGGTGTCCTCGTCGAAGATGACGACGCAATCCACCGCGGCGAAGGCGGCGATCAGCCGGGCGCGATCATCCTGATCGACGACGGGATGGCCATCGCCTTTGATGCGCCGAGCCGACGCGTCGCTGTTGATTCCGACAATGAGGTGATCCCCTTCGGCTCTGGCGCCCTCGAGCAAGACGACATGGCCACGATGCAACAGGTCGAAGACGCCATTGGTGAAGACGACGGTGCCCTCGAGACCCGCGCGCCAACGAGCGGCCTCGTGGCGAGGCCGAATCTTGGTGAAGGTCGGTTCGAACTCCATGGCGATGGACTCAACGCGCGCGGCGGAAGAGCGGTTTCAGGCCCAGCGGGGCGAGGAACGTGGTGGCCATCACCACGATAAGGATCGCGCTGAAACTGGCCGTATCCAAAATGCCGGTCCGGCGCCCCACATCGGCGAAGATAAGGCCAACTTCGCCGCGGGGAACCATCCCAACGCCAACGGCGAGGCGCCGAAAGGGCTGCCATGGCGCAGCCCAGCCCGCGACGACTTTGCCGACGACCGCGATCAGCGTCAGCGCGACGGCGAGACTCAGAATGGGGCCCGACCCAGGAAGCCGGGGGTCCAACAGACGAATATTGGCACCGGCGCCTACAGTCACGAAGAAGATGGGCGCCAACAGGCCGGCCACCGGACGGCCCTCGCTGACGATGGTGTGAAGCTGGTCGCTATTTCTCATCATCAGGCCGGCGGCAAAGGCACCGATGATGAGGGCCGAACCGGCCAAGTCCGCCGCCGCGGCAAGCGCCAGGGTGAGGCCGATCGCGAGTGTCACCACGGCCCCGCGAACCTTCAACCGGTCGATCCAACCAAACAACCGTGGTACGATCATCCCGCCGAGAAGCACCGCGAGCACCAGGAAACCGATCCCCTGGGCGAGAATGCGCAGTAGTTCCAGGGTCGAGACCGAGCCTCCAGCGGTCAGCCTCGAAACAGCACCCAGAATGACGAGTCCCAGAACGTCGTCAATCACCGCGGCCCCGAGAATGATTCGGGCCTCCACAGTCTGTATCGACCCCAAGTCGTCGAGGACGCGCGCAGTGATACCAACGGAAGTCGCGGTCAGGACCGCACCAATCAGAATGGCGATCGACTGCTGATCAGCATTGCTGGTGCTGGCCGCGTGGGGTACATAGAGCCAGAAGAAGTACCCGAGTGCGAACGGGACGATAATGCCGACTACCGCAACGGCAGTGGCCGAACTCCCGACCTTGAACATCTCCTTGAGATTGGTCTCGAGTCCCACTTCAAACAGGAGGAGGATAACCCCCAGCTCGGCGAGGAAGCTGACGACATCCGCGCCAGGTTCCCCCGAGGCAGGGAGTACGCCGAGGAGCCCGGGTCCCAGGACCAGACCCGCAACCAGCTCTCCCAGGACCGCAGGAAGGCCCAGCCGTTCAGCAACTTCCCCAAACAGCTTGGCCGTGACAAGGATTGCTGCTACAACCAGCAGCAATCCAGCCACCGGATGGTTCACAACGCTTCTTCGGCCTTTGGCGTGTAGATGAAGGTGTGTTCGAACAGCGGCAGGGTCACGGTCTCGCTGTAGGTGGTCGTAATGATGATCTTACGTGGCTTGCCGGAGCGGGTGATCTGAAACTTGGTGGCCTCAGCCGGCAAGCCCAGCTCGTCCACTTTCTCGTCGAGCCGCCGGCGAATGACCGCATCGGAGAGGGTAGGAGCCAACCGCGCCGCCGATCGCATCTCGTCGAGCAACTGGTAGTACCGGAACCACGGCTTGCCGATGTTGATGCCGTAGTAGATGGCTGCCACGAACAGGACCAGCGAGAACAGGCAGCCTGCGGTGCTCGTTCCACGCCGTGAACCTTGCCGCGTGCTCACCATTGGGATTGTGCTCCATCCACGATGTTGGTCACCAGCTTGTCGAGGGCCTTCTCCCGTCCATCTTTCTCGGTCTCACTGCCCGGCGCGTAATCTCCTTCAAGGGTGAGTCCACTCGCCTGCCACAGAGTCTTCCCCCGGTGTTGGTCGAGGATCTCCACCGAGACCGTGATCTGCACCAGCCGCTTGGTGACGTCGATGCTGTCGGGCTGGCCCTGTGCCACCGTGGTACCGGTATATGCGACGGGAAGATCGGGCTCGTAGCGCGTGATGCTGCCGCGCACGATCGCGTCCGCGCTCGCCTCGCCCGCTTGCCGCAGCCCCAGCCGGCCCTGCACCGCTTCCCGAACCTTGTCCGAGATCTCCTGGGTCAGCGTGGGTTCAGGGGTCAGGTTGTCGAACGGCAGCACTGCTACCGTCTTGATGTCCGAAGGAAGGCCGCCTCCTGCAAAACCGTACAGGCAGCCCGACAGCGCCAGAGCGCTAAGGCTTGGGAGGAAGCCACGTCCCAGATGGAAAGGCCGCAGATGGCACACTCGCGTAGAAGGTCAACGTCAATTTCGCCGGGCCGCTCGGCACCGTGAGCTTGGCCTTGGTGGGCCTCCCATCCTCGGAGAGGGTGGTCTCCGCGTGGCCGACCGTTTTTCCGGCGTGACGCACCCGAGCGTACAGCGTCCGGCTCTTTCCCTGTGTCCTTAAATATTGCACGGTGTCGGGACCGATGGCGTATTCCCATGCCACCCGATCCGGCTCGGCCGCGCCCCGAAATGTGGCCCCGGGTGAGGGGAGGCGCGCGACGCCTAGCATGGCCCAGAGTAGCGGGTAGTTGGGAACCAGGTCTTCGAGTGATTTCTCGGGCTGGACCCAGATCGCCGAATCTCCCACCACAACGGCCTGAATCTTTCCAGCTCCAAGGGGGCCCGCGGCGTCGAATCGCAGCGAATCGGGCGACGCGATGCGTGCGCTCCCCCTACCGCCAGTGCTACGCCGCTCTTCCTCGAAGAGCCACTTGAAGCGGTAGAGCGAACTGCCTGCGGGCACCGTTGCCGCGACCCACTCCTGGACCTCCGCCTCACTCGCGGGCTCCGCAGTGGGCGGAATCAGCACGGGAGCCTTCGGGGCACACGCCGTTACCCCGAGGCCAAGATAGGAAACGACAACGGCACGGTCAAGCCGAAACCATTGCCGCATCAATAGTTATATCCGAAGAAGAACTGGACGAAGGAGCGTTTTCTCTGTTCGAGCGTCAAGCCATATCCCCGGAAGCCACCATCGGTGAAACGCCGGCCCCAGTCCAGGCGCAGCACAGCGCCGGGTACGACGGGCCAGCGGAAGCTGACACCCCAACTGCCCAGGAGGGCGCGGTTCTCATCGGCCTGGTACCACGCCTTCCCGACATCCACGAAGAAGGCAGCGTGAATATCCGGGAAGCGCAATTCTCCCAATCCCGCCGTGCCGAAGGCGAGGTAATTGAAGATCGGGAACCGGACCTCCTGATTGACCATGTAGGCGCGGGAGCCAACAATGTAGCCGTAGATGGGGTATCCTCGTAGGCCAAGGGTACCGCCGATGTTGATCCGGTCCGGCCGGTCTCCCCCACTATAGAATCCCATCAAGCGAACGGCATAGGCGCTGCGCCGAGCCAGCCTGAAATAGCGACGGATATCGACGCCGAGAAGGAACGAGTCGAAGCGAGCATTGCTGAAGTCTTTGGAGAGCCCTCCTGTGATGCCCAGGTAACCGCCATCCACCGGACCGGTCGACATCCAGAGTGTATTATCCCGCACGTAGGTCAGGTAATGAGAAGCGATCCATCCGACGCGCCGCGGGGTGGAAACCGGGATCACGAAATCCACCCGGTCGGAGTGCTCGATCGAGAGAGTCGCTTGAAGTCGGGTGAAGCGGGTAAGCGGATAGCGGAGCAGGCCGATTCCCCCAACGGCATTTTCGTGGTAGACCGCAGTAAAATCCCCCGCGTAGGTATTACCCTTGAGTCGAAAGGCTCCAACCCCCCAGTTCAACCGCTTCGTCTGGTTGATGTACAGCCCGAACGCATTGATGTTCGAGAAAATGTCACCGAAGTCCCGCCCCTGGTACGATGCGATCGTGAGATAGGCGAGATGGTTGCTCAGCAGGTCGCTGGCGTAGAAGGTGATTCCCTGCGCTGCCCCGTACCGGGGGATGAACGTTGCGGACCCGGCGGCGAAATCGAGAGTGATATGCTTTTGGTAGGGCTGGGGACTGGTCCTCGCGCTGAGGCCGATGTCTCCCAATGGCCATGTCCACTCGGCGATCGGTCCCTGCTCCGGGGACAGTGAGAAGGTCTGGCTTTGAGCCGATGAGTCGGACGGGAGAAGATAGATCCCGAGTGAAAGGTCGTGGAACCCGCTTACCAGGAAGCCGGGCCGGTCGGAAAGCGGGACGGCGTCAAACGCCCCGGTCCACACCGACGTTTCCCTCCGACCCTCGCCCAGAGTGTCAACCGAGAAGGTGTTGAGCACGCCGTCCCGGTCTGAGGTGAAATAGATCCGGTCGTCCGTGCTCCAGGTGGGCGTCTCATCTACCCACGGCCCGCCGGTGATCTGCCGAATCTGCCTGGTTTCGAGGTCGAGAATAAAGAGGTTCACCGCCCCGTCCAGCCCACCCGCGGTGCGATCGCTGGCAAAGACGACCTCGCGACCGTCGGGACTGAGACTCGGGTCGAGGTCCTGGTACTTGTCGTCGGTGAGATCTTCCAACTCCCCGCCGGGCAGCCTCATGCGATAGAGGTCAGACACCCCGCTCAGGGAGAGCCCCGAAAAGATCACGCTCTGGCTGTCCTTGGCCCAGACCGGAGACAGAATCGAGGTTATCTGGGGAAACTGGTACCGGCCGACGATCTCCTCCTTGGGAATGTTGAAGATCACCAGGGCGTCACGGTCTTCGAATTGACTGGAGAAGAGCAGCAAGCCTTCATGCGACGCGTCAACTCGTGAATCGAACGCGTGGAGCGACGCAAAGTCGGCTGAACGTCCGCTCACCACCAATGAATGGGAGCCACCATGCCCGTCCAGCGGGGTGTGCATGAGGGTGACGAAGCCGCTTTTGGGGGAGGCGTAAAGAACGTTGGTGCCGTCCTTGTGCGGCATTTCGGCCGGCTTTACCGCCTGATCGGCGACCCGCCGAGCGACCACGGTAAGCGGCTCGTACTCCTCGCTCACCGGGTAATATGCTCTCCGCATGGCGAGCTGAAACTCTGCCGAGAGCTGGGCCAGAGTCCGGCCGTAGATCGCCTCGATGGCATCCTCGAACGAGAGGTATCGCCAGAGGTCGTGGTACAGCTGCGCCGCCCGCCAATCGCCGTAGGTCTCCCCGAGCCAACGATGAATCCGTCCGCCTAGCGGGTACACGATCCCGCCGGTGACGAAGGTGAGCTGGTCGATGTCGGGGAGTCGGCCGCTGAAGACCAAATCCCGCAGAATCATTTCATCCCGCGCGTCCTCGCCCGCCGACCAGTACTCGGCGAGGCCCTCGGTCCACCAGAGCGGCAAGGCGACTCCGGATGACCGGGGTGACCGGTTGTACCGATCAATCCCCAGACTGATCTGAAAGGCGTGCACCAGCTCGTGGCGCATCGTGTGACGGAACTCGGCGAGATTGCCGCGGAACGGAAGCGTGACCCGCCGCTTCAGAAAGTCGGTAACGCCGAGCAGGCCCTCAGGCGGGGTGAATGGAAGGACGTTGGTCTGCTCGAAATCACTGTGCGATGCATAAACAATGAGAGGAATTCGGTCGGTCACCTCGTGGCTGAACTTGAGGCGAAGAACTTCGTAGCTCTCCTCGGCGTATTGCAGTGCGGTCGGCGCGAGCTCGGCTTCCTCGGGATAGAAGTACAGGTCGATGTGCGGACCCTTCAGGACCTCCCACTTGAATTTGCGGTACTGGACCTTGTTCTCGCCCAGGATGGCAAACTGCGCTCTGCCGGATGTGGCGGTCACGGCGAGGAGAACGACTGGAAGCAAGAGCAGCCGGCGAATCATTTCTTGATTGAACGAATCAGATCGCCTTGGGTGATCCGGTTGAGCACTGGAAAGCCATCCACGACCTGGCCGAAAACAGTGTAAATGCCATCGAGATGTGGCTGCGGGCCCAACGTGATGAACCACTGGCTGCCACCGGTGTCGGGCCCGGAGAGTGCCATGCCGACGGTGCTGGTCTTATAACGGCGCGGGTTGATCTCGTCCCGTATTGCTCCGCCCGGACCGCCCCATCCGTCCCCACGCGGATCACCGGTTTGAACCACGAAGTTGGGCACCATGCGGTGGAACCTTTGACCATTGAAGAATCCGCGGTCGACCAATTTCAAGAAGCTACTCACCGTGAGAGGGGCTTCCGGCCCGAACAACTCGAGCTCAATTACTCCCAGCTGGTCCACGTCAACCTTGACGTGCGGATACCGCGTCGGGCTTTGGCCAACCAGGTACGCCCGGGTGACATCACGGTAGTCCTCCATCGCCCGGCCGGTGCGCACCGGGTAGGGACTGCCCCATTTGGCCGCTGCTTCAGGCCAGTTTTCCTCCGCCCATCGCCGCACCAGGTAGTCGTCGGGCGGGCTGCTCGCGTGCAGAAACTCCTGGTCAACCCGATGGGCCGTCGTATCCGATAGCTTGGCAATTGCCTTCAGCGCCGCGAGATCGGAGAGACGGGCCTCGGGAAAGGAATCTCGCGAGGCCGAGTGGTACGCTTTGATCAGGGCCGTGAGGTCCGACTCGGCGGGTTCCTTGGCCAAACCGTCGGCTGCCAAACTCCGGACCGCGGCGTCGCGATGATTGAGCAGGGCCCGGCAGGCCTCCACGAACGAACTGTCGTGCTCCTCTGCTGTAGTCCCCCAGGCATCGAGGGCAGCGGCGACCACTCGCCCATCGGCATCCTGCAGGAATTCGCGACGGCCCCCACGCCTCACCTTCGCCCAAGCCTCGGCGGCGGCGGAGCGTTGCCGCCAATCCGAGCTGTTGGTCCATGCACTCTCGAGCTTGAGAAATGCGGCCGAGTCCACGGCTGCCAGGCTGACCAGCGCCGCGCGGCGTCGGGCGAAGGTTCCTTTGGAGGAGGAGACGACTCGGACCAGCTCGGCCGCCACTTTGGGATCAGGCATGTCCCGCATTACCGTGGCCGCCTCAACAGCAACCCCTGGGACTGCGTCATCCAGCAACACGGTCGCCCGGGCGCCGAGGTCTCCCCGCTTAAAGGTTGCCAGGGAGCGCAGGGCCTGAATCCTGACTCCGGGGTCCAGGTCGCCTGTTGCACGAAGCAACAGCCGGGCGACGCTTTCACCCTCAAGGCGGGAGGAGTCGGCGTATGCCTTGGTCAGCGTCCGGGCCGCAGTTGCGCGAGTGAGAGGATAGCGATCGCCCAGGGCGTCCAGCATTCGGGAGGCGGCGGCAGGAGCACGGAGGCGGCCCAGCGAATAGTAGATGTTCCACCGCAGGTCATCGTCATCGGTTCCCACCATGCCGAGGAGGCCGTCAACCGGAGCGTTCTTCCCCAGGCGCCATGCCTCGGTAACGGCCCGCCGGACAAGATCGTCACGATCTTCCCGAGCCGTCAGCGCTGAACCGGCCAGGAGGGAACGAAACCAGCGGCCAGCCTCCGCCCCGCCGGTCTTGGCCAACGCGGTCACCATCTCGAGCGCCGCAGGAGGAGGCACGAACTCGGGATCCTCCAACCGCTTGATCAGGTCATCGGAAACGGAGGAGTCGGCGAGCAAGCCGAGAGCGAACGCGGCGTTGGACTCAACGATGGTATCCGGATCCACCAGGAGCGGGAGCAGCAGGGGAATCGCTCGGAGATCACCCACCCGGCCGGCGGAGAGAGCCGCGATGCGGCGGACCAGTGAGTCGGGCGAAAGCGTGGAGCGCCGGAGAAGCGACTCATCGAAGGATCGCGCGTCCTCGGCGGCGATGATCGGCGCGATCGCCTCGACCAACAGATCGGTTTGGGCGTGGAGCGATTGAGGGATTGAGAGAGTGAGGGATTGAATGAGGAGGATTATCCCGAGTCTATACCCCCAGATCCTCCCACTCCTCAATCCCTCAATCCTGCAATCCCTCAATCGCTCAATCCTGTCATCCCTCAATCCCCCAATCCACCAATCCTTCAATCCCATCACTCCCCCATTGGTTGAAGCGCTGTGACCACATTGGCCGGAAGGCGCGAGAGTCGGTGATCGCGATCGAGGCAAACCAGCGCCGTTTCAGCGGTAGCCATCGGAACACCGTTCTCCGCGTGCTCGATGACGTAGTCGAACACCACCTTCCGGCTCGCTACTTCACGCACCCGGCAACGAATCCTGACCAGATCGTCGTACCGGGCCGGCCCCGCGTAGCGGATTCTCAGGTCGGTGACAACGAGCCTGATGCCCTGGTCTTCCAGTTCCTTGTAGCTGAAGCCCGCCTCCCGCAAATGCTCGGTCCGGGCCATGTCCAGCCAGACGACGTAGCGGGCATGGTACACCACGCCCATTTGGTCGGTTTCCGAGTAGTTGACCCGGACCGTGATCACCGATTCCCTGGCGGCAGGACTCACTGGTAGACGCTCGAAAAGGTGGCGGAGGGCACAGCAAGAGGCGCAGGGCGGCCGGCGAAAAGAAGGTGCCCGGCATTTTGAGGAAAGTCAAACCGGGCAATCGCTTGCGGGCTGCTACCGAAGCGGCGATCTTCGGCGCCGTGTTGGGCCAATGCCTGCTGATCGTCAGCGATGCCCATCTGGGTCGCGGCACCTCCGAAACCGAGGAGGCCTTCCTGGCATTCCTGACGGCAGCGCCGAGTCTGGGCGATTGCCTCCTGATCAATGGAGACCTTTTCGAGTTCTGGTTCACCTACAAACGGGTAGTACCCCGCACCGGCTTCCGCGTGGCGGCCTCTTTGGCCGAGTTACGTCGTCGCATCCCGGTGGTGATGACCGGGGGGAACCATGACCGGTGGGGCGGGACATTCTGGCAGAAGGAACTCGGCATTGAGTTCAGCCCGTCCGAGGTCCGCTTGGGGGTAGGAAGGCGCGTCGTTCTCGCGCTGCACGGGGATGGGGTAACAGAGACCCGCCCCTCCGCGCGATGGCTGCACCGACTGACCCGGCATCCCCTGGCCATCGCTGGATTCAGGTCCCTCCATCCGGACGCAGGGCACTGGCTGGTGGATCACCTGAGCGCCAGCCTCGGCAATTCGGAGCCTGACCCGGCGACCCAGGCCGACGCGGCCCGCCAGCAGCAGCGCTGGGCGGAGGCACGCCTCGAAAGCGATTCGAGTATTGGGGCGATCGTTCTCGGCCACACTCACAGGGCGATGCTTTCAGAGCCTTTCCCGGGGCGTCACTATCTCAATCCGGGAGCATGGTTTGATGGATATCGCTACGCTGTCCTCAGCGACGAGCGCACCGAACTGATCCGGTTCACCGGCTGACAATGCCTCAAACCCTCGCCCCAACCGATCCGATCCTGCTCGAGGTTGAAGCGGCCCTGGCCGGTCGCTACTCCGTCGAGCGCGAGCTGGGTCGTGGGGGCATGGCGACGGTCTATCTGGCACGCGACATCCGACTCGACCGGCTGGTCGCGATCAAGGTTTTGCTGCCCGAGCTGGCGGTCAGACCCGAGCTGCGCGAGCGGTTTCTGCGGGAAACCCGGACCGCGGCCTCCTTTTCTCATCCCAACATCGTGCCGGTGCATGCCGTCGAGGAGACGCCCACGCTCCTCTACTTCGTGATGGGATTCGTGGATGGGGAGACCTTGACCCAGGTCGTTCGCCGTCACGGCCCGCTCACCGCGACCGCGGCTGCACGGTTGATACAGGAGGTTGCCTGGGCCTTGTCTTACGCCCATGGCCGCGGCGTGGTGCACCGTGACGTGAAGCCGGACAACATCCTGCTGGAACGGGCGACTGGACGGGCGATGGTTACTGATTTCGGAATCGCGCGCTCGTTTGCGGCCTCCGGTTTGACTCAAGTGGGAGACGTCGTCGGTACCCCACACTTCATGAGCCCGGAACAGGCGGCTGGGGACCAGCTCGACGGCCGGAGTGACCTCTACTCGCTGGGGGTGGCGTCGTTTTTTGCGGTGACCGGACGACTGCCATTCGATGCAGAGAGTGCACAGGCCATTCTCGCCATGCACATGAGCCGCCCGGCGCCGCCGATCCTCGAGCTGCGACCCGACCTCCCTGCTCCACTTGGTGACACGATCGATCGCTGTCTGGCCAAGGAGCCCCAGGACCGGTTTTCCCGCGGCGAGGAGCTGGTGGATGCACTGGAGGGAATGCGGATCGGCCGAAAGGAGGTGCCCGCGGCGATTCGCATGTGGGTGACGCGAAGTGATCAGTTCTTCCGCATCGGCCTCATCCTGACCCTGCTGAGCAGCCAGGTAGTAGGCAGGTTCCACAGCGAACTCGAGCAGTTGGTCTCCGGCACGATGTTCCTGGTCTTGGTGATCACGCTCTGGGCGCAGATCCCGCTTGGCATGCGCGATCTGGCGCGGCAAGGCTTCGACTTCGGAGACCTGGTCGCCGGTTTGGGGGACCTGGCTGAGGAAAGGGTGGCCGCCTCTGCGGCGTTACGGGCGGCACCGGACTACCAGCAGCGGAGGCGGAACCGGGCGGTGATGCTGGTGACGGGCGCCATTGTCGCTGTCCTGCTCCTATTTTTCGCGGCGAGCCAGAAACGGCCCCCACCTGGCCACGCGCTTACCCGGATCGGCACCGCGGCACTCGTGTTCGGGCTCGCAATGGGGATGGGAACCCTGGTCTTCACCATGGCCGGCATTGCGAGAAGTGGTGGGATGGATCGACGGATGCACGCCATGTGGACCGGCCCCATCGGCCGCTTCCTGTTCTGGCTCGGCAGCTTACACCTGGAGCGGCGCGCCCCCGGAGCGACCGCCACCGCCAACCCTCGCGTCCTGCTCGAGAGCCTCCCGGCGGACCAGCGGCGGCGTTTCGCTCGATTCCGTACGTTTTTTGATCAGGTAGACCGCGAGTTAGAGCGCCTGGTACAGCGCGATCACGAGTTGACCGACACTCTAGATCAGGTGAGAGCGGCTACTCCAACATCGGGGGGCGGAGTCGCAGTAAGACATGAAACACTGGTCAGAGATCTCGAACAGGCTCAGCGAGTAACCAGCGATCGTCGTGTCGAACTGCTGAGCGCATTGGAGAATGCCCGGTTGGGCTTGCTGCGGCTCAAGAGCAAGGTTGGGGATGCCCACGAGTTGGAAAGGGAACTCGAGGAGATGCTGCGCCGTTCGTAGTTGCCTAAAGCGCCACAACTTCAGCTTTGCCCAACCGCTCGCCGAGGAAGCGGGAGCCCACCACCCGAAAGCGGGCCTCGTCATCGCTCACCACGAAGCGATGGGTGACCGGAGCGCCGGAGGCGGCTTCGAGGCCTTTTTCCTTGAGCGCCGATGCGACGACCCGCGCCGTTTCCAGGGCGCTGTCGATCAGCTTGACCTGGGGACCCATAACCTGCCCGAGCAGTGGCTTGAGGAGCGGATAATGGGTGCAACCCAGAACGAGAGCTTCCACCTTGGCTTCGCGTAACGACCCGAGGTACTCCTCCGCGATCAACTGTGCGGCTGGATGCTCGAACCATCCCTCCTCCACCAGAGGCACGAACAGGGGGCAGGCGACCTGCTCCACTCGCGCGCCTGGCTCGAGTGCGTGGATCGCCTTCGCGTAGGCATTGCTCGCGATGGTCCCGGCGGTGCCGATCACACCGATCGGGCCTACGCGAGTCGCCGCGACTGCAGCGGTGGCGCCGGGCTCGATCACTCCGATGACCGGAACCGGCGACTCAGATCGCAGGGCCTGAAGCGCGTGAGCGGTGCTCGTGTTGCAGGCCACGACCACCAGCTTAACACCTTGACCGAGGAGCCAGTGGAGAATCTCAAGGCTGTAGCGCCGCACCGTGTCCGGGCTCTTGGGACCGTAAGGCACCCGGGCGGTGTCCCCGAAATAAATGGTGGATTCGTGAGGCAGCCTCTCGAAGATCGAGTGGGTGACCGTGAGGCCTCCGATCCCCGAGTCGAAGATGCCGATCGGAGCCGAATTCACGGTATTCGCACCGGCAGGCTCACGCTGCCCGCGACTCCACCACCAG
>Ga0207676_10001399_pt1 | contig 17943 bp, 19 predicted proteins | sample KBSSwiS72_FD_184307 | JGI IMG/M metagenome (GOLD analysis project Ga0207676, IMG submission 184307) | Switchgrass rhizosphere microbial communities from Kellogg Biological Station, Michigan, USA - KBS Switchgrass S7-2 (SPAdes) (version 2) | ecosystem: Host-associated > Plants > Roots >...
CCGGATCCCCGATCATCTCGTGGAACATTTCCAGATACGGTTTCCAATAAGGCGGGATTGCTTTAAGGAATGTAAAGAGGTTTGACACTCCAACATAGTCAACTCCAGCCGCGTAAAGATCCGGTGTGTAAACCAGCCCCGCCAACGTGGCATAACCACCGTAGCTGCCGCCGTAAATGCCGATGCGTTTCGGATCGGCAATCCCTTGCTTGATGAGCCACTGAACGCCATCGGTGATGTCGTCCTGCATGGTCTTGCCCCATTGTTTGAAGCTGGCTTCCCAAAACTTGCGACCATATCCGGTAGAGCCACGGAAGTTGACCTGCAACACTGCATAACCGCGGTTTGCCAGGAACTGCACTTCCGGGTTAAAGCCCCACGAATCGCGATACCACGGACCGCCGTGCGGATTCACCACCACGGGTAGATTGCGCGCCGGCACGCCTTTAGGAAGTGTCAGGTAGCCGTTGATGGTCAGACCGTCGCGACTCTGATACTTGATCGGTTTCTGGGGAACCAGATCCTGCTCGTTTAGCCAGGGACTTACGTCCGCGAGCTTTCGGAAATCTTTCGACTTCCGATCGTAGAAGTAGTAAGCACCGAGTGATCGATCGGTGAACGTTCGCACCAGGCACTTGTCTTCTTCGAGATTGCAGCCTGCGAGACGCACTTCATATCCCGGCAAACGATGCTCGAGATCCTTTTGCAGCTCGCCTCGCTGCTTGTCGATAAAGTAATAGTGGTTCTTGTCTGTGTTGTAAGAAACTCCGAGAATCGCGCGGCGCTTGCGCGAGCTGAGAAGATTAGTCACGTCGACCTCAGGGTGCTCGTAAATCTTCTCGAGTTCCTTCTTTGTTTCGACGTCGTATTTGACGATGGCCGTCTTGTCGCGCCCGATGTTGGTCGCCACATAGAGTTGCTTGTTGTCAGCAGTGAACAGTAACGGGGAGATCGTCTCTCTAAAGCTGGTGGTGACAACCGGCTCAAACTTGTCCGCTTCGGTATTGCGGAACATCAGCGTGCTATTGACGCCATCGGTCGTTACGGCAATGCGGAGTTTTCCATCCCAATCGGTGGCCCATCCGGTGTAGTTGCCCGGATTCTCAGCGATCATTTGCATCTCGCCGGTGTTGACGTTGATGCGATAGACGTCAAACACCTGCGGCACGCGTTTGTTGATGCTAACGAGGATCTCATTTTCATTTCGTTCGAGCCGGTCGATAATCTGCGCCCGAACCTTCTCGAACGGAGTCAGGTCTTTGGGATTCGAGCCGTCGATGCCGACCGCGAACAGCCGGTAGTTTTCATCGCCACCCGTGTCCTGGATGTAGACAATGCGGTTGTCGCCCTTCCAGGCGTAGCCGGCGACGTCGCGCGCCTTTGCGCTGGTGACGCGAGTGGCCTGGCCAGATCCGATCTTCTCGACAAACACATTCAGCCGGTTCTCCCACGGCTGCATAAATGCCAGGTACTCTCCGCTCGGCGAAATTTGGTACGCAACCTTGGTTGGATTGCGGAAGAAATCCTTCATTGGGATGAGGGGCGCCAGTGATTCTTTAGTTTGAACTTGTTTCTGCGCCAGTGCAGAAATGGGAAAAACGAGTAGGAGCAGCAGCACTAAGGCTTTGATTTTCATGAACTTCCTCCAGAGTGTTGACAGAAATAGGCGGCGGTTTTCCGGTGTAGTACGTTGATAACACTCAAATGGTTGCGGATCTAACAGCCCGGTGGCATACCCAGTGCTGAGCGACAGGATTCTATGAATGTGACTGGGAGTAGTACAGTAGAGGTCTATGACGGGTCAGATTGCAATCGTTCTCGCGCTGTTGGTTGTCGCTCTCATTCTGTTTAGCCTCGAGCGCATACCTATCGAAGTCGTCTCGATTCTCTTGGTGATGGCGTTGGTCATCACCAACACATTAACCGCGAGTGAAGCCTTCGCCGGATTTGGCAACGACATCGTGATAACGATCGCGGGTCTCTTCATCCTGACTGGGGGACTTGCCAAGACCGGAGTAATCGATCTGGTTGGACGTCGGTTGCACCGCACCGCGGGCGATAGTGAGTTTCGTATTGTCGCGCTGATCATGTTCGCTGCTGCATTGTGCGCGGCCGTGATGAAGAACACGACCACTACGGCAATGTTTCTTCCCGTCGTGTTAGGAATTGCCGCACGGCGAAACATTAGTCCTTCAAAACTACTGATGCCGCTCGCCTTTGGAGCAATCCTCGGCGGCACGTGCACGCTGATCGGAACATCAACCAACCTCGCAGTCAGTGGCGCGCTACCGCGTTACGGAATCCAACCGTTCACAATGTTTGAGTTGACGAAGGTTGGTGTGGTTATCGTCGCTGTGGGCATGTTCTACATGTTAGTGGTCGGTCTTCGCCTGCTCCCGAGAAAGACATCGGCTGAATCTCTTACCGAGCAATATCACGTCAGGCAATACATGACGGAAGTCATCGTGCTGGACGACTCGCCGCTAATTGATAAATCACTGGCTGAGGCTCGTATCGGCGACGAGCTCGATTTGACCGTGTTAGGAATTTTGCGAGGTGAGGAGCACAGAATAGCGCCCCATCCAAGAGAACGGATAAAAGCAGACGATCTACTGCTGGTCCAGGGCCGTGTTGAAGATATCCTGAAAGTGAAGGGTGAAGCCGGCATCGAGATTAGGCCGGACTTTGAGTTGAACGATTCTGTTTTGGAGAGTAAAGAGACAGAACTCTTCGAAGCGATGGTGCCGCGAGGGTCTGACTTCATCGGGCGGACATTGAAACGCCTTGACTTGCGAAAGCGGTTCGGTGTGGTCGTCTTGGCAATCGACCGGCATGGAGTGGACCTGCTCTCGAAGATCAGCAGAGTCCGCTTGCGGTTCGGCGACGTTCTCTTAATACAGGCAAATCGCGAACAAGTTGAACGACTCGCCGCTGACGGTCACATACTGCTTCTGGAAGAGATTTCGGAAAAGCGAGCGCGACCGGAAAAGAGGAAATGGGCGCTACTGGCTTTCGCAGTCTTTCTTTTCTTCTCACTCACGCATCTTGTTCCGTTGCCGATCGCTGTTTTGATCGGAGTGATGATCCTGCTTGCGAGTCAATCTGTGCGCATGTCGGAAGTATATGAAATCATCGATTGGCGTCTGCTGATTCTGATCGCTTGCATGATCAGCTTTGGATTAGCGATGGAAAGGACCGGTGCGGATCAGTACGTGGCAGGTTTGATTGTGAAGGGTACGGCTCAGTATGGGCCAATCGCGGTACTCGCCGGATTCTTTGTGATGACAGTTGCTCTTACGCAGCCAATGTCAAACCAGGCCGCTGCGCTCGTCATGCTGCCTATAGCGGTGAAAACCGCAATCGCACTTGGACTGAACCCGAGAACGTTTGCAATTACTGTCACCTACGCGGCTTCGTGCTCGTTTCTCACGCCGCTTGAGCCTGCGTGCGTGCTGGTTTACACGCCTGGACGTTATCGCTTCTTTGATTTCCTGAAAGTAGGCTCGATTCTAACGATCGCAGTCTTTGCGATCGTCATCTGGCTGGTGCCACACTTCTGGCCCCTCCAGCCCTAGCGATCCACGAGAGATCGCTTAGCATCATTAACTGCATTGGCACTCATCTTGCCGACGAGCTTCTCGCGCGTGCAAAGGTGTTCCAAACGAGTGCACGCCTGCGAATCCTATGAGTGCTCTTGTTCCAAAAGTCACACGCGAACTCACCAAAATGAGACGAACGTTGCGCGAGACGTTCGGCCTCGACAAACTCCGCCCCGGCCAGGCTGAAGTCATGCGTTCTGTGCTCGAGGGCAACAACACGCTCGCGATTATGCCGACCGGAGCAGGGAAGTCGCTCTGCTATCAACTGCCGTCTTTGCACCTGCCCGGCACGACTGTGGTCGTGTCGCCGCTGATCTCGCTGATGAAAGATCAGGTTGATAAGTTGGAAGAAGCGGGTCTCGAAGCTTCGCAGTTGAATAGCGCGCTGACGTCACAGGAGCATGAGGAAAACCTCGAAGAAATAAAGACCGAGAAAAGCGATTTTATCTTTGTTACGCCGGAGCGCTTCACGAATCAGGAATTTCTTGGCGAGTTGCGAAAGCAGGACATCAACTTTGTCGTGATCGACGAAGCACACTGCATCTCGGAATGGGGTCACGATTTTCGTCCTGCGTATCTATCGCTTGGCGCCGCGGTAAAGACGCTCGGTGCGCCACCTGTCTTGGCTTTAACTGCGACCGCGACACCTGAAGTCACGGTCGACATCGAGAAGCAACTCGATCTCGGAAAGCTGCGAGTGGTGAAGACTGGTATTTATCGACCCAATCTTCATTTCGAAGTGAAGCGCGTTACAAATGAGCTTGAGAAGCACCAGGAGCTCGTTCGCATACTGAATGAACACCAAGGCGTTGGCATCATCTATTGTGCGACCGTTAAAACGGTCGAGGAATTGACGGATTGGTTGAAAGGATTCGACTTCAAGATCGAGAAGTATCACGGGCGCATGAAACCCAGCGATCGCAAGCGGAATCAGGACGCGTTCATGAACGATGAATTCAAAGCCATCGTGGCGACGAACGCCTTTGGCATGGGCATCGACAAACCCGACATCCGTTTCGTGGTCCATTACCAGATGCCCGGCTCGCTCGAAGCGTACTATCAGGAGTCGGGACGCGCCGGTCGCGATGGTGAGCCGGCGATGTGCAGTCTGTTTTATCAACTCGGCGATCGGCGCACGCAACAGTTCTTTCTTGGTGGCAAGCATCCGAAGTTCAACGACATTCTCGCCGTGTATCAAGCTCTTGAGATGCTCGAGGCTCCAGTCGCCCTCTCAACGGTTGAGGAACATGCAAACACGGTGAGTGCAGGAAAGATCCGCGTCGTTCTGTCGCTGCTAAAGGAAATGAAAGTTGTCAAGGAACTGCGCGGCAATCAATTTCGCCTTTTAAAGGTTGACGTAAAAGAACGTGAACTTGAAGTACTCTCGCGTATGTCGGAGGAAAAGGTTAACAAGGACAGAGAAAAATTAGAGCGAATGATGCAGTACGGGCAGAGTGCGATGTGCCGGTGGCGGCTCTTACACGATTACTTCGGTGAAGCGATCGAAGCCGAGCGCTGCGGCAACTGTGACAACTGCATTCATCCCTTGGAGGAGCAAATCGCATTTGCCCGATCGGCAGCGCGCCGTTGCAGTTTAGAGTTCAAGCTTTAGCTTGTCCGCCTAAAAACAGCAGCCTAAAGGCTGAACTCTGAACGTTGATTCGAATTCTTATGCTTGACTTGCTCCAATGGCCGGCCATGTTGGTCACCGTCATTGCCGCCTGGATGGTTGGCTCGCAGCGAAAGTTCAAACGCAACTGGGGCTTCTGGTTGTTCCTGTTGAGCAACGTCCTCTGGATCTTGTGGGGCTGGCACGACAACGCCTACGCCCTCATCGTCCTCCAACTCTGCCTCGCCTTCCTAAACATCCGCGGCGCCCTAAAGAATCGCACCTCGGAATCGAAGCCCGCCTCCTGAATTAAGAATTACGGGCCACCCCTACAGTTTGTGAAGGTTGTTTTCTGACTTTTAAAGCAAAGTCTTGCCACAACAACGGTGCATATTGTTCTCAAATTAACGAACCAGGGAGGGAAATCATGCAATTCAAACTAAAACCGCTTTCAGAACAAACAATCGTCATCACGGGTGCGACGAGCGGGATCGGACTCTGCACGGCGCGCATGGCCGCAGAGCGCGGCGCGCAGGACAGGTTTGTGCTCGAACACAGTCTTTACCAGCAGGCGAAACTTCATCCCGTGCTGACAAGTACGCTCGCCGTTGCGGGCGGCGTTGCACTGGCGGCCTGGCTCGCTTCGAAAGTAAACTCGTCGACAGCATGGACATAGAAACCTTACGCAATCTCTGCCGGACGCTTCCGGCAGTCACTGAGGACGTCAAGTGGGGCCACGACCTGTGCTTCTCCGTGGCCGGCAAGATGTTTTGTGTTGCCGCGCTGGAGGGGCCACTGACGGTCTCATTCAAGGTGCCTGATGAGGAATTCGACGAACTGTCGAGCTCGCCAGGCATGCGTCCGGCGCCATACGTGGCGCGCTACAAATGGGTACTTGTCGAGGACGTCAACAAGCTCAGCCGCAAGCAGTGGGAGCACTACGTCAGGCAATCGTATGACCTGATCCGTTCCAAGCTGCCGAAGAAATTAGCGAAGCAGCACGGGCTTGCCTAGAGTTGAAATACCGTCTCATTTCTGAAACAGCTTCGTGAAAAAGAGTTGGCACCTTGAGGTCAGGAGGCTGTACTTATGAGTCAATCGGGAATTAGCAATAATGAAACTTCGAACATGATCAAGGATCCGGATGATTGGAAGACGGGTGATGAAGAAATGACCGGCGCACAGCGGTCGTATTCAGACACTCGCTGATGAAGCTGGTGAAGAGGTCGATCTGAATCTCACAAAAGCGGAGGCGTCCAAGCGCATAGAAGAATTGCAGCAGAAGACCGGTCGTGGAATCGATCGATGATCGCTTGATGAAGCCGTTCAAGCACTCGGAGACAAAATGATACTCGTGTTTAGCCGCACCGGTGAGCGAAGGTATACAGTGGAAGCGCAACGCCCGGGGCTTCCTCATCTGTTGATGAACCCAGCTCCGGGTTATGACCCTCTCATGCCGCACGACATGATGCACATGGTAGTCGAGGCGCAGCTCGGCCTGCGTCACGGGATCTTTGGGCAGTTGGCAGCTGGAGGCAACGCGGGCTCTTTTCATCTTCCTATGAAGAACGGCGATAGCTCGCGACAGATAGCGCGGACCAGAAGGCGTGTTGCGGCGCGTGGCAAGAAACTATTGAGAGAAGGGCGAGACGAATGCGTGCAGTCTGAGCGAGCCGCTTTTATCTGCTGGCAAGAATGGCGCGCTCGATCTTCGTCGCGCGATCGAGGAAAGCTATCGGGGGCCCTTAACCAGGGCAAGCTGGACGAAATATGCGAACACCTGGACGAGCTGAGCTCTCACTGGTTCCGCCTCACAGTTGGTCAGAGTATGGCAGTGAGTTGGCCGGACCTGGCAATCGTATCAACATCAGATGCGCCTCCGTGTTGCAGTGCGGAAGGAAAGCATCAAACTCCACCGCAGAAACTTTAACGACCACGACCAATAGGTTGTTTGGTTCGGACGCAGTCTGCCGTAAAGTCTCTTCCAGTTGGCCCACAAAGGACTTCGATCGATAGGAAGACCACCCGCCAATTAGCAGCAGTGCATCCGCGACGTAATCCTCAAACATGGTCTTGAAGTTGATGGTCCAGTGACTGATACTTCGACGCGCTGTTTTCCAGTACCGGCAGCAGTACTCTCTTCGCAAACGCGGCAATGATTTCAAATCTCATGCTGTGATCATTACGATACCATGCTGAAACATATGCCTCCGCTGAAACCCGTATCGGTATCTCCTGAAGCAACATCGAAACGCGCGTGGCTAATCTGTTTGACAATCGTCTGTGTTGCTCTCGGCGTGCGATTACTTCCAGTGGCAGAACAACTTTCTCGACCTGGACAAAAACATGACGAGAATTACTGCGCGTTACAAGGAAGAAGCGCAGTTTCTGCTGGCCGGCGACTTGACCTCGTTTGTAAAAGGCGCGAGGTCACAGCCTGACACGATGATTCTGTCACATCCGCCCGGTTATCCGATGGTGATAGCCCTAATCTACAAAATTAGCGGCAACAGCGATCGAGCTTTGCGATTATTTCAGATCGCCTGTGAAGCAGTCACCGCGGTTCTAATCTTTCTTATTGCTGCTCGACTGGTTCCACGCCGTGCGGCATTTATCGCGGCCCTTCTGGCAGCAGTAGCACCTCAGCTCGCATTTCGTTCGCTCGTGCTTTTGCCCGACACACTTAGCTCGTTACCGCTTGTCGCTGCGGTCCTGCTAATCATGAAATCCGTCGAAAATCACAGTATCCGCAAAATGATTTTGGCGGGCAGACTGATCGGCGTTTCTGCCTGGTTCCGTCCGGATTCTGTGCTGCTTCCGATCTTTTTGTGTGCGACGTTATTAGTGTTATTACCTCGAGGGGGTGATGGTGAACGTGGAAAGCAGTTGGAAGATTGCGTTTATGGAAAAACCGTTTACGTTTGGTTAGCTAGAGCGGCTGTACTGGGGAATGACAACTTGAGGAGGTCTAAACATGTGGAGTTTGAGTGCTCTGGGATTTTTGATCATGGTGGTTTCAGCCGTGTTGCTGAGCGATCTCGCGCCTAAGACACACCACGGGGTGGTCTACCATGACCCTTCTCACAGAGCTGTTTCACAAGAAATCACGTTTCAACCGGGAGGAAGTTCCGTGGACGGTTGGACGGAAGATGGTTGTGACTTCTCAGGAACGGGTTGGGAGTCAAGTGACGGAGTAGGTATCACTCTTAAGATTTACTATTGTAAGACACCGGCGAGGGCCCAAACAGTTTTAAATAAGCTCGCCAAGGAAGCTACCAAGGTCTTTGAAAAGAAGACTCTCACTAGCAAAGATGGGAAGAAAACAGGAGAGAGAATCGTCGCCACGTCTAGCGAGGACTTTATAAAACGTCCTCAGATGATTCTCTGGTCTGACAAGGATGAGATCTACGTAGTGGAATCGACATCTTTTCCGCACGCGCTGGCCTTTGAGAAGAAATGGCCAAATATGTGATGTCTTCTCAGAGCGCAAGGAATCAATTCTGCTCCCGCCGCAGCGTCCAGGTAACGGCGAACAACGTAACGAAGGTTAAGGCCAATACTATTGCTGAATATCCACACATCCGCAGCGAACCGGTTCCGGCCATGGACAACTTCAGCGCCTCAACAAAATAGTAGGTGGGAATGAAACGCATCGCTGTTTCCAGCGCCACCGGCGCGCCGGGAAAAGAAAAACTCGGCGCAATGAGCACCAGCAGAGCGAGGCTGGCCCATGTGTTCACCTGCATGGTGGTTTGAAACAGACTCCCCATCAGCAAACCAATCGCGACAACCAGTAGCAATCCCAACAGAATACTCAGCGTGGTCAGTGGCCAGTTGCCAATCATCTGCCGATTGAGAGCCAACAACACTACCGCAATCAACACACTATAAACGACGCCGGTCAAACCCTTGCCTGCAATTACCTCCGTAAGTTTTGCCGGCGAGGTTAACAGGAAGTCCATTGTGCGCTTTTCTTTCTCTTCTACCAGCAGCAATGGAACTACAAACGCCCCGGTCATGCCGAAGGCCAGCAACAGCAGTAAAGGCAGGAGCATGTGGTTGAGATTAAACTCACGCTCGGCTGGAGAAGCGGTCTCTTCGTGAACATTGATCCAGTTTACTTCTGCCGGCGGCGGTCGTTGGACCAGTGATTCTACCTGCCGTTCCACCAGGCGCCTGAAACCGCCTTGCTCGATATTGTTCTTCTTATTGTTAACGTAGACGGTGAGTTTCGGCTGCTTACCCGCGGCTACGTCCGCATCGAAGTTCGGTGGGATCACCAATGCGCCGGATGCTTTGATCTTCTCTACTTCAGCCCGGGCAGTTGCGGCGGAATCCACATCCACCAACTTTATCTGTGGAGCTGCGCGTAACTTCGACACCATAGTCGAACGATCCGGATCATGGACCACAATCGTCAAGTTGCTGATATTCTCCAAGCCAGGCAACAGCACGCGCATTAGCAGCGCGATTGACAATGGCGTCAGCAAAGCAATAAGGAGGTAACGATTTCTTATCGCGTCGATGAGATCCTTTTGTGCGATCGCAGCAATAACTCGCCAGGTCATTCAGACAATCCCCTCCCGGCTATCTGAATAAATACTTCCTCAAGTGTCGCCTCGGTTGAGTGCAACGTTCGCAGACGTCCGCCACTTACCAGTTCTTCTAACTGCTTGCCCGCGACCTCATCATCCAACGAGATGGTCAGAGTCTGACCATCGTCGAGCGTTGCTTTGAGAGATTTTTGACCGTGGGCCAGTTTGAGATTGTCAGGTGTATCGAGGGCGACAATATGTCCTTCACTGAGAAAGGCTACGCGCCGGCAAAGCTCATCTGCTTCTTCCATGTAGTGAGTGGTTAGAAAGATAGTTACACCTTCAGTCGAGAGTTGGACCACCAAGCGACGAATCTCGCGCGCTACTACCGGATCTAATCCTCGGGTCGGTTCGTCAAGGAAAATTATTTGCGGACGATGAAGGAGTGCGCGAGCGATAAGCAGGCGTTGCTTCATGCCGTTGGAATAATGCTTGACGTTGTCGTTAGCTCGTTCGAGCAAGCCGACTTGACGAAGCACTTCGTCAACTCGTCCGGGATTCGTGCCGTAGAGTCGCGCAGCAAAAGCCAGGTTCTCTCTACCAGACATACGTTCGTAGAGGTTTTGATTTTCGGAAACGACTCCGACCAGAGGCTTGAGGCGTTCCTGTTCAGTCGTAACGTCACAACCAGCGACTCGGGCGACGCCGGCCGTGGGCCGCAACTGGCCACTCAGCATTCGGATCGTAGTTGTCTTGCCCGCGCCGTTATGGCCCAGGAAACCAAACACCTCTCCTGCTTCCACCGTGAACGAGATTCTGTCCACGGCTTGCAGGCCGTTGAAAGTGCGCGAAAGTCCGTCAACCTCGATGGAGTTCATGTTCAGTCCCAGCTCGTTGTTGGTGCGACGAGTTTGGGGTAGTAGTACGTAATCCGAGAGACTATGTTGCACTTTGTCCGACTTAAGATGGTGTTATTTACAATTTGAGTGGTAAGGTTCGCCTTAGAGATTGAGCATGAGAAAACTCGTAGCTACAGTCACGCTGATCATCATCGCCTCAACCGGTTTGGCGCACTCGGATCAGCAACGACCCCTGCGCCCCAATATAATCTTCATCCTTGTTGACGACTTGCGTTGGGATGAACTAGGCATCGCCGGCCATCCATTTCTCAAGACGCCCAATATCGATCGCATCGGAAGGGAAGGCGCGCTGTTTCGTAATGCCTTTATGACTACGCCGCTATGCTCGCCTTCACGTGCAAGTTTCCTGACCGGCCAATACGCACACACTCACGGTATCACTGACAACATTGATCGTTCGATCGCAAGTCACAAACTAATCACCTTTCCTTTACTACTGCGGCAAGCAGGTTATGCGACGGCTTTCATTGGCAAGTGGCACATGGGAAACGACGACTCTCCGCGCCCGGGCTTTGATCGGTGGGTAAGTTTCAAGGGACAGGGCTCCTACCTAAACCCCGAGATAAATGAAGACGGCAGGGATGTGAATCCACGCGGCTACATTACTGATCTTCTCAATGGTTACGCGGTTGAGTTTATCAAGCGACGGCATGACAAACCGTTCCTAGTCTACCTTGCGCACAAAGCGATTCATCCCGAAGTGATGCAGCATGATGATGGTAGTGTTAACCTGGCCGACGCCGAACGGTTCATACCCGCCGAAAGACATCGGAAGTTGTTTGTTGGGAAGAAAGCTCCACGCCGGCCCAGCGCGATGCGATCCCCGACAGGCAAGCCGGCACTTCAACGCGCCATCGGTAATTTGCCGCCACTAGGTCCTGAAACGTCCACTTCTGACAACGTAGTGCTGGACCGTCTGCGATCATTGATGGCGATTGAAGAAGGAGTCGGTGAGATTTTTAAGGCGCTCAAAGAGACGAATCAGTTGGATAACACTGTGATCGTCCTTACGAGTGATAACGGTTACTTCTATGGAGAACATGGACTGAGCGTGGAGCGGCGGCTGGCTTACGAGGAGTCGATCCGTATGCCTCTGCTCGTGCGCTATACGCGACTGATCGCAGCCGGCACGGTCCGTGACGAGTTTGCACTTAACATTGATCTGGCTCCGACTTTGCTAGAAATGGCGAGTGTTTCTGTGCCCGTCGTGGTCCAGGGCCGTTCGCTCGTGCCATTGTTGAAAGGCGCCGGCGGCGGATGGCGCAGCTCATTCTTGATTGAATACTACTCCGATAAAGTCTTTCCGCGAGTCCGGCAGATGGGTTACAAGGCTGTTCGCACCGAACGCTGGAAGTACATTCACTACTTCGAGCTTGAGGGCATGGATGAACTCTACGATCTGAAGACGGACCCTTATGAGATGAGGAACATTATCAATCAGCCGGACGCCGCCGGCACGCTCGACCAGATGAAGCAGGAACTGGAGCGATTGGTGAAATGAGCACAGTCGACTGATTAAGGCTTCTTCTTCAGATAAACGCGACTTACGCGTGCGTGATAGGTTCCGGCTTCGTCTTCTTCACCCTCAGTGACCACCCCAAGCAACCTGCCGGTCGGATCGATAAATTCGAAAAGACAATTAGCCGAACCCGTGCCGCTGCACGCTTCCAGTTCCCAATAACCGCGCTGCCAGAATATTGGACCATTGCCGCTCTGCACTTCCACATCCTGGCCATGTATCGGCAGTCGCTTATTGGGCAACCACCCTGCCTTGATCAAAACCCTGCGTGCAACGTCATATGTTTTGTCGTAGATCTTCGGTATCGCCGGTTGGTCATTGGGTGTTGGCGTCGGAGTCGGAGAGGCTTTGACCGGAGTATTTTGGTTGAGGAGGGAAAGTGGATCTCCTCGCGATGGCTCGGGCGACGGCGTTGCTGCCGATTGCATCCCTCCATTGTTCGAGCTAAACGCTACATATAGCCCGATTCCCGCAGTACCAAGCAGCAGTAACAGCAGCAGAATCGTAAATTGATAAGCCCTGCGGTTGCTGCTCTGAGGTTGCGCTGAGGGAGGCCGCGGTTGCGCAATTACCGTAGCCTCGGGATCGTAATCGGGCGCCAGCCTGGTGCCATCTTCCAAACAGAACGAGAGCGTATCGTCTGAATAGCTACGATTGCATGTCGGGCATCGCTTCATCGTAGTCCTCCTCATCTTCGGGTGAGCCATGATTTTGCAATAGAATACTTCGAATGCGAAGGCTTATCGGTTTAGCACTGGCGATCTTTCTCATCGCGCCGGGAGTAGCACGCGCGCAACGCTACACTACTTCAGACGGACGGTTGCGAGTAGCTTTGGCGAAGCAACCGTTTTCTCCTACCGGAATTTCAGCCGGCCCCAACACGATGGCTAAGGGCGGAATCCAGCAAATTCTCGAACGAATGGGGGTCATGCTTCGCACAGATGAAGCAGCGCTCACGGCGGACGAGAACACGGAATATGGCGGGTGGAAAAGGTTGGGGATGGCGCTGGGCCACTTCGCGGATATCGTGGAGAAGAACGAGCGAGATGGTTATTTCACTGTCGGTCTGCTCGCGACCTGCCCTTCAATGCCTGGACTGGTCGCGGGCCTGCAGCACTCAGGACCGGGGCGGAAGCCGATCAAAATCGGCATGCTCTGGCTTGATGCACACCCTGACTTCAACACGCCTGAGACCACCCGCAGCGGCTCACTTGGAGGGATGCCCGTGGCGGTTGCGACCGGCCGCGCGCTCCAGCGGTTGCGATTGGATGCACACCTCAATCCACCTCTTCAGGATCGCTATATCGTAATGGGCGGCGTCCGCCTCACAGATCCGCTTGAGCAGCAACTGCTCGATCGATCGTCAATCCAGCAGATCAGCGTTGACGATCTGCGGAACATGACTCCCGCAGTTTTCGCGCAGCTCGATCGTCTTAGTCGACTTACCGATAAAATCTACGTACACATTGACATGGATGTACTCGATCCGCGTGAGGTGATGGGCCACGGCAACAAGGTGCCCAACGGTCCCTCAAGCGAGCAGCTGGCCAGGTTGTTTGAGACTATCTTCAGCCGTTATCCAAAGACGTCGGCGATTGGGTTTGCGACCATTCCGAGCACTGACGAAGGAGGTCTCTCACTCGCAGCAGTGAATCGTATGATTGAAGGTGCAATTCGTGGCGTGAAAGCTCGTGAGTCCAGGCGTCAATAGCGCTGTCGCCCGCTTTCGCGGGCTCGCCGCCAAAAATTAAAACACTGATCCTGGGGCTTGCGCCCCAGGCTTTATGCTTACGCCTGCTTCGCAGGCTAAGTAGGACGTTCCGCCAACTCCGAATCGCGCTGGCGGCGGGTGAAGGGAATGAGCATCGGCACTGAACGGCGATAGCTCTCGTAGGAATCGCCGTGTTCGCGCACGAGATCGCGCTCCTCGAATTGAATCGCCAGCAGGATGTAAGCAGTCGTAGCGATCGAGAACAGCAAGTGCGCGAGCGTCATCGTCGGCGTGCTCCAGAACGCGAACAGCCAGCCAACGTAGAGTGGATGCCGGACGAGCCGGTATGGTCCTGGTGTCCCGAAGTGCAATGTGGTGTAAGGCCGTCCGAGGAGATACAACCAGACCTGGCGCAGGCCAAACAGATCGAAGTGATTGATCAGGAAAGTGGAGACCAGTACCAGCGCCCAGCCGAACGCAAACAACACACGGAGGACCAGCCGGCCGGATGGATCTTCGACGGACCAGACGACACCGCCCAACGGCTGCCACAGCCAGAACAAGAGGATCAGAGCGACACTCGAGAACAGAACGTAAGTCGACCGTTCCACCGGCTTCGGAACAAGGCGGGTCCACCAATCCTTAAACCACTTGCGCGCCATGACGCTGTGCTGCACCGCAAACAGAGTCAACAGACCGACGTCGATAAGGAAGGCGACGCCGAGTGGTTTACCTGGCGCACCGTCGAGAGTTGTCGGCACGCCGAAGTTGCCGATAAAACCGATGGCGTACAGAAACGTCCCCAGGAATAACAGGTAGCTGAGACTTCCGTAAGTAAAGAATGCGATGCGCTTGAACATTGCTTTGCCTCCGTGCTCGGCATAGTGAGGCCTGAGCCGGGCGTTGGCTATGGGAGTTTCGTCCCGCTTTGCGTATTCTTTGCGGTATAGATTAGGACATTAGTCCCATTGAACTTCCGATGAAGAAGCCCACGCAACGAATCCGTTACCTGCGCACACCGGACGGAGTCCGGCTCGCCTGGGCTGAGGCGGGTACGGGGCCTGTGATGATCAAGGCCGCAAACTGGCTCACGCATCTCGAATATGAATGGGAGAGTCCGGTCTGGCGACACTGGATTCATTTCTTCAGCGATCACTTTCGCTTCGTGCGTTACGACGAGCGCGGATGCGGAATGACTGATGCGAAGACCGGCGACCTTTCGCTCGAGCGGTGGGTTGAGGATTTGGAGGACGTGATTGAGGCGGCCAATCCCCAAGCGCCGTTCGCGCTGCTCGGAATTTCTCAAGGCGGTCCGATTTGTGTGGCGTACGCCGTGAAGCATCCGGAGCGCGTGTCGCACCTCCTACTCTACGGCGCCTACGCACGCGGCGCATTTCAGCGTGGTGACCCTGATCGTGAGAGCTTCTACCGCGCGATGGTCGATCTCGTCCGTCTTGAATGGGGCAGCGATAACCCTACTTTCCGACAGGTCTTCACTTCGCGATTCATCCCAGGCGGCACTGACGAACAACTCGGATGGTTCAACGATCTATGCCGCAAGACTCTGACGCCGCAGATCGCGGCCCAACTACTCGAGTCGCGGGGAATGCTCGACGTTACGGCTCTGCTCGGTGAGGTTAGGACACCGACGCTGGTGCTGCACGCCCGTGGCGACGTCGTCGCACCAATTGCAGAAGGTCACATCCTCGCCGCCGGCATTCCGGGCGCTCAGTTCATCGAGCTCGACTCGAAGAACCACATCCTTCTCGAGCACGAGCCTGCGTGGGAACGCTTCTGCGACGAAGTGCAGGAGTTCATAGGACTCAAACGCATGGCCAGCGATGAGAATCACGCGTTCGCCTCACTCTCGTCGCGTGAGCGGGAAGTGCTCGCGTTGATTACGCAGGGTCTCGGCAACGCACAGATTGCGCAACGGTTGTCCATCAGCGAAAAGACAGTCCGGAATCACGTCTCCAATCTATTCGACAAGCTCGGCGTCTGGACACGCGCTCAAGCCATCGTCTTCGCTCTCGAACGTGGCTTTAAGGGTTGATGGTCAGCGATTCCGCAACAGGAAGAAGGAGGAGGAGTGACGATGGGCTCGATTCTAAACGAACGTGACCGGGCAGGAATTGGTAGCAGGATGCGCTCACTGACGGAATCGTCTACCAGGCGATGGGGCAGCATGGATGTAACGAGTATGTTGCAACATCTTCATTTGTCGTCGCTCATGGCGCTTGGTGAGCTGCCGGTGGCCTCCGCGAACAAACGCGCCTTCCAAAAGTTTCCACTTAAGCATCTCATCCTTTACGTGCTTCCGTTTCCGAAAAGTGCGCCGACAGCGCCCGAGTTGAAGTCCTGCGTTTCGGTATCGTTTGAAGAGGTACGCGCGGCGGTCCTGGAGTTGTTCGAGCGGATCGGGACTGGACCTGGTGAGGGCAAAGGGCCGGCTCATCCGCTGTTTGGTCCGATGACGTATCGCGAATGGGGCGTGGTCACGTACAAACATGCCGATCATCATCTACGGCAGTTCGGAGCATAGGTCACACTTCGGCGGGCGAATAGTGTAAGATCTGCCCGGAGCCAGGTAATTGCGACATTGCCCAGAATGCGATTCATTCTTTCCTGACACAGAACAATTCTGTGAGGTTGACGGCACACCGCTCGAAAAAACAGTTGTGGTGCCTCAGCCAAAATCGAACGCATGGCTGCTACCAATCGGAGCGCTCATCGGTATCCTCCTGGCAGTCCTGGGGTTTTTGGTTTACTTCGCAATGTCGCGTCAAACGGCGCCGGAAAATTCCAACACGATAAGTTCCACCTCGAGCGCGCAGCAGCAAGTCGTCAATCCCCGACAGCCGGCTCCGTTGACAACTGACAATGCTTCACCTGAACCCTCGGAAGAGCCTTCGGCATCTCCAAGCGTAGAACCCTCGCCTCAGAGTAGCCCCACGCAGGTTGAATTGAGCGGCTCAGATCCCATCTCAACCGCCGGCGGAAAAGGCAGTGGCCCAGTTGTCATTAGACTGCAAAGTGGCGCGACGATCGAAGCAGACGAAGCGTGGCAAACGGGAGAAGGAATCTGGTATCGCAAACACAGCGTCGTATCGCTTCTTGATCCAAAGAACGTTAAAGCAATCGAGAAAGTGCCGCCCGCCGCTCAACCATCCGCGTCCCCATCGCCATAGACTCTATCCACAGATTACGCAGATTGATTAATAAATCTGTGTAATCTGTGGATCGGTGATAGAATTGCCGGCCTTGCTTACTCAACAGCCTTCGTAGCAGAAAGAACTCACCATGCCAAAAAAATCATCAGCCAGATTCAGAATCTATCCGTCCATCGGTATCGCCCGCTTAGGGAATGGGCCGGCGGAAAAAGAGCACGTCATCTTCAGCCCGGAAATACCCTGGGCCAATCTTTTTGAGACCAACAATGAATACCTGATGCCTGACGGAAAGATCAAAAAGCAGGCTCAGCGCTTCTACATCTATGAGTGCGACAGCAGCGGCAAGCCCGTGCGACAGATCAACCCCGCCGATTACGACATACGCTGGTCTGCGGAGGTCGCGAACAAGAAACCATTCTGGTACGACTTCAACAACAGCCTCGACCTTTCGATCGTCTCCAAAAACAGGAATGTCAGCCCCGACTTCGCGAAGAACAAAACGGCGCCGGGAATACCAGCGGTCCAGAGAAACCCTAACGTCCTGAACATGGACCAACGTTTGCCGCACGGCTACAACTACCGCAAGGAACTGGTGAATAACCCGCCGGTAGTATCCGTCGACGAAAAGAACACGCGGCAGACAATCCCGGGACAGTTCCCCAACGCAGGGCGACGCGGTGAAAGTCTGTTGGCAAAGAGCCTGGGCACTGCATCAGTGCAAGTGGATCTCGGGACCATCGAATATGACGAGGGCACGCTCATCTTCTACGCGGCCGACGGTGTCTCCGCTTCGTTGAACCCTTCCGATCTCAATACTGACTTCGCTGATAACTCAAACTGGTACGACGATATCTGTGACGGGCGCATAACCGCCAGCATC
>Ga0207676_10001400_pt1 | contig 17939 bp, 17 predicted proteins | sample KBSSwiS72_FD_184307 | JGI IMG/M metagenome (GOLD analysis project Ga0207676, IMG submission 184307) | Switchgrass rhizosphere microbial communities from Kellogg Biological Station, Michigan, USA - KBS Switchgrass S7-2 (SPAdes) (version 2) | ecosystem: Host-associated > Plants > Roots >...
ATATATTTAAGGAGTGACTCAAGATTCTTTAAGGAGGTACACGTGGATAGAACTGCCAGTCCGGAGTTGATGGCCCGTTTGGAGAGCTTGGAGCGTGCCAACAGGAGACTCACGAGGATCCTCATTTTTACTGTCGTTGCTGCGGGAGCTTACACTTTAATGCCGCTCAGGGCTTCCTACCTGGCCCATGCTCAGCAAAGCCGACCCGACGTCCTTGAAGTGCGAGAGTTACGTGTTATGGATAGCCGTGGGATCGAGCGAGTAAAAATCGCCGGCAATTTGCCAGACCCGATCATTCAAGGAAAGCGAGTTCCGCGACAGGGAGCGGTCGCAGGCGTGCTGATCTTTGACGCGGATGGGGACGAGCGTGGCGGGTACGTTACCAATCAGAACGGAGATGCCTTTCTATCTCTCGATGCGAAGTCTTATCAGCAGACACTGTTCATTGCCAATCGGAACGGTGGGGCGAACATGTCGGTCTGGAGTGGCCCAAACCGCAACAACAACTACGTAAGCGTTCAGGCAGTACCGAAGCCGCTAATCGAGATCCGTCAGGACGGTAAAACGCAGGTGTATGCGATCGGCGCGGAAACACCGCCCGGAAAGTAGCCACAGTTCTGCTCGCAGCAAATTGTCGATATCACTCGGGATGTATCGCGGGTTTAGCAGCGGATTCCATTCCGTTGATGGGCCACCGGCATTCCGTCATTGTGGGCGATCGCATTTCCGGTGGTCGAATGGGATGACGTATTTGCACCTCCTACCAATACGCGAGCGGTGTGGGAAGCTCCGCTCCACACGTGCATTTCCCGTCCGCATTTTCGGAATCGACCATCTTCGAACATGCCGAACATCGGAGCCATCGAGGGTTAAGACGGGCAGGGATCCATACACCGGTAGCGGCGCCGCGCGCAATTTCGGGACTAAAGAAACGCCCAACCGCGGAGCGGTGTTCTCCGCCCTTCATCAACGGTGCCATGGCATCAGCGGATTCCCAGGCAGTGATGGTCATCATGCGATCGCCGACGGTCGCACCGACCCAGCTGATGAATCCCGGAATGGCCAGCATCTCCATCGCAACCTTCTGGCTGCTTTCGCGAACTTTCTGCTGTTCTTCAGCCGTGCGGGCTTCAAGCCACGTGATACTGAATGCTCCGGGTGTGGCCGTGTTTCCGTTGGACGCACGGACGCTGGTTCCGAAACCGAACGGGCCGATGGTTCTGGGCTGAACGATCACGTCCAGTCCCAGGGCACGCGGCAACGCGCCGGTATCGAAATATCCTTGAACGGAATGAATAGTTCCGGCATCCACGCGGATGAAGTCCGCCCCCGGAAGAACCACGGTAGCCCCGGTGGGTGGAAGTCCATTGAACGGTCCCCCGTTTGTGCCCTTCATTACCCATTCGACGGATACCAGACCGGAGGTATTCTCAGCGATGCTGACGATTTCGAAGGACAGATCGGGAAACGCGTCCCATAGACCTTGGGCGTAAGCGCCGATCGCCGCTCCTGTCAAGGGGCCGAGAGTCACAGGATCGCTATAAAATCCAGTCTCCGCAAATGTGGCCACGATTGCACCGGCGTCGTGCTGGTTCCAGGCATCGAAATAGCGTTGCGCGATCTCCTGAGGTTTTTGAAACATCCGGCGATTTTAACAAACCGCGAAATTATTTCAATTACGCATATGTCTGGGAAATTAGATGCAGATGAGGCGCGCGCCTAAGGGTATGCCCCTTCGCCGCTTCGTCGTCTATCCGGCAGGCAGGCGCTCGCCATTTCGGAAAGTGATTTCCCGTGCGAGAACTTTGTTCTCCTGCGAAATAGCGCGAATCCCCTTCACGGTAATTTCTTGCGCGGGCTTCACCGAATTCCGAGTCCAGCCCAGGCGAGTCAGGTTGTTGATACTTCCCAGTTCAATACACCAGCTGATTGTGCGCGACGTCTTCGCATCCATGACATCGACATAAAGGAGCGAGTGAGGATTTTGCCAGAGCAACTTTACCACCTGTCCAGTCAACGTCACGGGTCGATTGGTGTTGTACTCGGCATCGAAGGAATGATGCGCAGATGCCGGGGACGACATGACGAACAATGTGTAGAAAAGCAAAACTGCTATCCTGTGGCGCACATCCGCAATTCTACACGCATGATTTCTCTTCGACCCACCCATGTTGACTGTACTCGATATCACCGCCACTTGGATGTTTGCAAGAGAGCATTCGAACGCGCGGAAACTCAACGTGCTCTGCAGAGACATGCGCCTGGGTAAATTTATCTTGCAGAACATGGAAGCGATCCTTCGCCGCGGAACACACGCATGGCTCTGAAGGTCTCGGTCTCGGTCCAGATCGCCAGGTCCCATGGCGGAGATATACAGGTACGATCCACCCACTCTGAGACCGTATTCTCATTGATACTTCCCCGGAGTTCCGAAATCGCAAAGGCCGTTCATTGATGCTCACATTTCGATTCGCACCGAAAAATATGGCTCCTGAAAACGTCGGGGAGTTGTGCCAACGCGTACAAAATTGCAGCGATCCGACTTCCTTTGTGCCGGTGATTTCCTATCCGCTTGACATTCTCTCTCAAAACTTACATTGTAGGCTTTGTGGCTGACGTTCTCGGAAATTTCGAGCAGGCTGTGCTGCTCTCTATTCTTCGCTTGGGGGATGAGGCCTATGGCCGAGCCATTTTCGCCGAGGTACAGACGCGGCTTGATCGAGAGGTTGCCGCCGGCGCCGTGCACGCCACGCTCAACAGGCTTGAGATTAAAGGCCTGCTGACATCAAGTCTGGAACCCGGAACCGAGGTTCGTGCCGGACGACCTCGTCGTTATTACAAGCTCTCCTCGCCAGGCCGGCGCGCGCTGAAGGACGCACGCGCTGCAGTGAACAGTCTGTGGCGCGGTTTTCGCTGGCCGCTGAAAGGACAGTCATGAGTTCTGCGATGCCTCCACGTTGGGCGGAAGCCCTGCTTCGTCTGGTGCTCAACTCAAGGGATCAGGCCTCGGTGTCGGGCGATCTGCTGGAGGAATTCCGTGAGACGATTCGACCCGCGCAGGGACCGAGTGCCGCGGCTGGCTGGTACGTCCGGCAGGTGATGGGGTTCGTCGTCCGGAGCAATGTGGTTCCCGCATTGTTGTTTGGCGGAGCCGTTATCGTTCGTACCGCGCTGGATTGGTTGCAGCCGCCGGCAGACTTCCACACGCGCTCTTTAATCTCGACCCTCGTCGCGACATCCATCTTGCTGGTGTCCGGATTCTTTGCCTCCTGGAGCAACGGCAGGATCCTGGCCGGCAGCCTGTCCGGCATGGCGACAGCTGCATTCGCCGCATTACTGAGCACGATCGGCGCAGTAGGTCTTCTTGCAATCTGGCACGATCCAGCCACTGTGAAAGCCATCGAAGGCAGCGGCGGACTTTTGGAGGTATTCGTCCTGCCTGTGATGTTGATCGTCCCCGGCACGCTGCTAGGCACAATTGGCGGGGTGGCGGGCTCTGTCGTTCACTGGAGCGTGCGCCGCTGGTCTTAGATCGCTCGTACCGGAACACGGCCCACGGCCGAATCGAATCGTTGATTGGATGTTACAGATCGATCAACCCGCTCCGCAGCCCACGAGCGACAGCCTCAGTCCGGGACGCGGCCCCGAGCTTCCCTAGTATCGAGCGGATGTGGAATTTAATGGTGTGTTCGGAGATCTTCAGACGCGCCGCGATTTCCTTGTTGCCTGAGCCATCCGCCAGAAGACGGAGAACTTCAGCTTCGCGAGGTGTGAGAGCTTCGGTATGTGGATCCTCCTCAGACTGTTGGGGCATCAAAGCACTGTCGAAGACCAGCAAACCAGCCGCGACGGACTTGATCGCCTGAAGAATCGGTTCGGATGAAATGTCCGTCTGCAGAATCATGCCGCCGGCCCTCGAATGCAAAATGCGGCTGGATATTCCAGGATCCGGCTCCGAGCACAATACAACAATCGGAATGAGGTCCAGGAATTCGCTCAGCCAGTCCCGTTGTATTGTGGACTCGGATTGCGATTGCCAGTCAATGACGGCCAGGTCCCCCGAGAGCTCCGACATCAGAGACCTCAAGAAGGGAAACGTCGCCGCGGACCCCAGAACGCGGATCGTGCGGTCCTCACCGATTTCGCGCAGAATCCGATGCCGGCGAACGGGGGACGCCGCCATGATCCACACATCCACCATAGCTTTAGCCTGCCGGACGTTCACCGATTCGGATTGTCATTTGAATGTTTTGCCCGCCACGAATGATTTTCGCCTGAACCTCCTGGCCGGCACCTTTCCGACGTATTTCGTCGTGGACATCTTCCAGGTCTTCGAAAGAACGGCCATCTATATGGATAAGGATATCCCCAAGCAATGCTCCTGCCTGATCTGCGGGCCCTCCCGGTTCGACGTGCATGACCAGCAACCCGGTGTTTGCATCCACGCCCACGTTTTTCTGAAGTGATCGGGGGATCTCAACCGGCTGCATGACCAATCCGACGTAAGGCTGACTCAGGTGACCTTTGGCTGCAATTTCATCTGCAACTCGCGTCAGTGTCGAGGAAGGTATCGTGATGGATTTCCCCCGAATGAGGCCGCTCGTATTCAAACCCAGGATGTTGCCGCCGGCGCCGACAAGTGCACCGCCCGAAAAGCCGGGATACAGCATCAGATCCGGACGAATGAACTGATCAATGCGCGTTCGCGCAACCTGCCACTCGCCCATGAGTCCGCTGATGACTCCACTGCTTGAGACGATGTTGCCCCGACGTGTCCGCGCCACGGCCACGGTGAGTTCACCAACCGAGAGCGTCGTGCCAGTGCCCAATTGCGCGGGCTCCAGTTCGACCTTTTCATCGAGTTTTAAGACGGCGAGGTCTGTCCCTCGATCCTTGCCGGAGAGCTTCGCAGTGACCGACCTGCCCTGGCCGATAATCACTCGAATATTGGTATCGTGACGGATCGAGTGTGCTGCGGTGAGAATCGAATCGGCGCGCCAAACGATGCCGCTGGATGTATGTCCGGATCGTCCGTCGACAGCCACTATGGACTTGCCCACCTGCTGAACTGCGTGTGATATTTCCTTTGAAAGTTCCAACCAACTATCTGCCATTTGATCATCTCCTATGGCTAGATTGCCCGATGTCCACGCGGGAGCGCATCCGCCATATGGACAGGTAGCAAGGTGCAAACTGCGACTGGCGCCGGCGCTTTGTACGACCAGGATCTGGGATGGATCCAAAGGAATACCGCCTCGATCCTGCGTGTGCCGCGGCCATGGTCTCGCGCTCTTCGAAACGGCGCAGACTTTCAGAAATCAGACGGGTAGATACATGTCCGCCACTCGTGATCTATCGTCACCAAGGCGTCCTTCATCACATCAAGTTCAGGCAATCGAACAGCTACACGGTCCTCGAATACTCGAGGGTTCGCATAGAATTCTCGCCGGCCTTGTCGCGTGAGATCGAGGATATTCCAGATCGGCGGTCAGGGTCTTTTTGGCAGGGACGACACGAATGCCTCAATCTGCTGGAAAACTTCGCGGGGATTACTGACGATCAGATCATGGGTGCCTGAGAGTTCCACCACGCGCCCTCGCTCAGCAAACGCCTGGAACCATTTGGTGTGATTTCGAACGCGCTCTCTAGTTAATAGATACAGCTTCTCTACACGTTCGCGAATAGAGGGATCGTCAGCTGCTCTAGCCACCAGCTCCGGGAACGCCAGTCTATCGGAACTACCGCGCCGCATCAGGTCATCAGCCGATTTTGGAGCGGCATAGATGGCAAGAGCAGGCACATGGATAGGTTCGGGATTGTACGAGCTGTACGCGGCCTGCATCTCCTTCGACATCTCTTGACGGATCGGGGGATCCGGTGCCCACAGGCCACCGACGCTTCCGTCAGCATTAGTTCGATATCTCGTGCGCAGCCATCCCTCTGGCCAGACGCCGCCGTATTTCTCCAGATACGCACGCAGAGCCATGAAGGATGCCAGGTCAACCGGTTGGGGACTGGGAGCAGCGGGCACCGTTCGCGCCACCGCATCATAGGCTTCGCTGTCCGCGTGGTCACCACGATCGAAGGCCGCATCGACATAGACCAGGCCCCTGATCTTCGCGGAGTGGCGGGCACCCAGGACGTGCATCTCTTCTCCCGCGAATGAGTGGCCGATCACCACAGGGTTGTTGATCCCCACTGCGTCGATCACGCGAAGGACATCTTCAGCCAGGCGTACGAATCCGTACCCGCTGGGGGCCGCTGATGATCCCCGATGGCCGCGCCGTGTCACACCGACAACGTGGTACCGAGCGGTCAGCGCCGGGGCAAAGTCATCGTATTGATGCGCCGTGCCTCCGAGTCCCGACAAGAGAACGAGCGGCGGGCCGGATCCACCCCAGTCCAACACCTCCAGTTGCACGTTTTCATCGACTGTTACGAACTCCACAGCGTGCGGCGATGGATCTTTCCACTCGATCTGTTGTGGCAATACGGACGTTGCTGCCACTAACACAACACCCAGACAGGACAAAAAGTAACGGTTCATCGATCTTTCTCCAGGTAAGGATTCATATCCCGTCAACAGTACGCAATATAGAGGTTGCTGTCCGAAGTGAAGGTTAAGAAATGTCAAGAAGAGGCAAGGGGAACCAGGCTGAATTGATATTTATTGACGCACCCGAAGTACGTGGAACGTCTACAATGGCCCCGTGGAGAATCGCATTCTGATCATCGATGACGATGCAGAGCTGTGTGCGCTGGTGACTCGATTCCTAAGCAGCGAGGGATTCCAAATCGACCGCGCTGCGGATGCCAGTCAAGGCATCTTACTGGCGTTATCCGGATCCTATGCGCTCATCATGTTGGACGTGATGATGCCTGACCTGAATGGATTCGACGTGCTCCGCCGCATTCGCGCGTGCTCTCGCACTCCGGTCCTCATGCTCACGGCACGTGGGGATACGCATGACCGTATCCTGGGGCTTGAATTGGGTGCCGACGATTACCTTCCCAAACCTTACGATCCCTCGGAGCTTGCGGCACGCATTCGCGCCATTCTCCGCCGTTCGGAATCTCCGCCGCCGGGCACCGCCACTTCGGTCCCGGTGGTTGTGGACGATATCGAATTGAACGCGGCATCCCGAGCGGTCAGTCGTAATCGGAAGCCTCTCGATCTAACGTCGGTTGAATTCGATTTGCTCGAACGGCTAATGACACATGCAGGAATGGTAGTGAGCCGCGAAGATCTGGTAAGCGCGGTACTGGGGCGTGAGTTTTCGCCCTACGACCGCAGCATCGACACGCATGTCTGCAATCTACGCAAGAAGATTGGACGCCTGAAGGATGGCACGGAACGCATCAAGGGTATTCGTGGAACGGGGTATTTGTATGCAAAGTCTGTTTCTTAAAATTCTTTTGTCTTCCTTTCTAACGGTTATCTTCGTCGGTATTGGACTGGCTCTGGAGTTTGCGGTGATGATCCCGAGTGCCGACGGGTTCAAGCTGGCTCCGTCGTTTCTTCCGATTCTCGCCGTCGGTATCAGCGGTCTCATCTGTTTTCTGCTCACGCGTCACATCACGTCACCCCTGTTTGAATTGCGGAGAGGAGCTGAAACCATTGCCGCCGGGAATCTCAGTGCCCGTGTGCCTGTGAGCCTTCGCGAGCGTCGCGACGAAATCGGCCAGCTCGGCCGTGATTTCAATTGCATGGCGGAGCGCCTTGAGTCACTGGTCGACAGTCACAAGCGATTGCTTGGCGATGCATCCCACGAATTGCGTTCGCCCTTGTCGAGGTTACTCGTCGCACTGGGATTAACGCGAAAGGCGAACTCGGAGGAGATGCCCGAACTTCTGGACCGTGTCGCGCTCGAGGCCAAACGCCTCGATAGTCTGATCGGTCAACTTCTCACGCTGTCGCGCATCGAGAGTGGAAGCCACATGGCCGCGGCATCCTCCATCGATCTGACGGCCCTCGTCCATGAAGTCGTCGCCGATGCGGACTTCGAAGCAGGCGCGTATTCCCGAAGTGTCGGCGTTACCGCCTCCGAAGAAGGCACGGTCTCCGGCTCCGAGGAACTGATCCGTAGCGCCATCGAGAATGTCGTCCGTAATGGTGTTCGCTTTACTCGCGAGGGAACTGCCGTCGATGTGTCGATCCGCCGAGAGCGTGATCGCGCTGTCATTCGCGTTCGAGATCTGGGGCCGGGCGTGCCTGAAACCATGCTCAAGGAAATATTTCTGCCGTTCCGTCGCATCCAAACAATACAAGGGATTCAGAGCGAAGGATCGGGGCTCGGCCTTGCAATTGCGCACCGCGCTGTCGCGGCCAATGGTGGCAAGATTGGCGCAAGGAATGCGCCAGATGGAGGATTGATCGTCGATATCGAAATCCCCCTAGCCCGGAAAACTCCCGGCAACTCCATGCATTCTCATGATATTTCCTGAACCGAAGCGGACCCGAGCGCACGCCACTCGCGCGAGTGCCCACGGGTTACGGATCCAAACGCAAGGACATACCGGGTAAACCGATTACACAGTCACTTGAATTCAAGGTCGGTAAACACCAGCTGAGCGGCGACAATCTTGAAACCCTGGAACACATCCATCACATATTCGAACTCTACGGTCCCCAAACCGGTTACGCGTCCAATCTCAAGACGGTGGATTTCACCAATGGAAACACCAATGGGAATTTTGAGACGGTGCTGACCACCACCGACGAAGAGGGTACGAATCGCACATTTCTAGCTTCAGAAGCACTCTTCCGGATTGTCGATATGGAGAGACATAATCTCGTTGTGCCAATCGTCGGAGATTTCGCGGGAGATAAATCTCGAAGAGCCGTCGCAAAGTACCTTAAAGATCATGAAGCGACCGTATCGGTTTTCTACGTATCGAACGTCGACCAGTACTTTTTCCAGAACAATCCCGGCGCCGATTAATGGCGGCGCTCAAAAGTTCTATGAGAACGTAGCTGCTCTTCCGCAGGATAGGTCCAGCAGGTTTATTCGCGTCTCTAATATAGCGGCGCTAAAGCAGGTCTATCCTGGCTTTACGACGCATTTAGGCCCGGTCTCGGAAACGTTGCGGGTTTTCAGTGAACGAGGATTGAAATCTGTCCGCGAAGTATTCGACTTTCCACGGGAATAAAAACGAACTCATCAGATCTCCGGTGCAAATACCGTGAAGGGCAAGGCCGCCCTTGTCCTGTCGAGAGCAGTAGGCGAATATCCGGCATCCCTTCATAATGGGACGTTATCGTCAGTTAACTGCCGGCCGCTCGATGCGCTCCACGGTGTATACCGGCAAGTTCTCCTCTTGTCGCTTCAATTCGAGACCAAGCTTGCCCAGAACCGAGAAGACTGTGGGCAGGCCGGCGAAGGCGTTCGTGTCGGGAGTGCTATTCGGTGGGGGAGGAGGCAGCCGCATGGGAACCCAGCCTTCCGTGTTGACGGTGAACAGCCCGCTGAGCGCCGTGCGGTTCACGACCGGCAAATCCGCCCAGTTCGAAATGTAATTGGCAACATCATCCATATCGATGGCTTTGGCGTTCAGCGGATGGCCCAGCCCGTTAACAAACTCATGGCACGCTTGCTGGCTGGTATCGAAGCCGCAGTCCTTCTCGGCGAAAGCGGACTTCTGAAGCCTGGATCCTCCCGCGGCGACGGTGAGAGCGTAAACGGACATCGTCTTGTTCTCTGCCCGCATCACGAGTCTGAAACGATCGGTTAGCAATCCGCGGATCATTTGCTGGATTCGGTTCCGGACTTCGCGGTCCTGAAGTCCCGGAGCGATGGCATTGGCGACGGCTTTCGCTTCGATATCGTACGTCTCGCGAAGAGTCCACTCGGGCAGGAGCGAAAGACGCGGCGAGGGATTGAGGGGTACGTCGTAAGCGTAGCTCAACAGCCGAATCACAGGTACACCTCTTGCGATCCAGTCGCCGTTAGGCCGCACTTGCATGCGAGCGTCGCGGGCATCGGATGAGCGGGCAGCTTTTATGGTGATTGCATTAAATGACTGTGACTGACCGATGGCGCAGAAGCCCAGCAGCAAGTAGATAGCTGCCTGGCGAGACAACGACATAATCCACCTTCCTAAGCGGAGTGGACACCAGTGGAGCTCAGTTTGTTCCCGATATGATGCACACTGCGCGATAAAAAATGCGAAGTCACCTCACACAGGTTTTAGCCCTCATCAGTTGGCAGGTGTCCACGAGGGACCATTGCCGCGGCCTCGGCTCCAGGTGGTTCGCGGAACGGTTCCACGGGAATACGCTTGTAACAGACATCCAGCACGTCCAGGTATTCCGCGCCGCCTGGCGCTTGCAGAACCACGCGATCGCCCTCAGAGGCCTTCATCAACGCGCGCCCCAGGGGCGACACCCAACTGATATGGTCGCGTTGGAGATCCACCTCGTCGGTGCCGACGATGCTCACCACTCGCTCCGTTCCTGCGGCATTGGAATAGCGCACGGTTGCTCCGAAGAATGCACGCGCTGCCGACTGGCCTGTTCTCGGAGTTTCCGGGTCCACGACTTCGGCAGCATCGATTCGCTTAGTGAGAAAGCGGATCCGGCTATCGATCTGGCGCAGCCGGCGCTTACCATATTGATAGTCCGCGTTCTCACTGCGATCGCCATTGCTCGCAGCCCAAGCCACCACTCGGGTCACTGCGGGTCGTTCCCGGGTCAGTAGAAACCGGTGCTCCTCTTTGAGACGCTGCAAGCCGCCCGGCGTGATGTAGTTCTTGACTCGCGCGGCGGAGTCGTCTCCTTGAGGTTTTCTCGTAAATCCTTTTCGCATGCGGTTCGTCCTGCTTCCCAGGAAATGGATAGTGCCACATTGTTGAATCCGGTGAGGACTACTTATATTCTTTTTCGTGCGAGTCCGGTTAGCCCGCGGTCCAGCCCTCATCCCGAAAATGGAATGTGAGGATCAAAATGCGTCATCGTCGAACTCCGATGCTGCTGGTTATTTTCGCATTGATTCGTTCCGCGACTGTTGCGGTGAGTTCACAAGCGCCGACGCTGGCGATAACGAATGTCAATGTGGTGGACGTGAGCAACGGTCGCGTAGTCCCGCACAGCACGGTCGTCGTTGCAGGGAATACGATCACAAGCGTCACACAGAATGGCACTGCTCCTCGCGATGCGCGACAGCCGCTCGCTCAGGCGAAAGCTGCCGCACAGCGGTAGCGAGCCTCGCTCATTGTGGGAATTTCAGGGACAGAATAAGAATCGAGTGCTCACGCTGTTTGGCGGAACGATTCGACGCTCCTCAGCTCTTCGCCAATCGGGTTCCAGGTGGCAAACATGATCGCCTGCGCCGAAACCGACATAACCCAGCATGGATGGCGATGTCGTCGTGCCAGGCGCCAATCCCGAGAACGGATCTCAGGCGTTTTGCCAACGTTCGCTACACGATCCGGTCCAGCCGCGTCCTCTTCGAGCGGTGAATGCTCCAATAGGAAATCTCTACTGCCGATCCATATGCAGGTTGGAAACAAAAATCTCTCCTTGACAGTCGCGTCTGGTTTCTAAAAACTTCGACGTACATTTTGATGAGTGTTACAAAAGAATATCGCTTTGCAGTGGTGATGTACGGCGGCATATCGCTTGCGGTCTACATCAATGGAGTGGCTCAGGAACTATTATCACTGGTCCGTTCCACATCCCTCGACCGCGGCGTTGCACCATCACCTCTCCTGGAGGTCTACCGCCAGGTGGCCGAGAAGTTGAGCCTGAAGGAAAACCCACAATGGAAATCCGGCGATGAACTCAACGTCCGATTTGTCGTGGATATCATCACCGGCGCGTCGGCAGGCGGAATCAACGGCATCTTTCTTGCAAAGGCGTTGGCCAATAATCAACAACTCCGCAACCTCCGGGATCTGTGGATCGAACAGGCGGATCTGGACCTCCTCTTAAATGATAAGAAGTCGGTAGCGGATCTCGACGGGCAACTGAAGGCCCAGACTCCACCGCAGGCGCTGCTCAACGGGCCCCGATTATATCTGGAGCTCTTGAAAGCGTTCCGATCGATGGGCGCGGATGCCGATGACACGACTCACTTCGCCGATCTGCGGGAACTCGACCTCTTTGTCACTGTGACGGACGCCTGGGGCGAAATACTGCCGTTGCGTCTCTTCGACAAGATCGTTTGGGAACGGCGATACAAATCCATTTTTCATTTTCGATACAGCGATCCTTCCGCCGACGCGCGCGACAAGCGAAATGATTTCGTGTCCCGCAACAATGAGTTTTTAGCGTTTGCGGCGCGCTGTACCTCGTCGTTTCCTTTTGCGTTTGAACCGATCAAGCTCAACGATCTGAATACGTGGCTCGCCAAAACAGGCGTGCCCGATCCAACACTCATGGACGAATGGAAGGATCTGTTCTTCGACCACCCGGTACGTCCGAATGGAGATCTGGGCCAATGGGTGAAGCCCGAAGAACGCGTGTACGTCGATGGAGGATGTCTCGACAATAAACCATTCGGCTACGTGACTCGCGCGCTGCAGGAGCGCACGGCGAATATCGCCGTGGAACGCAAGCTGCTATATGTGGAACCCTCACCCGATCATCCGGAACGGCAAGGTTCACCTCAGGAGGATGGCAAAGTCGTCGCGCCGGACGCGCTGGAAAATGCCGTGCGGGCATTGATGATCATGCCGCTGGACGAAACCATCCGGGAGGACCTTGAAAATCTGCTGCAACGGAATCGAGATATCGACCGGATCAACCGGCTGATTCACGATATCGAGTCCGATGTGCTTTCGGCGCCTTCATTTCCCGACCGCAAAGCTCACATCCACGAAATGCAGAATAAATGGGATAACCAGGAAGCTGTGGATTCCCATCGGGAAAATGCAGCCGATTGGGCGAAGGCCGGATTTCGTCGAAAGACACGCACTCCTCAGGTTCCGATTCCCCCTTATTCCGAGCGCAATGACGTCCAATACAGCGGCTATTCGCGCCTGAAGGTGGCAACAGTCACCGATAATCTCGCACTGCTGATCTGCGAAATCGCGGGCTATCGAAGATCCTCGCAGGAATATTTCGCCATCCGGTGTCTCATCAAAGCCTGGCGCGACAAGCAATATAACGAGAATCCGGGCAACGAGAAAACGTTGACGTACTTTCTGCTGCGCTTCGATTACGAATATCGGATTCGTCGTCTGGAATTTCTCCTTCGGCGAATCGATCGGCTTCGGACGCTGGCAGCAGTGGAAGGCCGCCTCGGCAGTGAAAGCGAATCCAAAGCCATCAACGACATCCTTCGGTCGATTTCAGATGACAGCCCCGCGTGGCCATTTCAAGAAGCGGGTATGTTCCAGGAATTTCGAGCGAGATTACAGCAGTTGCGAGACCTCACCAGTTCCGCTTTAGACATCCTTCGATCCGGCGTTCACGACGTGCATACACCGATCGAAAAAGTCCCCAGGAAATCTCAGGGTCACGACAGATGGATCGGCCGGAACGCTGTGGCCAAAGCCATTCAGGCAATTCCGATCACCGCCAATGACCTGAATGAAATTCTCGGGGCGCAAGACATTTCCGGCAAACCGACCGAAGTGAATTTCGCATTTGAAGAAGAACAGATTCTCGAAAGAGCCAAACGTGTCCTTGAGAAACCGCAACTGCAAAATGCAATCGACGAGCTTGATGGGACATTGAATGGAGTTCTAAGGGCGCTTTTCCACAGCGCCGTCGAAAAAGTCCGACCCGGATTCAGTACGAATTCCAATGAACTCTCGGCTCCGCAGGCAGCAGCATCCCGGATTGTTCGCTACTACTATGACTTCTTCGATGAATACGACAGCGTCCTCTATCCGATCGGCTATGGATCCAATATCGGTGAGGCAGCTGTGGTGGATGTGATCCGGGTCAGTCCGGATGATGCGACAAGCATCATCGACGAATCTGTGACAGGAAAGGCAAAACTGGCAGGGGCTAAACTCGGGCACTTTGGTGCATTTCTCGACGCCGTTTGGAGACGCAACGATATCCTCTGGGGTCGCCTCGATGGCGCGGAACGAATCATTGAAAGCATGCTTCTCGGCGTCGCGGACAGGACCGAAATCGATCGGCTGATTAAAGAGGCACAAAAGGCAATCCTCGTGGAAGAACTCGGCGATTCCGGTCTTGCCGATATTCGGAAGTTGTTTATTCAAGCTGTCATTCAGGTCGGATCCGTTCCACTCGCCGACCAGAAGAACAAGATGGCGGCAGCGGTGCAGGATATCCTCAGAGACTCCACCGGACGCACGCAGGCCGTACTGGAAGCTGCGCTTCAACCTCAGGAATTGCTCGATGCCATGAAGCAATACAGCGTGAAGGACCTGCCGGAGCGGGAGTCGACGCTTCAATCCACGGGACGCGCGGCCACCATTATGGGGAATATTTTTCAGAATCTGGCGACACGCCGCAATTTCCCGTCCCATTGGACGCGCTGGCTGGCCTGGGGTGGAACCGGTCTGTGGAGTCTTGTTGAGATCTCGACGCCGCGAAAGCTGACACACTGGTATGCGCGATACTGGTTTGCACTGGCAGCAGTATTGAGCGCGATCCTGATTGCCGGGGGCGTCGTATTCACCGTGCCAGGTGCTCAAAACGTTGGCGTGAAACTTCTCCTGCTGACATTGGGAATTTACTTTATTACTTTGATTCTTGCAGCCTTCATCGATTCCGGCGAGACCACCACTCTGCGAAGATCGTCGGCAAGGTACCTGAAAATCTACGGCAGATTCCTCTCCTTTGCAGTGTTATGGCTGATCACGTTCGTGCTTCTGGCTCTTGGAGTGATCAGTGCTCTCCAATACATTCGCAACTTTTTATAATCTTCCAGATTATGACCGTGAATGCTGCCCTCATGACCGCGCAGGGCAATCCGGTATTCATCAATCAAAGTTCGACAATGCGATCCGCGAATGCCAGGTCCGCCGCGTTTACTCTTCCGTCTGCGAGGAGCTTATCGGCATCGAACTTGCCGTCGGATTTCAGGAACTCCAGATTCAGTATCGCATTGGTTTCTTCGATCACGCCGGCCCTGGCTGGATCCAACGATCGCGAGGCATCCAGAAATACTCGGGTGCCCAGGGCCTGCAAGCCTGGTCCCAACAATGATGTGATATTCGAGTTGAATGCTTCGGTCAACCTGGCGCCAAATCTTTCGAGTGCCTTTACCGCATTCGAAGGCGTGTCGCTCTGCATTGCCGCGATCTGCACCCCCCCCTCGAACGCGTGTTTGATGACTTCGGCTTCAGAGAAGAACAGGCTGTTCAATACGGGATCATCGGCGTTGATCGAAGAAATGATGCTTGCCGCGTCTTCCGGCCTGAAGAACTGAGAATCGGACTCGCCGGCCAAAACCTCTCCAGCGCGAGACAGCAGTTCCTTCATTCTGTTCAGGGTCTGTGGCTTGTCCATCATGATTCGCCGTTCTTTGCGATCCACGAAATTCCAGTAGGGAAAATCAGATTTGCCGGAAGCTTTTTGCGCCCGAGGAACGACTGCGCAATATGCGATGACCGTCTGAGCAGAGGCGATTGCATTCGTGTAGGCTTCCGGGCTCGAGAATACGCACTCGTGGATGTTCCGCTTCAGCGATAGTTGAATGGCATTTGACAGGTCGACATACACATCGGCTGTTCGGTCTTTGGGAAGGTTCAGCCATGCGTGTCCTGCATTGGATGCAGCAGCGTTGGATAGAGAAACCTGAAGCGAAATTAATCCGTTGCCAAGGACATTGGGACCGTTGGGAAGTACGTCCTCCGACTGGCGGTCGAGGAAATCCAGGAAGGCTGGAATATCGGGAAGCCTGGTTTTGAAAAATGTCTTTGCTGCCGGCTCGATCTGAGCCCGAACGTGCTTGAGCTTCATGTTGCGCCTGGCGAAGAGCATTGTGTAGTTCATTTCGAGCGAATCCTGATGCAGGCGTACTCCCGCGGCATTCGGGTTGGATTGCGATAGGCCGGAAACCAGTGAAAGGGTGCTCTTGCGTTGATTGCTTGCCGTTACGGTGTCGGACGATTTCAATTTGAACAAGAGGCCGCCACTGTTCGGCACCGCCTCAACCGATGCGAGAGAGTCGTTGAGATGAGACTGGGAGGAATCGAGGAACGGAAGCGTGACATCCACGTTCGTTTGACGTTTCACGCCGTGTGAAATCCTTCCCGCTGCGAGTTTCACCTGAGACGGTTGGTTTGCCAGGAGAATGTCGAACTGCCCTTGGACGGCTTGCTGAAAGAAGGCGGAGACGGATGCCGAATCGTGGCTGAAATCGAAAGTGGCATCCAGGAGGGCTTCGTCCGACGACGTGGATTGATAGGCCGCGTTCAAAGCGAAATTGTATTTGCGGTGCAGGGCGTCGAGCGCTTTTTCATAGTATTCTTCGCGCTTTTCCAACAGCAGATCCACGGATTTTCGAACCTTCTCCAAATCCTTCAAGACGATATTGTCTTGTCCCAGGAAGTTTGCGAGCTTTCGCTTCAGTAGCGGATCCAGCCTGGCGAAGTCCGTATCGGTGACAACATTGAGAATATTGTTTAGATGTAGCTGCGTCTCGACAAATGCCTGAAATGTCTGCAGCGTTTTCTCCGACGTACTGCCGTCGAGCAGTGCACTGATCTTCTTTCCGATGTCCTGGACTTCATGGATTGGCAGGGACAGGAGTCCGAGCACATGGTTGTCCGCAGTGGATTCCAATAGGCGGCCGACAGGCGTATGAAAAAAATCGATGCGGTTGAGTTGCTTATTGAGGAGTGTGCGCAGCTGGTCGCCGGAGATCGTACCAAGAAGACTGGAAAACTGTCGTACTGGAGTCAGATCAACCTTTTCTTCGACCAGTTTTAGAATCGTCGCAGAAACGGTGTGGGGAAGTTCGTGCCATTTCTGAATGAACGAGACAGCCTTGTCGTGAACTGCATCAAACTCCTCCTGCAGCTTATCGGGTGTGACGCCCGCGAGGTGTGCGATCAGGTTTTCCGCTCCGCTGATACCCGCACCTGCCAACAGATCGGAGAGTTTTGTTTGCGGTGATGTCCATTTCTCGACGACTTTAAGATCCTTCAGAAGTTGCTGGCCGTGCGTATCGAATACAGCCGATATGAAGTCGTCAATTTTTCCCGGCAGTAATTTGTCGATTGCTTCAATGCCGAGGCTCGCGTCGAGGGACAGATCGAATGCGCGGGTTTTCAGACGAAAGAATCGAAGACGCAGCTGTTTTTCATTGGAATCACGGCTCACCACGACCGCACAACGCCCGCTGGCAGAGAAACCGATTGCGGCATTGATTCCCATCTGCAGGCGGAGCCCGATGTCCCCGGCGAGACCACCGGTTTTGGCTTCGCGTACCCAATTAAAGTCGTACCCTAACTGCGCACCGAGTTTTACGCCGAATCCGCCGATCACTTCTGCAATGAGCCACGTTCCCGGCGCGACCTGGTCAATGGAAGTAATTTGACGGGGTAGCATCCAGCTATCCGCAACTTCCTGAATGACGGCTCGGGCGCCCGTGGTGACGGGCAGACGGCGTATCACTGCAAAGAGTCCTTCCTTGCTGCCGGACATTGCAAGTGTTGCTGTGCCCACCGCACTGAGAGCCAAAGCGCCATTTGCTTTTCCTTCGGCGGAGAATCCCCACCGCAATATCCCGAGCAGCGATTGGTCATCAACTCCAAACTCCAAAGCCTCAAGAGAGAAATCTTCTGCTTTCTCTCCAAGTTGTCGCAGTAGAGAATCTCCCTTTCGATACACACCGAGGCCGGCAAAAACTCCAGCCTTCGCGGTGAAGCTGACTTTATCGCTGCCACGTCCGAATTCAATCGGAGCGCTGGTGCTTGCCTCCAGACCAACTTCGGCTAATTCAATGTCTCGCGCTGGAAACGTATCGGATGCCGATTGAATGGCGGATAGCACATCCGTCTGGAGATCCCCG
>Ga0207676_10001407_pt1 | contig 17876 bp, 16 predicted proteins | sample KBSSwiS72_FD_184307 | JGI IMG/M metagenome (GOLD analysis project Ga0207676, IMG submission 184307) | Switchgrass rhizosphere microbial communities from Kellogg Biological Station, Michigan, USA - KBS Switchgrass S7-2 (SPAdes) (version 2) | ecosystem: Host-associated > Plants > Roots >...
GAGCGGCCTGGTCCCGGCGGCCGCCGCCTCGCCGCCGGCCGTCGCGAGAATCTTCGCCAGGCCGAAGTCCAGCAGCTTGGCGTGAGGCGCGCCCGACTTGCCGGCGCCCGTTCGCGTCAACATCACGTTCCCCGGTTTCAGATCGCGATGGATCACGCCCGCGCGGTGTGCGGCGTCGAGCCCGTCAGCGATCTGTATCGCGCAGGCAAGAGCCTCGGCGACGTCCATCGGCCCCTTCATCAGCCGCGCGGCCAGGGTCTCGCCGGACAGGAGCTCCATCACCAGGTACTCGATCGCCGGCCCGGAGCCCGTCGCAGAGTCCTGGCTCCCGACGTCGTACAACCGGCAGATGTGGGGGTGCGTGAGGCCCGCAATCGTCCGCGCCTCGAGCTCGAATCGGCTGCGCCGCTCGGGGTCCGCGAACACAATCTTGACGGCAACCTCGCGGCTGAGCCGCGTGTCGAGTGCGCGATACACCTCGCCCATGCCGCCTGCGCCCAGCAGGCCGACGATTTCGTACGGACCAAGACGCGTGCCGGGTGCCAGCGTCACCGAGTCCCGCCGCTCCACGCCATGCCGTCCGGGCCGATGCCGGTCGTGATCTTTTTCGTCACCTGCCAGGTTTTGAGATCGACGACCGCGATGAAGTTGTCGCCATTGACGGCGACGTAAGCGACGCCGCCCGCCGGCGGGATCAAAATGCCTTCCGGATTCTTCCCGAGGGGCACGCGCTTGATGGCCTTCCGCGCCGGTGCATCGAGCACGATCAGCTCACCCGCCTCGAGATCCGACACCAGCGCGAACTTCGCGTCCGGCGTCAGTTTGATCCGGTTCGAACGCCTGGTGCCGATGTCGATCGTCTGCACGACCTTCTTCGTGGCGACGTCGATGATCGAGACGCCGCCGTCGCGCGAGTGCGCGCTCCAGACCTCGCGGCCGTCCGGTGACAGGTCGATGCCTTCGGGCCCCTTGCCGACGGGGATCACCGTCTGCGTCCACGCCCCGCCGGCGCCGGCCACGATGGCCGACACGCTGTCGCCGCCGATGTTGGACGTGAAGATCGTGCGCGCGTCTTTCGACGGCAGCACCATGTGCGTCGTTGCCTGGCCGGTCTCGAACTGCCAGTCGACGGTGTTGGTGACGGGATCGTAGCGCGCGATCTTCTTGTCGGCTTCAGCGGTGAAGTAGAGCTTGCCGTTCACGAACGCCAGGCCGTGCGGGCGTGACAGGGGTGACACATCGATGCGCCGCAGCTCCTTCTGCGCGGCGATGTCGATCATCGAGATCGTTCGCCCCGGCGCCGTTCCGGTGCCGTAGTTGCTGGCAAACGCGATCTTGCCGTCCGTCGACGTCACGAGCTCGTGCGGTCCCTGGCCGACGGGCACGCGTCCGAGGATGTTGCCGGAGACCGGGTCGACGATCGCGAGGTTGGCATCCTCCTTGTTCAGCACGAGCAGCCGCGGCGTGGCCCGCTGTGCGCCAGGCACGCTGCCGCCAATCGCCAGCCCGAGGAAGACCGTCGTCATCAGCAGATGTCGTCTATGCATCGTCATCCTCGAATTGTATGCAGAGTCTCGGGGTATGTGCCCGGATCGATCCGCGCCTCGATCACGGTGGGCCCGTGGTGCGCCAGGGCCCGCGACATCGCGCTCGACAGCTCGGCCTCGGTCTCCACGCGATGCGCCGCGGCGCCGAGGCCGTTCGCCACGGCGCACCAGTCGACCGCGCCGAGAGAGACGCCCGACGAGCCGAGACGACGCTGCTGTTGTTTGACGTCGATGAGGCTCAGCGACGCATCGGCAAAGACGATGACGATGACGTGGAGAGATTCGCGGACGGCGGTCAGCAGCTCGCCGGCGCACATCAGCAGACCGCCATCTCCGGTCAGCGCGACGACTGGTCTGTTCCGGCCGTTGCCGTCATCGCTCGCATTACGTCGGTCGCGTCCGGCTTCCGCCTGACCTTGCTGGTAGTGTCCGGCTTTAGCCGGACCGTGAGGGCCGTGATCCAACAACGCCGCGCCGATCGCCGCCGGCAGCGCAAAGCCCATCGTCGAGAGGCCGTTCGAGATCAGCATGCCGTTCGGCTCGGCGACCGGCCACAGCATCGTCGCCGGAAACATGTGCGCGCCGGCGTCCACTGTCACGCGAGCCTGCGTCGCGGCGGCATCGGCGGCGATCTGCACGACGCGGTGCGCGGCGAGACGGGACGAGGGCAGACAAAGGCGCCGCCGCTGGCTGACGACCGCCTCATGGATCGCGTCGAGATCCCACGACGACTGGGACAACAGCTCTTCCGCGAGTTGCATTGCCGACGGAATGTCGCTGACGAACTGAGACGAGAACGGAATGTGATCGTCGTCGACGCGCGCCGGGCCGATGTGGACGATCGTCTGCGCGTAAGCCCACGGGCGCGGGATTAACTCGACCGGGTCGAGGCCGACAGCCAGCAGGAGATCGGCCTCGGCGACCATGGACTGCTCGATCGTGCCGTTGGTGAAGACGCCGGCAAAGTGGAGATCGCCGTCAGGCACGACGCCTTTCGCTTTGTAGGTGACCATCGCCGGCACGCCGCGTTTGAGACACAGCGATCGGATCGCCTCGGCGTCAATCGACCGGCGCGCACCAAGGCCGACGAGCAGCAGCGGCCGTCGCGCGCCTTTGAGCAAAGAAATCGCCGGGGCGAAAAGGACCCGGCCGGCATTCCCCGGCTCGCGAGCGATTCCTTCGCCAACGCCGTGACGATCGACCGGTTTGTCGCCCCTGGCCTCGGCCGACAAGACATCTCCCGGACACTCCAGATGAACCGGGCCGCATGGCGGCGCCATCGCGCAATCGACAGCCTTACGCATCACTGATTGTGCATTGGCCGGAGAGAGCGTCGTCGACCACTTGGTGACCGGAGCGAGCAGCGCGCGGTGATCCAGGCGCTGGTGCTGGAAGACGCCGCCGGTCGATGTCGGATGGCTGTCGGTGAAGACGAGCAGCGGCGCGCGGTCGAGCCAGGCGCACGCGACGCCGTTCACCACTGAAGTCACGCCGGGGCCGAGTGTCGTCAGACACGCGCCGGGCCGGCCGGAGATCTCCGCCTGCGCGATCGCGGCGACCGCCGCTCCGGTTTCGGTGGCGGTGAGCACGAATGTCACGCCGGCGCGGCCAGCGGCGTCGATGAGGTCCAGATTACTGCCGCCGCCAGGCACTCCGAAGATGGTGCCGACGCCTGCCCGCCGCAGGTGGCCGACGATGACGTCGGCGACGGAGATCACGAGGAGCAGACCCGGAACCGCAAGGCCCGGCGATCATACAACGTGGTCTATCATGACGCCGTGCCGAGCGTCGAACTCCATCAGGATCTGCGAAGCGCCGTCCGCGACCTGTGTCAGGCGTTTCCCGACAGTTATTGGCGGGAGCTCGACGCCGCGCGTGCGTACCCCGATGCCTTCGTGAAGGCACTGACCGGCGCCGGCTACCTCGCGGCGCTGATTCCCGAGTCCTACGGCGGATCGGGACTCGGCATCGTCGAGGCGGCGATCATCCTCGAGGAGATCAACCACAGCGGCGGCAACGCCGGCGCGTGCCACGCGCAGATGTACACCATGGGCACGCTGCTGCGCCACGGCTCCGACGCGCAGAAGCGCGAGTTCCTGCCGAAGATCGCGACCGGCGAACTGCGGCTGCAGGCCTTCGGCGTCACCGAGCCGACGACCGGCTCCGACACGACCCAGCTGAAAACCACTGCCACACGCAAGGGCGACACGTACGTCGTGCGCGGTCAGAAGGTCTGGATCTCGCGCGCCGAACACTCCGATCTCCTGCTGCTCGTGGTCCGCACGACACCGATCGAGCAAGTCAAGAAACGCACCGAGGGGCTGTCGATTCTGCTGATCGATCTCCGCGAAGCGGTCGGACACGGCCTGACGATCCGCCCGATCCGGACGATGATGAACCACGCGACGACCGAGCTGTTCTTCGACGATCTCGAAGTGCCGGCCTCGACGCTGGTCGGTGAGGAAGGCAAAGGCTTCCGCTATCTGCTCGACGGGCTGAACGCGGAGCGCATCCTGATCGCCGCCGAATGCGTCGGCGACGGGCGATGGTTCATCGAGCGGGCGACGCGCTACGCGAAAGAGCGGATCGTGTTCAACCGGCCGATCGGCCAGAACCAGGGCGTCCAGTTCCCGATCGCGCGCGCGCATGTCAACGTCGAGGCCGCCGATCTCATGCGCATCAGGGCGGCGGAGATGTTCGACCGCGGCGAGGCATGCGGCAGCGAAGCCAACATGGCCAAGCTGCTCGCGGCCGATGCGTCGTGGGAAGCGGCCAACGTCGCGGTCCAGACGCACGGCGGCTTCGGTTTCGCCGAGGACTACGACATCGAGCGCAAGTTCCGCGAGACGCGGCTGTATCAGGTCGCGCCGATCTCGACGAACCTGATCCTCGCCTACGTCGCGGAGCATGTGCTCGGGCTGCCGAGGTCGTATTGAATGCCCTCCCGCTGACAGGTGTCACCGTCGTCTCGGTCGAGCAGGCGGTCGCCGCGCCGTTCGCGACGCGACAACTGGCCGACCTCGGCGCGCGGGTGATCAAGATCGAGCGCCCCGATGGCGGCGACTTCGCGCGCGGCTACGACACGACGGTCAACGGCCTGTCGAGCTACTTCGTGTGGCTGAATCGATCGAAGGAATCGCTGACGCTGGATCTCAAGCGGCCGGCGGGCGCGGAGATTCTCGCCCGTCTCGTCGCCCGGGCGGACGTGTTCGTCCAGAATCTGGCGCCGGGCGCCGCTGATCGCCTGGGCTCCTCCCCGGCAAGGCTCCGGGAACGGCATCCGCGGTTGATCGTCTGCAACGTGTCGGGCTACGGCGCCTCCGGTCCGTACACCGGCAAGAAGGCGTACGATCTGCTCGTGCAGAGCGAGGTCGGGCTCGTGTCGATCACCGGCAGCGAGGACGCCGCGGCACGGGTCGGCATCTCGGTCGCCGACATCGCCGCCGGGATGTACGCGTATTCAGGCGTCCTGACCGCGCTGTTCGCGCGGGCGACGACCGGCGTCGGCGCTTCGATCGACGTCTCGCTCTTCGACGCGCTCAGCGAGTGGATGGGACAGCCGGCCTATTACACGGGCTACGGAGGCACGGCGCCCCTCAGGAGCGGCGCGAATCACGCCTCGATCGCCCCTTACGGCCCGTTCACCGCCGGCGACGGCGGGACCATCTATCTCGGGATTCAGAACGCCCGGGAGTGGACGCGCTTCTGTGCCGACGTCCTGCGCCGTCCCGAGTTGGCGGACGATGAGCGGTTCAACGTGAATCCACTGCGCGTGCGCAACAGAGCGGCGCTCCACGCCACGATCGAGTCGGCGTTCGCGTCGTTGACGACGACCGAGGTCATCGCCCGGCTCGACGCCGCGGGGATCGCGTGGGCCCGCATGAATTCGGTGGCCGCATTCCTCGAACATCCGCAGCTGACCGGCCGCGATCGCTGGCGCGAGATCGGGTCGCCGGCCGGCCCCTTACGCGCGATGATCCCGCCGGTCAGCATCGACGGCGTCGAACCGGCGATGGGCGACGTGCCGGCGCTTGGCCAGCACACTGAACTGATTCTGGAAGAACTGGGCGTCGCGCGCGAGACGATCGCCGCGTGGCGGAGCGAAGGAGCGATCTGATGGCGATCAAACCGGGCTGGACCGGCCGCGTGTTCGAGGACTTCACCGTCGGCGACGTCTACGAGCACCCGCTCGGCCGCACGATCCTCGACGCCGACAACGTCTGGTTCACGTGCCTGACGATGAACACGAACCCGATTCACTTCGACGGCGAGTACGCGAAGCAGACGGAGTTCAAGAAGCGGCTGGTCAACTCGTGCTTCACGCTGTCGCTCGTCACCGGGCAATCCGTGACCGACCTGACGATGAACGGCGTGGCGAACCTGGGATGGGATGAAGTGCGGCTGCCCAACCCGCTGTTCGAAGGCGACACGGTGTACTCGCGCAGCGAAGTGCTCGAGACCCGCGAGTCGAAGTCACGACCGAAGGTCGGCATCGTCCGCGTCAAAACGACGGGTGTCAACCAGGACAAGGTCCCGGTCATCGAGTTCACGCGGACGTTCATGATCTGGAAACGCGGCCACGTGCCGAAGGCAGCCGTCCGGAACAGCTAGACGGTCTGCCCTTCCTCCAGGCCCATCGGCGCACCGGTACAACGAGACGGGCATCCGGGCCAGTCGTCGCCGCGGTAGCGCCCCAGCACCGTGCCGACGGCCACGATCGCGCGAAACAGCACGGCCTGAATCAGTGGCGGCATGATGAGCACCGCCTGAGTGTGACGGTGACGCAAGGCCAGATGGGCGATGTAGAAGAGCGGAGGACGCCCTTCCGGCCCCGCGTTGATGATTTCGACTACGGCTTGAAGATACCGGTCCAGATCCACCACCGGCTTGGCATGGCCCCCGAACTCAAGTGGCTCATCGCCGGCGTTCCACCATCGATGCACTGCACCGCGGGGAATCAGGATGGCTTCGCCACGGCCCACCGTGAGCTGTCGCCCGTCGATCACGGCGGACAGCGTGCCGGACTGGACCGTCCCCTCCTCGTCCTCCAAGAAATGAATGTGCATCGGCGGTCCTTCCCGATGTGGAGGGAGAGAACCGTTCAATTCCAGCCACAGCTCGTCACCATGCGGCACCCGCCTCAGGGACAACCGCTCGCCGGTGTGACGATTCTCCAGGATCAGACTCGGTACCTTGCGCTCGTCCATGCCATGCTCTCCCGCTAAAGATGCCTGCACTCTTTTCAGCCGTTCATCGCGTGGGAACGGCAGACGCGAGACCCAACTGCGCCGTCAGCGTCCGCATGTCCTGGATCGACTCGATTTCGCGAAGCATTTGGAGCGCCGCGTCAGCCTGCGAAACCGACAGCGTCTGCGTCGCGCAGGAGAGGAACTTCGCGGACAGTTCCTCGTCGCTGGGCGGGCGCTCGGGATAGCCGCGCGCGCCGTTGGCGGACGCCGTCAGCACGCGGCCGTCGAGCAGCCGCACCGTCACACGGGCCTGGGTCAGTGACGGCGCCGATGCGTCCAGCGTGTCGTCAACGCGCATCGTCACGCGCGACTGCATCGCGACGATCGCGGGGTCGCGGAGCGTCGCGGTGTCGAAGGTGTCGATCCCGACCTGTCCCCTCACGACCGCGGCGGCCGCGCAGAACGGCATGCTGAACTTCCCTTCCAGCCCGCTCGACGGTCGGTCGTACAACAGGATGGTCGGCACGATCGGATCGACGCCGATCTCGATCGCTTCGACGTCCCGAGCGTCGAATCCGTGTTGCCGTCGGAGATCGAGCAGCGCGTCGAGTGTCGGATGCGTGCCCGCGCACGACGGGTAGAGCTTGACCGTGATCCCGGTTTCAGCTATTTCCCACCGCGTGCCGAGGTCCGCGGCGAACGCCTCGAGTGATGGCTGTTCGCTGTCCATGACCCTGAGAAAACCCTGCGGACCGTCGATCGCCGCGCCGCTCGCGGTCATCCCGGCCTGGGCCAGGAGTGCCGCGACGACGCCGTTGCGCGCCGCCAGCCCCGCGTGCAGCGGCTTCACCATCGTCCCGAAGTTTTCCTTGAGGCCCGACGCTTCGGATGCCGCGATCGCGAGCGCATGCCCGGCGGCAGCCGCGGCCAGGCCGAGGAGCCGCGAAGCCGCCGCGGCCGCTCCGATCGTGCCGAGCGTGGAGGTGCAGTGCCAGCCGCGCTGATAGTGCCGCGGGTTCATCGCGCGGCCCAGGCGTCCTTCCATCTCGAAGCCGACGACATAGGCGTCGAGCAGCGCGCGCCCCGAGGCGCCCGCGGTTTCAGCGGCGGCAAGCGCGGCGGCGACGAGCGGCGCGCTCGGGTGTGCGAGCGACACAAAGCACATGTCGTCGTAGTCGAGCGCGTGCGCTGCGGTGCCATTGGCCAGCGCCGCATTCGCCGCGGTGGCGCAGAAAGCGGTGCCGAGCACAGCACACGAACCGGCGCCGTCGTGTTGGACCACACGCTGGATAATCCGGCTCGCTGGCTCGGCCGCGCCGGCGAGTGTCACTCCGACCGTGTCGAGCAGGGCGCGCGCAGCGGCGACCCGCGCGGCAGGCGGCGGATTAGCATCGATGACAAAGGCGCCGAGATTCACAATGGCTTCCCCTCCGTGGCCGGTTCCGTTTCACCGATCCCGGCCATGAAGCGCTGCTTGATGAAGACGCAATCGAGCGGCGGTTTCGCGGTCGGCGCGGACTCCGTCACCTTGGCGACGATGAAGACCGGGCCGGAAACGGGGGCGGGAGTCGACTCCGAACCCTGTTTCAGGAATGTCCGAAGCTCCGCCTCAGTCCGAACGGTCGCGGTTGCGGCGATCGCCATCGCGCGCGCCGCCGCCTCCAGGTCGGCGCCGTGGGCGGTCGGCGTTGGCTGACCGCCGGTCGTCGCGTACTCCTCGTTGTCCATCACGACGAGGACGAGGTTGGCCGGCCGAAGCAGGCCGATGGTCGCCAGCGAGCCGAGGTTCATCAGCAGCGAGCCGTCACCATCGAGCACGACGACGCGGACGTCCGGCCGCGCCAGCGCCAGGCCGAGGCCGACCGACGAGGCGAGCCCCATGCTGCCCCACGTGTAGAAGTTCTGCGGCCGGTCACCGGCGGCAAAAAGATCGTAGGCAGGATGCCCGAGGCTCGCGACGATCGGCGCGGCGCCGGCGAGCTCTACGATCACCTGCGTTGCTTCCAGTCTGGTCATGGGGTCAGACCCCGTCTGCGATCCCCCCGGGGGTCTGACCCCGTGGTCATTGTCGTCACTCTTCGCGGCAGCAGGCACGCGTTGCCGATGCGGGTGCCGAACGCCGTCTTCCCGGCGAGACGGACGGCCTCTGCCGCGGTCTCAGCCGACTCCACGGTCGAATGCGGCATGCCGATCGACTCGAAGATCGCGCGGACGGCGCGCCCCATCGGCGCCTGCGCCGCGTTCCACTCGCCGACGTCGCCGCGCATGCTGACGACCGTCAGCACCGGAATCTGGTACGGGATCAGCAGCGACGTGAGCGCGTTCAGCGAGTTGCCAAGGCCGCTCGACTGCAGCATGACCGTCGGCAGCCGGCCGCCGAGATACAAGCCGGCGGCGATCCCGAACGCTTCCTCTTCGCGCGTGGCCAGGATCAGCCGCACGTCGCGGAACTGATGCTGGAAGACCTGCAGCACGTGCGACAGCGGATTGTCCGGGACGTAGACGACATCGCGGCTCCCGGCGGCATGCACGCCGGTACAGACACCAGAGGCCCAGAGCGGCGCCGTCATTCTTCACCCGGCATCCGCGCCGAGCAACGCTTCAGAAAATCGAATGGCAACATGCTCGCGTTAGCCCTCAGCCTTTAGCCCTAAGCCCTTCGAGAATCTCGCCTGTGTGTTCTCCCAGCGACGGTGGCGGGAGCGTGACCGCAGCCGGTGTCCTGGACAGCCGGACCACGGGCGCGAGCGTTTCGATCGTACCCATCTGCGGGTGCTGCTGCGCCATCACGATCTCGCGCGGCCCGATCTGCGGATGCTCCAGCGCTTCACCGATCGACCGCACCCTTCCGCACGGCACATTCTTCACCTGAAACCGCCGTGTCAGCTCCTCGACCGTGTACTCGCCGAAGACCGCCTCAATCAACGCCTTGAGCACGTCGCGGTTGGCGACACGATCGGTGTTGGTCTTGAACCGGGGATCGTCGCGCCACTCCGGCCGCTCCATCGCCTCGCAGAAACGGATCCACAGCGCGGGGTTGGCCACGGCGACGATGATCAGTCCGTCTTTCGCGCGCAGCGGCTGATAGGGGGCGATGTTGAGGTGGTCGTTGCCGACGCGGCTCGGTGTCGTGCCGGTCGCCAGCAGCACCGCCATCGGCAGTCGCATCACGGAGAGCATCGCCTCGAAGAGCGAGATGTCCACATGCTGCCCGAGCCCGCTCGTCTGCCGTTCGTGCAGCGCCAGCAGGATCCCCTGCGTCGCATACAGCCCCGCGAGGTAATCGGTGATCGCCACGCCGACGCGGGTCGGCTCGCCTCCCTGGAACCCGGTCATGTCCATGATGCCGGCCTCGCCCTGCAGCACGGCGTCGTAGCCCGGGAGCTGCGAGGACGGTCCGGTCTGGCCGTATCCGGAGATCGAACAGTAAATCAGCCGGGGGTTGATCGCCGACACGGCCGCGTAGTCGAATCCGAGCTCCGCGAGGGAACCGGGCCTGAAGTTTTCGATGAGGACGTCCGCGTTCTCGATCAGGCGCCTGAGCGCATCGGCGCCGTCCGGCGTCTTGAGATCGAGCGCCACGCTCTTCTTGGAGCGGTTCAGCGCCAGGAAGAAGCTGCCGGTGCCTTCGATGAACGGGGCCCAGGCGCGCGAGTCGTCGCCGTGCTTCGGCTCTTCGATCTTGAGGACGTCGGCGCCCATGTCGCCGAGCATCATCGTGCAGAAGGGACCGGCCACCACACGCGTCAGGTCGACGATCCGGATGCCGCTGAGAGGAGCCATGGGCGACATCTTAGAACAGACGGAAATAGCGCCGTAGCGCCCGGCGGACCGCAGGTGTCAGCCGGGTGCGGCCATAGGCGTCTCCGGCGGCGCGGAAGGCGTTGTTCAAGGTCGGGTACGGATAAATTGTCGATCCAAGCTCGCTGAGACTCGCGCCATGTGTCAAGGCGTGCGTGGCGACGCCGATCATCTCACCGGCACGCGACGCGACGGCCGTGCAGCCGAGCAGCCGGCCGCGCTCGTGGTGCACGCGTACGAAGCCGTCGGGCTCCTCGTCAACGACCGCGCGATCGACCTCGGACAGCGGAATCGTGATCGTCTCCCCGTCGTAGCCGCCAACATGGGCGACTTCAGGATCGGTGTACGTGCACCACGGGATCACGAGCGCGCTGGCGCGCTTGCGGCCGAAGAACAACGCGTTCTGGATGACGATCCTCGCGAGGGCGTCGGCAGCGTGCGTGAACCTGAACGACGAGCAGACGTCTCCCGCCGCGAAGATCCGGCGGTTCGAAGTGCGCAGGCGATCGTCGACGACGATGCCCTCCTTGTCGAAGGCGACACCGGCGGCCCCGAGATCGAGCGACTCGACGTTCGGCGTACGACCGGCGGCGACGAGCAGCCGCTCGCAGCGCTGACATTCCGCGCCGCTGCCGTCGAACTGTAGCCGGACCTCTCCCGCGGCGGACGAGACCTGCGCGATCGCGCCGCCGAGCCGCAGCGTGACGCCGTCGGCCGACAACCGGCGCGCGATCAGCGCGGCCGCGTCGACATCTTCGCGCGGCAGCACCTGCGCTGCCTGATCGATGAGCGTCACGTCGGAGCCCAGCCGCGCGAAGGCCTGGGCGATCTCGCAGCCGATCGGACCGGCGCCGACGATCGCGAGCCGCCGCGGCTGCTCCGTCAACCCGAACAACGTCTCGCTCGTGAGGTACGGCACGGCCGCAAGACCGGGGATCGGCGGCACGGCAGGCCGGCCGCCGGTGGCGATGACAGCGCGGCGAAACGTCAGCGTCGTACCGCCGACTTCGACTTCGGATCGCCCCGTGAATCGGGCGTCTCCGAAATAGACGTCAACTCCGGCCGCACGCAGGCGCTCGGCCGAATCGTGGGGGCTGATGTCGGCGCGCCGTTCGCGCATGCGCCGCATCACGGCCGCGAAATCGGCTTCCACGCCGGCAACGGGGACCCCGAGCGCCGGCGCCCGCCGCGCGTCCGCCGCCGCGCGCGCCGACCGCAGCAGCGCCTTGGACGGCACGCAGCCGGTGTTCAGACAGTCGCCGCCCAGCAGACCGCGTTCGACCAGCGCGACACGGGCGCCGAGCCCGCGAGCGCCCATCGCACTGACCAGTCCCGCCGTCCCGCCGCCGATGACGACGAGGTCGTAGCGGCCGGCCGGATCGGGATTGACCCAGCCGGACGGATGCGTCGCCTCGCGCAGCCGGACATCGGGATCTTCCGGACCTCGTCCGTCCGGAGCCTGCACAACGGGATCAGCGGGCATGCACGATGTGGCCAACCGCGCGGATGCCGGCCAGCGAGAACTCCGTAATGTGATCGGCGATGTCGCGCAGGTTCGCTGCCGTCGGCTTGTTCGCAAAGCCGAGGCGCGCCGCGATCGGGTTCGGCAGGTACGAGAGGGTCTGCGACTGCACGCTGGCGACGCAGCGCAGCACGCGCTGGTCCGTCGGGGCGCAGCCGATGATGTCCGCGATCAAGCCGGAGAGGTACTCGACGCGCGGCCGCACACCCTGCTCGACGAGAACGTCGAGCGCCGGCGTCGGATCGGTCATCTCGCGGTTGATCAGCTTGTGGACGGTGTCGTTGCCCGGCGTCAGCACGCGGCGTACGAAGATGGCGATGTAGCGGCGCAGCTGCTCCTCCGAACGCTGCCCGGCGCCAGCCTGCCGCGCTTCGTCGTTGGTTGCGCGCATCGCGTCGATCGCCGATTGCAGCACCTCGCGGTACAGCCCGAGCTTGTCGCCGAAATGGTAGTTGACGGCCGCGACGTTCGCCCGCGCCGCGCGGCAGATATCGCGGACCGTCACCTTCCTGAAGCCGCGGTCCGCGAACAGGCGCGCGCCCGCCTGCAGCAGCCGGTCGCGTGTTTCGGTGTCGCGCGTGGTCACAACGACCGCTTGAAGAGCGCCGTCGCCGCGCCGAGCGACACGACGGAGAAAATCATGAGGAAGGTGAGATCGTAGGTGATGGCGACGAAGCCGGTGTTCTTGAGCAGCAGGCTCTTGAACGCATGGACCGCGTAGGTGAACGGATCGGCGACGGCGATCACCTGCATCCAGCCGGGAAACCCCTGCTGCGGGTAGACCGCGCCGCTGGGAAAATACAGCACGGTGTTCAGCACGCCGAACACCGCGCGCGGCAGCAGCGGATCGCTGACCCGCACCATCAGCAGAAACATCAGGCTGATCAGCGCGAACGACACCACGCAGACGACGACGAACAGCCGGAACAGCCGCATCGGATCGAACGGGTTCGGAATGCCGGCGATGACCGAGCCGATGATCAACAGGAACATGCCGGCCAGCACCGCCTTGATCGTGCCGGAGATGTTGAAGCCGGCAATCAGCTCGAGCTTCTTGATCGGGGTCACGAGATAACCCTCGTGCAGTCCGCGCGCCTTGTCGTCGATGAAGATGATGCCGCCGCCGATCATCACCATCATGAAGATCGACATCACGACCGATCCCGGCAGCAGATACTGGATGTACGGCACGTACGGATAGATCTCGACGACGTCGAGCGACGTGACGCTGGAGATGCGCGGCCCGCGCGCCGGCAGGCTGTAGGCCTGCAGAATGCCGCCGAGCGTGCCCGCCATGGCGACGGACACGAATCCGTCGGTGTTGTCCTCGATCAGCGCGACGCGCGGCTCGTTCTTCGCCAGCACTCGGCGCGAGAAATCGGTGGGGATCGTCAGGACCCCGTTGACGCGCCCGTTGCGCAGGTCCGAGATCGCCTGCCCCTGATCTGCGTAGTCGATGGTGTCGATCGTGTGCGCGCCGGACGACGCGGCGGATGCCAGCTCGCGCACGCGGACCGCGGGCATGCCGTGATCCTGATCGACGATCGCCAGCTTCAGGTGTTTCACGTTGCCGCCGAAGGCATAGCCGAGGATGACGAGCTGCACGATCGGCATGACCAGCGCCATGACGATCAGCACCGGGCTGCGCCGGAACCGTCTCAGCTCGCGTTCGATGATCGCCCAGGTTCGTCCCATAAATCAGCTCTCAACTCTCAGGCGCGGCGGAGCAGCGGACCGCGCTCGAGCGGATTGGCTTCCTGCAGCGCGTCGCGCAGCGCCCGGCCGGTGTAATGCACGAACACATCGTCCAGCGACGTGCTCTGGACCGACAGCGAGCCGATCGTGACGCCGGAGGTCGCCGCCAGTTCCATCAGCGCCAGCGTCGTCGCCGGACCGCTGCCGGTCGCGATCCGGAAGATGTCGTCGTGCGCCGTGACCGACTCGACGCCGGGCAGCCGCTCGACGCGCTCCTGCCAGTCGCCCGGCGCGTTGGTGAAGCTCACCTCGAGCGAGTTCTTGCCGGGGATCGACGCCTTCAGCCTGAGCGGCGAGTCGAGTGCCTTCAGCTCGCCGTGGTCGACGATGGCGATGCGGTCGCAGAGCTTGTCGGCCTCGTCCATGTAGTGCGTGGTGATCAGAATGGTGAGGTTCCGCTCGCGCTTGATTTTCGCGAGCATTTCCCACACCGCGACGCGGGACACCGGATCGAGGCCGGTGGTCGGCTCGTCGAGAAAGAAGATGCGCGGCTCGTGCACCAGGCCGCGCGCGATCTCGACGCGGCGGCGCATGCCGCCCGAGAGGTTCTTGACCTGCGCTTTGCGCCACTGCGTCAGCTCCACCGCTTCGAGCAGTTCGGTAATCAGGCGCTCGCGCTTGCCGCGAGGCACGCTGTACAGCTTCGCGAAGATGATCAGGTTCTCCTCGACGCTCAACTCCAGGTCGCTCGTCATGGCCTGGGGAATAACTCCGATGGACTGGCGCACGCCGTCGGATTGCTTGACGACGTCGAAGCCGTTGATCACGGCCGTGCCCGACGTAGGCGGCAGCAGCGTGACCATCATCCGGATCAGCGTCGACTTGCCGGCGCCGTTCGGGCCGAGCAGACCGAAGATCTCCCCTTCCTCGACGGCAAAGCTGATGCCCTTGACGGCGGTGAAGTCGCCGAACGTCTTGACGATGTTCCGGACGTCGATCGCGTTCATACGGAAGTGGTGTCCGGCTTGAGCCGGACTATTGCACCGGCATCAGCACATAGGCGGTCATGCCCACGGCGAGCCGCCGATCCTTGTTGTCGACGCGCAGCCGGATCTCGAACGTCTTGATGTCGCGCTTGGTGCGGCTGACGTCGCGCTGCGTCGCGAAGCCGGCATCGGCGCCGCGGTAGAAGATCGTGCCTGTCCGTTCGACGCCAGACGGGAGCCGCACGGTCAGCGTGTCGCCGAGGCGCACCCGATCGATGTAGCTCTCTTCGACGTCGGCGCGGACCCACAGGTCGTCGGGGTTGATCAGGGTGACGATCGGCTGCCCCGGGCTGACGACTTCGCCGACCCGCGCCGCGCGGACGTCGACGATGCCGTCAATCGGCGCGTGGATCTCGGTGTAGCGCAGCCGGACGTCGGCCTTGTCGCTCTGCGCCGATGCCGCCTGCTTCATGTGCTCGCTGGTCTGCACCTGGCTGCGCCGCACGGAAATCTGCTCCGCGTTGGACCGCGCGAGCGCGACGGTCGCGCGCTGCGCCTCGACCTGGCGCTTGAGCGCGTCCAGCTTCGCCTGCGCTGCCATTTGTGCGGTGCGCGCGGAATCGAGCTCCTGCGGCGAGACGACACCGCCGCGCGACAGGTTCTGCGTCCGCGTATAGGTGATCCGCGCCTGCTCGACGTCGGCGGCGGCAGCTTCGACCTGCGCCTCGATGGAGGCGAGTGTCGACTCGGCCTGGCGAATCTGATCGACAGTCTGCCGTTCCTGCAGCCGGAGCGCGGCCTCCGACTCGCGAATCTGCGACGACATCCCTTCGACGTTGCGCGCGAAATAGGCGGTGTCGGCCTTCAGTTCGTCCGGCGTGATGACGGCGACGAGTTGGCCCTGCTTGACCGGGTCGCCCTCCGTCACGAGCAGCTGACCGATCTGTCCGGCGATCTGCGGACTGACGATGACGTCGTTGGTCGTGACGATGCCGGTGAGGACCAGCGCGGCCGGCGTCATGGTTCGGTAGGCATAAGTGCCGGCGCCGGCGGCCAGCACGAGCACGAAGAGAAGGACGGCTTTTTTTCTCGACATATCGGCGTCTCAAACATCTGTATAAAACACATGTTTGAACATTGTCAAGGGCTATACTACTGACGTCTTGCTTCGGGATCTCCCGCCCCGCGGCCGCTGGTACATCAGTGCGGTCATTGCCCTCGGAACGGTGACGTTCGGCGTACTCGTGTCGCGGGCGGTGTTTACCCCCATCGTTCCGCTGCTGGTCCTCGTCCTGCTCTCGTCGCTGACCTCGGCCTTCAAGATCCAGTTCCCGATCGCCAGCGGTTCGAACATGTCGGTGTCCTACGTCGTCGAGATCGCCTCGCTGATCCTGCGCGGTCCGCACGCGACGATGATCGTGGGGGCGGCGAGCGGCTGGAGCCAGACGACGTTGAACTCCCGGTCGCCGAACCCGGCGTACCGCACGCTGTTCAACATGGCGATGCTGGTGCTGACGGTACAGGCGGCCGGCCAGGTCTACCTCCGTCTGGGCGGACGCGATGACGCCGAGACGAGCGCGCTGATCGTGCCGCTGGCGGGCATGGCGTTCACCTACTTCTTCGTCAACACCGTTCCGATCGCGGTCGCGATTGCCCTGACGACGAACCAGAACGCGTGGCGCGTCTGGAAGACCGATTTCGCATCGAGCGCGCCCAGCTATCTGCTCGGAGCGGCGGCGGCGGCCGCGGTCATCAAGGTCAGCGAGAGCTCCGGCTACTCGCTGACGCTGCTGCTGATGGCGGCACCGCTCTACCTCACCTACAAGATGTATCGGGCCGGACGGGAGATCGACGCGCGGCAAGGGGCCATTCTCGAAGCGGCACACGACGCCATCATCACGATGGACTCACAGCTCAACATCCGTGAGTTCAATCAGGCCGCCGAGCAGATGTTCGGCTACACACGACTCCACGTGCTCGGCCGCAGCGTCGAGCTGCTGTTGCCTTCTGGCGGCCGGCCGCAGCAGATCGCCGCGCTCAACGAATACGTGATGGCGGGCCGCGGGCCGTTCGCCGGACGGCAAGTCGAGCTGATCGGCCTGCACCGCGACGGCACCGAGTTCCCGCTCGAGTTGACCGTCGCCCGGGTCGGCATCGACAACCGCGCCGTCCTGACCGGGTTTCTTCGCGACATCACCGCGCGCCGCGCGCTCGAGGAGCAGTTGCGCCAGTCGCAGAAGCTCGAGGCCATCGGCCGTCTGGCCGGCGGCGTCGCGCACGACTTCAACAACATCCTCATGAGCATCATGGGCGCGGCGGACCTGCTGCTCATGCAGATCGGGCTGGATCATCCGGCACGCGGCGAGGCTGAAGAGATCAAACAATCGGTCGACCGCGGTGCCGGCCTGACGCGCCAGCTCCTTGCCTTCAGCCGGCGGCAGGCGGTGCGCTCCCGCGTCTTCGCGCTGGGCACCATCGTCCGCGGGATGGACACGATGCTCCGCCGGCTGATCGGCCCGGAGATTGAATTCGAGATCAAGTGCGGACCGGAGCCGCTGATGGTCCTCGCGGACTCCGGCCAGATCGAGCAGGTCGTCCTGAACCTGGTCGTGAATGCGCGCGACGCGATGCCGCAAGGCGGGCGGATCATCGTCGGCGTCGAGGAAGTCGACGTGGACGACACCGAGGCCGCCACTGTCGTCGACGGCAAAGCCGGGCGCTACGCGCGGCTGAGCGTATCGGACACGGGCACCGGCATCGACGAGCAAACGCGGGCGAAGCTGTTCGAGCCGTTTTTCACCACGAAAGAACAGGGCAGAGGCACCGGCCTGGGCCTGTCGATCGTCTACGGCATCGTCAAGCAAAGCGGCGGGCACATCACCGTCGAGAGCGAGGCGGGCCGCGGCGCGACGTTCCTGATCTTTCTTCCGATCGTCGCCGCGCCCGAACCGGCCGCCATTCCGGCGGCGGTGTGACGCGGCGTCACATAGCGGCTGACGGCGACGCCGTACCGATAGTGTCTCGCTCGCTATTGTTGTGTTTGTGCTAGCAAAAACTGCCATGTATAATCCGCCGCACTGTGCCGCGCCCATCGCGAGAACGAGCGCCACGCACACGCGCCGCGATCCACTCGCAC
>Ga0207676_10001411_pt1 | contig 17838 bp, 11 predicted proteins | sample KBSSwiS72_FD_184307 | JGI IMG/M metagenome (GOLD analysis project Ga0207676, IMG submission 184307) | Switchgrass rhizosphere microbial communities from Kellogg Biological Station, Michigan, USA - KBS Switchgrass S7-2 (SPAdes) (version 2) | ecosystem: Host-associated > Plants > Roots >...
ACTGAAAAGACGGGCGGCAGGAAACTTTGGGAGGGCCAGGACGAATGCATACGTCGCACTTGCCAAACCAGCGTTCAGTGCGTCCACCGGCGCCATAACCGTCGACATGACATTGCCGACAAACGCCTGCGCGTCACGCGCCGGGTTTGGGGCTTCTTGAAGCATTTCCGGCAACGAGGCGACTGGAAGGCTGGTGATGCGCTGTCCACTGCTCATGTGTTTTATGACTCACTAAGAAAGACTCGCAAGTTCCCCTTCACAGGCTTCGAACTTAGACTGGTCCCCAAGTTCGTCATACAGTTTTTCCAAACGCTCGAGATTAGTTCTCAGCCCGTCTTCGTATTGCAACTTCCGGCTCAACTCAACCGCTTTCTCCCAAGCCTCCCCAGCTTCGTTCAACTTCCCAAGTTCATAGTTAGTGACTCCCGTTTGTCCAAGGGCTTGAACCTGCTGTATGGGTGCGCTCGAGGCCTGGGCCAATTGCTCTGCAACGGAGTAATAAGTCAGAGCGTCGGTAAACTTTCCTTGTGTGAAGAGCGCATTGCCTAAATTGAGGCTCTGGTAAAGGACCAGTGGCTGAGACCCCAGTGTTACTGAAAGGCTCACAGCACGCTGATAAAATGACTGTGCTTCGACAAACCGGCGCTGCACATAATGAAGATCGCCGATGTTGTTAAGCACTATGGACTGATGGTGCTTCTGTCCGGTATGTGAAAAATAGCCCAACAACTCTTGATTGCGAGCTAAAGCGCGGTCAAAACGCTGGTTGGCGACATCCATACCGGCGAGCATCATGTGCATTTGAGCCTGCTCGTCGGTGGGTACACGCGGGTCATTTGCTTTCTCCGTTAACTTCTTTTCCAGTGATGCAGGATCAAGTTCCGGCCGGTAAATCGTAACTCTGGCCTGATCTTCAAGCGACGGAGTCAGCATAGGTGAGGTCTCACTGTCTCGAACGATCAGTTTAGTCGTTTGCAGTAAAGGTTCTTCGAGTTGCGAATAGATAAGATCGACAATGTCCAGGTACTGCGCCGGTTCGTCAACTTCCAATGGATAAATGATCCAAATCACCCGGCGCGTTTGCGGCACGATGCTCCTCACGTATTGGAGAGCCTTCGCAAGCCGAGCGCCAGGTGGTTGTGACTCATCTTCCAGCTCAGGCGGCGGCGGAACTAGCTGTGAGTCGCCGCGTTTGGTTAACTCTTCATTGACCTGAGCTACTTGCTGGCGCACTGCTGCCAGCAATTCACTAATGTAGACATCTGAAGAGGTGAATTGGTGACCAAAGGTCAGAAAGACATCATCATTCTCTGGGTTCTGCTCGATCGCATCGATACTTTTGAGCAAGAGTGGTGAGTGCTCAGGTTCACAGCATACAAGCAACACATTGGCGCTGTCGTCATCAATGAAGTTCTCGAAACTCGCCTGAATCTCTCCAATAATGCTCTTCATCATGCCTCATCGACTGCCGCGTCTAGTTGATCTTGACCAGTACACCCTGGATGGTTACGCCCGACGCGTCTATTTTGATACTGCCGCCAGGTCCTTCTAAGGTAAGTTCTACGCCAGCTTTGATCTTGACGGTAAGCTTGCCCGATTCATCGATGTTCTTATTTACTTTGATCGTTCGATCACCGATGATCGTCAGTGTTTCATTTTTGGTAATGGTGACGTCGCGATTTTGATCAAACTCACGAACGTCGTCGGCATCGTAAGTGTGAGTCCACGACTTTTTCTGGACTTCAGATAAATGCTGGCCAGTGACGACTTTTGCAGTTTGATCTCCCGATCTGATTAGAGCCTGATCCTGGCCAGGTTTTGGCCCGGAGAGAAAACTATTACTAGTAATGGAGGTCCAGGACGCGGCGCTCCCCTGTGTGGGAATGTGATTGTCGGCTCCGGCATCCGGCACAGACGTGCTCGTGCCGGTAAGATTATTCATACTGAATACTGAGTTAGCCATCGGCTCTTTAGTCCTCTGGTTTGCATTAACGATAGGCGAGGGGCAATTACCTCGAAGGCGCCTCATCCCTCACTGAAATCTCTCAAGGCGCGGACAGTTCAAGCCCGAAGCTCAACCAACCTCTTTCGAGAAAAATTTGCTCCGAATATGTACGCGACCATCAGGTGCGTTCAGAAAAATATCGCCAGGCGAGCTCAGACAAAGCATTTTACGTCCACCAGTTTCGGGACATTGATCAATCAACTGGATCACCTGTCCTCCCGGTGTGGAAATAACAATTGATTCCTTGCCTTCGACATCCACAAGCTGAATTCGATGTCCGCTCTTAGTCACGATCCGCTTGATATCATTTCTCGCTATATCTTTGGCCACGCGAACCTTGTTGTTGCCGACTTCCTCAGTTCCTTCTTCTTCCCAAAAACCCTGCCGCGGGGCACCGTCTACACCATTCCAAAGCGCGCCGACAACATAAGGACGTTCCGGATCGCCATGCTCAAACGCGACTAAGACTTCGTCACCTTTCTCGGGCATGAACATGATTCCGCGACCACCTCCAGCACTAGGGGTAGTCATTCGCGCCCAAGCTGTCGCGCCTCTTTCCATCCAATCGTATTGGATCTGCACACGGCCCATTCCCCGCGGGTCGTTGTGGTCGACCACGCGGGCGCTGACCACGCCCGCCATTCGTAGAGGCGCGCGCTGTTCAGCGCAGGTGTAATCCTGCCAAGGCGTGACAATGAACTCATTGCGGTAGCCGCTGCTCAAGTCGTAGTAGTGCGTTACGCTAATCAATCCATATTCGCCCTCGGCACCGAAGTTAGAACCTTCGAGTTTGATCTTGTCACCGGGTTTCAGCTTCACGTTGCGGCTGGTTCCCGTGCCGGTAATGCAAGTGCCGATGGATCGCTGACTCTCCTTTTCGAGCAAGGCCTTGTACTTTTCTACCTTCGGTGCGCGTCCATCGAAGACCAGGCGGTTCGAGGGCAGATTCTTCTTCGACTCTTCTTTGACTGCCCCGATCATTTCGGCTGCCGATTCGGGGAAGAACTGCGGGTCTCTTTGGACTTTGCGGAAGGTCCTGCTTTCCATCGTCAGGGGGTCGTAGCACGTGCCGTCAAGCGTCGGCTGCCCCAACCGGCCTTTCATCGAAAACCTGATCAGACCGTAATCGTCGTGCCAGCCCAGCGACAGTCCGGCGTCCTGGAAGCCGCGATGAATCTCCAAGCCTTCGGCAGTTGGGCGAATGGCACAGCCTTGGTCGTCGGCGATGCGTTTGATGAAGTCGAAATCGCTCTCTCCCCACTGCACGTAATTCATCTTCGCGCATTGGCCGACGTCTGTCAGTTCCACCTTCAAGCCGTCTTCACCGATAACTTTGTTCGCTACCTCGGACAGGTCTTTTTTGTAGAAGTAATCTTCTTCGGGCGTCAGTTGAAGTTTGTAGGATTTTGTAACTGCGGTCAGCCGCGCTGTGTAATCGTCGTGCAGCCCGTACTCCAACTCAGCCTCCAGCACCAGGCCGTTGAAGATGGGTAACTCAGACATCAACTCTTCGAACGCGACAAACTCAAATGGCTTGCCGAGGTAGGTTGCAACTGGAGGCTGAGCCTGATTCAGCAAGCGAAACTCAACATTGCACCAATAATGATCGCCCAACTGCTGCCGGATTTCGAGTTGCGAAATCATCGCATCCTTCAAAATCTGGCCGTCAATTTTCAGATAAAAAGGCCAATGTCCGTTAGCCATAAATCACTTTCCTCTTGTCTTCACCTTATCGAAAGGCTAACGTCGCAATCCATCTGAAAATGCTTCAGGCAAACATATCTCCAGCCATTGTTTCGAGAACCCATAAGGTGCCACCGTCATCTTTCTCCAACCCATCCATCAGTCGTTGGAATTCAGAAGGATCAACCGGAACCAGACAGCCATCACTTCCTTTGGGGCCTCGCCCGTGAATCAGGAATCCGCCGTCCCGGCCGGTTCTTTTGAAAAAGGTCACTGGGTTAATAGGCTCAAGGCGGGCAGCTTTGCTTCCGTCCCGATTAGAAGGCTTCTTGATGATGTACTTGCCCGGCGGAATCGGCCCACCACGAATATTCCTGGCTTCGTTCGTCAGCTGCCCGGTTCGATACGGGTTGTTAGTAGCCTGACTATCTCTTAAAAAGTTGGTTGCTTTACGGTGCGCGGGGTTGTAGCCACTACCGCCGCCAGAGTAGGTGAAAATGTGAATGAACCTACCGTTTACCGTACCTGCCAGAACGCCTTCGAAAATGTAGTAAGTCAGATTTGCTTTACCCATAGCAATATCAACCATTCATAACTTGATCTGCTGGATCTCTTCACCCTTATCTTTGCAGGCCAGCGTCAGCAGATAAGCAGGCTCATAAATATCGCTGGTTGGATCAATTTCAATCACCTTTAGCTCGGCCCAGCCAATACCTAGAGCGCGCAAGTTCTCGTTTATTCGCCTGACCGTTTCAGATCGCACTTGACTTTTGAACGGAAGCTCCGGCAATACATCACGCAGCCCGAAATTCGGCGAACCGAGCCAACCGGCGGCAGGCGTGGTGAGCATGATTCTCAAGACTTGAAGCAGGCTCTCTTCCGCGCCGTTTGACCGCGCAAGTTGGCCAGTCTTTTTGATCAACAAAGGAAAGGCCACGCATTCCATCTTTTAAGTTGTTCGGGCGTAAAGAGAAAAAGCCATCGCGGTAATAAGCGTGACGGCTTTGCTCAATGCGCCGTTCAATGCATCGGGACCTTAATTGCCGATGCTAATCTCCTGGTGGTTTTCCTTGTTGATGATCGGCGTTAGTTCCAAATCGAGCATGTGATTGAAGTTCGAATCCCCGCTGACGTTCGAGGTCCGGAACAGGCTGATCCAACCTTTGAATTTATAGGAGCAGATGACGTCCTTCATCGTGTCGTCCTGCCAGAATTCGACCTTGATCTCTTTGATCTTGTCGCGGCTGGGAACATTTCCCAGGTCGAACATTTTCTTGATGTTTCCAAACGGAAAGTTCTTGTCGTCGTTCAAGTCTACACGTACGTGAACGGAGGTGTTGAGCGTTTGCAGCACCGGCATACCGGCGTGGTCTTTATTCGTGTTCATGGCAAACACAGCATCCACTGCGTTGAACTTCGTCCCGTCAATTGTGACGCTAACTCTTCCTGGCATACTGTCCTCCATTTTGAAAACTGAGTGGAATCGGCGCGCTGGATTGCTTTCCCCTCTGGGAGATTGAGGCTGTCTCCAGTTCCCCGATCTTAACGACTCGCTGAGCATTGTTAACCGACGAACGAAGTAGAACAGTTGTTGCTGCATCCATTCGAGCATCAGGTTCAGTTTCGCGCCGAGTCGCGCGCGAGAACTTTGAGACGGCGTTCGCCGTTTGCGGGTTTGAAATGTAACCCGCGTCAGTTTCCCGGCCCGCCAGATACCGGTTCCAATGGTTTGAATTCCGGCACGTCAATCTTGACGCGGAAGGTTTCCGCCGGGCCAATCGGCATCACTTCCATGAAAATGTCGCACACGCCCTGCATACGCTTGTTGCTGTCTTTATCCACGAACAGTTTGTATTCCATGATCGTGCCTTGCGCCTGCTGCTCTTTCAGCATGCGTTCGAGCGGCTTTTCGATCTCTTCGTCCATGAACTCCCGCGTCAGCACCTGGCCGGCCACTTCGCGCAGGCGGGCTGAAACGGCGCGCTCCAGATACGACAGTACTCGGTATGCGGTGAAGAATTTGTAGACGCCGTATTTGTCATCGGCCAGGCTGCGGCAACCGTAAAAGCACAGATGGTTGTCGGCGTCGCGGATAATTGGGATGACCTGCATCTCTTGCGAAAGCAGTTCCATTTCGCTGATCAAACACTCTATGCCAGCCTTTTCGACACCTTTTATCTGACCAAACTTAGTACCAATGGGACCTTGAACCACACTATCTCGAGCACGATCGGTCCGCGCAACAGCACCAGCAAAAACGAGTGAGGCAGGTCCATAAAGGTCGGCTCCGTCAAGGTTCTTCTCAAACCAGTGGGCATCCCGAAGTTTTAGCAAACCGACCATGACTACATCAGAGGCCGCTTTATTATCGGGCCGCTTGAGAAACTCATAACGTCCACCTGGCCGAAACTGGTTAACTACATTTTTGTAAGACCGTTCGTCCGCAATATCGGTAATTAAGAGCATCCCCCACTTCCAAGCTTCTTCTTCCAGCGCTTCTCTGATCATCATTGACAATTCCACTGAGCCGCCAGGCACTAATTCTCCTGGCACTACCAGGTTGCAAATGTCGTCGCGAAAGTTGAAATTGTCGTTACGCTGTTTTACAAACTCCCTGATTGCCCCCAACGTCACGCTTTCGCGATTCTTCATGGCCGAGGTATCAGCATTAAAGACGAAAAACTCAACGGGCTTACGTTGCTTTCCATCAGGAACAACTGAGTTTTCGAAAAACAGCCAAATTTGCCGGTAGCTGGTTTCAATCGGCCTCAATTCCTCAAACAGTTGGCTGAGCACGTCATCACGCACTTTCTCCAGCGTATCTATTTGGCTTTGGAATTTTTCCAACGTCTGTTCGTACGTATCAGCTGCGGTAAGCAAGGCTTGAAAATCGGTTATGCGAGTAAGAAACTCGGTGGCGCTCTCCGGCGTGAAGATATCTGTTAGCGCTGTCTTCCTTTCACTTAGCCGGGGATGGAAATCGGGAAAGATCTCGCCGAGCAACTTGCTCATCTGAGGCGTTTCGGCGACCGAGAAGATCTCTTCGATGGTTGTAGTTTGTGCCTCTTTTTGCACCATTATTCACCCACCTTTCCCGCTTGAGCGACCTTTTCGAGTTCCGTTCGCAGCCGGGTCAGCGCATCCAGGATTTGCCGCCGTTGATTGGGATCGGCCCAGGCGCGCTTAACCGCCGGTAATGTCCATCGATCTTTTAAGCGATAAAGCAGGTTAATAGTTGCGCTCATGTCAGCAAGATCATTGCGCTTGCCGGGAACCCGCTTTTGAATGTTCTCAGGGCTAAAGTCCTTGAGGCTGCGGAATTCCAAGTCGGCTACGAATTCTGTCTGTTCCTCGCCCACCCGGGTTTCAAAGTGGATCGAGGGTTTGAACTTTTCAAAGGCGTCCTCAGGACTGTCGACGCGGAGTGCCTGCTCATCTTCATCCGCGAGTTCTCTCCCCACTCGATCAAGGGTCATTGGCAAAAGTGTAAGTGTCGTATCTGTGGGGACTGGACGTACCGCCGGAGTAATGCCTTTTCTGATCACTTCTATCTTGGGCATAAGCTCACTCCTTACGAGAATTTAGCGAACCCTCTGCAATACTATGTGATTTACTCTGTAAACGTTTCAGTACAAGAGTTTCGGACTAAAATCATGGTTCCGAAGGAAGCAGGTTGAAGGGTCTCGAATTTAGAACCCACTTCGCGGGCCATACTCGATCTTCGGCTGTATGGGACAACGTCCTGGCAGATTGCTTGCAGCAACCTCAGCCGCTCGTGCGGCTCCTCTCCAGTTTCCCTGATTCATCCCATAGCGTCAGGACATCGCCCTTAAATCGTTGGCAAGAAGGTGTTTGAAGGCTCTCAGATTATGCTGACAGGAATCAAACATCACTAGTTCGTGATACTTGTTGAGCGAGAGGTGGGTGAATAGTATTTAAGGTCGGTGTATTAGTCAATGGTTCAATAAGGGACTGTTCAATAAGGGGCCAGGCTTGTAACGTGCTATTGCTTTCTAACTATTTGGAAGTAGTAATCGTAAGCGACCTCGATTCCATCCGCTGCCTTCCCCAGCAGCGTCAGCTTGTGGGTTTCGTTAGCCAGTTGGGACGCGGACAAACGAAGAGAGACGGTGCGACCATTTGATGGCCGTAGCCGGAGCCGCACATTGGAGAGAATTACGCGGCCTGAAGTGGTCTGGAGCACGGCAGAGTAGTTCGCAATCCTCTCCTCCTGAGGTACTGGAATGACTAATGAAACAGTTTGAGTTTCAGAAGACAGGGTTAACACGTCTGGCGTTCCGCCGGAGCGCATCGGCAGAGTCAACATCAGTGAGGCCAGAGCAACGTTGCTGGATTCGCTTCGTCTCTTTGTGGGCAGGTTTTTTTCCTTAGGTTTTTGTTCTCTTGTCTGCGCTACTTTTTCGTCCAGCCGCGTGTCACGCTCAGGGTCCGTGTTTCGGTCGTGTTGTGCGGTCTCTACCGGCAAACGAGTCTGGTTCTGTTCAGGTTGTGGAGTCTTGGCGCGTAGCTGCTCGTCGCTCTGCCACTGGTTAAAGTTCAGATAAAAAAGCCCGGCGATCAATGCGATCAGGACTACAACCGATGCATACCGTACTGCATGGTAATTGGCAAAAAGCCGTTGTCTTACAACCTGCCATCGAGAAGTTGCAGCGTAAACAAACTCAGTAAAGGGCAAGCGAGTTGCCTCGGCTGAAGCGGGCATTTCTCGCAACTCATTAGCGGCTTCCATTAACGCATAGGCCGTAGCGAGTTTGCTTGCCCCATCCGGGAGTTGGCCCAAGTAATCACTGAAGTGTTTACTTTCCGCAGACGACAATTGCTTACGAACATATTGGCCGAGCAACTCATTCTCCACGTCGAGCAATTCGTCAAATAGTTCTTCGTCAACGAAGTACCTCTCTGCTAGTTGAGAGCGCTCCGCTTCTGGCAACTCTCCCAGAAGATATCTTCGTAAGACCCCACGCTCTTTGTCTTTTCCAGGCATCGCAATGTGCAACTCTGATACCGAGTTGTGAATTACGGGCTATACACGAGCACCAGACGCGGAGCAAGGCTCGCATTGCCGGCAAGTATCGCCCCTTCTCTCGAGTAATAGCGGACCTGCCCGTTCTGGCTCTCGTTCTGTTTTCGGATCAGCCATCCGAAGTTTGCTCCTGCGAGAACGTCGGCGGTGACGTCCCAGAATACTTCTCCAAAGAGGCCATTGCTGTGAAGGGTGCCGGGCGCGGTCGCTGCCGCATAGTTTCCTCCGTTCCATAGAGCGCTACAGTTGGCACTTTGGTTAGCGATGTTCAGATCCTTGCCACAGTTCCACGTTATGCCTTCACCAGTTCCGCGGAACCCCGGCCCTCCTCCCACCATCACGTCGTTCCTTCCGTTACCTTCGGTCCAGTCGACGAGCAGCCTGTGTGCGTCCACCAGTCTGCCACTGGCACTCCAGTTATTAGAGTTCTCAGCAACGGTCAGGATCAGGGTGGCGGATTGAAGCCCAACAGTGGAAATCCCAGTTAGATCAAACAAGACCACAGCACGGTTATTGCCGGCGCTCTGGAGCCGCAGGCGTTCGTTCGCTCCCTCGTTAGTGTTATCTGCAGTCGCTTTCAGGAAACTATCTCCGCTGCTGAAAAATGTCAGCATGGAAGGACAGGAGTTTCGAGTGATAACTACATCATCCGAAAAAGTGCCACAAGAACCATTGCTGATTGACCAGCGGAAGACGTTTGAACCGAAACCAAGATCACTTATGACGGTATTGGGATTGTTCGGCTCAGCAACCGTGCCCGATCCGCTCACCAAGGTCCACATCCCAGTTCCTGCGGCCGGCATATTTCCGGCCATGGTTACCGCCGTGTTGTTGCAGAACACTTGATCTGGTCCAGCATCGACTGAAATTGATGACGCCAGGACCGTAACGGTTTGAGTTTGAGTGGAAACGTTGCCGTTCTGATCGTCGTAGTTCCAGTGGACGATGAAAGTCCCTGGAGTTGTATAAGTGGCTGGGTCAGTTGTGGTACCCGTAATTTGACCTCCACAGTTATCGGTTGCCGTTGGTGGCGACTCAATACTGACTGAGCACTCACCTGTTACGGTCGGTAGCGTTGCCAAATTGGGGACCGGCGCATTGGCATCATTTACTGTGACTGTGAAACTTGCGGTCGAACTGTTTCCGGCGTTATCGGTAGCCATGCAGGTTACGATGGTGGAGCCCAACGGGAAGGTCGAACCCGATGCGTGGTCGCAGCTGACAGGCACAGGCGTCGTGCAGTTGTCGGTCGCCACCGGAGTCGAGTAATTGACGATTGCTGAGCACGCCGCCGAATCAGTCGACTGAGTGAGGTCCGCCGGCGGTGCGCTACTCACGAACGCTGCCACTTCACTGTCCGACAACGCGCGGTTATAGATGCGCACATCATCAAGGCGTCCATCCAGGTAATTTGCGCCTCGGCCGTCGATCAGGCCGTCACCAATCCACGCCCCTATAGTAGTGGGAGCAGCTCCACTCAGATCTGTTGGGACGGAAAAGTCACCATTCGTGACGCTATCGAGAACGCCATTTACGTAAATCTTCGCCTGGGTAGTCGTGAAAGTTACTGCGACGTGGTACCACTGGCCCGTATTCAGTGGGGTTATACCGGCCGCGTTGAAACCTGTCGCATTCTTCGCATGAAAATACAGCACACCCGGTGTCTGTATATCGCTCTGCGTATTGGAGGCGCCGCTGAGACCAACGGCGAATACTGCGGTTGAATCAACATTATTGTGCTGCTTGGCGGTAATGACTTCCTGATCTTTGGAGTTGAGATAGACCCAGGCCGCAATAGTGCCGGCGCTAAGGTTATCGATCGCACCAGGCGGAATCAAAACGTAATCCGATGTTCCATTGAAGCTGAGCCCATATGGATTTGCAAAGCCAAGGCTGGGCAGACCAGTGTTGATCCAACTCGTCCCGACGAGCTGTCCGGTGCGGGAATTGCCCGACGAATCAGGAGTGTTAATTCCTGAGACTTCATCAAACTTGTAGTATGCGGCCAGCCCGTCTGTGCCTGGCGTCAAACCAAATACCGGTGGCGTTGTATCTTGAACGATAACAGTCTGCATCTGCGTCGAGACGTTACCGTGGCCATCATCGTACGTCCAGTGAACGATGAATGTCCCCTGAGTGTTATAGCTGGTGGGATCAGTCGTTGTGCCTGTGATCTGTCCAGCACAATTGTCGGTTGCAGAAGGCGCTGTGATTGTCACCGAGCAATCGCCGGCAATCGTAGGCAATGTTGCCACGCTAGGTGTGGGTGGCGTGGTGTCTGTGACTGTAAAGGCCGTCGTCGCTGAGTTGCTGTTCCCTGCCGCGTCAGTCGCCGTTACCGTGATGGTGTGTGGACCGAGCCCAACTAGTGAACCTGGAGTTGGACTTTGCGTCAGCGTGACCGTACCACCGCAATTGTCCGAAGCAATCGTGCCCGGAATAACATTAGGAATTGCTGCCTGACAACTACCATTGGCGGAAGCGACAGTCGGTGTCGGGGCTGTAACCAATGGAGCCGTGCGGTCAGGAGTGACGACGACGGTCAGAGTAGCGGTTGTCATTTGGTTGGCGCTATCGGTCACTGCCAACGTAAAAGTTGCATTGGTCGCGGTGCAGGAGGCCGCCACGTCAGCGAAAACCTGACCACTCGCATTGGGTGAAGGCGGGTTGAGCGTTACTGTAACGCCATTGACTGTAGCGGTCGTGCCACCGTTGACGCTCACGGTAAGGATCGCCGACACGTCTTGAGCGTCGCTAACCGTGCCAATTTGGGAGTTAGCAGCAGGTTCTCCTGCAACTCGGGTTATTGGCAAAGCGTCGATGTTCGGCGCACTGTCTCCACATGTGTTGAGCAGAATCGTTACGTTGTTCGAGCCGCTATTTGCCACCAACAAATCCTGCTTGCCGTCCTCATCGAAGTCACCCACCGCCACGGAGTGGGGACTGCTCTCCACGACCACCGGAGAGATTGATGCCGCGCTAAACCCGCCGCCCCCATCTCCCAGCAAGATGGTCACGTTGTTCGAGAGTTCGTTTGCTACCGCCAAATCCTGCCTGCCGTCCCCGTCAAAGTCCCCCACCGCGACTGAGAAAGGTTTGTTGCCAACTCCAGGCGAGCTTGACATGCTAAACGTTCCGTTTCCGTTGCCCAGCAGAATCGTCGCGCTGTTCGAGTCGTAATTCGCCACCGCGAGATCCTGCTTACCATCCCCGTTGAAGTCGCCCACCGCCAAGGACTTGGGACTGCTCCCAACCCCAGGCGAGCTTGACGTGGTAAACCCGCCGTTTCCATTCCCCAGCAAAATCGTCATGTTGCCTGAGGACTGGTTTGCCACCGCCAAGTCGTACTTGCCGTCACCGTTGAAGTCGCTTGCCACCATAGCGCGGGGTATGGAACCCACGCCTACCGGAGAGCCCGCTGCCGTCACGAACACTCCGCTGCCATTCCCCAGCAAGATCGTCACATTGCTCGAGGCAAAGTTTGCCACCGCCAGGTCCTGTTTACCGTCTTGGTTGAAATCCACAATCGCGATTGCCACGGGGGTGACGCCTACACCAGGCGAGCTTGACGTGCTAAAGCCTCCGCTACCGTTTCCGAGGAGGATTGTCACGTTGTTTGAGATGGCATTCGCCACGGCCAAGTCCTGCTTACCGTCCCCGTTGAAATCACCCACTGCCACGGAAATAGGTTGACTACCGACCATTGGAGTGCTTGACGTGACGAACCCGCCGCTCCCATTGCCAAGCTTGATATTCACGTCGCTGCGGTCGGCGTTCGCCACCGCGAAGTCCTGATCACCGTCCCCATTAAAGTCACCCAACGCCACGAAGGTGGGGTGTGCATTGAACCCAGCACTCACCGGAGAGCCCGGCGCTGCGACGAACCCGAGTGGGCCGGTACAGATCAGGTTCACTTGTTGGAAGATCATTGCAGACTCACTGGGGTCTAAATTGCTATCGCCAGAATACTGTCCAGTGATGGGATGCGGGCCCGCGTCAAGGATTGTAGTAGTGAATCCGGCACTGCCTCCGAGCAACTCACTCGAGCCAAGGACGGTTCCGCCGTCCTTGAAAGTAACCGTTCCCGTCGGCGTACCGCTATTGGATCTAACGGTAGCTGTGAAGGTGACCACCTGGCCCAGCACTGACGGGTTGGCCGATGAGGACACAGTGGTACTCGTGCTATTACTGAAAACAGTGAACGACTGATCAACTGGCGTTGCTGCGCTGTAATTCTCATTGCCTCCCTGCGAAGCCCGCACGACAACCGTACCTGCTCCAGTGATCGTCACGGTATTTCCCGTGACTGTGGCGGGACCTGAGACGATGCTGAAGCTCACTGGTAAACCAGACGATGCCGTCGCATTCAGCATGAACGGCGGATCACCAAATGTCTTGTTCGCCAACGTTCCGAAGGTGATCGTCTGTGGTGATAGATTAAAGACCACCCATGTGTCACTGCTATCTCCAGTCAGGGTATTGCCAAATGCATCTGTGATTTCCGATCCTGTTGCGGTGAGAGTCAGCGTGTAGCTGCCTGGCGCGACGGTCAGCTCGGATAGATTGCCGAGTGTCCAGGTAATGTTGTCTGAGGTCGTGAGGGTCTGCGCAATGGTCAACAGGTTGGTCCCGCCATCCCGGCGCAACTCCAAGTCCTGAAGGTTGAAAGAGTTCACGGCCTCGGTAAAGCTGATCGTGATTGCTGCCACGTCGTCAGCTCTGGGATCGGGAGTGACATCCACGATGTCCGCCGTGGGAGCAGTCGAATCGACATTGATTTGGAAGATCGTGCTGGAAATATTTCCGCCTGCACCGTCCGAAACAGTGAAGGTGAAGTCGTCTGGATCCGTCGGTGTCGTAACACTTGATGCGGCAAAATGCTGATAAGTCACGCGGCCCTGGTCGATGTCTTCCTGCGTGAACGAGAGCAGAATTCCATTGGAGTTATTTTTCTCCACGATGCCGGGATGCACGCGTTCGTTGGGATCAATATCGTTCCACTGCGCTCCTTCCGCGTCCGGCACGTTTAAATACATGTGCACCGCGGTCTCCTGCCCGCTGTTCGGCTCACCGGGGTACCAGTTCCGATACGCTGAACTTTCACCGTTATCCCACCCGCCCGGATCATTCAGCCCGTTGTACGCGTTCACAGTGCGGCTGAAGTTGTCGGTGATCCAAACGTTCTCCGCAGCATTGTTTATTGTGGTCAGGAAAGCCCCGTAGCTTGCCGCCTCAGACGCCGCAGTTCCTCGATGGCCTGGCGCGGTCGAGGTGTAGTAGTGGCCGGTAGACGGGTTTAGCAACCAGCCGATGAGAGTGCCGTCTCGCTTCACCTGCCCCTTCGCCGGCAGCGGCGACACGAGCGTGTAGACGATCTGGCTCGCCGGTATGCCGGCAGCGACGACTTGCAGATGATTACTCGTTATCGTCGCGCTGCCGGCAGGCGGAACGGTGAGGACAGTGTTGCGCGTGAGCACGGGCTGGCCGACCTGAGTGGTGAAGCTCTGATCTATCTCCGGAGTCTTTGAAACCATATCCGTGGACCCTACCGTAGCTGTGAAGAGTGTTACAGCAATCAGGATGGCAAACGCTAGAAGCAACGCGTTCAACGCTCGGAGAGTAGTAGTCATGGGGCTTCCTTTCGGTCCGACGCAGACTTGGGCGTCAGGTTCTTTGTCACTCCGGGAAAATCCGGCTATTCGAACTGGCGGGCAATTGTGTCGAGCAGTTGCTTGGCAAATCAGCAATGACCGGTACGCCAATCAACAAACAATGCGAAGGATGCCCGCTGACTATTTATGACGGTTTTTGAATTCTGTTCGGGCGAACAAGGCAGTTTTTTATGCAAACCTCTAGTTCTTTACGGAGGTTGAAAGCGCGCTTGCGCAGTTGTGAGCTGGTGAGGCCCAAAGAACGCGCCATTCGTTCGCGAACTTCCTTAGGTTTTTCGTCAGGCTCCAAGTCGTAGTAACTGATCAGCATTGCGCGATCGGACGGAGGCAATTCATTCAGGCACTGCTTGAAGCACGTTCTTAGATCTTCTTCTTCTGTGCACGCCAGCAGCAGTTCTTCCGGCGAGGTGAGACGGGGTTCTTTTGCGGAGGGTAGATCATCGAGGGGGATTTCGCGCTGGCTCGATCGTCTGCGGACTTCGTGAATTATGTTCGTGGCGAAACCCGATATGAAGGCTTCAATGCTTGTCGTTATCCGGATTTCTTCTCGCTCAAGAACGAGAAGCACGCGTTTGAGCGTTTCATCGGCGAGATCCTCACCGTCTTCGTGGAATTCGAGGATGAACCGACGGACTAGCTTTTCTCGACAGCGAAGTAACCTGTCGGGATCATTATCAAAGAGATGGAGAAGTTTGTCGCCGGCGGTGAGAGGCCCATCCCGCATTTCGCTTCCGCTACGTTTGGCTAACGCCATTCGCCCTGCAATACGAAAGCCGCCCAAAAAAACGGACTGCCGTGCGGCTCCCGCTGCCACATTCGCTTCTGAGCCTCACGTAGCGCGGCAGCGGGACGCAACTTTTGCGGCCCGAGCATTCCCTCGTAAAACAGTTTCATTAAATCGGCCGTCGCTACTTCGTGGACTTTCCACAAACTCGCCAGGACGCGCGGCGCACCCGCATACATAAACCCGCGAGTCAGTCCAACCAAGCCTTCACCCTTGACCCGCTTTCCCAACGCCGTCTCGCAAGCGCTCAACGCCACGAGTTCTACAGGCAGGCTCAGGTTATACACATCTCCCAACCTTAGTATGCCGTTCTCCTGTGGACGGCCCTCTTTATCAACCAGCGAAAGCAGGATTCCGGACAATTCGGGTTCCTGCGGGTCAAGCACTCCGTGAGTGGCGAAATGTACAAACCGATACTCAGCTAGTTGCGTGTTAGTAACTGCGTGATAGTTCACTTCGAAATCGAGCAGGATGTTTCGTTGCGCCTCGGGCACGAGCGACGCGATAGCTAGAGCCTCTTTGCGGGAATAGGACAAACGGGCCAGCGGCTGTTCTTCCTCAGTCAGCCCCACACGTCGCAGATAGTCCCTTATAGCCCGCAACTTTTGGCCATCGTCACTGTTTTCCGCAACGCTTTCCATTCGGTTCTTGGCTGCTATCGATGGATGGTATTGCTGCTTCGAGGCAGCGCTGGGCAACCATGTTTTCTGATTCACTCTGAGATCCGTAGCTTCAAATACTGGATCAGCAAAAACCGCAACTGTCTTGCCTAGTGGCTTACGTCCTATAAGATCGCGACGCAACAAAGCCAGCGTCGAGACGGATGGAAGGTTCACGATCTCATGTTTTAGAATCAGCGGATGGTAACTACTTGTGGTCCGCTGATGGTTTACTCCGGTTGGGTCATGCCTGGCTCCGGAAAGTTCCGGGAGAGCGGCGAAAGGAATGTTCTGCAAAGCTTCATCACTCACGATCAACAGACGCTTCGTACCCAGTTGAGCGGTAACAGGCCCTAAGAGGATTCGGCTAAGATTCCCGGCAGCGTGGCCGTACTCCAAATCCGCCTTTGCGATCCGAGCTTTCTGTTGCCGGCTTGTTTCGTTGGGAATCTTCTTTGTACGAGCCGTGAGCAACTCATATACGCGCTCAACAGCGGCTTCAATCACCGACCGCTTGTCCAGTTTATAGCTCCGAATCGAATTAGGAGTCACTAACCATACAAAACTTCGGGAATCACCGAGTGCATACTCCAGCAAGATCGTATCGGCGTCGAGAAGTTGTTGAATCTCAACCAGTGTGAGCGTTTGCGGTTGAGTCAATGCGGCATAGTGAGGACTTGAGGCCCTGATCTTCGCTTCAATTTCACGATAGGCTGACACAAGGTCAGCTAATTCCTGAGCCGCGTCCCTGACCTGTTGCTCCGTATGTTTACCGTTGAGCAGGCGGATTCGTAAATCGGTCTTGGCTGTAATCAATCGCTGCAATTCTCGCTCGCGGTTCAGTAAGTCGGTATCGACGCCCTTGCGGATGTCAACCTGAGCCTCGGCAAGCAGGTCCAGCAAACCGCGGGCGCGAGCATGTTCGTTAGCGCGCAGTGCCTCCGCGTCATATCCTTCCGAGGGGCTGCGTTCATGCAACCGGAACAGCAGATCAATGTGGAACTCGTGATATCGCTGAATGGTTGCCGAGTAAGAAGCACGCAATTCCCCACTCGTGACTGTACTCCGTACAGACTGGGTAACCGAGAGTGCTGCTTCAATGTGAGAACGTGCTTTGGAAAGCTGACTTTGGTCGCGCTCGACGTTGGCTAACCGGTAAAGGGTATTAGCCTCTCCATTCCAGTCACCAGTCGCTTGCATGAGGGGGAGCGCCCGATTGTAATAGTCGAGTGCCTTCTGTGGATTATCTGATTGTTCATGCACCCAGCCCATGTTCGTAAATATTGCGGCTTCCCCACGTCGATCACCGACTGTCTGCATCAACGACAGTGCTTGATTATTGTAGTCAAACGTCTTTGGTTCGTTCTTCAGTGCATGATATGCCCACGAAATGTTGTGAAGCACGTAGGCTTCATTTCTTCGATCACCCACGGTTCGATGGAGCGTCAACGCCTGCTCAAAGTAGACCAACGCTTTTTGGGGCTGGCCTTCGAGCATATAAGCCTTGCCCATCTTACCCAAAGTAGACGCTTCACCGCTTCGGTCAGCAACGGCTCGCCAAAGGCCGAGCGCCTTGTTGTAATACCCTAGTGCCCTTTCTGTTTCGCCCAACGTGTTGTACTGATTGCCTAACGCAGTTAGCACTGCTGCTTCGCCGGCCCGCTCGTAACTTGCGCGGTTCACTTGCAACGCAATGTCCAGATAGACCAGGGCTTTCTTCATATCACCTATCTCGCGATATGTGTCACTGATGCGCACAGCGGCACGAGCCTCTCCCTTTCCATCACCGAGGGCGTGAAGAAGGGATAGAGCTTGAATGAAGTAATGAAGCGCCTGCTGCTTCTCGCCCAGATGATCGTAGGCATCGCCAATCTGGTCGAGCAGAACAGCTTCACCAGCGCGATCTTCGACGGCACGTCTGAGTAGAAGCATTTTTTCGTATTTCTTGATAGCACTTTTCAGAGATTCTGTACCTTGCTCACGTAGCGACT
>Ga0207676_10001415_pt1 | contig 17821 bp, 17 predicted proteins | sample KBSSwiS72_FD_184307 | JGI IMG/M metagenome (GOLD analysis project Ga0207676, IMG submission 184307) | Switchgrass rhizosphere microbial communities from Kellogg Biological Station, Michigan, USA - KBS Switchgrass S7-2 (SPAdes) (version 2) | ecosystem: Host-associated > Plants > Roots >...
CGTCCCGTCGACGTAGACCCGGTCATCCTCGTCCCAGTAGGACATTCCGTTGCTGACGATCGCGGAGCGGCCGGCGAACTTGGAGACCTTGTCTTCCACGCCCGCCACCCAGCCTGAGCGGTAGAGCTTCGCGCCTTCGCGGATCGGGGCGTAGTAGAAGTTCTCGCCGCCCGAATGAAACAGCTGCACGCCGCGCAGCGCGCCGCGCGTCTCGCGCTCCAGCGCGTCGGGGATCTTCGGACTCCGCTGCAGCCCCGTCGACATTTCGAAGGCCAATGGCGCGATTGGCGCGCCCCAGCGGGTCTTCGCCGGGTAGTCCGGATCGTTGAACAGCGGATTGTCGTCGCCGTTGTAGGTCGCGAAGCGCCGGAACGCGTCCTGCGAGGCGACCACGTTGTGTGGCAGCGACAGATAGCCCGAGCGCACCGTGTTGTTCGGATAGCCGATGCGCTTGCGCATGAGCTCAAGCGCTTCGTCGGTGATCTGCCCCTGAAGGAGCCCCTCCGTCGCCATCGGACACCCTTTAACAACTGCCCATTTGTTCAACGTTAGTTCAGGCCTCCTCCGGGTGTCCAGAGCGCCAGGCGGCGCGGTGTATCCGCAGCCCGCTGCTGTCGCGACGTGACGGGGGATTCCATGGGTCGTGCAATGTGGGCGGCTCAGTGCGCCGCCGATGGATTGACCGAGCGGGCCGGGCGTGGAAGCAGCCAGATCAGGCACAGCGCCAGCAATAGGAAGCCGCCGAACTCCCAGAACAGGCGGTTGGTCGCGCGGACAAGAGCCTGGTTCTGCACCATGTCGTTCAGCACGGTGCGCGCTTGCTCCCGGTCAGGACATCTTCGGCATGAGACCTGCGCCGTCCACATAGCTGCCGCTCCTCACGTCATGGACCATGGACGCGCGACGCGGAAGGCACAGCGCCACCAGGAAGGCGAGCACGCACAGGGCCGTCACGCCGAGGTAGCTGATGACGTAGGCGTCCTCGGTGGGGAAGACGCCGCCCTCCACTTCCACCGTGGAGGACGCCAGGCCGATCGCCAGTATCTGCGCGCCCGAAGCCATGGTGATCTTGCGCGCGATCTGGGCCAGCCCGGTCGCTTCGCTGGTTCTCGCCGCCGGCGCCGCCTCGACGATCAGGTTGGGCGCAGCCGCCAGCGCGACCCCGATTGCGAACGAGTTCAGCAGCATCCAGACCGTGACGCTCCAGATCGAGTCGTGGGCGATGGTGACGCCGGCCCACGCCGTCACGGCGCAGGCCGTCGCCAGAATGATCACGCCACGAGAGCCCCTTCGACCGGCGTACCAGCCGCAAAGCGGGCCCGCGATCACGCCGACGACAGACCCCGGCGCATGCAGCACGCCCGCCAGCGTGGCGGAGACGCCTAACCCGACGCCCGTGGCGATAGGCTGCTGCAGCATGACCATGATCAACTGGCCCATGTTCATGGCGCCCAAGCCCAGCAAGCCGAGGATGACGACCGTCAGACCGATCTGCCGGTTGAGCAGCATCCGTAGGTCGATCATCGGATTGTCGACCTTAACCTCGAAGATGACCCAGCCCAGAAGCACGGCAAGGCCGAGCGCAAGCATGCCGATTTGCTGCGCGCCCCAGCCATGTTCGCCGGTCTCTCCGAGCGCATAGAGCAGAAGGCAGAGGCCGGGCGCGAACAGCACCCCGCCGATCCAGTCCACGCGACCGGGCGTGAACTGCCGGCTGCGCGGCACGACGAAGGCGATCGCGACGACCGCCGCCGCGGCGACGAAGGCCGAGGCTGCGAAAAGGAGCTGCCAGGAGCCGTGATCGACGAGCAGCCCGCCGATGACCAGGCCAAAGGCTCCGCCGGCCGTGGCGGAGGCCGCCACGATGCCGATGTTCAAAGGCACGCTCCGTGTGGGGAAATACTCCCGCACCATCCCGAAGCACAGCGGAAGGGTCGCTCCGGTCAGGCCCTGCAGCGCGCGGCCGAAGATGATCCATTCAAGATTCGTCGCGGTTGCGCTGACTACTGACCCGCAGAACGCCAGGCAGAGGGCGATGACCAGAATGCGCTTGCGGCCATAGATGTCGCCGAGCCTGGCGAAGATCCCGGCCGACACGCTCGCAACCAGCATGAACCCCGTGACCAGCCAGCCAATGGCGATGGGATCCCGGAAGGCTTTATAGAAGGACGCCAACGCCGCATAGATCATGCTGGCTTCGAAGCTCGTCGCGATTTCGGCGACGACAAGCGCGGCGACGATCGCAGCGGCGCGCCCCCGCGACAACCCGGGCGAGGTCACAGTCGATGAATGGGTCACCGATCCCTCCCTGTCTTCGCCCGTCCTTCGCGACGGCTTTGTTCGCCGATCGCGCGACGGCGGCCTCGAGAGCCGTCAACAGGTTGAAGGTTTATCGTTGGTTCGGATAGCCCCCTGGCGCCTGCGTCGGCCGCGCCGAGGCCGCTGGCGCGAGATCAGCGGGCCAGCAAATCACGGATCGCCACGCCGACGGAATCGGCGAAAGCACTGGAATGCACGGGAAACGCGACAGCGAACCCCAAGCTCACCGCGGCCAACAGCAGCACAACCTCAGCAGGGGTCCCCCCGTCGTCGCGACTGAGAAAGCTACGCATCCTCATATCTCCCGAGCGCTCGCCCCCGCCCTGTCGGACAAACGGGTCGAGAATCCTCGGTAAGCTTTATATGTTATTTATAACGACAAGCCGAGCCATTTCTTCCCGGCTTGGTCGTTTAGGTGCGTTTTCACCCGCACAAGTGGCGCGACCACTCACAGCGCTGACGCGCAAGCGCAACGCATCTCCCTCGGCGGCGGCGGTGTGTAGATTCTCGTCTCCGGCGACGCGCGCTCGCCCGAGACACGAACTTGGCATGGCCTTCGCAGCAGACAGGGCAAGGCCGCCGCCCAGCGTATCAGTCCGGGACTGGCCGAACTTCAAACCGGCCGACCCAGGGCGGCGGCCACCAGATCTAGGGGCTAATCAATGACCAAGCTCGTTCAATTCTTCCAAGACGAATCCGGCGCCTCGGCGGCCGAATACGCGCTGATCCTGGCCATCGTCGGCCTGGGCATCGTCGTCGCCGTCGGCAGCCTGAAGGACGCCATCTCCAGCGCGATCAACAAGTCGGCCTCGACGATCAGCAGCTACGCCACCTGATCCAAGACGCGCCCGTATGCACAAACGCCCCCGGACCGACCCGGGGGCGTTTTCGTTGCAGGCGGCGGAGCGTTCACAGTCGCCTTACCGCCCCAGGCCACGCTTGCTCCTCCGCGAGGCTCGGCTAAATGCCGGTGCATGCACAAGTTGGTCGGCCTCTTAACGGATGATGCAGGCTCGGCGGCCGCAGAGTACGCTATCATCCTGGCGATCGTCGGAATCGGAATCGCCATTGCGGCGGGCTCCATGAAACGTCACGTTGTTGACTCCCGGGACCAAGCGTCCGAGGCCGCAACCTCGGCGTCCACTGCGCACTGAAGGCATGCTGAAGTTTCTTTCCCGAGACAGCGGATCCGTCGGCGCCGAATACGCGCTGATTGTCGGCATGCTCGGGCTGGGAATTCTGATGGCCGCTTGGGGCCTGGCGGGCACGATTTCAGACGCCGTCGTCCGCTCGGGCCAGCAGATCGCCGCCGCCGCGATGACGACCGTCGACACACCCGCGAGCGAGCCCGGCGGAACACCCACGAGCCGGCCGGCCAGCGCCCCGCCCGCGAGCCCGTCTGCCGATCCCCCGGCAAGCCAACCCACCGAAACGGCCGCGAATCAATCCAACGACCCGGGCGCCGCCGCGATGGCGCCGGCAAAAGCTGGGCCAGGCAAGGCCACCGCCGCCGCCGCGCGCCAGCGGCAATAGCCTCAGTTCAGCGCCAGGCGCGACCCGTCGATGTCGCCGATCCGCGTGCAGCCGGTGAGCGCCATCGCCGCGCGAAGTTCCGCCTCGACCAGCCGCAGCACGTGGGCGACGCCGGCTTGCCCCCCGCCGGCCAAGCCGTAGGCCCAGGCGCGGCCCAGCAATACGCCCTTCGCCCCCAGCGCCAGCAGCCGCAGCACGTCGAGGCCCGAGCGCACGCCGCCATCCGCGAGCACGGTCAGCCGCTCGCCCACCGCCTGGGCGACCTTGGGCAGCGCCCGCGCCGTCGAGGGCGCGCCGTCGAGCTGACGCCCGCCATGGTTCGAGACCACGATCCCGTCAGCGCCTAGCTCCGCCGCGGCGACGGCGTCTTCCGGATCCAGCACGCCCTTGATCAACAGCGGCCCGCTCCAGCGCTCACGCACGAAGTCGAGGTCGCGCCAGGTCACCGACGGGTCGAAGTTGGACGCCATCCAACCCATGAAGTCCTCGAGCCCGCTCTTGCGCCCGAGCACCGGAGCGACATTACCCAGGCTGTGCGGCCGGCCGCAGATGCCGACATCCCAGACCCAATCCGGCCGCACCAGCGCCTGGCCCAGCCGCCGCAGCCCTCCGCTGAAGCCCGCCGCGCCGGCCAGCCCAGAGCGAACGTCGCGGTAGCGCGCGCCCGGCACGGGCATGTCGACGGTGAACAGCAGGGCCGAACACCCCGCCTCCCGCGCCTGCGCCAGGAGATCCTCCATGAAGCCGCGGTCGCGGATCATGTAGAGCTGAAACCAGAATGGCCTTTCGGTTCCGCGCCGAACCTCAGCCAAGCTGCACGCGCCGACAGTGGACAGGGAGAAGGGGACGCCGGCCGCCTCCGCCGCGCGCGCCGCCTGCACCTCGCCACGGCGCGCGGCCAACCCCGCGAGTCCGATCGGCCCCAATCCCACCGGCAGAGCGAATGTCTGACCAAACAGCTCCGTCGAGAGTTTGATCCCCGAGACGTCGCGCATCACCCGCTGGCGAAGCTCGACCGCCTGAAGGTCGGCGACGTTCCTGGCTAGCGTCGTCTCGGTGTAGGAGCCGCCGTCGAAATACTCGAACAGGAACCGCGGCAAGCGCCGCCTGGCGGCTTCGCGATAGTCGAGCACCGACGCCAGCTTGCCCATCTTCCCCCTCGCCCAAACCACAGATCCAGCACACTAGCCTTGATCGCGCGTCGGGCCTAAGGTGCCGGCCTTCCTCGGGGGGCCGCGCCGGAGCGGCTGAGAGGCGGGTGAGCCCGCGACCCGTCGAACCTGATCCGGGTCATGCCGGCGAAGGGAAGGAACCGCTTCCATCCTCGCCGCAGATCCACCGTGTACGGAGCGAGGCCGCGTCATGAACAAGCCTGCGGGAACCCTGGAAGCCGCCGCCATCCCGACCGGGGAACGGCCGGGTTCGAAGAAGGTCCACCAGGCCGGGACGCTCTGGCCGGACATTCGCGTGCCGTTCCGCGAAGTCGCCGTGCATCCGAGCGCGGGCGAGCCGGCGCTGACGCTCTACGATCCGTCGGGCCCCTACACCGACCCGACGGTGAAGATCGACATCGACAAGGGGCTGGCGCGCACCCGAGAACCCTGGGTCGTCTCCCGCGGCGACGTCGAGATCGTCGCCAACCCGCGCGAGGTCAAGCCCGAGGACAACGGCTTCGCCAAGGGCGAGCACCTGGCGCCGCAGTTCACCGCGCCGCGCCGCGTCTACCGCGCCAAGCCGGGCGCTAACGTCACGCAGCTGGAATACGCCCGGCGCGGGATCATCACGCCCGAGATGGAATACGTCTCGATCCGCGAGAATCTGCGCCGCAAGGAGAGCGATCCTTTCATCCGCGACGGCGAGGATTTCGGCGCTTCGATCCCCGACTTCTGCACGCCGGAGTTCGTGCGCGACGAGATCGCCCGCGGCCGCGCCATCATCCCGGCGAACATCAACCACACCGAGCTCGAGCCGATGATCATCGGCCGCAACTTCCTGGTGAAGATCAACGCCAACATCGGCAATTCGGCGGTGCTGTCCCACGTCTCCGACGAAGTGGACAAGATGGTCTGGTCGATCCGCTGCGGCGCCGACACCGTCATGGACCTCTCGACCGGCCGCAACATCCACAACATCCGCGACTGGATCGTGCGTAACAGCCCCGCCCCCATCGGCACCGTGCCGATCTACCAGGCGCTGGAGAAGGTCGGCGGGGTCGCCGAGGACCTGACCTGGGAGGTGTTCCGCGACACCTTGATCGAGCAGGCCGAACAGGGCGTCGACTACTTCACGATTCACGCCGGCGTCAGGCTGGCCTACGTGCCGCTGACCGCTAAGCGGGTGACCGGGATCGTCAGCCGCGGCGGTTCGATCATGGCCAAGTGGTGTCTGGCGCACCACAAGGAGAACTTCCTCTACGACCACTTCGAAGACATCTGCGAGATCATGAAGGCGTACGACGTCTCCTTCTCGCTGGGCGATGGCCTTCGTCCCGGCTCGATCGCCGACGCCAACGACGCAGCCCAGTTCGGCGAGTTGGAGACGCTGGGCGAGCTGACCCAAGTGGCCTGGAAGCACAATGTGCAGGTGATGATCGAAGGCCCCGGCCACGTGCCGATGCACAAGATCAAGGCCAACATGGACAAGCAGCTGGCCACCTGTGGCGAGGCCCCCTTCTACACCTTGGGCCCGCTCACCACCGACGTCGCGCCCGGCTACGACCACATCACCTCGGCGATCGGGGCGGCGATGATCGGGTGGTTCGGCACCGCTATGCTCTGCTACGTGACGCCCAAGGAGCACCTCGGCCTGCCCAACCGCGACGACGTGAAGGTCGGCGTGATGACCTACAAGCTCGCTGCGCACGCCGCCGACCTCGCCAAGGGACACCCGGCGGCGCGGGCCTGGGACGACGCCGTCTCACGGGCTCGGTTCGAGTTCCGCTGGGAGGATCAGTTCAACCTCGGCATCGATCCGGAGACGGCGCGCGAGTACCACGACGACACCCTGCCGAAGGAGGCGATGAAGACCGCCCACTTCTGTTCGATGTGCGGGCCGAAGTTCTGCTCGATGAAGATCAGCCAGGACATCCGCGACGCGGCCCGCGCGCAGAACGACGTGGCCCAAAGCGAGGTCGACGCCGGCATGGATGAGATGGCCCGCAAGTTCCGGGAGTCGGGCGGCGAGATCCTCGTACCCGCTCAGCCCGCCGAATGAGCCGGGAGCTGACCGTGAACGGCGAGGCGAGGCGCTTCGAGGACGCGGCCGACGTGGCCGCCCTGGTCACGGCGCTCGGCCTCGACGGACGCAAGGTGGCGGTCGAGCGCAACCTCGAGATCGTGCCGCGCTCAGCCTATGGCGTGACCGCGCTCGAGAACGGCGACCGCATCGAGATCGTACATTTCATCGGAGGCGGCTGAGGTGGACGGAACGCAAGGCCCAACTGACGTCGGGCAAGAGGACGTCTGGACCGTCGCGGGGCGCACCTTCCGCTCGCGCCTGATCGTCGGCACCGGCAAATACAAGGACTATGCCCAGAACGCGGCGGCGGCGGAGGCCGCGGGCGCGGAAATCGTCACGGTTGCTCTGCGCCGGGTCAACCTGTCGGACCCCAGCCAGCCGATGCTGGTCGACTACGTGAAGCCCGACCGCTTCACCTTCCTGCCCAACACCGCCGGCTGCTTCACCGGTGAGGACGCGGTGCGCACCTTGAGGCTCGCCCGCGAGGCCGGCGGCTGGGACCTAGTGAAGCTGGAGGTGCTCTCCGAGACCAAGCACCTGCTGCCGGACATGGAAGAGACGCTGCGGGCGCTGAAGCTGCTCGTCGCCGACGGGTTCCAGGTGATGGTCTACTGCTCAGACGACCCGGTCTACGCCAAGAAGCTGGAGGATGCCGGCGCCTCGGCGATCATGCCCGCCGCTGCGCCGATCGGCTCCGGGCGCGGGATCCAGAACGCGCTGAACCTCGGCCTGATCATCGAGCAGACGACGGTGCCGGTTCTGGTGGACGCAGGCGTCGGTACGGCGTCGGACGCGGTCGTCGCCATGGAGCTCGGCTGCGACGCGGTGCTGATGAACACCGCCATCGCCGAGGCCAACGACCCGATCCGCATGGCGCGGGCGATGAAGCACGCCGTGATCGCCGGCCGCGACGCCTACCTCGCCGGACGGATGGCCCGGCGCACCTACGCCGACCCTTCCTCGCCGCTCGCAGGGCTGATCTAAGGTTTCCCCGTAGCCGCCGCGCAACAATAGCCCATTATTGTCGGGCGGCGGCGCCTCGGCCTGGAACGGGTTGTGGAAGATCGCCATATCCCCGTTTCAGAGACTCACAATTGACGCGTAATTCGCCGCCAATGCCTCCCTCCTCCGACCGCCACGCCTGGAGCCGCCGCGCCGTGCTCGTCGCCCTGCCCGCGGCGACGGTCGCAGGAAGCGCGCTCGCAGCCCAGCCCGCCGCGGCGCCGCCGGCCATCACTCCGCCGCCGCCTGCGCCCGCGCCGCCCCCGCCGCCGGTTCCGCTTCCCCCGCTCAGCACCGCGCAGATCGCGATCGCTGTGCAGGTGCTGAACGCCGCGGAGACCCACGGGCTTGCGGCGCGTAAGGTCAGCGTAGGCGATCCGCCCGACGACCTGACCACGGCCATCCTGCGTTACGCCAAGGAGGTGCATGTCGGCCGGCTCGCGCCCGCGGACTTCCCCGACCTCTGGGGCGTGCGCCCGCCGGCCTACGACCCGCGCCCGGACTTCGCCGCGGCGCTCACCACCGATCGGCTGCGCGAATGGCTGGACAGCCTGCCGCCGCCCTACTCCGGCTACAACAGCCTGCGCCGCGGCCTTGCCGACTATCGCGCCATCGCCGCCAGGGGCGGTTGGAAGAGCGTGCCGGCCGGCCCCGATTTCGGTCGGGGCGAGAAGGGTCCGCGCGCCGCGGCCCTGCGCGCCCGGCTCGCCGCCGAGGACAAGACCGTCAACGCGAGCGGCCCGGCCGTGGTCGACGAGGACCTGCAGAAGGCCGTCGCCCAGGCGCAGCGCCGCTTCGGCCTCAAGCCCGACGGCGTGGTCAACGCCGAGACGCTAACGGCGCTCAACCAGCCGATCGGCCAGCGCGTGTTGCAGATCCTCGCCAACCTGGAGCGCTGGCGCTGGCTGCCTCCGACCATGCCGCCCTCGCGCGTGCAGGTGAATTCCGGCGCGGCCATCGTCACCCTGTTCCAGGATGACCGCCCGGTTCTGTCGATGAAGGCGGTGTCGGGCCGGCCCGGCGACGAGACGCCGATGCTGTTCTCAAACATCCACTCGGTGGTGCTGAACCCGCCGTGGAACGTGCCGACCTCCATCGCCACCAAGGAGCTGTGGCCAAAGGAAAAGCGGAGCCCGGGCTACCTGGCGCGCAACAGCTTCGTCGTCATCAAGACTGAAGGCGGCGGCTCGCGCCTGCAACAGAAGGCCGGCGATAAGAGCGCACTCGGCCGCTACAAGTTCGACTTCGACAACCCTTACGGCGTCTATCTGCACGACACCCCGACCCAGGCCACCTTCTCCCGATACGGGCGCCAGGCGAGCCACGGTTGCGTGCGCCTGGAGAAGCCCAAGGCGTTGGCCGAGGCGCTGCTGGCCGGCGATCCGGCCTGGACGCCCGAGACCATCGCCACGACCATCGACAAGGCGAAGACCGTGCGGGCGCGCCTGACGACGCCGGTGCCGGTGTTCATCTTCTACTGGACCGCCTTCGCTTCGCCCGACGGCTCGATGAATTTCCGCTCCGACCCCTATAATTGGGACAGGCTGCTGCTGCAGCGAATCGGGGTGCTGGACGCGCCTAAGGTCTGAGGAGGCCTACACCGATGAAAAACCTTGGCCGCGCCCTGCTCATCGTGGGCGTCCTCGTGCTGGTGCTGCTGGTCGGCGTCCTCGTCGGCCGCGGGCAACGCGCGCAGCCGACCTCCGAGGGCAACGCCGCGGCGGTGCAGATCACCACCGCGCCGCCGCCCGTCGCGCCGCCGGAGCCGCTGCCAGCCGCCGTGCCGACCCCGCCCCCGGTCGCCCCGCCGAAGATCGCCATCGACGAACAGGTGCAGGAGGACGCCGCCGCCGTCGGGATGACCACCCGCGACGACGCTGCGCCCGCAGGCGACGCCGAGCCCGCCCCGAAGAGCGCCGGCGCCGACGCCGCGGCAGGTCGGCCGCAGGGCTGACGGGCGATGCGCGGCAGGGCAGCCGTGCCGGCAGCAGCGCGAAAAGCTGGAACACGATGTCGATGCCGCTCTTGCACTGGTCCTCGAGGGCTAGAACGGCGCGACCAGCGCGGTGCGAAAGAACCAGCCGTCGGGGCCGTCGTCGGATCGTTCGATGACGTGCTCGTAGGTGAAGATCAGGCTGCTGGCGGATACCAACGGAAACGCCACGCTGCCGCCGGCCGACCAGCCATGCGTACCGTTGTGATCGCGCGCGCCGTCGGTCTTCGTCTCGCCGCCAAGGCGATAGAGCATGTCAGCCGACAGCCACACCCGGCGGCTGAGGTTGCGGGTCAGATGCGCCTCCACGCTGAACAGCGGGTCCTTGGCGCTGCGGTCGGCGCCGAACGGATCGCGATTGGCTTGATAGAAGGTCAGCGTCGGCAACACCTCGAAGCTGGTCAGCGCAGGGTCGCGATACGACCGCCCCGCGGCGTACACCATCGGCAGCCCAAGCTGATAGGAGACGCGGTTCGATCCCAGATTCACCGGCTTCGTCGCGCTGTAGGCCCCGCTCGGAAAATAGACCCGACCCAAAAGCCCCAGCCCAAAGCCCGGCTTGAACGCCGCAAAGGCCTGCGGCGAGAGCGCCGGGGCGCCGATCAGGCCGATCGAGGCGCCGATCTGCATGTCGCCGAAGCCGGTACTGCGCGGCGCGCCGGTCGAGCGGACTTCGCCGGTCGGCACGATCACGAAGGGCGTCAGCGGGCGGCCGGCCAGATCGAAGGTTCGGGCGTAGCGCAGCACCAGGATATCGGTGTCGATCTCCGTGCCGGGGCTGATCGAGCCTGGCTCCGGCCTCTCGTTGCCCCGCTTGTTCACCAGGAAGGCCGTGACATTCTGCGCGCCCACCGGCGCCAGTTGATAGACCCGCGCACCATCGTCCTGCGCGTGCGCGGCTACGCCCAGACCGGACAAGGCGATCGCAGCGGCGATCGCCTTGACGCCGTCACGAAAGAGCAGCCGCATCGAAGGGCGCGGCGGCAGGGCCGCGATTGACGATTCGCGCGGCCATGTCGCCCGCAGGTCCCGCGCCGATCACCACCAATTCGGTCACGCCGGGTCCTCCGGTAAGGCCGCCAGCCAGCGGAGAGCCGAGAGGCTGGGCATGAAGCCGTAGGCGCCGCCGCGGGTGGTGACGAAGCTGGCCAGCCCCTGCACCCGGCGCGGGATCGGCCGGCGCGGGATCGAGTAGGTTCCTGTTCCGTCGGCGGCGCCGACCACGGGGTCTCTGGCGTCGCCCAGGCCCAGGAACTCGCCGCCGTTCACCCACTCCGACTGCACGAACTCGAACTGCCGCTTCAGGTGCGCTCCGACGAAGGCGAACATCAGCCCACGGTCGGCGCCGTCGTCCTCCAGGACGCCCTCGGGCAACGGCGGCCCATAGACCGTGCCGCGGCGGATCATGCGGTGCAGGCGAACGACGCCAGCCACATCGGCGTCGCGCGGATTGCAGCGCCGTACGTGCGAGCCGGGCGGCGTCTTGAAACCGGTGGCGTCGTCGGCGCGGAACAGGAAGGCGTTGTTGCGCGACGCATCGGCGCCTAGCGCGGGGTCATCGTGCATCGGGCACAGCGCCAGCGGCGCGCCGCTTCGCCAACGGCCCATCATCTTGGCGGCGAGCAGTTCCTCCTCGCCCCGCCCCTCGGCGTTGGCGCGCAGGTAGCGCCGAAACCCCGCTACGTCCTGATGCAGCTTGCGAAAGACCACATAGCTGCCGTTGCGGCCGAGCACCGGCGGCTCCGGCGCCGGGGGCAAACCGCCCATCTCGTCGCGATAGCCCAACACCAGCTCGCCAGCCTTCAGCGGCGCCTCGAGCGGGTTCGTGCCGGCGACGCCGCTGCCCTCGATGGTCGGGTGGCTAATGCCGTCCTTGAAGCCGAACGGTTCGCACTCGTCGGGTGGGGCGTAGCAGTCCTGCCGCCAGATCGCCTGCACGCCCGGGAGGTCCGCGAACGCCCCCCGCGCGCGCTCCACGGCCGCCTGCAGCGTCGCAGCGTCGGGCGACGCGCCCACGAGGATCACGTGCACATCGGGGGTTCCGAAGGGCGGCTCCCAGTGCTCCGGCGCGCTAGCGCCCACGTCGCCCAGCGCTGTCGCGCGCGCGACCATTCCCTGCCGAAACTCCCAGGCGAAGCTCTCCAGCGATCCGGCCGGGACGCCCAGCGCCTTCAGGCCGTGTAAGGTGAGCGCCACGCTGACCCAGGTGTCACGGCCGGGGCGATCCGGCGCGGCCGCCGAGGTCACGACCTCGCTCAGCCGCCGCAGCAGTTCGCGCCCCGCGCGCCGCTCGTCGATCCGCAAGAGGATGTAAGTCGATGCGTAGGGCGAAGGCCTGGGACGCAGCACCCCGCTCTGAATGTCGTCCAGTTCGAGCATCGAGGCGCCCGGGTCGTCGGTCATCACGACACCAGGTTCTTCCAGAACCGCTCCAGGCTCTCGTCCGCGCCGAACAAGGTGCTGAAGACGGTCGAGTCGCAGACCACCACGTCGCCCGCCCGGTCGCCCGCGGGCGGCGCCCACACGACGATGTTGAACTCCGTCTCGCCGGACAGCGTGAACGGATGCGGCCGCGCGAGGTCGATCGGCTGTCGCGCGAGCGCCCGCGCCGTCCCGTCGTCGCGCGTCACGGCATAGTGCGGCATGTGCATGTGGAAATTCAGGCTGTCGACGCCGGCGAGCAAGCCTGCAGCATCCGCATCCCGGAACGCGGTCAGCGGCACGACCTTGCTCGTCGTCCCCGAAAGCACGACCGGCCGCAGGGCCCAGCGATTTTCGACGGGGATGTCCAGGGCCTTGAGCAGCGCCAACGCGTACTGGCCGAACCGCTGCTGGCGGGGCACGAGAAGGTCGCCGTGATGAGCGTACTCCAGGGCGCGCTGCTCGAGGTCGTCGGTGGCGCCCACGTCGTGGTGTGGTCCGATCACCAGCCGCGTGCCCTCGCGCCGCAACCAGGCGCGCAGCGCGTCGACCTCGCCCTGCGACGGCGTCTGCCCAGTCACGTTGTGGTCGAGGCCGAACAGGAAAAGCGTGTCGGTGTCGTCCAGCACTCGCCCGTCCAGCGGCAGGGCGTAGCCGGCCTGATCGATCCGCTGGAACACCGGCACAGGAAATCCGGTGACCTCGCCGACAAGCTTCTGGAACGGGACCCAGGCCCAGAAGAACAGCTCCAGGGAACCACCGATCCCCTGCTGGAACTGCAGCGGATCGGCGAAGCGGGGCGCCTCGTAAACGGGCCAGGTCACCCGCCGGACCTCCGTCATCGTCGAGAAGCGATTGTCCATCTCGGCGACATTGCGATTTGCTTCAGCCGGATAGCTCCACGAGATGTAGACGCTGACGCGCCGACGGTGTGGCGCATAAGCCCTGGGCGTATGGCTCTGATTATAGGTGCGGGCCGGCTCGCTCATCGGCGCTACTGCATCTGGTCCAGGGCTTCGCTCAGCGCCGCCTTCAGTCGGAGCGCCCGCTTGATCTCGTCGCCGCTGACATAGGGGTACTCGCCGTATTCCAGGAAACTCGGAACCTGGTGCTCGCGCGCGTATCGGATAAAGGCGGCGGGATTGGTCTTCCAGTCCTCGGGAAAGTCCGCGAGGTTCTCGAACACCGTGTCGACGCCGGATAGCTTGAACAGCTCGACCGCATCCTCAGTGTACTTGTCGAAGTCGGTGTCGAAAATGCCCTGATACATGAAGTAGGTGTCGCCCCCGATCGGGAACAGCAGCCAGCGCAGGAAGTGCAGCTTGAGCGGCGCCAGCATCGAAGGGTTGTCGCGGATCGCCGCCTCTATGGTGCGTCCGTGGGCGCGGATCACGTCTTCGCGGCCCGGCTTGATCTTGGCCAGGATCGAGAAGCCGTAATTGGCAGGCGTCATTGGAAAGGCTGGGCCGTAGGGTCCGTCGACCCGTTCGAAGTAGCCTTCCTTGGGGATCGCCATCGCGGCCGGCTTCAGGAAGTCTTGCTGCTGCGCGCTGAGGTGAAACCCGTGGTCGTCCGCGACGAGACGCCGGAGCGGGGGCTATCGCTCTACCCGGCCGCCGACCGGCCCTTGGCCCACGCCCAGGCGACGATGCGCCACCCGCCCGCGCTGCGCTGGAGGGCCGTGGTGAACACCGCTCCCGTCTGGGTCACTGCAGCGTCGCCAAGCCGAAAGCGCATCTCGGCGGGCAAGACGACATAGGCCGCCTCGCCCGTGACGTTGGCGTGGGACGGCTCGCCGAGGGTGACGTGGTAGCCGCTGGCGTTCAGGTGCCGCCCCTCGACGAGCACGTCGCGATACCAGTCCCGAGCCGCCGAGGGGCCGAACCAGAGATGCGGCGCCATCCCATCCAGAATAGCTCCCGACGCGGCGAAACAGGCCGCCATCGCCTCCATCGCCGGAGTTGAACGCCTCGATGTACCGCCGCACAACATGAACCGGATCGTCAGTGCTCACGAGGGCCTCCCGCCATGCTCCAAGCCGACAGCGCCCAAGCCTCGGCCACACGCGGACCCTCCGCGACCGGGCGATTCCCTCGTGATGGCGGAGCGGGACGTCTGAGGCCGAATTGAAAGATGACGCGGAGCCGCGAAGCTACGGCGCGACGTCGGTTCCCCCGAGATGGGTAGGAAAATCCCTGTCGACATCAATTGTTGATGGACGGAAAGCGCGACAAGGCGTGAACATCGTTAAGCGAATTTCGGACGCCCTTCTTGGACGGGAGAGTGCGTGTGATCGAACGCCGAAAAATTGACGGCTACATTGACGATTTGCTGACCGAGGCGGACACGAATGTCCGCGCAGCTCTCGAGTATGTCGTCATTGCTGAAGAAGAGCACCTGCGAAACACGCAGGCTCGCCTGAGAGTAGTTAGGCGGACCATCTCGCGAATTAGCAGCCGGATATCACAGTTGCGCAGGCCGGCGCGAACACCTGACGATGACGCCGAGCGGGCTAAGGCCCTCCTTGAGCCCCTGGCGTCCAGCCTGAGGATGTTCCAGGAATACGAACTGCGATGCCTTGAGGCCAATGCATCGGGGCCGGCGCTTCCCGCGGAAGCGCTCCGGGAAAAAGCCAACGCCGCCCTCGACGCGGTGATACTTGCGATCAGGCCGGCCTCGGCGGCCTGATCATCGCACGGCGAGGGCGACCTCCCCGCCCGAACCTACCGACACTGGACAATCGCGTCTCCGCCAATCGCCGGAAGACGTGCAGAATGGCGAGGCAGCGACAGGCTTCACTATACTGTCCTTCCTCGCCACACTCGGTCTTGGCGCGCCAGATAACAGCATTATCCGCGTTCTCGCCGAAATAAACGCAGCCTTTCTGGAATAGGCGCGCCTTCGCGTCAGAACGACGCACTTCGTTAACCCTGCCCACAACACGCCCTATTCAGCACCCAACTGCGCCGACCGGGTGGGCATTTGCGCGGCAGAATAGGAAATACAAAGTGTCTACACTGACCGTTGGGCAGGGAATGCAATACACCACGATCGCCAGCGCGATCGCGGCTTCCAAGGATGGCGACATCGTCCAGGTGCAGGCCGGCACCTATACGAACGACTACGCGACCATCAACACCAAGATCACGCTGCAGGGCGTCGGCGGCATGGTGAAGATGGTCTCGACCGGCAGCATCCCGAACGGCAAGGGGATCCTGGTCACCAACACCGACCTGACCGTCGATCACTTCGAGTTCTCGGGCGCCAAGGTGTCGGACTTGAACGGCGCGGGGATCCGCTATCAAGGCGGCAACCTGACCATCACCAACAGCTACTTCCACGACAATCAGGACGGGCTGCTGGCGAACGCATCCTCGACCGGCACGATCACCATCCGCAACAGCGAGTTCGACCACAACGGCGCGGGCGACGGCTACAGCCACAACCTCTACGTCGGCGACATCGCCAAGCTGACGATCGACAACAGCTTCTTCCACGACGCCGTGGTCGGCCACGAGATCAAGAGCCGCGCCGCCGAGACGGTGATCACCAACAGCCGGATCTTCGACGAGAGCGGCACCTCCAGCTACAGCATCGACCTGCCCAACGGCGGCAAGGCGACAATCAGCGGCAACACCATCCAGCAGGGCGTCAACGGCGGTAACCCGAACATCATCGCCTATGGCGAAGAAGGCCTGACGCACAGCACCAACACCGCAACAATCTCCAACAACGTCGTCTACAACGACAAGGGATCGGGCACCTTCATCTGGGACGCCAGCGGCTCGTCAATGTCCGTGACCGGAACCCAGGTCTACAAGGTCGGCACGATGGTCAGCGGCTCCGGCGCCACCGTGTCCGGCACCACGACGCTGTCGAGCGAACCGGCCCTGGATCTCTCCCATCCCTGGACGACGTCGCAGACGCCGAGCCCCCCGCCTCCTCCCCCGCCGCCGCCTGCGTCGGCGCCGCCGGTGCTCGCCATGGGCGCGGACATCACACATGCCGAGGGCAACAGCGGGACGACCGCCTACACCTTCGACGTGACCCGCACAGGCGACCTCTCCGCCTCCTCGTCGGCGAAATGGGCGGTGAACCTGAACGGCATGAGCACCGACGACTTCTCGGGCGCCACTTCGGGGACGGTGAACTTCGCGGCCGGCGCCGCCAAGGCGACCATCACCGTCAACATCCAAGGCGACACCACGGTCGAGGCCAATGAAAGCTTCACCGTGAGCCTGTCGAGCCCGACCGGCGCCACGATTACGACGAGCACGAACGCGGCGGACAACGCCACAGCGGCCGGCTACGTCACCAACGACGACAGCAGCAGCAGCGGCGGCGGTACGACTCCGACGAACATCAATTGGACCGGGACCTCCGGCGCGGACGTCAAGACCGGCGGGACCGGTGCGGACAACCTGTCGGGGCTCGGCGGGGCGGACAGCCTTTCCGGGGGCGCCGGGGCCGACACCCTGTACGGCGGCGCCGGCGCGGACACGCTGTCCGGCGGGACGGGCGCGGACCACTTCGACTTCAAGGCGCTGCTCGACAGCGCGAACAACGCCCGCGACCTGATCCTCGACTTCTCCCACACGCAGGGGGACAAGATCGATCTCTCGGGCATGGACGCCAACAGCCAGGTCGCCGGCGACCAGGCCTTCACCCTGATCCCGGACTTCTACACCGGCCACGCCGGGGAACTGATGATCGCCAACGAGCCTGAGGCGAACCACTACACCGTCAAGGGCGACATCAACGGCGACTCGCTCTCGGACTTCATGATCACCGTGATCTCCCCGACGAAGCCGGTGGCCGGGGACTTCATTCTCTAAGAGCTGCAAGCACGGCTCCGCTTCGGCGGAGCCGCACTTCGAGCCCGCGCCCCTTGCCGGGGCGCGCGGTCCCCTCTAATGCTGGCGTTGCATCAAGAGTTGGGCCGTTACGCCCGACGCCAACCTGCTTCCCGAGCAAGGTGGCGCTCCCCTCACCGGGAGGATGCGGCCGCGGCGGCAACGAAACGGGTCATCCGAGCTCCGTCCCGCACCGGTCTTTGTTGGACGAGGGCCCTGTATGCCGATCAAGATTCCCGACGACCTGCCCGCCCGGGCCACGCTCGAAGCCGAGGGCCTCATCCTCATGGGCGAGAGCGCGGCGGTGCGGCAGGACATTCGGCCGCTGCGGATCGGCCTGCTCAATCTGATGCCGGACAAGCCGAAGACTGAGGCGCAGTTCGCGCGGCTGCTCGGCGCGACCCCGCTGCAGGTCGAGCTCACCCTGGTGCAACTCGCCAGCCATCAGCCGAAGACCACGCCG
>Ga0207676_10001416_pt1 | contig 17820 bp, 14 predicted proteins | sample KBSSwiS72_FD_184307 | JGI IMG/M metagenome (GOLD analysis project Ga0207676, IMG submission 184307) | Switchgrass rhizosphere microbial communities from Kellogg Biological Station, Michigan, USA - KBS Switchgrass S7-2 (SPAdes) (version 2) | ecosystem: Host-associated > Plants > Roots >...
TCTTGACTGGAACGACCTCTATCCCACGCTGTTTGACGCGGCTGTCGCCGCGCCTGGGCCCCGGCCTTCGCCGGGGAACGAAATAGCATGACCGACGAACCCTTCATGATCCAACGCGAGGCCGGCCCGAGCTGGGAGCGGCCCAACTGGCCGGTATCCGAGCTCGACGACCTCAATCTCGGCCTCGACCCGACCCAGGCCGTGATCGAGAAGGTCAAGGCCGCGGTGGCCGAGAAGGCCGCGGCAGCCGGGGCCGGCCCCGACGAGATCCGTCGCGCGGCCGAGGACAGCATCCGCGCGATGCTGCTGATCCGCACCTATCGCGTGCGCGGCCATCTCGCTGCCGACCTCGACCCGCTCGGCCTCACCCGGCGCGAGGTTCCGGCCGACCTCACGCCCGAGTTCCATGGCTTCTCGAACGCGGACCTCGACCGCCCGATCTTCATCTGCGGCGTGCTCGGCTTCGAAACGGCGACGGTGCGCCAGATCGTCGAGGTGCTCCAGGCCAATTACTGCGGCCACGTCGGCCTCGAATATATGCACATCAACGAGGTCGAGGAGCGGCGCTTCCTGCAGGAGCGGATGGAGGGCAAGGACGCCGCCATCCAGTTCACGCCCGAGGGCAAGCAGTCGATCCTGACCAAGGTGATCCACGCCGAGCAGTGGGAGAAATTCCTCGCCAGGAAGTACGTCGGGACCAAGCGCTTCGGGCTCGACGGCGGCGAGAGCGCGGTCCCGGCGCTGGAGGCGGTGATCAAATATGGCGGCCAGTACGGCGTCGAGGAGATCGACGTCGGCATGGCCCACCGCGGCCGGCTCAACATCCTGTCCAACGTGATGGGCAAGCCGGCCAAGGCGATCTTTCACGAATTCGCCGGCGGCGCGACCAACCCGGCCGACGTCGGCGGCTCGGGCGACGTCAAATATCACCTCGGCACCTCGTCCGACCGCGAGTTCGACGGGATCAAGGTCCATCTCGCGCTGCTGCCCAACCCGTCGCACCTCGAGGCGGTCGACCCGGTCGTGCTCGGCAAGGCGCGTGCGGTCATGACCTACAAGGGAGACAAGCAGGGCAAGAGCGTGCTGCCGATGCTGCTCCACGGCGACGCCGCTTTCGCCGGCCAGGGCGTGGTGTGGGAGTGTCTGAGCTTTTCCGGCCTGCCCGGTTACGGCACCGGCGGGACGATCCATTTCATCATCAACAACCAGGTCGGCTTCACCACCAGCCCGCAGTTCGCGCGCTCGTCGCCTTACCCGTCGGACGTCGCCAAGGGCATCCAGGCGCCGATCCTGCACGTCAACGGCGACGATCCGGAGGCGGTTACCTTCTGCTGCAAGCTGGCGATCGAGTTCCGCCAGACCTTCGGAAGAGACATTGTAATAGACATGTGGTGCTACCGCCGCTTCGGCCACAACGAGGGCGACGAGCCGAGCTTCACCCAGCCGCTGATGTATGCGGCGATCAAGCAGCAGCGCCCGATCAGCCAGATCTACGGCGAGCGCCTGCGCGCCGAGGGCGTGGCCGACCAGGCGTGGATCGACCAGATCACCAAGGATTATGTCGACAGCCTCGAACGCGATTTCGAGGCCGCGGTCTCCTATGCGCCCGACAAAGCCGACTGGTTCGAGGGCCGCTGGGCCGGGCTCGGCCGCCCCGACGAGCCGGTGCTTGGCCGGCGCAACATTCCGACCGCGATCGACCCAGAGGAGGTCAAACGCCTCGGGCAGGTGCTGACCACGGTTCCCGAGGGCCTGCACGTCCACAAGACCCTCCAGCGCATCCTCGATGCCAAGCAGGCGATGTTCGACAGCGGCGAGGGCTTCGACTGGGCGACTGCCGAGGCGCTGGCGTTCGGCAGCCTGCTGTCCGAGGGCTGCTGTGTGCGCCTGTCCGGACAGGACAGCGGCCGCGGCACGTTCAGCCAGCGCCACTCCATCTGGGTCGACCAGCAGAGCGGCGAGAAATATATCCCGCTGTGCCATGTCGAGGGCGAGGGACGGTTCGAAGTCCGCGACAGTCCGCTGTCCGAATTCGGCGTGCTCGGCTTCGAATATGGTTTCTCGCTCGCCGACCCCCGCACCCTGGTGCTGTGGGAAGCGCAGTTCGGCGATTTCGCCAATGGCGCGCAGAGCATCATCGACCAGTTCGTCGCCGCCGGCGAAGCCAAGTGGCTGCGCGCCAGCGGCCTCGTCATGCTGCTGCCGCACGGCTTCGAAGGGCAGGGACCGGAGCATTCGTCGGCGCGGCTCGAACGCTACCTGCAGCTCTGCGCCGAGGACAATATGCAGGTCGCCAACTGCACCACCCCGGCGAACTATTTTCACATCCTTCGCCGGCAAATGCGGCGCGACTTCCGCAAGCCGCTGATCCTGATGACTCCCAAGTCGCTGCTGCGGCACAAGCTCGCCGTCTCGAGCCTCGCCGACTTCACCGGCGACGGCCACTTCCACCGCATCCTGTCGGACCTCAATCCGCCGGCCGCGGGCGAGACCCGGCGGCTGGTGTTGTGCTCGGGCAAGCTCGCCTACGAGCTGATGGAAGCGCGCGACAAGGCCGGCGACCTCGGGGTCGAGATCGTCCGCATCGAGCAGCTCTACCCGTTCCCCTCCGAGCCCTTGCTCAAGCGCCTCAAGGCGATGCCCGAGCTCAAGAACCTGATCTGGGCGCAGGAAGAGCCGAAGAACAACGGCGCCTGGCACTTCGTCGAGGATATCCTCGAGCAATGCCTGGCCGAGGCGGGCTTCAAGGGCATGCGCGCGCAATATGCCGGCCGCGATGCCGGAGCGTCGCCCGCGACCGGCCTTGCCAAGCGTCACGCGGCCGAACAGTCGGCCTTGATCGAGGCCGCGCTCGGCCATAGCAGCGGCGCCGAGGGCTCGGCGGTCGCCGCGGAATAAGGAAAGCACATGGCCACGGACGTCCACGTCCCCGCGCTCGGGGAATCGATCACCGAAGGAACGCTCGCCCAATGGTTGAAGCAGCCGGGCGAGGCGGTCGCGGCCGACGAGGCCATTGCCACGCTCGAGACCGACAAGGTCAGCGTCGACGTGCCGTCGCCGGTCGCCGGAGTGCTGACCGAGCAATTGGTTCGCGAGGGCGACGAAGTCGCGGTCGGAGCGGCGATCGCCCGGATCGACGAAAGCGCCACGGCGGGTGCCGCGGCTCCGGCGCAAGCGGCAGCCGCAGCGACGACCAATCCCGCCGGCCCAAGCGAGACCCCGGCCCTGCGCGGCGACGAACACGCGCCGGTCGCGGAGCCCGAGGTCGCCGCCCGGCAGGACGCCGAGGATCACGTCACGACCCTGTCCCCGGCGGTCCGCCGCGCGGTGCTCGAGCATCATGTCGATCCGTCGAAAATCCAGGGAACGGGCAAGGACGGGCGGCTGACCAAGGACGACGTCATCGCCGCAGCCGAGGCGCAACGCGGTTCACCGGCGCAGGCCGGGGCCCAGGCGCCGGAGGCGAAAGCGCCGGCGGTGCCGGCTCAAGCGCCAGCGCCCGCCAAGGCGGCTACGGCCTCCGCCGGCGAACGCACCGAAGAGCGCGTCAAAATGTCGCGCCTGCGCCAGACCGTCGCCCGGCGCCTGAAGGAAGCGCAGAACACCGCGGCGATGCTGACGACGTTCAACGACGTCGACATGTCGGCGGTGATCGACGCCCGCGCCCGCTACAAGGATCTGTTCGAGAAGAAGCACGGCATCCGCCTCGGCTTCATGGGCTTCTTCGTGAAAGCGTGCGCGCTCGCGGCGAAGGATGTGCCCTCGGTCAACGGCAGCATCGACGGCGACGAGATCGTCTATCACGACTATCTCGACGTCTCGGTCGCCGTGTCGGCGCCCAAGGGCCTGGTCGTGCCGGTCGTCCGCAACGCCGATCGGATGAGCTTCGCCGAGATCGAGAAGACCATCGCCGACTATGGCAAGCGGGCCAAGGACGGCACGCTGACGATGGACGAGATGACGGGGGGCACCTTCACCATCTCCAACGGCGGGGTGTTCGGGTCGCTGCTCTCGACCCCGATCCTCAATCCGCCGCAGTCGGCGGTGCTCGGCATGCACCGGATCGAGGAGCGGCCGGTGGTCAAGGACGGCCAGATCGTCGCCCGGCCGATGATGTACCTGGCGCTGTCCTACGACCACCGCCTGATCGACGGCCGCGAGGCGGTGACCTTCCTCGTGCGCGTCAAGGAAGCGATCGAGGACCCGACCAGATTGTTGATTGACCTTTAGCTCGTCACTCCCGCGCAAGCGGGAGTCCCGCTACCTATATTGCCCTGGATGAGAAGCGGGATCCCCGCTTTCGCGGGGATGACGGAAGAAAAATATGGCTGATTACGATTTCGACGTGCTGGTGATCGGGAGCGGGCCGGGCGGCTACGTCGCTGCGATCCGCGCCGCGCAGCTCGGCCTCAAGACCGCCTGCGCCGAAAGTCGCGAGACCCTGGGCGGCACCTGCCTCAACGTCGGCTGCATCCCGTCCAAGGCCTTGCTCCACGCGTCGGAATATTATGAGGCCGCGGCGGGCGGCGCGATGGCCAAGATGGGCATCAAGGTCACGCCGGAGCTCGACCTTCCGGCGATGCACGCGCAGCGCCTCGACGCGGTCAAGGGCCTGACCGCGGGCATCGAGTTCCTGTTCAAGAAGAACAAGGTCGAATGGCTGAAGGGCCACGCTTCGTTCGAGAGCGCCGATACGGTCAAGGTCGGCGACCGCACGGTGCGGGCCAAGAACATCGTCATCGCCACCGGCTCGTCGGTCACGCCGCTGCCCGGTGTCGAGATCGACGAGAAGATCGTCGTCTCCTCGACCGGAGCGCTGGAGCTCGACCAGGTCCCGGGCCACCTGGTGGTGATCGGCGGCGGCGTGATCGGGCTCGAGCTCGGCAGTGTCTGGCGCCGGGTCGGCGCCAAAGTCACCTGCGTCGAGTTCCTCGACCAGATCCTGCCCGGTTTCGACGACGACGTCCGCAAGGAAGCCAACAAGATCCTCAAAAAGCAGGGCTTCGAGTTCAAGCTCGGCACCAAGGTGACGGCGGTGAAGGTCGACGGCGGCAAGGCGACGCTGACGATGGAGCCGGCCAAGGGCGGAGCGTCGGAAACGATCGAAGCGGACGTCGTGCTCGTCTCGATCGGCCGCAAGCCCAACACCGATGGCCTCGGCCTCGAAAAGGCGGGGCTCCAGACGAATCAACGCGGCCAGGTCGAGACCGACCACGACTTCCGCACGTCCGTCCCCGGCATCTGGGCGATCGGCGACGTGATCCCCGGCCCGATGCTCGCCCACAAGGCCGAGGACGAGGGCATCGCCGTTGCCGAGAACATCGCCGGCCTGACCGGCATCGTGAACCACGACGTGATCCCGAGCGTCGTCTACACGATGCCCGAGATCGCCGGCGTCGGCCTGACCGAGGCGCAGGCCAAGGAGCATGGCGAGGTCAAGGTCGGCAAGTTCCCGATGCTCGCCAATTCGCGCGCCAAGACCAACCATGAGCCCGACGGCTTCGTGAAGGTCATCGCCGACGCCAGGACCGACCGCGTGCTCGGCGTGTGGATGATCGCCAGCGTCGCCGGCACGATGATCGCCCAGGCGGCGCAGGCCATGGAGTTCGGCGCCACGTCCGAGGACATCGCCTACACCTGCCACGCCCACCCGACTCATTCGGAGGCGCTCAAGGAAGCGGCGATGGCGGTGACCGGGAAGCCGATCCATATCTGACCCGCAGCAACTGCGGCCGCCGTCGCTCCTTCTGTGGGCGGCCGAACTGCCGCGAGCGGTCCTGACCGTCGCCTCCTTGGCCTTTGCGCGGTCGCTCCTGGCGGCGGCGCCGAGGGGCGATGGGCGGCCGGTCATGATCCTTCCCGGGCTGGCCAACTCGGATCGGTCCAATTTTGTAATGCGGAAGTATCTCAGTTGGCTCGGTTATCGCCCCGAGGGGTGGGGCCTGGGGCGCAATTTTGGCGTCCGCACGGTCGGCGCCGATGCCGAGAAGCTGCTCGGTCGGGTTCGCTCCCTCGCGCAATCGAGCGGTGAACCCGTGACCCTGATTGGGGTGAGCCTCGGCGGGATGCTCGCGCGCCTCGCTGCGCATCGAATGCCGGAGCATGTCCGCGAGGTCATCACCATCGCCTCGCCTTATGCGGGCGACCCGCGCGCGACGAATGTCTGGCGCTTTTACGAATTGCTGAGCGGGGAGCGCGTGTCGGCCGCGGAGGCGCGAATCCGACTCGCGGAAATCGCCGCACCTCTACCTGTGCCGGCGAGCGCGATCTGGAGCCCCAACGACGGGTTGGTGAATGGTCAGCTCTGCTATGTGCCGTCGGAGCCCGGCCTTCGCGCGATCGAGATCGAGGGCAGCCACATGGGGGTGCAATTACGACCGCAGGTCATGCGCGCCGTCGCGGATGTGCTTGCAAATTCGAAATCTCCGCCGCCGAAAGGGGCTCGGCCGGCACAGCGGTCCGCGGCGCGAGGTCTTTCTGCCAGCGGCCGACGTCGACCCAGCGGCCGTGCTTGAAGCCGACTCCGCGCTCGATTCCCGACAGGGTGAAGCCAAGCGTCTCGTGCAGCGCCACGCTCGCCTCGTTGGGCAGGGCGATGCCGGCGACGATGGTGACGAAGCCCTGCCGCTCGAGCAGGTCGAGATGCGCGCTTAGCAGTCGGCGGCCGAGGCCGCGGCCCTGCGCGTCGCGAATCAGATAAAGGCCGGTTTCGACGCTCCAGCGATAAGCCGCGCGGTCGCGCATCGGGGAAGTCGACGCATAGCCGACAATTCGCCCGTCTTCCTCCGCGACCAGCCAGGGGTGGATCGGCCGGCTCATCCGCCGCGCGAGCTCGGCGGCATCGGGCGCGACCTCCTCGAAGCTGATCCAGCTGTCCTCGACGTAGGGCCGGTAGATGGCCGCAATCGCCGCGGCGTCTTCGGCTCCCGCGAGGCGGATCAGGACAGCCATTCCTCCACCAGCGCGAGCAGGCTCTTGTCGTGCGCCTCGCTCCGCGCCGGAGCGGCCGCGGGGCATTCGAGGCAACGCACCTGGATGGCCGGCCCGGACAACATCGAGCGGACCTCGGCGAGCGCCGCCGCGAGCTGCTCACGCGGCCGCGCGGTGAAGACGGCGAAGGCGTCGTCGGAGCTGGTTGAATCGTCGCTGTCCGCGGCGAGCGATTCGAGGAACTGCTCGCGGAAGCCCTTGGGCGGCTCGAGGTAGCGCACAGAGCGCTCGTCGCCGAGCTTGGCCAGCTGCGCGGCCTTGGCGATCGCGTCCGAGATTCCGCCGAAGCCGTCGACCAGCCCGATCTGGTGCGCGGTGCCGCCGTCCCACACCCGGCCCTGGGCGATCCGGTCGATGTCCGCCGGCGACTTGTGGCGCGACGCGGCGACGATCGCGAGGAACCGGCGGTAGGTCGATTCGACCCCGGTCTGGATCAGCTGGTTCGCTTCGGGCGACGGGCCTTTGAGCAGGTCCGGCTCGCCCGCGAGCGGGGTCGTCTTGATCCCGTCGGCCCCGATCCCGAGCTTCTGCAGCGTGCCCTGAAAGCTCGGCAGGATGCCGAATACGCCGATCGATCCGGTGATGGTCGACGGCTCGGCATAGATGAAGTCGGCCGGCGTCGAGACCCAGTAGCCGCCCGAGGCCGCGACATTGCCCATCGAGACGACCACCGGGATCTTGTGCTCCTTGGCCTCGACCAGCGCCTGGCGAATGCGCTCGGAGGCGAGGACCGAGCCGCCCGGGCTGTCGACGCGCACCACCAGCGCCTTGATCGTCTGGTTGCGGACCGCGTCCTCGATCGCCGGCGCGATGCTGTCGCCGCCCGCCCTTCCGGAGGAGGCCTTGCCGTCGACGATCATGCCGGCGACGGTGACGATGCCGATCGGCCCGGTCGGTTTCTCATCGACCTTGTCGGCGATGTACGAGGCGAGCTTGATTCGGTTGTAGCCGCCCGGCGCCTGCTCGTCCTTGCCGCCGAGCGCGGCCAGCCGGGCCTCGAAGTCGCGGCGGTCGCCGAGCTTGTCGACCAGCCCGGCCTTGAGCGCCGCGGTCGCCATGTCGCCGCCGCCGGCGGTGACGGCGCCCGGCAGATCCTTGAGGAAGAGGTCGACGTCGCCCTTGGGCCGGGCGCGTTTGACGCCGTCCCGCCAGCTTTCGAGCATGGCCTGGCCGAGCGCCTGGTAGTTTTCCCGCGCTTCGGGCGACATGTCGCTGCGGGTGTAGGGCTCGACCGCCGATTTGTAGGTGCCGACCCGATAGACGTTCGCGGTCACCCCGAGCTTGTCGAGCAGGCCCTTGTAATAAAGATTCGAGCCGCCGGGCCCGGAAACGAGCACCGCCCCGAGCGGGTTCAGCCACACCTCCGATGCCGCCGAGGCGAGCTGGTAACCGTCGTTGGTGTAGCCGACCGCATAAGCGACCACCGGCTTGTGCGCCGCCCGCACCCGCCGGATGGCGTCGGCGAGGTCGGACATCGCCGTCTGGCCGCCGCCGGTGAAGCCGTCGAGGTCGAGCGCCACGGCCTTGACCCGGTCGTCGTCCTTGGCCTGGTCGAGCGCCGCGACCAGGTCGCGCAGGCGGAATTCGCGCACCCGGTTGCCGCCGGCGAGGTCGGGAAACTCGAGCTCGGCCGGCTGTTCGACCACCGCGCCCTTGAGCGCCAGGGTGAGCACGCCGTCCTTGACCGGCGCCGGGCGCGCCGAGAGCGCCGCGTAGAGGAAGCCGAAAAACAGCAGCATGAAGATCAGGACGAGCGCGTCCTTGATCCCGACGAGTAGCTTCCAGATGGCGCGTACGAACTTCATGTCCCGGTATTCCCAGAGGTTGCGGGCGCATGGCTAGCCGACGAGCATGGCGCCGGCCAAACCTTTTCGACCGGTGGCCTTACAGCTAGGCGCTCGAATCGTGGATTCGGCGGCCAACATTTCACCCGCGAGGCACCGGGGCGCGCGGCGCGACGAGCTGCGCGCGATGCTCGCGCTCGCCTGGCCGCTGATCCTCGCCAATTTGACCCAGCAGGTCATCCAGGCGACCGACATCCTGCTGATGGGCCGCCTCGGCGCCACTCAATTGGCAGCCGCGACGCTCGCGCTCAACCTGACCTTCACCTTCAACATCTTCCTGCTCGGCCTGATCACCGCCTCGGCGCCGATGATGGCGACCGCGCTCGGCCGGCGGTTCAACGCCGTGCGCGACGTCCGGCGGACGTTCCGCGCCGGCCTGTGGCTGATCGCGCTCGCGATGCCGCCCTACTGGCTGCTGCTGTGGCACGTCGGCGCGATCATGCAGGCGTTCGGCATTTCGGCCGACCTGGCGGACCAGGGTCAGACCTTTCTGCGCGCCTACATGTGGTGCGCTGCGCCGTGGCTGCTGTTCCAACTGCTGCGCAACTTCCTCTCGGCGCTCGAGCGGCCGCGGGTCGTGCTGTGGCTGAGCCTGAGCGGCATCGCCATCAACGCGGTGCTGAGCTGGTCCCTGATCTTCGGCCATTTCGGCCTGCCCGCGCTCGGCCTGGTCGGCGGCGGCCTCGGCAGCACGCTGACCTGGCTGATCATCTGCGGGGCGCTGGCCGCGGTAGCCGCGCTGCGGCGGCCGTTCCGCCGCTTCCACCTGTTCGGCCGCTGGTGGCGGTTCGACGGCCAGCGCACGCTGGCGATGGCGCGGCTCGGCTGGCCGATCGGCGTGACCATGGGCCTCGAAATGGGTGTGTTCGCACTCGCCGCCTATTTCATGGGCTGGCTCGGCACCCCGGCGGTCGCGGCGCACGCCATCGCGCTGCAGATTGCGGCGCTGACCTTCATGGTCCCGCTCGGGCTCGGCCAGGCCGCGACGGTGCGGGTCGGGCTGGCCCTCGGCCGCCGCGACGAGGCCGGGATCGCCCGCGCCGGCTGGACCGCGTGGGTCATCGGCGTCGGCTTCATGGGCGCGATGGCACTGGTCATGTGGGTCGTCCCGCGCCAGCTGGTCACCCTGTTCCTGGCCGACGTGCCGGCCAACGCCGTGGTCGTCGGCCTCGCCGTCAGCTTCCTCCGCGTCGCCGCAGCCTTCCAGCTGGTCGACGGCGCTCAGGTGATCGGCGCCGGCATGCTGCGCGGACTCCACGACACCCGCTGGCCGCTGCTGTTCGCTCTGTTCGGCTATTGGGTCGTCGGGCTCGGCATCGGCGCCTGGCTCGCCTTCGCCGCCGATTGGCAGGGGGTCGGGATCTGGGTCGGCCTCGCCAGCGGCCTCGCCGCAGTCGCGGTGCTGATGCTCGCCCGCTGGCTCATGCGCAACCGCCTCGGCCTGACCCGCCTCGGGCACGCCTAGCCAAAAGTACGCGCGGGACCGTTGACAGACGCGCGGGCGGCAACCACATGCGCGCCATCGCTGGCACTCTCAGGCCGAGAGTGCCAACGAGGAAGTTCAACCAACCTGATCAAAGAGGGTTCAACCGATGGGTTTCAGGCCGCTTCATGACCGTGTCCTCGTCCGCCGAGTCGACGCGGAGGAAAAGACGAAGGGCGGGATCATCATTCCCGACACCGCCAAGGAAAAGCCGCAGGAAGGCGAAGTCGTTGCCGTCGGCGCCGGCGCCAAGAGCGACGAGGGCAAGATCACGCCGCTCGACGTCAAGGCGGGCGACTGCATCCTGTTCGGCAAATGGTCGGGCACCGAGGTCAAGATCGACGATGAGGACCTCATCATCATGAAGGAAAGCGACATCCTCGGGATTGTCGGCTGACCTTCGCACGCAATTCACGAATTCAACCAATTGAAAGGGTAGCCACATGGCAGCCAAGGACGTGAAATTCAGCCGCGACGCGCGCGAGCGCATCATGCGCGGCGTCGACATCCTCGCCGATGCGGTCAAGGTGACGCTCGGCCCCAAGGGCCGCAACGTCGTCATCGACAAGAGCTTCGGCGCGCCGCGGATCACTAAGGACGGCGTCACCGTCGCCAAGGAAATCGAGCTCAAGGACAAGTTCGAGAACATGGGCGCGCAGATGGTGCGCGAAGTGGCCTCGAAGACCAACGACATCGCCGGCGACGGGACCACGACCGCGACGGTTCTCGCCCAGTCGATCGTCCGCGAAGGCATGAAGTCGGTTGCCGCCGGGATGAACCCGATGGACCTCAAGCGCGGCATCGATATCGCCGTCAGCAAGGTGGTCGAGGATCTGAAAGCGCGTTCGAAGGACGTCGCTGGATCGAGCGAGATCGCCCAGGTTGGCAGCATTGCCGCCAACGGCGACAAGGAAGTCGGCGAGAAGATCGCCGAGGCGATGGAGAAGGTCGGCAAGGAAGGCGTGATCACCGTCGAGGAAGCGCGCGGGCTCGATTTCGAGCTCGACGTGGTCGAGGGCATGCAGTTCGACCGCGGCTATCTCTCGCCCTACTTCATCACCAACCCGGAGAAGATGCAGGTCGAGCTTAGCGAGCCCTACATCCTGATCCACGAGAAGAAGCTGTCGAACCTGCAGGCGATGCTTCCGATCCTCGAGGCCGTGGTTCAGAGCGGCCGTCCGCTGCTGATCATCGCCGAGGACATCGAGGGCGAGGCGCTGGCGACCCTGGTGGTCAACAAGCTGCGCGGCGGCCTCAAGGTCGCGGCGGTCAAGGCGCCCGGCTTCGGCGATCGCCGCAAGGCGATGCTCGAGGACATTGCGATCCTCACCGGCGGCGAGATGATCAGCGAGGACCTCGGCATCAAGCTCGAGACCGTCACGCTGAACATGCTCGGCCAGGCCAAGCGCGTCACGATCGATAAGGACAACACCACGATCGTCGACGGCAACGGCACTCGCGAGAACATCGAGGGCCGGGTCAGCGCGATCCGCCAGCAGATCGACACCACGACCTCCGACTATGACCGCGAGAAGCTGCAGGAGCGGCTGGCCAAGCTCGCCGGCGGAGTCGCGGTGATCAAGGTCGGCGGCGCCACCGAGATCGAGGTCAAGGAGCGCAAGGACCGCGTCGACGACGCACTCCACGCGACCCGCGCCGCGGTCGAAGAAGGGATCGTTCCGGGCGGCGGCACGGCGCTGCTCTATGCCATCAAGGCCCTCGACGGCCTGAAGGGCGAGAACGACGACCAGACCCGCGGCATCGACATCATCCGCAAGGCGCTCCAGTCGCCGGTGCGGCAGATCGCCGAGAACGCCGGTCATGACGGCGCGGTCGTCGCCGGCAAGCTGGTCGACGCCAACGATCCGGCGCTCGGCTTCAACGCCCAGACCGAGACCTACGAGAATCTGGTCCAGGCGGGCGTGATCGATCCGACGAAGGTGGTGCGCACGGCGCTCCAGGACGCGGCCAGCGTTGCCGGGCTCCTGATCACCACCGAGGCGACGATCGCCGACGCTCCGGACGACAAGCCCGCCCCGGCGATGGCCGGCGGCATGGGCGGAATGGGCGGAATGGACTTCTAGGTCCGACGTTCTAGTTCGCGTTATTGGAAGGGCCGGAGGCATTCGCTTCCGGCCCTTCTTCATTTTGGGCCATGTCGTTGAGCGCGCTCTCCATTTCGTTGAGCTGGGCGGATTCTTGCGCGGTCGGCGCGGGCGGCCGGTCGTCGCGGCAGGCGCCTGCCAGCAGGACGAAGGCGAAGAGGATCGTCACTTTCGTCATTGCGAGCGTAGCGAAGCAATCCAGCGCATTGTTCCTGGATTGCCGCGCGCCTGCGGCGCTCGCAATGACCTGAAGCATAAAAAAAGGGCCGCCCGGCGGGACGGCCCTTTCGAAAGTCGGTTGGAGACGCGTCTTAGTGCGCGTTGTCGGCCGCATTCTCGACTGCGTTGCCGGCGTTCTCGACCGCGTTGCCCGCGTTCTCGACGGCATTGCCGGTCGCATTGAGCGCCGTGTCGAGGTTGGCGGTGGTGTCGTTGGTCGCACCGTTCACGTCGGTCAGGGCCGCATTCTCGGCATTGGTTTCGGCCGCATTGTTGGCGGTCTTGTCGCCGCACGCTGCGAGACCGAGCGCGAGGACGGCGGTCAGAGCAACCTTCATCATGTTCTTCCACTCCCTTGATAGTGTCACTGGGGGACACCGGTTGCGGCCCGCCCCACGAGTCGAACAGGCCAGCATCGGGAGATAGCGATAATCTCTACTCACGCACAAGAGATTATTTCAACACGAGGATTTGACCATATAAAGATATCTTTATATCTTTATTCGCGTGACTGCAGCACTTCCGCTTGCCGACCGCTTCCAGGCGCTGGCCGATCCCACCCGGCTACGCATTCTCGCCTTGCTGCGGATCATGGAGCTGTCGGTCGGGGAGCTGGCGCAAATCCTCGGGCAAAGCCAGCCGCGCGTCTCCCGCCATCTCAAGATCCTCGCCGATGCCGCCGTGCTGGAGCGGCGCAAGGAGGGCAGCTGGGTGTTCCTGACCCTCGCCGACACCGAGCGGACCGACCCGGTGTTCGCGCTGATCGACAGCTGGTCGGATGAATCGACCCGCGCGTTGTTCGCGGCCGATGCGGCACGGACCGAAGCCATCCGCGCCGATCGCGCCGAGGCCGCAACTCGCTATTTTACCGCCCACGCCGAGGTGTGGGACCAAATCCGCTCGCTGCACGTCGCCGAAAGCGAGGTCGAGCTGGCGATCGGCCGGGCGCTCGATCGCCGGCCGCTCGGGCGGCTGGTCGATATCGGCACCGGCACCGGGCGGATGATCGAGCTGTTCGGCCCGCGCTCGACCCAGGCGATCGGCATCGACCGCTCGTCGGAAATGCTGCGCCTGGCCCGCGTCAAGCTCGAAGCGGCCGGCATCGCCTCCAGCCTGCGCCAGGGCGACATGTATGCGCTGCCGCTCAATGACGAGAGCGCGGACAGCGTGATCATCCACCAGGTGCTGCACTATGCGCACTCGCCCGCGGCGGCGATCGGCGAGGCGGCCCGGGTGCTGGCGCCGGGAGGAACGCTGCTGATCGTCGATTTCGCCGCCCACGACCGCGACGAGCTGCGGGCCAGCGACGCGCACATCCGGCTCGGCTTCGACGACGAGGTCATGGCCGGGTGGTTCGCCGCCGCCGGCCTGGCGGTCGACCATGTCGAGCATCTCGAGGGCGGCGAGCTGACGGTGACCGTGTGGCGCGGAAGCAAGCCGCCGCTGGCGCAGCGGAGGGCGGCATGAACGCGTTCGAATGCCTCGATCAGCACCGCCCGCTGTTCGCCGAGGCGCGCGGCGACATCGCCGTCAGCTTCGAATTCTTCCCGCCCAAGACCGAGACCATGGCGGAGACGCTGTGGACCTCGATCCAGACCCTCGCGCCGTTGAACCCGCGGTTCGTGTCGGTGACCTATGGCGCCGGCGGTTCGACCCGCGAGCGGACCCACGCGACGGTCGAACGGATCCTCAAGGAGACGCTGCTGACCCCGGCCGCCCACCTGACCTGCGTCGGCGCGAGCCGCGACGAGGTCGACCAGGTCGCGCGCGATTATTGGGCGGCGGGCGTGCGCAACATCGTCGCGCTGCGCGGCGACGCGCCCGAGCCGGGCGCCCGGTTCGAGCCGCACGCCGACGGCTATGCCAATGCGGCCGAGCTCGTCGCCGGGCTGAAGCGCGTGGCGCCGTTCGACATTTCGGTCGCGGCTTACCCCGAGATCCACCCGGACTCGGGCACCCGCGCCGCCGACCTCGACAACCTCAAGCGCAAGGTCGATGCCGGCGCCGACCGGGCGATCACCCAGTTCTTCTTCTCCCCCGATTGCTTCTTCCGCTTCCAGGACGAGGCCGCCGCCGCCGGGCTCGACGTCGAGATCGTTCCCGGCATCCTGCCGGTGTCGAACGTCGCGACGACGCGGCGCTTCGCCCAGACCTGTGGCGCCTCGATCCCGGGCTGGCTCGACGAATTGTTCGAAGGGCTCGACGATTTGCCGTCGGCGCGGCAGCTGATCGCCGCGACGGTCGCCGCCGAGCTCGCCGGCCAGCTCTATGCCGGCGGGGTCCGCCACTTCCACTTCTACACGCTGAACCGCGCCGAGCTCAGCTACGCGATCTGCCACCTGCTCGGGGTGCGGGCCCAAAGGGAGACTGCGCCATGAGCGCTGCCGAGATCTTCCGCGCCGAGGCGGCGAAGCGAATCCTGATCAAGGATGGGCCCTACGGCACTGCGATCCAGGCCGAGAAGCTGTCGGCGGAGGCGTATTGCGCGGGGCTGGACCTGATCAAGGACCAGAAGGGCAACAACGACCTCATCAACCTCACCCAGCCGCAGATCGTTCGCGCGACCTGCGAGCAGTTCGTCGCGGCGGGGGCGGAGGTGCTGGCCACCAATACCTTCAACGCCAACCGCATCAGCCAGGCCGATTTCGGCGCCGAGGAGCTGACAGCGGAAATGAATCGCGCAGCGGCGCGGATCATCCGCGAGGTGGTGGATCGCTGTTCGGCGGCGGACGGCCGGCCGCGCTGGGTGGCCGGAGCGCTCGGGCCGACCAACAAGACGCTGTCGCTGTCGCCCAACGTCAACGATCCCGCCTATCGCGAGGTCGATTTCGACCAGGTCAAGGCGGTCTATCGCGAGCAGATCGACGGTCTGGTCGAGGGCGGGGTCGATTTCATCCTGATCGAGACCGTGTTCGACACGCTCAACGCCAAGGCCGCGATCATGGCCGCGATCGAGGCCGAGCAGGCGCTGGGCCGCGAGCTGCCGCGGATGGTGTCGATGACTCTGACCGATCTTAGCGGCCGCAACCTCTCCGGCCACACCGTCGAGGCCTTCTGGGCCAGCGTGCGGCACGCCCGGCCGCTCACCATCGGCCTCAACTGCTCGTTCGGCGCGTCGCAGCTGCGGCCGCACCTCGCCGCGCTCGCCGCGGTCGCCGACACTTTGGTCATGGCCTACCCCAATGCCGGCCTGCCCAACGAGCTCGGGCTTTATGACGAGGCGGCGGAGGAAACCGCCGCGCAGGTCCGCGACTGGGTCGAGGGCGGCCTCGTCAACGTCGTCGGCGGATGCTGCGGGACGACCGCACAGCATATCGCCGCAATTGCCGGGGCGGCGCGCGATTGCACGCCGCGCGCCGTCCCGGCTGCCCCGCGCGAGACGGTGCTCGCCGGCCTCGAGCCGATGAGCATCGCCGCCTGATGGAGGCTTCGAAGGTTCAGCAGGCCGGCGCCGGCGCGCGCTTCGTCAATATCGGCGAGCGCTGCAACGTCACCGGCTCGGCCCGCTTCAAGAAGCTGGTTCTCGCCGGGGACTATGACGCCGCGGTCGAGGTCGCGCGCGACCAGGTCGAGAACGGCGCCCAGATCCTCGACGTCAACATGGACGAGGCGCTGCTCGACTCGGAGCAGGCGATGACGACGTTCCTGAAGCGCATCGCCGCCGAGCCCGACATCGCGCGCATTCCGGTGATGGTCGACTCATCGAAATGGAGCGTGATCGAGGCCGGCCTGAAGTGCGTCTCGGGCAAGCCGATCGTCAATTCGATCAGCCTCAAGGAAGGCGAGGGGCCGTTCCTCGAGCTCGCGCGCAAATGCCGCGCCTACGGCGCCGCCGTCGTGGTCATGGCGTTCGACGAGACCGGCCAGGCCGATACCGCCGAGCGCAAGGTCGCGATCTGCGAGCGCGCTTACCGGCTGCTCCTCGACCAGGGGTTCGAGGCGCGCGACATCGTGTTCGACCCGAACATCTTCGCGGTCGCGACCGGGATCGACGAGCATCGCCGCTACGCGCTCGACTTCATCGAAGCGGCCGGCGAGATCCGCCGTCGCTGCCCGGGCGCGCATATCTCAGGCGGTCTCTCCAACCTGAGCTTTTCGTTCCGCGGCAACGAGCCGGTGCGCCGCGCGATGCACAGCGTCTTCCTCTATCACGCGATCCCCGCGGGGATGGACATGGGCATCGTCAACGCCGGCCAGCTCGACGTCTATGACGCGATCGACCCCGAGCTGCGCGAGGCTTGCGAGGACGTCGTCCTCGACCGCCGCGACGATGCTACGGAACGGCTGGTCGAGCTCGCCGAGCGCTTCAAGGGTACCGACGCCGCCGAGGAGAAGAAGCTCGCCGAATGGCGCGCCCTGCCGGTCACCGAGCGTCTGTCCTATGCGCTGGTCAAGGGCATCGACGCGCATATCGTCGACGATACTGAGGAAGCGCGGCAGCAGTTCGCGCGACCGATCGAGGTGATCGAGGGCCCGCTGATGGACGGCATGAACGTCGTCGGCGACCTGTTCGGAAGCGGGAAGATGTTCCTGCCGCAGGTGGTGAAGTCGGCGCGGGTGATGAAGAAGGCCGTCGCTCACCTGATTCCCTTCATCGAGGCCGAGAAAGAGAAGACCGGGGCGACCAAGGGCAAGGGCCGGATCGTCATGGCCACGGTCAAGGGCGACGTCCACGACATCGGTAAGAACATCGTCGGCGTGGTCCTGCAGTGCAACGGGTTCGAGGTCATCGACCTCGGCGTGATGGTGCCGTGGCAGGACATCCTGCAGTCCGCCAACGACAACAACGCGGACATGATCGGCCTGTCCGGATTGATCACCCCTTCGCTGGACGAGATGGTCACGGTCGCCGGCGAGATGCAGCGGCTCGGCCTCAAGACTCCGCTGCTGATCGGCGGCGCGACCACCAGCAAGGCGCACACCGCACTGCGCATCGACCCGACCTACGCCGGGCCGGTGATCCACGTCCTCGACGCGAGCCGTGCCGTCGGCGTCGCCTCGTCGCTCGTCTCCGACAGTCAGCGCGACCCGCTGATCGCGACCACTGCGGACGATTATGACAAGCTGCGCAAGTCGCGCGAGCGCAGCGGGCAGAGCGAGCTCGCATCGCTCGACGAGGCTCGCGCCAACAGCTTTCCGTTCGATCCGGCCGGCCAGGCGCCGCCGCCGCAATATCCCG
>Ga0207676_10001417_pt1 | contig 17820 bp, 20 predicted proteins | sample KBSSwiS72_FD_184307 | JGI IMG/M metagenome (GOLD analysis project Ga0207676, IMG submission 184307) | Switchgrass rhizosphere microbial communities from Kellogg Biological Station, Michigan, USA - KBS Switchgrass S7-2 (SPAdes) (version 2) | ecosystem: Host-associated > Plants > Roots >...
ATCGCTCTCGAGCTGCTTCATGCCGAGCGAGATACGCTGCGTGTCCTTGTTGATGCGGATGATCTGGACGCGGACGGTGTCGCCGATGTTGAGCACTTCGCTCGGATGGCCGACACGCTTGTAGCTGAGGTCGGTGACGTGCAGCAGGCCATCAATGCCGCCGAGGTCGACGAACGCACCGTAATCGGTGATGTTCTTGACCACGCCGTCGATGATCTGGCCTTCCGCGAGGCTCAGGATGAGGCCCGAACGCTGCTCGGCGCGGGTCTCTTCGAGGATCGCGCGGCGCGACACGACGATGTTGCCGCGCTTGCGGTCCATCTTGAGGATCTGGAAGGGCTGCGGAATGTCCATCAGCGGGGTGACGTCGCGCACCGGGCGGATATCGACCTGCGAGCCGGGCAGGAAGGCCACGGCGCCGTTGAGGTCGACGGTGAAGCCGCCCTTGACGCGGCCGAAGATGACACCCTCGACGCGGGCGGTCTTGGCGAATTCGGTTTCGAGCTTGTCCCAGGCGGCTTCGCGGCGGGCGCGGTCGCGGCTGAGCATCGCTTCGCCGTGCACATTCTCGACGCGGTCGACATAGACCTCGACTTCGTCCCCAACCTTGAGGTCCGACTTCTGGCCTGGTGCTGCGAATTCGCGCAGCGGCACGCGGCCTTCGGACTTCAGGCCGACGTCGATCACGGCCATGTCGTTTTCGATGCCCGTTACGGTGCCGTGCACGACGCGGCCTTCGAAGCCGTCTGCGTCACCAAGGGTCAGTTCGAGAAGTTTCGCGAAATCGTCGCGTGTGGGATGAGCCGTTGAGGCCATAAAGATCAGGTTCCTACAGTCATGTTTCCGGCCAGCCGGTTGTCTCCGGCGGTCTTGGCCTTGAACGCCGTGGAGGCCGTATGCCGGCCACGGCACCCACCGGTCGGGGCTGTGGAGGAGACGCGTGGTTAAATGCGAAAAGGGCGCGAGAGGGCAATCCTTCCGCGCCTTCCTCCACGAGCATCGCTCGCTGGACCGCGCGCCCTTAGCGCCATCGGGCGCCAAAGGCAAGGTTTCGCCGGCGATTCAGCCGAGTGGGACGGGCTTGTGGTGCAACCTGGCCTCGACGATCGCGATGGCGCGCTGGATCGAGGCCTCGATCGACAGGAAACTGGTGTCGAGCAGCGCGGCATCCGCGGCGGGCACCATCGGCGCGGTGGCGCGCATCGAATCGCGCAGATCGCGGGCGCGGATATCGGCCAGCACGCGATCGAGGCTGACGGTCGAGCCGCGCATGCGCAGTTCCGCGTGGCGGCGCTTGGCGCGGATCGTCGGCGTGGCGCGGACGAAGAGCTTGGCGTCGGCCTCCGGCGCGATCACCGTGCCGATATCGCGTCCGTCTAGCACCGCGCCACCGGGCTGGCGGGCGAAACGCTTCTGGCGGTGGAGCAGGGCGGCGCGCACCAGCGGATGCGCCGAGACAATCGAGGCCAGCTTGCCGGTTTCGTCGCCGCGCAGCGCCGGATCATCGAGCAGGCTGTCGTCGAAGTCGCAGGCCGCCACGGCATCGGCCTCGATCTCGGGATTGAGCTCGAGCCGGCGCACATTCTCGCCGACGGCACGGTACAGCAGGCCCGTATCGAGATGCGGCAGGCCGTAATGCTTAGCCAGAGCCTTGGCGATCGTGCCCTTGCCCGAGGCTGCTGGTCCGTCGACGGCGATGATCATGGCCGGTTCAATTCCGCAGTGCCGCTAATGTTTCAAGAAAGACGGGATAGCTCGTCGCGATCGGCGAGACATCGTCGATCGTCAGCGGGGCGTGGCACATGAGCCCCGCCACCGCCATGCTCATCGCGATCCGGTGGTCGAGTTTCGAGGCGACCCGTGCACCGCCGGCGAGTGCCTCGCCCGCGCTGCCGGTGATGGCCAGCCCGTCGTCAAATTCCTCGACCTTCACGCCGATCGCGCCGAGCGCCGCCGCCATCGTCGCGATCCGATCCGATTCCTTGACCCGCAGTTCGTGCGCGCCGCGCGCGACGGTACGGCCATCGGCGAGCGCGGCGGCGACGAACAGTATGGGATATTCGTCGATCATGCTCGGCGCGAGATCGGGCGGCACCTCGATCGCGGTCAGCGCGGCGTGGCGTACGTGCAGGTCCGCGACCGGTTCGCCGCCGACGATGCGCTGATCGAGTTCCGTGATGTCCGCGCCCATCATGCGGAGCGCCGTGAACAGGCCGGTACGCGTCGGGTTCATCCCGACATTGGCGATGATCACGTCGGAGCCCGGCACGATCGACGCAGCGACCGCCCAGAAGGCGGCGGAGGAGGGGTCGCCGGGGACGACGATATGCTGTGGCTTGAGCTCGGCCTCGCCGGTGATCGAGATGATGCGGCCGTGACTGCTTTGCTCGACGGTGAGCGTCGCGCCGAAGCCGGCCAGCATGCGCTCGCTATGGTCGCGCGTCGCGACCGGCTCGATCACGCGGGTGATGCCCGGGGTGTTGAGGCCGGCGAGGAGGATCGCCGACTTCACCTGGGCCGAGGCGACCGGCAATGTATATTCGATCGGAATCGCCGGGGTCAGGCCGCGCAGCATCAGCGGCAGGCGGCCGCCCGGGCTGGCGGTGATGTCGGCGCCCATCCGGCCGAGCGGCTCGATCACCCGGCCCATCGGCCGGCCCGACAGCGAGGCGTCGCCGATGAAGGTGGCGGTGATCGGATGGCTGGCGACGAGGCCCATCAGCAACCGTGTCGAGGTACCGCTATTGCCCATGTCGAGCGCCGCCTCGGGCTGCATCAGCCCGCCGACGCCGACGCCGTGCACATGCCAAGTGCCGTCCGCGTCGCGCTCGATGGTCGCGCCCATCGCCCGCATCGCGGCGGCGGTGGCGAGCACGTCCTCGCCCTCCAGCAGACCCTCGATCCGGCTTTCCCCGACGGCGAGTGCCGACAACATCAACGCACGATGGCTGATCGACTTGTCGCCGGGCACCGTGACGCGACCCGACAGGCGTGACGCGGGGATGATTTCGAGCGGCGTGGCGATGGGATGGGACATGTCGCGGGCGCTTTGACAGTGCGCTTGCGCTATGGCAAGGCGCGCCCCACTTTGCGGTCCAAGCTGCAAAACATCCATTCTTGAAAGGCACGAAACGGCATGATCAAGCCGGAATGGGGCACGAAGCGTACGTGTCCGAAATGCGCGACGCGCTTTTACGATCTGGGCAAGGACGACCCCGTGACCTGCATCGCTTGCGGTCAGGCATGGGAACCCGAGCCGATCCTCAAGTCGAAGCAGCCACTGCCGTTCGACGCGCCGAAACCCGATGAAGCGAAGAAGGACGACGAGGATCTCGCCGGCGACGACGTGGATCTGGACATCGGCGAGAATGAAGAGCCGTCGCCGGACGACGAGGTCGATCTCGGTGGCGACGACGATCTCGGCGTCGAGACCAGCAACGACGAAGACGAGCATTGATGTGAAGATTTATGGCGAGCGGTGCCCGGCACCGCTTGCCAAGTCTGCGGCGCCTCGCTAGGGGCGCCTTCCCGGACGGATGGGGCCGTAGCTCAGCTGGGAGAGCGCTGCAATGGCATTGCAGAGGTCAGGGGTTCGATCCCCCTCGGCTCCACCACTCCACCGCAAAGCATGTTGAAAAACCTCCCTTTCGGGGAGGGAGCCGCGCGCTGATCGCGCGGGCTCGGATGGCGGGCGCGGGCAATATTCGCGCAGGAATGCTTCCTGCGTCGAGACGGTCGCGACGCGTTCGCGGATCAACCGCCTGAGATCGGTCAGCGCGGCGGCCGCGACCCAGCCGGCCGTGCCCCCGCCGGCGATGACGACATGCTTGACCGGACTGCCGTTCATTCTCGTCCTCCTGAATCATCGAACGCCAGGGCCAGATCCGGGTGCTGCGTCGTCACAGCATTCGGGTCATCGTACGGGCGGTAAAATGCCACGACGACCCATGTCGCCGGCCGCGTAGCTCCAGCGCCCGCGGCGGCTGATCATGCGATCGGATCGTGCGGAAGATCGCCGCTCGCCGCGCTGTGCGCCGCATTCGCCGGTGGCGCCGCCGTGGAATCGCGGATCAGCAATTGGTTGCTGTGCTCGATCCGCTGCAGCACGTCGCGCCCTTCGAGTTGGTCGATGAGCATATCGGTCGCGGCGACCGCCATTTCGAAAATGGGCTGGCGCACGGTGGTCAGCCGCGGCCAGACGATGCGCGACGCCTCGGCATCGTCGAAGCCGGCGATCGACAGGTCGCCGGGGATCGACAGGCCCAGTTCGCGCGCCGCCAGCATGACACCGACGGCCATCTCGTCATTCTGCGCCAAAATCGCGGTCGGCCGGTCTTCCCGGGCGAGCAACCGTCGCCCGGCCGCGAGGCCGCCATCGAAGGTGAAGAAGCCGGTGTCGATCCAGTCGAGCCGCATCTCGCAGCCGAAATCGCGCAGCGCATGGCCATAGCCGATCAGCCGCGCGTCGGTGGCGGCGTGGCCCGGATCGCCCTTGACGATGCCGATATCACGATGGCCCAGCGCGAGGATATGCGCTGCCACGGCCTGTGCGCCCGCGACATCGTCGATCAGCGTCGAGCAACCAAGCTGGAGCTGGCGCGACGGCGCGATTCGCGAAAAGAAAATGCCGGCTTCGGCGAGTTGCCGCAGGATCAGCGGATGGTCGGATGCCGGCGGCGCCAGCACCACGCCATCGAGCGCCGCCGAACGAAGCAGCCCGACGATCTCGCTGGCATTGTCGTGGACGGATTGCACGGGGATGACGATCAGCCGGTATCTTTCTCCCTGCAACCGTTCCAGCACGCCCATCTGGAGTTCGACCACATAACTGGCGCTTGGCTTTTCGTAGACGAGGCCGATGAGATGCGAGCGTCGCCGGACGAGCGACTGAGCGAAGACGTTGGGGTGATAGTTCAACGCCTCGGCCGACGCGCGGACCCGGCGCTTCACATCCTCGCTGACGTGCGGTTCGTCGTTGAAGACGCGCGACACGGTCTTGGTGGAGACGCCAGCGTGACGCCCCACATCCACGATCGTCGCGCGTTTGATATCACGCGGCAGTGCCTGATCCCCTCATCTTGTCGTAAGCTGCGTTGTCGTTTCGTCGCCAAGTACGACAACGATGTCAGTCGCCTTTTGTCAAGATCGTCGATGCTGTCGCCTGATAAGGGCGCTTTTCCGTCTATTCACCCAAAAATCGCGCGCGGCCGAAAAGACAGCAATTGATAACGTACGACATTCCCATATGGCGAGGAGACGCGCGAGCGCCTCAACGGTCAGGCGGTGATGCAGTTCAAGCCGACCGAGACGTTCGAACTCACCGCCGACGCACTCTATGCGCGCAACAAGCTGTCGGAGCGCCGTTCCGACCAATCAAACTGGTTCAACCGCCCGTTCGACGTCGTGACGTTCGATTCCGGCCATTCGGTCGCGACGACGACCTATCCCACGAAGCGATCACCGGCGAAACCAAGGACGCCGGGTTCGAGCAGCAATATCGCGCGCAGAAGAGCGAGCTTTATGATTTCGGCCTGAACGCGAAATGGGACGTGACGGCCACAATTTCGCGCGAATAGCCGCTGGAATGGTACGACCTTCTTGACAACGTTGACATATCACGGGCGTAACGCGTGGTGAAAGGTTGAGGGCAATGGATCGACGAGATTTCATCAGGTCGGGGCTGGCGGCGGGCGGCGCCAGTGCCGCCTGGTATCGCGAACTGATCAGGCGCAACGAGCTGGTATGATCGCCTGCCTGGCTAGGCCGATCAGCGCGGCTTGCGGAAACGCAGGATGAACTGATCGGTCTTGCCGCGTATGCCGGTCTCGACGACCCCCAGGCTGTGGTCGTCGGCGGCATGGCGCAGCAGGTCGCTTTCGCCGTCGAGGCGGAAGCCGGCGCTTTCCACCTCGCGTTTGCCACCACGCTCTCGATGCGGTGCAGCGTCGACGTCACCGAGGCGCCGGCGCCCGGCGCGGCCTGGTGGTCGACGATCAGATAGATGCCGCCCGACTTGAGCGCCTTGAACGCCGCCTGGTTGAACAGCGCCGCCGCGTCGGTATCACCCTGCTTGCTGTTCTTGAAATCATGATAGTTGAGCGTGGTCCACACCATGTCGACCGGCGCCGGGACGGGAATCTCGCCGGGCTTTCCGGCGACGATCGAGACATTGGGATGGCTGCCAGCGATTTCGGTCAGGGCGGGTGAGGGCCGTGCCGCCACCGCGTAGATATGGCCCTTCGGGCCGACGAACGCGCTGAGCAGGCGCGTGAAATAGCCGCCGCCCGGCGCCAGCTCGGCTACCGACGCGCCGCGACGCAGCTTGGCGAAGGCGATCAGTTCGGCCGGCTTGCGATCGGCATCACGCGCGCGATCCGCCTCGGGGCGGCCGGGATCGGCCAGGATGGCGGCCAGTGGCGAGGGGGTGGTCGCTGCGCGCGAGCCCGCCGTCGCCGCGAGGATTGCCAGTGCCGCTATCGTTCCGACCATTGCGTGCCGCATGATTATCTCCTCGAAACATCCCGATCGTCCGGGCTGAACCGCGCTCACCGCGCCAGCAGAACTTCCGCAACGTGCCTTCGTCCGGCGGTGCGTGCAAGCTGGACGAAGACATCGACCGTGTTGCGGACATAATGGTGGACATCCTCGCGGCCGAGCCGGGTTCCGGTCTGCAGCACCAGCAGGGCGATCTGCTCGATCGCACGCTCGGCGCTGTCGGCATGGACCGTGGTCATCGATCCGGGATGCCCCGTATTGACCGCGCGCAGGAAGGTATAGGCCTCCGGCCCGCGCAACTCGCCGACGATGATGCGGTCGGGGCGCATGCGCAGCGATGCCGCGAGCAGGTCGTCGGCGCTGACCTGCGCCTCGCCCAGCGCGCTACGCGCCGCGAGCAAGCCCACGGCATTGTCATGGCGCAGGCGAAGCTCGGGCGTGTCCTCGATCAGGATCAACCGCTCCTCGGCCGGAATCTCGCGCATCAGCGCGTTGAGAAAGGTCGTCTTGCCGGTCGAGGTGCCGCCCGACACCAGGATGTTCTTGCGCGCGCGCACCGCGGTCGCGAGCATCCCGGCAATGTCGCCGGCATCGAGTTTGCGCGCCAGTTCCACGTCGATCGCCGCGCGTTCGCCGGGCTGTCCGCGATGCGTGTCGGTGAAGGCGCCGCTGGCGACATAATCGTCCAGCGCGAGGTCTGACGAGACATGCTTGCGGATCGCGATCGCCAGCGGCCCGCGCGTCGCCGGCGGCGCGACGATCTGCACGCGCGCGCCGTCGGGCAGCGTGGCGGAGAGCAGGGGATGCTCCCGGCTGATGCCCTGGTGCGACAGCGCGGCGATCTGCCGCGCCAGCCGGTCGAGCGTCGTCGCATCGAGCCCCGGCGCGTCATGCCGCTCGATCGCGCCGGTCGTCGTCTCGACCCAATATTCACCTGGCCGGTTGACATAGACGTCGGTCACGTCGCCGCGTTCGAGCACCGCGGCGAGCGGCGCGAGGTAGCTGTGCAGATAGATCGGCCGGCCGCCGGCCGGCGCCGCGTTCATTTGCGGCTTTCCACGCTGGTGAAGTCGAGATCGCGCGCGACGAATACCGAGATAGCGGTGCCCTGGCGAACGCGCAGCGTCGGCTGGATCTGCGCGCCGCTGCTCAACGGGCTGGCGCTTTGTTGCAGGGCGCCGGGCAGCGTCGCGACGACCAGAGGTGAGCCGCCGATCTGCGACGCGAGATTGACGCCCACGTCGAGGCTCGATTGCAGGATCGCCGCGCCGAACTTCTCGAAGAAATGCGTGTTGACCTTGCCCCTGATGCCGACCCGGCCGAGCGGATCCGCCGCCGGCGAGCCGATCGCGATCGTCACGCCGTCAGGTCGCACCAGCCGCGTCCACATCACCAGCGCGCGGTTCTGGCCCGGTTGCAGGTCGGCGCGATATTCGCCGATCAACCGGCTGCCGCGCGGGATGAGCACCGTCGCGCCGTCAAAGCCGCGCACGTCGCGCTGCACCAGCGCGCGGGCCGGGCCGGGCCGGGTCGAATCGAGCGCCGATTCGAGCACTGCCGGGATCAGCGTGCCCTGCGCGACGGTGGTTGCGCGGTTGCGCATGACGGTGGCGCGCGCGGCGACAGCGGACGCGGCGCTGCTGCCGTCGGCGGCACCGGGCGCGGCGGCGCTGGCGGCATCGCCGACCGTCGTATCGAGCACCAGCGCGGGTTCGCTCGTCGCCCGCTGCGGCGGTGGCGGTGCCACCTGTGGCGGCGGGGCGGGTTGCGGCACGTAGATGATGCGCGGCGGTGGCGGCGCCATCGGGATCGGCGCGGGTGGCGGCGCGACGATCACCATGGGTGTCGGGGTCGGCGCCGGGGGCGGCGGAATGTACAATGCTGGTGGCGCGACCGGTGTGCCTTGCGCATCGTCGAGGCGCGGCTTGACCGGCGGCGCGTAGGCCGACCGGCGATGCGCATCCAGCACGACGAACAGCAGCACCGCGGCAACCGCCATGCCCAGCGCGAAGATCCACCACGGCAGGGCACGGCGGTCGGCGACGACGAGCGGGCGGATGCTCGCCTCGCCGCCCGGGCCATCGGCGATGCGCGGATCGCGGTCGTTGGGGGCGGCGAGCGCCATCAGCGGCGCTTCTGCGGCACGCGCACCGCGGCGGCGATCTGTCGGTCGATGCGGAACACCAGCTTGTTGGCGACGGCGTCGATCACGAAGCGCCCGTCGCGGGTCATGCCGTTGACCAGCGTCTCATTGCCCTTGTCGTCGATCGCGAAGATCGCCGGCAGCGTCTGGTCCGGACCCCAGGCGATATAGGTGTGGACGCCATCGTCATCGATCGCACTCGGCCGCAACGCCCGGTCGCCGCTGAGCTTGTAGCGTCCGGGCCCGAGCACGGCGTCATTGGCGACCACCGTCACGGCAGCGGGCGTCGCGTAGCGAAAGCGCACCGTATAGGCCATGGTCGGCAACGGGCCGAACAGCGGCGACAGCTCGAACGCATAGGTGCGCGCATCGGTCACCACGGTCAGGTTGGTCGTCACGCCCTGGCCGACCGCCTTGATGAACAGACGATCGCCGCGCTTGTTGGGCGTCACCTGCCACGCGCCGGAATCGCCAACGGCGACATTCTCGATCCGTTCGTCCGGCGCGAATTCGACGGTAAGCTGATAGCCCGTTGCCGCCTGGAGCTGCACGACCTGATTGGCATCGTAGAGCACGCTCTGGATACGCGGGTCGCCCGGGCCGGGCTCGGGGCGCAACTGCGCCGCTGCCGGTGCCGCCAGCAACAGCCCCAGCGCGGCTGCAAGGAGCGAACCGCGCCTCAAAGCTGAACCTCCGGCGCCGAACGCATATTGGGTCTACGGCTGGGCGTCGCTGCCGGCGGAGCCGCAGGCGGCGTCGCCGTGGCGCCCGGCACAACCACGCCCGGGGTTGCCGTCAGGGGCGGCTCCGCGTCGGTCGTGGCCGGCGCGCTTTCGGCGTCGCGGCGATAGCGCACGACCTGGAAGCCCAGCGGATTGAGAAAACGGTCCTCCATCGACAGCGCGCCGGTCGAGAATTGATAGCGGATCACCGCCACCCAATAATGCGGCGGCAGCGCCTGGCCGCCCGCGTCGCGCCGCTGCGTCTCGAAGCGGACCAGCGCGGCGTTGCCGCCGAGCGGCGAGACGCTGCGAACGCGCGTCGCGATCACCGTGCTACGCGGATAGCGCGCCAGCGGGCTGCCGGCATTGGCATATTGCATACCGGTGACGTAATCGGTCCGCGCCGGATCGACCGACCACAGGCTGACCTTGCGATAATTGGTCTGCAGTTCGTTGATGTCGAAGCTCTCGCGCGCAATGACATATTGCACGAGGAAGGACTGGGTCAGCGCGCTGTCCGGCGCGATCTTGTCCGCATCGACCGGCTTCAGCGCCTGGACATAGCCGGTGTTGCGATCGACCATCAGCGTATAGGGCACGACGGTCTTGAGCGGGGCGAGGAACACCAGCGCCAGCGCCTCGAACAAGGCAACGGTCACCGCCACTGCGGCGATGATCCACGCCACGCGGCGCGACGCGCGCAGGGCGTCCCGTTGATCGGTCGCCCAGCTGTCCGCCTCGCGGTAATAAGCGTCGAGCGACTCTCGTGCAGCCTTCTTCATCTTCCCCCATCCCGCCGGGCCGCGCCCGATGATATCCGCCCGCGTGTCCGCCGCCGAAAGCTCTGACCGAGCGGCACGGGGGCCGCTACCATTATCTCGCGCGACAAGGCCTGGGCGGTGACCTGACGGCCGCTTTGCGCCAGGCTCGCGGCCGGGCTGCCCGCTTCGCGCCGTTGCGCCGCCGCGACCGCATCGGACACCGCGATCGCACGCGACCGCTGATCATCGCCCGCGACGTGATGGGCGGCCGGTGCCATCAGGCGCGGCACCTGCGGCGTCACCACCTCGGCGATCCGTGCCGGCAGGACGCGCCATGCCGCCGGCAGGCGGAAACCGCGCGCCACCCATGCCGCGGCCGCCAGCGTCGCGATCAGCGTCAAGCCGAAGGCGAGCGTCACGACCATCAGCTCGACCGGGACCGCCGGCGTGGCATTGTCGACGTGCCGTTCGGCAAGGATCATCGCGAGCCATGGCTCGAGCAGGGCCAGTTCGACGCCCAGCACGATCGCGGTCGACAAGGCGCCGAGCGCCGCGCCGACCAGCCCGCGTACCCAGCCCTCGAACAATCCGCGCGTGCCATCGAACAGCAGGAACAGCACGAACAACGGCCCCAGCGCGAGCAGCAGGCCGGTGACGATGCGCACCGAGGCGAACGCCGCGATCACGCCGGTGAGATAATAGGTCCGTGCCTCCGACAGCATCTTCGCATCGTTGGCCGGGTCCCATTTCGGGCGCTGGGCGCGGCGTTGCAGGTCCTGGATCTGCTGCTGCTGTTGCTGGGGCGACAGCGGCACGGCCGTTGGGCCGGCAATGACATCCGCGTCCGGCGGCTTGCCGGTGCCGACGCCCTGGAGCCGCCCGATCAGGCCTCCGCCAGCGCCGGGCAGCCCACTCGGCCCGCCGATCTGGGTCGCGAGTTCGGCCGGGCCGTGCATCGCCACGTCATAGGCTAGGGTGCGGAACGCGCTCCAGCTCGTCGCCAGCGCGATGACGATGCCGATCTTGACCAAGGCCACCACGCCGTCGCGCAGCGTCGGCGTCTCGCCCAACAGCAGGCGGTAGCCGATCAGCGCGATGAAGATCGTCAGCATGCCGGTCAGGATCAGCGTGTTGGCGGAGCCGGCCCCGGTCATGCCGTGCCAGCCGCCGAGCCCCAGCGCCTGCGCCTCGCAGTCGACATAGCCCAGCACGCCGGAAACGAACGCGCTGTCGGGGGCGAGGGAAGGGCAGGCGGCCTGCATCAGGCACGCTCCAGCAGGCGCGGAATCCAGTCGGCGGGGTCGTCGCCGCGTTCGGCGCGGATCTCGTCGAGCAGCCGCACGGTGCGCTCGCGCCCCGACAATATGGTCAGGATCTCGCGCTCGCCGGTCAGGTTGAGCCGCGCCACCACACTGTCGGCGCCGTGCTTGATCAGGAAGCAATGCGCGTCGTCGGGCAGGGTGCGCACGATCTCATATTCGTGCGGGGTCAGCCCGAAGCCCTCGATATAGTCGACCGCCCGCGCCTTTGGGTTGGTCATGAAGATCTGCGTCGCGGCCTGCTCGATGATCGCGCTGGCGATCTTGCTCTCCAGTGCGTCCTGCGCGCTCTGCGTGGCGAAGCCGACGATGCCGTTGCGTTTGCGGATCGTCTTTTCCCAGTCCTTGATGCGCCGCACGAACACCTCGTCGTCGAGCGCCTTCCATCCCTCGTCGACGACGATGATCGCCGCCGAGCCGTCGAGCCGTTCCTCGACGCGGTGGAACAGGTACATCATCGCCGGGGTGCGCACGGCGGGATCGTCGAGGATCGCGGTCATGTCGAAGCCGACGGCCTCGGCGGAAAGGTCGGTCAGGTCGGCCTCGTTGTCGAACAGCCAGGCACGCTCGCCGTCACCCCACCAGGGCCGCAGCCGCGACCACAGATCGGCGGCGGTCGGCCGTGCGCCGCCGCGGAACAGCTCGGCGAGGTGGCGCAATCGGCGATGCTCGGGCGGCTGGGCGAAATTGGCGTCGACCGCGTCCTTGATGCGCGACAGCTCGTCGATGTCCGCCCCACCGGCGAGCTGCGCGACCCAGTCGATCAGAAACTGGCGGTTGGTCGCATTGTCGTCGACCATCAGCGGGTTGAGGCCCGACGGTTCGCCCGGCCGCAACAGGTCGTAGCGCCCGCCGATCGCGCGGATGAACAGTTCGGCGCCGCGATCCTTGTCGAAGAAGATGATGCGCGGGCGGAACTTGCGCGCCTGGGCGAGCAGGAAGTTGAGCACCACCGTCTTGCCCGAGCCCGACGGACCGATGACGGTGAAATTGCCCAGGTCGCCCTGGTGGAAGTTGAAATAATAGGGGCCGGCGGCGGTCGTCTCGAGCAGCGTCACCGCCTCGCCCCAGTGATTGCCTTCGGGCCGGCCGAGCGGGAAGTTATGGCCGCTGGCAAAGCCGGCAAAATTGCCCGTCGAGATCAGCCCGCGCCGCGCGATATATTTGAAGTTGCCGGGGAATTGCGCCCAGAAGGCCGGTTCGAGCGCAATCTCCTCGCGCACCGCGATAATGCCGAGATCGGCCAGCGCGGCCTGCACCTCGGCGACCCCGGCATCGACCGCCGCCGGCGTGTCGCCGCGCACCGCGACCGTCATGTGATGTTCGCCGAAGCCGGCCCGGCCGGCGGCGACGTCGTCCTTGGCGTTGGACAGTTCGCCGCGCAGGCTGACCGCCTCGTCTTCCGCCGATTTCATGCGCCTTAGCGCGAGGTTCATCTTGCCGAGCGCCGCCTGGCGATCGACGAAGCCGAAGCTCTGCGACACGGTCAGCTCGAACGGCAGGCGCAGCAGCTCGTCGAGCATGCCGGGTGCGGTCTGCGCGGGATAATCCTTGATCGACACCATCCCGCAAAAGCCGCGCGGGGTGTGCCCGGCGGGCGACAGCTCGATCGTTTCCTGGCCGAAGCTGATGCGGCGATAGGGCAGATAGGCGCCGATATCCTGATGCGGCAGCATCACCGGCCGCGTCTCGCCATTGTACAGCGAGGAAAGGAATTCGAGCGGCTCGGAGCAGACGCCCTGCGGTGTTTCGTACACGCCGAGCAGGCGCGGCGAATAGCTGCCAAGCTGGGCGAGCAACGCGTCGCGCGCGCCGTCGAGCTGGCGCAGCTCGTTGGCCGATGCCGCTTCCGGCTCGGCCGTCGCCCGGCCCAGCGCGCCCCGGATGCGGTCGGCGATTCCGACCCGGCCCTGCAGCGGGCGGCGAATCAATGTCAGGAACAGGTCGTTGACGTAGAGCTTCTTGTTGGCGAGCCGGCCACGCCACGCGCCATCGAGCCGCTGCGAAAAATCGTCGGGGAATTGTGCGGTCAGTTCGGCATCGGCCTGGCGGCGGATGACGTGATGATAAAGCGCGAAGCGTGAGGAGCCGATCGCCTGCAGCATCGCGTCGCGCAGCGCCTTGCGGTAATTGATCTCGTCGGTGTCGGCGGTCTCGAACAGCAGGCCGCGCAGATGGATGACCTGCAGCAACAGCCCGTCGCGTGTCTCGATCGTGTGATCGTCGACATGGCGCGCATAAGGCAGATGGTGCCCGGCCGCTTTCTCGCGCGCCACCGCGCGCGGATCACTGGTCAGGGGCGGTAGGAGTTGCATCGCCAGATCGCATGGTTGCGCACCCGGGGGCACTTGCCGACGCGCGTCAGCCAAAGGTCGAAAATGCGCGGTTCCCGCACGCACATCACCACGCCGATGAGGTGGATGATCACCGCGGCGAGCAGCACCCAGGCCGAATGGAAGATCAGGAACAGCTCGGTCGCCACGACCGCGTTGATCACGAAATAGCTGTAAGTCACGCCAGCGAACATCTGCGGGCGCGTCAGCGCGACGAACAGCGGATCGCGATCGAGGCCGTTCATGCGCTCAGTTGCCGACAGCGGCGGTCGACTGGATTCCCGCGACGATGCTGGCTGCACCGAACAGGATGAAGCAGCCGATGATCACCGTCGCGCCGTAGCGCCAGTTGATCCGGCCGGTGAGCATCAGGAACCCGACCGAAGCGACCGCGATCACCGCCACCACCGTGGCGACGGTGCCGAGCAACGTGCCTTGCAACCAGCGCACCGCGTTGACCAGTGCGCCCGACCCGGCTGGATCGGCCAGCGCCTGCGCGGACGCCGCGCTCGTCTGCATCACAGCCCAGGCCGACGCGACCCAGGCCCAGGACTTTCGAATGATTTTCAACGCATCACCCCAGTCGAATCCCCACGATTCGTGACGCGCGACACTGCGCGCTTGCTGACCGCTTGCCAAGCCTCGACCGGAGATCCGGGCAGAGTCCCACGATTGGACGGTCGTTAACCGAATTCCGTGCTGGCGAAGATCGTAAACGCCGCGTTAACACTTGGCCATGGAACAGCACATCGCGCTTGCCGGGGCCGCCGGCCATCCCTTCCGCAGCCGCTTCCGGACGACCAGGGCGGAGCGCCGCAAGCGCGCCGAGGACAATGACCTGAAGCTCTTCGTGCTGAGCTTCACGGCCTTCTTCGTCTGCTTCTACACGTTCATTGTTTGAGCGACCTCACGGTCGCGGGCATCTTCTGAACGATCTCAGTCGCAGGCCTCGTGCAGCTTCTGCGCGAGCCAGGCGGCGCCCAGACACATCGCGGCGACCACCAGCAAGGTGCCGAGCGGCGACACGCCTAACGCGGCAAGCGCGATCACCATGAGCAGGCCGATCACCATCGCGCCCGAATTGACCACATTGTTGGCCGCGACGGTGCGCGCGGTCTGGTCCCTGGTTACCGTCGTGGTGAGGAAGGCATAGAGCGGCACGACGAACATGCCGCCGGTGACCGCGATTGCCATCAGCGTGGCGACCAGCGGCAGGGTGCGGGGCAGGGCGGCGAACTCGATCCAGTTATAGAGATGGCCCGATTCCGGCGCGGGCCAGGCGCGCATCAGCATCGAGAATATCACGAACAGCCCGCCCATCACGATGACCGAGGCCGGCGCGAACCTGGCCGAGACACGCCCGCGCAGCATGCGGTTGATCGCCACCGAACCAATCGCGATGCCGATCGAGAACAGGGCGTTGAGCGTGCTCGCCACGCGCTGGTCGGCGAACAGGATGTTCTTCACGAGCGGCGGGAAGGTGGCGATGACGATCGCGCCGATCATCCAGAAGAAGCTGATCGAACAGATGGCGAGGAACAGCCGCGGGATGTGCATGGTCGCATTGACCAGCCGTAGCGACGAGCTGAACGGGTTGAAGTTGATCTCCAGGCGCGCCCCGGCGCGCGGTGCCGGCGGCACGCGTCCGGCGACAAGACGCCCGACCACCGCCAGCGTCACCGCGCCGAGCGCAGCCGCATCGACCGAGAGCCAGCCGGCGGCGATCGTGCCGAGCAGGACGGCGAGATAGGTCGAGGCCTCGATCAGGCCGGTGCCGCCGAGCACGTCGTCGGAGTCGAGATGTTGCGGCAGGATGGCGTATTTGATCGGGCCGAAAAAGGTCGAATGGACGCCCAGCGCGAGCACCGCGGCGAGCATCATGCCGATGCCGACACTGGTGAAGCCGTAGCGCGCCAGCACCAGGCCGCTGCCGCCGCCAATCATGATCAATATCTCCGCCGTCTTGACGATGCGGATGATGCGGCTCTTGTCGTGGGTATCGGCAAGCTGGCCGGCGAGCGCGGAGAGCAGGAAGAACGGCACCAGGCTGATCGCGGTGGCGATGGCGGTGAAGCCGAACTCGGCGCGGGGATTGTGCAGCACGTGATAGGTGACGAAATACACCATCATCTGCTTGAAAAGATTGTCGTTGAAGGCTCCGAGGAACTGCGTGATGAACAACGGCAGGAAGCGGCGCTCCTTCATCAACCCGAGCGCACTGTGCATGATTATAAGGGGTCCCGTAGACGACGAAGTGTCGCGGGACCGCATAGCCGAGCGGTGGGGCGGCCAGCAAGTCGCTTGTCCCGGTGTGCCACGCGGGGATAGAGCAGGGTGATGCTGACGCTGCCCAACATTCTCACACTGTCGCGAATCGTCACAGTGCCGCTCCTCGTCTGGGCGCTGTGGTGGCCTGCCTGGCCGACCGGCTATGCGATCGGCTTCGCGCTCTACTGCATGATGGGCATCACCGATTATTTCGACGGTTATGTCGCACGCGCCCAGGGTGCGGTGTCGAAGCTCGGCATCTTTCTCGATCCGATCGCCGACAAGATCATGATCGCCGCGGTCATTCTGATGCTGGTCGCGTCGCACGACATCGCCGGGCTGAGCCTGATCGCCGGGATCATCATCCTGCTGCGCGAGATCGCGGTGTCCGGCCTGCGGGAGTTTCTCGGCGGTATCCAGGTGTCGGTGCCGGTCTCGCAGCTCGCCAAGTGGAAGACGACCTTGCAGCTGATCGCGCTGGGCGGACTGATACTCGCCGGTGCCGTGCCGGGCTGGCCGTGGGTCCAGACCGCCGCGATCGCGGCGCTGTGGGGCGCCGCGGTGCTCACCATGATCACCGGCTGGGACTATCTGCGCGTCGGCCTCAAGCACATGGATTGATGACGGTGGCGATCGAGATGCTCTATTTCGCCTGGGTGCGTGAAGCGATCGGCGCCGGGTCTGAACGGGTCGATCCGCCGGCCGAAGTCGCGACCGTGTCCGACCTGATCAGCTGGCTCGCCGGCCATAGCGAGGGGCATGCCCGCGCCTTCGCCGACCGGACACGCTTGCGCGCGGCAATCGACCAGTGCTTCGTGCCGCTGGATGCGGCGTTGGGGGCGGCGCGCGAGGTCGCGCTCTTTCCGCCGGTGACGGGCGGATGATCCACATCCTCGTCTCGAGCGACCCGATCGACGCCGGCGCCGAGCTGCGGGCGATCCATGTCGCGGGAGCGGGTGGCGTGGCCAGCTTCACCGGTCTGGTGCGGGGCGACGATGGTGTCGAGACGCTCGAGCTGGAACATTATCCCGGCGTCACCCAGGCCGCCCTCACACGCCTTGCCGAGGAAGCGGCGGCGCGCTGGGATCTCCTCGGCGCGCGCATCGTCCACCGCGTCGGTGCGATGGTGCCGGGCGACACGGTGGTATTCGTCGGCACGGCGGCGCGGCATCGCGGGGCGGCCCTGGACGCCTGCGCTTTCCTGATCGATCGGCTGAAGACCGACGCGCCGTTCTGGAAGCGCGAGACCCGCGCCGAGGGCGCGCGCTGGGTCGAGCAACGGCACGGCGACCAGGAAGCGGCGGCACGTTGGGACTGACATAATTCGCCCTGCCCAAGGAGGGCTGCGAGGGCGAATTATGTCAGGGGTGCCGGGCGGCGGCGAGGACGTCGGCGAGCAGCTCGAAATCGCGTTCGCGCGGCGAGGCGCGGCGCCACGCCAGCGCGATCCGGCGCGAGGGATTGTCGGCATCCAGCGCGCGCACGACCAGCCCGGTATGCTCGAGGATGCCGGCGGCGATCGCCATTTCGGGCAGCATCGTCACGCCCAGGCCATTGTCGACCATCTGCACCATGGTGTGGAGCGAGGTCCCCAGCATCGTCGCCTCGGCGCGCAGCTCGGGGCGGTTGCACGCCGCCAGCGCATGTTCCTTGAGGCAATGCCCGTCCTCGAGCAGCAGCATGCGCCGCTCGTCGATCTCCTCGGGGCGCACGCTGCCGCACGCGGCTTCATATTCGCCCTCGGGAAAAGCGAGGAACAGCCGGTCGTCGAACAGCTCG
>Ga0207676_10001418_pt1 | contig 17814 bp, 16 predicted proteins | sample KBSSwiS72_FD_184307 | JGI IMG/M metagenome (GOLD analysis project Ga0207676, IMG submission 184307) | Switchgrass rhizosphere microbial communities from Kellogg Biological Station, Michigan, USA - KBS Switchgrass S7-2 (SPAdes) (version 2) | ecosystem: Host-associated > Plants > Roots >...
TGATGCTTCCCAGGAACACAACGCCCAGTTTCTTTACCAGGGCCAGGTCGTGATGGAGAAACCATTGGTAGAGTTTCTTTGGGACTTCATGTTCGATGCGATCCATCATCGTGGACAGTTAAGTGCGTACTTACGACCTATGGGAGGGAAGGTTCCCTCGATTTATGGACCGTCCGCTGACGAGCCGGGGATGTAATTCATCACAGCCTGCGATCCAATGCTGGCGTTGTCCGGACATCACGTGCACTGAACGTCACATTCGAAAAGAAAATTGACTCTCATCCTTTCGCGGCGTATGGTTGCGCCATTCCCCCGTATTATGGTTCGCTTCACAGGTGCCCCGACTTCACAAGGAGCTCACAATGTTCTCTAGCAAGATTACGTTCGCTCGTGTGCGAATGCTGGTGCTAACGTGCCTCATGCTGCTCGCCATCTTCGGACAGGTAGGGGGTGAGCGGACGGCGAAATGCTTTAACTGCGAGCGTGCCGTTTGTCCCCAGGGGCCGGGACCATGCTTCCCGGGACCATTTGGTACGATCTGTAGATGTTATCGCTACGACGGGGCTCTCGCGATATGCGAGGATGTTGGTAATCGGGAGAAATAACCCCGACAGTTCCAAGCTGCGGTGGTGTTGTGCAAATTGAAGACGAATTGATAATTCGTTGAGGGGTATTCTGTGGCGGCTCATTGCGTGTAGCGCAGCTTGCATCACCACTCCGCGCCACGAATTCTTAATTCGTTATCCACCGCGATGCACAAAACGAATGCTGTTGCCATCTGGATCATGTACGTACATCTCGCGATTGCCCCAGCTTTGATCTGTCGGTTCCAGATCAATGACAACACCTGTGGCCTTCAGTTCTTTATGGAGCGCATCAACATCTTGGACGCCAACAAAGACTACTCCGCCCGCCACTCCATCACCAGAAAAAGAGGAAACATGGACCTCAACATCGTCACGCGTCAGGCCCATGTAACAGGGATCAGCACCACCAAACGGTCGATAGGCAAAAGCTTGCCTAAAACCGAGACGGTCACAGTAAAATTCTTCCGCCGCGGCTGAACTGGTCACATGCAGGACGGGTATCGCAAATTTGAACATTACATAACGTCAGAAGGTAGATAACGTCGGGCATCACACACAACGTGTATGAGAAGCAGCGTGATAGGGTCGGGGTGCAGATAGTCGGTCAAAACGGCTCCAGCCCCGCCACCAACTCGCCAAGCGGCTCGAACCGCACTGCCTTCCCTTCCAAACCGCGAAAGCCGCAGCGTGCGACACTCCCATCTAAGCCGGGGAAGCCGCCCCACCGCAGGATCGCCAGCCGCAGGTACGGCACGAAGAGCAGATTGTGCGCCTCATATAGAAACACGAAATCGGCTGACGGGCAGGGCAGCGCCACGCCGTACGGGTCGCCGCCGCTGACGTTGTCCTTGTGCAGGTCGTCCGGCGCGAGGCCGCCGAAGAATTTCGGCGCTTCGAAGTTCTCGCGGCCCAACGCCTCACTAAGTTGGGAGTAGATCGAGGTCTCGAAGATGTTGTTGTCCGCCACCTCAGAAACGTCGGAGAGGGGCACTGCCGGCGGGCCGACGACGAGCGGGTCGAGCCCGTCAGGCCACTCGGGGTGCATGCCGACGAAATCGACCATGCCGACCTCCTCCCAGAAGACCACGAGCGAGAGTGGGAGCGGTCCGGCTTCCGCTTCCAGTTCACCGCAGTCGGCACGCGTCTGGTTGGACGGGCCAACGAGCGGTTCCTCCGTGTAGGAGGCAATAGAGCCGTCCGGGTAAGTGCCGAAGACATAACCCAAGGCGCGTAGGCGCGAGACGAGCAGCTCGCAGTTCCAGCGGACGCGGCGCATGGTCTCGACAACCACCGCGCGGGCCTCAGAGTAGTGCGGCTCCTCGCGGACGGCCGCGCCGAGAACCTGGAGGTCGCTCCAGACCTGCTCACATTCACCGTTGCGATAACGTTCCAGGTAGTTCATAGATTTTAAGCCTAATGGTTGAACTGACGCGGCGGCGCGAAATTCACGCAGTTATGTTACGAGACACGGTCCCGCCGCTCGCATCCAACGATTTGTTGCTGAACTCTCTTCAGCGTAAGTATCGAGCGCATGAACAACATATTGAGCGAGTGGATTTCTGCGAAGCATGTCAGTTACCAGCCCAGTTCTTTAAAAGAAACTTAGCAAAGTGAGCCAGTTCGTAGATAAGGAAAAGCAGGAATCCGAGACCAAAGAGTAAATATTTACTCTGCCAGACAAGCCTCTCCAGTCGGTGCGCTACATACTGCACCCAATCAAAGAATCTCGTTGTTTTGGGAAAGGTGTTGCGGTCAACAGGGAATTTCGCCTGAAGCTCAGACATACGACAGTTTCCTCGAAGGAGTTACCTACTCCTCTAGGGCTCCAGAGTGCTCGATGAGTACTCAGAGATGACGATGATCGTCACGAGTTAACTGTCGCATTCCTCCAGCGACGTTTCCAACGATGTTAGTCCCTGCTGGCGTTTCATAGGAACGAGAACTAACTTCGATAACAGCTCCTGAAGGGGGTATAACCGGGAACGAAGCTGTTATGCGTATTTTTCTACTTCACACAATTCGTCTTTGTCAAGATTTTAACTGCCTATCAGCAACTCGATATAAGTTGGCTCGACCTTGCCTGCCGATCAGCTCGATCATTCTCGTATGTCTTAAACAATACGCCATCTTCTGGGCCAACTCCCTGTTAGTCTCCGCGACAGCGGCGAGATCTTTTGTCGTGAATGACTGCAGCCCGTCCGGAACAAACGCCAGCCAGTCTGCCGACTTGCCAAACAAACGTTGGTCCACGACGTCCACCAATCGCCGTCCGTCGATAACCCATCCTCTCCTACGCCATTTTTTTCGCCTCCCGTCGTAACGCCTCACCTCTTCTTCCCTGATCATCAATACTTCGAGCGAAAAGTTAGGATTCGACAGCAGTTGCGGGATACTAACCAATTCCCAAAACAGATCCTCCAATCGGCCTCTCTTCGGTGACTTACGACGAACAGCTATAGCGCCATCGGTCGCCGAACGGACAATCCATTTTTCCTGGACCACGGGGTAGACCAATCGTACTTCATATGACCGCGCCAGCTTGCAGAGCTTTGAGTTGATCGCCGCGAAATTGCGCGTTTGGATTTCTATCAGCAGATCGTCTCGAACTATATCAATCACGAACCCGTCAACAGGGACTTCAAATCGATCGCCCGGCCGCGCATACCACTGTTTCAGTGATGCGTGGAGCGGTTTCTCATTTATTAACCCGATTCGTGACAAATTAATTTGATGACAAGCGAAAATCTACGCGCTAGAGTGGCGTGATCCCACCAAACAAAGAAGCGGGCCGACTTGTGCAGGAACACAACGCCGACCCTTGAACCTCAACCTTCTAACGAAAGGATGAAGATCATGGCCACTTATAGTAGCCTAACACTGCGCAAAGAAAAATCTCACACCATCGACGCTTCTCTTAAACGACGCGCTCGATTACTCATCACCAACAGTTCAATACCAGTGAAGACGCGCTCGCTGATCCGTTATGCTTTGGAAATAAACGATCCGGACCTGGCCCAAGTGGTCCAACGCGTCGAAGCAGGCGAAATGACTATCGACCACATATACCTGGAGTAACGCTGAAACTCACGGCTCTCTGCGTCTTTGCGGCGTAAGTCATAGAGAACCGCACAGACGCAGAGATGCTGACCTTTGTTTCAATCGTGGCGTGAACCACTCGGTTGAAAAGTTTTCAATCAGATCCGACAGCGCCTTGCTCTCGATCGCTAAGTAGTTCGGGCCTGAGCAGGCGCTCGGCTCGCATGACGTGAAGTATCAAGACCTGTCCAGAATCTTCGCGATAGAAGATGCGACACGGCGGTTCGACGATCTGGCGATAACGCCAACCTTTGAGTTCTTGCGGCTTTGAGCCAAGCCTAGGGTGGCTTTCAAGGCGATCAACATGCTCGAAGATCTTCTGTACCAGCCGACGTGCTGCCTCAGGATTGTCTAATGCAATGTAGTCCGCAATTGCGTCAAGATCGTTGAGTGCTGGTTCGGCCCAGATTACTTCAGCCATCTGGACATCCGTTGTTTTGCCTGCTTATGAGTTAGTGAGCGACCTTCTTCAATTGCCTTTTCCCCGCGAGCAATGCCTTCAAGTAATGTCATACGACGCTGCAGGGTCTCGAAAGTTTCAACATCGACGAGATATGCTGAGGGAACGCCATGCTGCGTAATCAGGATCGGCTCTCGATCCTTCTCGAGCTGGTTCAGGATCTCAGTCGCCTGGCGCTTTAGTGTGGTAACGAGTTCAGTTCGCATAGAGTGATACTAAAGTAGCACTTAGAGAAAGACAAGAGTGGCTGGGACTTGCCAGCGAGCATTGTCATGTGGTCATCTGATCGTAGCCCCAGTCAGATGATTCTCACGATCCGGAAACAAGAAAGTCTTTATGTCCCGCAGAACGTAAGCCCATATTCTAAAACGGAAATACGGTGAAACTTTTATTAAGTATTGGTATGATGCGCCGGACGCACCCTTTCCAAGACCATGCTTCGGGTTTGAAGGCAAATCTATGAAGAGAATTACTCTACTCAGCTTCCTTTTCCTCGTTTCGATTAGCCCAACACTGGATACCCTGGCACAGGACGGCGCAACTGCACCGACAATGCTGACACTGGAGATCACGTTTTATCCGGGGCGAAAACCTGCCTACCAAACTGTTCCCGGACCCAATGCAAAACCTAGTGGAGCGTGGTTCGGTCTATTTGCACGCACAAATTCCTCGCAGGTACCAGCGGGTGCTTCGGCCGTCGAAGCGGTGCGCGTTGTTTCTCGTGTCGAGGCAGGTGGTGTGCGTGTCACTGTTTCGACACTGTCGGGAACTAAGGCTTTAGAAAACGAGCAAGAGGTCGGTACTTACCTCATTCATGAAACCGAGAAGATAACGATCGAGGAGTTAAGACGGTTTGGGATTGAACCATTTGAAGTCAGACTGCTGCGAGTTAACCCCTCGATCGCGCCGGTCCCGCCCGTGATTCTAAAGGGAGTCGATAGCGTCATAGTCCTTAACTCGATGCCCAAGGAAACGACGCTTCCTTCATTCAGGATCATCTTACGCAATCAGTCCAACAAGAATATTACCGGACTTGGAGTGGATGTTGTTGCGGAGGGCATTATTCAACTAAGCTCCAGGCCGCGTGGCATCGAGGGACAACCGCTTATTCCAGCAGGGAAGGAATACTGGCTTACCGTTGCGCCGCCAAACAGGGCGAAGTCGGCGCCTGGAGGATATGAACCTACTGTTCCCTCAGGTATGGAAATACAGATCAAGGCAGTAGTATTTGACGACGGCACATACGAGGGTGATGCAGAAACTGCTATAGCTGCTCGAGGCAATCGCGCTGGCGAAAAGATGGAGTTACCCAAGGTGATTTCACTGCTGGCGAGTGCTTTGAACTCTTCCAGTACGAACGTCATTGAAAGACTCCGAGATTTGGAGTCGCGGGTGTCGTCTGTGGGAAGTGATGCCGACCCTCAAATGTTGCAAACCCTGACGTCGGAGTTTCCTGAAGCGGGCAATTCTGTAAGCATGACTTACAAGCAAACGATGGAGTTTAGCGCCACAACTATCAAGAGCAACCTTCTGAAAGAGATTCACCAGCTACAGAATGAGGATCCACAAACGTTAACCGCAGATTTTTATCGTATGTGGCTGAGCAAAACCAAGGAACGATACGAGAAGTGGCTGGCGCGACTATAGTACCCTCCAACATGGGAAAGCTTAGACAAGTATAAGACTCGCCCAGAATCTTCGCGGTAGAAGATACGACACGGCCTTTCGCTAGTTTATCTTTAACGTATCTGAAGCTGTGTTCGTATTGCCGGCTCGATCTGTACCACGGACCGTAATCGTGTAAACGTGGGTGCTATCTCCAACGTTCTTCGTAGCCGGTAGAGTCAGCGTAAACGAATAATTCCCATTTGACTGCAGCGTAATCGGACCACTCGGCTGGGTCACTCCATACTCATCAACGACGCTAAATGTTGCTCCGTCGGTAATGGAAACGCCACTGACCGTATCGGTAGCGTGGCCGGTTACGATGATCGTCACCGGGTTCGAACTCGGGGCGGCCGTAGCTGGCGACACATTACAGGTCACACCAGGTTGGCCTGTATCGATACTGATAACTAGCGAACCCATGGTTTCCGTATTCGTGGCTTTGTCCACACTCCAGAAGTTAACCGTGTGTGAGCCATTACCTGATACGCTGAACGCTGTCGTATACGTCTTCGTCGTGCCTCCGTCCACTTTGTAGAAAGTCGTTTGCACTCCGGACAGATTGTCTGCTGCCGCCAATGAAACCTGGACCGAGCCACGATACCAGCCGTTGGTTCCTGCTGTTCCGGACCCCGTGGCTTGTGTCAACGGAGCGCTCGCGTCGATCTTGACCAACGCATTGCCGACTGCAGAAACATTTCCTGCTACGTCAACGCTCCAGTAATCGACCGAGTGATTACCATCGACGCCAATCGTAAAAGGTGAGCTGTAAACAAGCGTCGCACCGCCATTGATTCGATAGTAAATGTTTGCGAGTCCTGACAGGTTGTCTGTGCCCGTCATCGTAAACTGCACCGGTCCTTTGTAGTAACCATTACCGCCAAGAGGACCACTAAAGGAGCTCTGCACAGTCGGAATTGTGGAATCTATTCTGATCGTAGCGCTGTTCTCCGCTTCGGTGTGGCTGAGTTTGTCATTACTCCAGTAGAGCACCGTATGTTGACCTTCACCGCTGACTGTAAAAGGCGCGCCGCCATAGATCGTGGTAAATCCACCATCGACTCGGTAAAAGGTGAAGCTCACGCCGACCTCGGGATCCGTTGCCGTCAAGCCAACCTGCACCGGACTTCGATACCAACCATTGGCGCCAGTTCCGGCGGTCGTGATTTGGGTGGTGGGTGCGTCGCTGTCGACTCGAACAGTAAAAGACTTTTGCGCTTCAGTATTGCCGGCCAGGTCCACGCTCCAGTAATTGACAATGTGAACGCCGCCCGTCGAAATGTTGAACACCCCGGCGTAGGTTTGGGTAGGTCCACCGTCGAGCGTGTAATAAGTGTTGGCAGTGCCTGAAGTGTTGTCCGACGGGTTGATGAAAACCCGCGCAGGACTCAGATACCAAACATCAAACCAGGAGGTACTCGAAGCCGAAGCCTGACTTGTGGGCGCTACCGAATCAACCCTGATTTGCATCGAACGTTCCGATTCCGTATTGCCGGCGCGATCCACACTCCAGTAGAAGAGGGAGTGGAATCCGCTATCGGAGATACTGAACGGCGCGGAATAGGTCTGCGGCGATCCACCATCGATCTTATAGAATGTGTTCTCAACTCCTGAGGCAGTGTCAGTCACGGAAAGCGTGACCTGCGCCTCATTGGTATACCAGCCGCCGTTGCCCTGCGTCCCCGCAAGTGTTGCCTGAGTTACAGGAACGGCCGCATCGATCTTGATCGTGATCGTTGTGTGAGCGCCAAAATTGCCCGCCATGTCCATGCTCCAGAAACTCAGGGTGTGGGTGCCGTTACCGGAGACGGTAATCGGTGACCCCGGATAAGTTTTCGAGACGCTGTTATCAATCGTGTAGGAAGTGGCCGAGCTTGCCACACCCGACAAGTTGTCGGTCGCCGTCAACGTAACCTGCACGGGTCCTTTGTAGTAGTCGTTGTTGCCTAAAGTACCCGATAACGAACTCGCAGTTGTCGGTGCTTCCTTATCGATTTTGACTTCCGTGGACTTTTGCACTTCAGTGTTGCCTACGTTGTCGACGCTCCAGTAATTGACCTGGTGCACTGCGTTTCCATCGACCGTGAAAGGTCCTGAATAAGGTTGAGTTGAGCCCCCATCAACCGTGTAATAGGTTGCTGCGACACCGGAGCGCGCGTCTGTCGGAGTGAGAGTGATCTGAACCGGTGTGTTTCGCCATCCATTCGAATCCGCACCGCTGATTGCGATAGCAGTGCTGGGCGCGCTGCCGTCGAGCCACAGCGTGAACAAGTGTTGGTTTTCACCGTGGCCGGCCTGATCAGTGCTCCAGAACACAACCGATTGAGGGCCATCACCAGTAGCCGTAAAAGGACCTGAGTAAGTTTGGGTTGGCCCGAAAGCATACTGGTAGAAAGTATTAGCCACACCTGAAGCGGAGTCTGTAGCCGTCAAGGTCACCTCTGTCCCAGAAGCATAGAACCCGTTGCCGGCTGAGATTTGAGTGACGGGTGCGTTGCTGTCAACATTAATTACCCGCGACTGTTGAGTTTCAATATTTCCAGCTCTGTCGGAAGTCCAGTAGTTAAGCGTGTGACTACCATCGGTTCGAATCGTGAATGGCGAAGGATAGGGTTGCGGTATCCCACCATCGATGGTGTAAGAAGTTAGTTGAATTCCGGAGAGATTATCCGTCCGCGTTAGCGTCACCTGTGCAGAGTCCCTGTACCACTGAGTTCCGGGTGCGATGGTTCCGGCAACTGCACTGTTGGTTACGGGAGCGGTCAAATCAATTCTTAGTAACGGCGAAGTCAGCGTGGCGGTGTTACCAACTTCATCGATAACCGACACTTGTTGTGTTTGATTGTCGCCTTCGGTGTTGAATTGAAGCGGACTTTCCGGAGTGGCGAACGTAAGGCCTGAAGGACGAGCAAAGGCGGTAAAAGGAAGCTGGACCGGGGTGTGGTGCCAACCAAAACCGTTTGGCGCTGGTATTGGGCTGCCCCAGGTAATGGTGGGCGAATAATCCGACTCGTAAGCAACCAGAGTGGTTTTAGTGGGAACAACGAGTATTCCGTCGCCGGCGGCAAGACCGGTCATTGGCTGCGTAGAAGTCTGCTCATCAATGTCAGGAATGCTTGTGCCCGCAGTCGTCGACCAAACCTCTTCGCCGTTAGACGCCTTGACCGCGTACAACTTTCCGCTGCCTGATCCGATGTAAACATAATCATTGACGACGAGTATCGCGGATTGTAGGGATCCATCTCCAATGAAGGTCCAGAGAACTACGTTGGTATTGAGGTCACGAGCTTCAAGAAAGCCGGGCGGTGGACCAAACCTGTTCCCGGTCAGAAAGAATCCCCTGTTGCCTGAGAAAGCCGGAGCGCTTTTTGAAGTGAAGTCGCCGGCATACCCGCCCTCTAGACTGTAGTAGATCCGGTCTGAAGTGTAACTCGGAGTCCGAGCATAGAGCCGGCCATTGTATACCGCCGGCGCTCGGCCGGTGCCGCTGCCGCAGGCTGAGTAGGCTCTCCAGATAAGCGAGCCATCCGCGGGATTGAGCCTACTAAGATCTACACAAGAGTAAGAAAGATAAACACTATCGGTAGTCACTGCCGCTGTAGTGCTACCTGCGCCAATCGTCGCCGACCAAAGCACGTTGCCTGTTTCGGCGCTAACCGCGTACGCAGTGCCGTTGGCAGAGCCACCGATGTAGATCACACCCTGAAATACAGTAGGCGCTGAGGTGAAATTTGTGCCGAAAAGCTGCCGGCTCCAAATCACATTGCCGGTGTCGCCGTCAAAGGCGCGCAGCAGACCGCTATTGTTAAGCGCGAAGACGCGGCCGTTCTCGTAACAACTGGCAGACCAGTTGGCAGAGCCCCCGAGCGGATACGACCAGAGCGTTGCTCCGTCTGCGGCATTCAGCGCATACAGCTCTGTTCCAAACACCGACGCGTAGCGCACCGTTACGTAGACTTTGCCGTCGGCAATCAGCGGATATGACATGTCTTGTCCGAAGTTCCGACTCCACTTTGGCTTTAGTGGCGGCTCCAGGCCGGGTACATTGATTGCGCCCGTATGAGCTTCGTTAATCTGATAGTTACGCGCCTGCTCGGGTCCAACTTGAGCCTGCACTGAAATCGCGAACAGAATAGAAGTGAAAACAAAGAGAGACAGGGGGAGTTTTTTCATGAGAATCTCCGGGCCGCAACGAGAGTTTGCTTAGATTAAGGAGCAGAATTTCGGAACAATGAGGAACGTTCAGATTTGAAAAACCGGCATTTGCACCCAGGAAGGCCTTGTTCGACTACCAAATCTTAAGCACTTTCGGCAGGAGAAAGCAATGATTATTTGCTGCTCCTGAGTTGGGAGTGCTAACGCACTATTGACGCAGGTCGACGAAGCTGAGGTCGTCGTCCAATCCCATGGTCTCGGGATATGCGTCGATGTGACAACGATGCGTTACATCCTGTGCGACCTGCGACCAATCAAGGAAGGGCGGAGCGATTGTCGTTTTGTCTGAGTATCGACAAAACGACGTCACAAGTTGTCACAGACGAAACGGCAGATCCCATATCCATTGGAACCTGCCGCAAATCATTGCTAGAAATGGTGAGCCGAGCAGGGCTCGAACCTACGACCCGCTGATTAAGAGAGCGTCACGAGCACTGCATCAGATTACGGTTCATACGATTTACTAACATTTGTTACAGGTTGCAGCCGCCAGCGAGTCCATGTGTTACCACCTATTACTGCTAGTTTCGCTGTGGTGTTGTCACAAGTTTGTCGCAACTGCAGGAGCCTCGCGCTTCGCGCGTCTTTTTCCACAGCTATGTCGCTCGATTAGCTCGCCGGTCCTGCTTCGACGGCATGGCAGCAATTATGGAGCGCAAAAGAGCATTGACCACCTCTGATGATCTAAAAATTTCCGCGACATCTGGTTCCAGCACAACAGCCACGGTTCCTTTGGACATCTTCGCTGCAAATCGATTCGGTTGGGACTTGCTGTAGTCGAACCGATACTCTGAACGCAATGTTTCTTCGTTTACTGGCTTTTTCTTACGACCCAACGTTTTCTTCATAATCTTTGCGCTCCCTGCGAGTCGCTTTGCGTGCACTGAAAATTCGCACTCGATCGTCAATACTTGTAAAGTTCACCAATATTAGTTGATGTCCCGCAGAGTGGCCGATAATGATTTCACGCAACTCGTCGACTGAGTGTTCCTCATCCGGAAAGATTCGCGCCAACGGATCAGCGAACACTGTCATCGCCTCTTCAAATGAAACCTCATGCTTGACGAAATTCGCTTCAGCTTTATTCGGATCCCATTCAAATCGAAGAGACATCTTTGCTTATGTTAACACGGACTGCGACACGCATCGCCAAGTAGTGGATTACACCGCAATAATTCGCGGCCCGAGACCCGCACAGAAGTATCGGTCCAAGGTGAGATGAATCTCAACCCTCGATTAGCAGATGCCGGCGTTGACGTTGTGAAGATCAAAGAGTTGATGGGACACGCGTCGATTGTGACTACGATGCGTTACATACACGCGACCGATCAAGGGAAGCGTCGTGCGGTCGTCGTTTTTGTCCGAGTATCGACAGAAACGACGCACAAGTTTGTCACAATGGAAAACGGCAGGGCCAGCAATTCGTTGGCAACCTGCCGTAAGTCATTGATATAAATGGTGAGCCGAGCAGGGCTCGAACCTGCGACCCGCTGATTAAGAGTCAGCTGCTCTACCAACTGAGCTATCGGCCCGTGCGTGTGACGCGCGAAAAATTATACGTGTGGTGTCTTGAGTGTCAAGCAAGCGCGTCGCTAAGAAGGATAAAAACAAGCCAGCCGCAAAAAGGCACAAGAGGCACAAAAGCAAATTGAAAAATTTTTTGTGCCTTCTTGTGGCGAAACTAAGTCGTCGTGGCGCACTCGCTGCCGGACAGAAGTTGGTGGACGGCGTTGATGAGACCTTCGACGTCGGGTTTGGCTACGAAGGCGGAAGCGCCCGCGGCGAATGCTTCGCGCCGGTGAATTTCATACGCGTCGCCCGTGTAGAAGATGCAGGGAACACTCGGCGAGAGCTTCATCAAAGTCTCACACAACTCGACACCCGTCCCGTCAGGCAAACGCTTGTCGAGCACGTAGAGATCATACTTTGTACGTTCAGCCATCTCGCAGGCTTCTGCCATAGTTTCAGCAGTATGTACTTCGTAATCTTCTTCAGAGAGCAGCATTTGCAGCATCTCTGAAGTGTCGCGATGATCGTCCACACAAAGCACACGACATTTGGGGTCTGTCACAGGAATCCTCCCTGATCGGGTCCGTTGTTTTTGCTTTCCACTGAAAGCAGGAGAAGCAGTGGGTGCGCCCAATTATAGTCGCGGCGTCTCCGATTCACAATCTGGAAGAGACGAGCCATTGGCGGTTTTCTTAAGGTACCTAAGTATTTCGGATCGTTCACCCTTTCTTGCGATCCAGTACTAGCAAGGTGGGCAGCCCTCCTGCCCACCGCCAGCAAAACCACATCTACACAGACCTGTGGCTCTTCATCGCCTTCAAAAGCCGATTCAGCACCTCGAGATCTTCATCTTCCGGTTCCAACTGTAGGTACTTTTCCAGCGTGGTCGACGCGGCATCGAGGTCGCCGAGCTTGTGATACACCAGCGACAGGTTGAAATAAACCAGCGAGAATCCAGGTTCGATTTGCGCCGCCTCCTCGTAGTGAAGTTTCGCTAGCTGGAAATCGCCGGCATCGTAATAAAGATTTGCGAGATTGTAGTGGGCTTCGACGTGTCGCGGATCGTTTTTGAGTGAAAGCGTAAAGTTGTCGAGCGCGCTGGGGATTTGGCCACGCTCGAGATTGATGATGCCGAGATTGCAATAAGCTTCGGCGACGTTGTCGCCCTCGCTAATCGCTTCCCGGTAGTGCTCGGCGGCGTTTGGGTCGCCCTGCTCGTGAAGTAGCAGCGCTTCTTCGAAAGGCGTCAGCAGCCGGGCCAGTCGCGGCGTTTCCACGCGGAACAAGTTGAGCTGTCCCTGTAGCTCAGCTTCGATCTGGCGGATGCTATGACCCTGCGCGCGCAACTCGCGCACGCGTCGAAACTGCGTCAACGCGTTAAAGTCGTAAACGAAGTCAGGAGCTTGTGAAGACGGTGCAGCCTGGATGATGCCTTGTTCGGTCCAACGGCGAATAGTCTTCTCGCTCAGACCGAACAGTTGTTTGATCTCTTTGATCGAGTAGGAGGATTTGACACGTTGGTAATCTGCCTTTAAAGGGACAGGTGAGGGAAATGAGAGTACCTTAGTGCTCTGATCTGTCATTAGCACCCGAGTTCAGAATTCAAGTTCAGAGTTCAACCTTTAGGTTGCTACTGCTAAGAAATCAACCTAAAGGTTGAATTCTGAACTTTGAACTCTGAACATTAAGAAGTACGTCTAACCTACCTTTCGCTTCTTAGCCGCACGCGGTTTCACCAATGTGATCTGCGGCTTCTTCTTGTCGGCAGTCGCGGGCGCCTTCACCATCGGTTTACGACTCGACGCCTGCAAGCTCTTCTTCAGCGCGCTCATAATATCAAGTCTCGGAACTTCTTCAACTTCATATTCCGCGACCTCCCGGCCTTTGATCTTCGAATCGATCAAGGTTCGCAGCGCGTTGAAATAATTATCTTCGGTATCGATCTCCGCGAGCGTGGTCGCCATTTCCTGAACCAAAGTAGTGGCGAGCTTCAATTCGTTCTTGTTCAGTTTCTGCGCATCGAGCTTTTGAACGTTCTCGAGGTCGGGCACATCTTCCATCTTCCGCAACTCGTGCGGATAGTGAAGCTTCTGCAACACGAGCCCCTCCTCATGAGGAAACACGGCCACCAGATCCTCTCGATCGCGTAACACCACTTTACCGACCGCGATCTTGCCCGTCTGCTTCATCACTTCACGCAGCAGCGCGTAAGGCTTCTCCGAAACCGCACCGTCCGGTCCCGCGAAATAAGGCGAATCGTAGAACGTGCTCGGAATCTCTTCGCGATCGACAAAGCCCACGATATCGACCGCCCTGGTCGTCTTGATCTTTATCTTGGCGATGTCATCCGGTTCGACAATCGCATAACGATCGGGTTCGTACTGGTAACCCTTGGTGATCTGATCGTTGCTCACGATCTCGTTGCACTTCTTGCAGCGTTTGTCGTAACCGATTGGACCAAAGTCGTCGCGGTGCAGTTGGTTGAATTGAATCTTTTCGCTGGTTTCGATGGCGTTATAGATACGGACGGGGATAGCAACCAGCAGGAAACGTATGTGGCCTTTCCAAATAGATCTCATAAGGGGACCTCTCCTCGATGCGAGATTATGCCACGGATTAGACAGAATTTCACAGATTATTCAGCGTGGTCCGTTGTATGTAATTACGTGCTCAAATGCAGTGCAGAAGGGCATTGTGCATGGCGCCCGCAGTTTGCCAGCGCTGTGCAGGATCCTTTGCAAGCGCGCGATCGATGATTTCGCAGACAGGGCGGGGAATTTGCGGCGCCCGCTGCTGAAGCGGCACCGCCGGTTGTTCGAAGATGGCGCGGATGGTGTCGTTGACGCTGCCGTTTTTACTCAGGTCCAAAGCCAGTGAACCCGTCAACAAACTGTAGGCGGTCATGCCAACTGCATAGATGTCTGACTGCGGTTTGACGTCGCGAAAGTTGCGCAACTGTTCCGGTGGCATGTACGCGAGCGTACCGGCCATCTCGCCGGCCATCGTTACGCCGCTCATACCGGAGTGAGTAAAACTCTTCGCCAGACCAAAGTCGGTTAACTTTGCGACGAGGTTCGGCGAGCGACCTGAAACCAGGATGTTCTGGTCTTTGAAGTCGCGATGAATATAACCCTGCGCGTGTGCGAACGAGAGGGCGTCGAGCGCTTGCGAGATGATCGAGATGCCGTCTTCGTAAGAGAGACGACCGCCTCGTTCCTCTGCAAGTTTTGACGCGTCGGCGCCGTCGACGAATTCCGTGACGAGATAGACCACGCCGTTGTGCGTGCCGCGGTCGATAAACTCGACGATGTTCTTATGCTTCAGTGCTGCCGCGACGTCGATCTCACGCAAGAAGCGACGCATCGCTTTATCGCTGACGGCAAATTCCGGAAGCAGGGTTTTGATGGCGACCGCGCGGCCCGTGCGTTGATCGCGCGCCAGCATCACACAACCCATGCCGCCGCGGCCTATCACCTTCACGGTGTCGAATCCCGGAATCGCCTGCGGTGAACGCTTGAGCTCGATGCGACAGTCTTCACAGAGAAACGTCAGATGTTCGTCGGGTGCTGTCGCCTGTGCTTGTTCGCGGCGGCCACAGTTCTGACATTCGACCATCACGAGCACAGGACGTTTCGGGACTCCTGCGTCCTGAGTTGTTTCGGAGAGATCAGTCGCATCGGTTGTGGTGACTTCGACAACGAGAATCGTCTCGCCACACTGAATTCGATCGCCGTTATTCAGGGCTGCGTCTTTTACTCGATGACCGTTGAGGAACGTGCCGTTGGTCGATCCAAGATCGCGCAGGTAAGAATGCGGCGGGTTCATCTCGAGCAGGCAATGATTACGCGAGAAGTAGCGATCCTCGGGCAGGTAGAGATGCGCATCGGGACTGCGCCCGATCAGAAAGCTGTCGTGTTGAGTAAACGAAAAGATTCGGCCTTTGTACGGACCGGCTGTGACTTTCAGATTTACTTGCATCGGGGATTAATGATCGATCGTGAGATCGTCAAATGCCACTTCGTGGATATCGCTGGTGTAGAATCCGGCGCGGCCACGCCTGAAGTTTGCGTCGTCTTTGACACGCGTCAAAAACTGGCCGTTAGCGTAAAACGATAACTCGGCGCCGCGAATTCGAATCTCCAACTGGTTTGGCGCGCTGCCGGCACGAATCGCGTCTGACTTGGTTTTTTGCACGAGCGCCGACTGTTCGCCGTCTTTGTGCATGATGACTTCATACGCGGGCTCGTCTCCTGGATAGATCAGCAGTGCGTAATCCTCGAGCTTCCTGGTCTTTGATAGTACGCAATGGACCATCAATCCGAATCCCGCTGCAGGAACACCGCCGTCGACACTGCGAGCAGTAACTTTCACAGTAGCGTTTTCCGTGTTGTAGGCATCTGAGGGAGCGTACTGGACGATGAAAGTTCTCTCTTTCGAGCTCATGTGATACTCGCCGTTGTCGTACCATGTCCTGCCGTACGGCGAACTGGCGCTACCCCACTTTTGTTCGCTGAAATTCTCCGCGAGAGATGTTGGAGTCGTCGTCGCGTTTGCGTTGACGTTCGTGTTGGTGTTCGTGTTCGTATTTACCGACACGTTGGCGTTGCGGTTCTCATTACGATTCGCGTTCAGGTTTTTGTTATCGGTTCCCAGGGCGAGGGCGATAAGCAGCACCACGACACCGCCGCCGATAACCACCACCGCGGCGAGCCCGCCGAGTATCCACCAGATCGCGTTTGACTTCTTTTTCGGTGGCGCGGCTGTGGGGGGCGGTGTCCACTGTGGTGGAGGTGGCACCGGACGCGCCGGCGGAGGCGGTGTTGGTGTTGTTGGCCGCGGAGCGACTACCGCAGGCTCCGGGCGATAGATCTCTGTTGGTGGCGGTTCCGAAGTGTCCCTTGCCGCCGGGTACCTCATCGTCGCGTTTGGATCAACGGGAGGCCCAGCGGCGGCCAGCGGAGTGCCGTCCTCCAGGCAAAAGTTCAGGGAGAGATCGGTATAAGTGCGATTGCAAGTGGGGCAGCGCTTCATTTTGTTTAGAGTTCAAGCTTCAGCTTGCTCGTCGATCATGTAGGCCAGGGGACAACCTAAAGGTTGAACTCTGAACAAAACGCAGGCGAAAGATTATAGAAAAGTCAGCGCTTGCTCAAGCTCTGATAGGTTTTCCGCAGCGCCCGCAAAATTTAGTCCCGGCAGGATAACTGCTGCTACAACCACTACAAAACACTTCAACCGGCTTCGGTGGGCGCCATTCGAGCGACGCGGTTCCGATCGGCACGCCGCAGCGTCCGCAAAACTTCGTACCCGCGGCATAATTATTCCGGCAGCGTGGACATTGCACTTCGGCCGCGACTGGTTGAAAAGTCGTGTTGCCACATCTACCGCAGAATTTCACACCCTCAGCAAAACGCGAATGGCACTTCGTACACATCACGACCACCAATGTGGTGGAGTTGCCGCCGTGTTTACTGTCGAGACTGCCACCGCGCGACGGAGAAAGTTGATTGCTCGACGCACCGATCTTGAGTTGCGCTTCGATGATCTGTTCCGCAATGTCACTGCGAATCTCGATCACGCGCTCATCATCCGGCTCACCAGCTTTTGACACGCGCAGCACATGCTGTCCCGGCGCGATCGAAGTCAGAATCACGCGGCCAGAACGACCGACACTGCCGTAACGCTCGTCGTCGACGTAAACCTCCGCACCAGATGGCGCAATTACTACGAGCCGCGAATCTTTTCGTTTTACTGTCCCTGAATCTGACGAGACCGCATTTGCAAAACTCTCAAACCATTCACTGGCAGTCGCAGGACGATCGTTAACCTCCTTCGCCAGCGCTTTCATAATCGACGTTTCGACTTCAGCAGTGACGTCAGAACGCAAACTCGACAACGGCGGCGGCCCCTGCGTCAACTTCTGCGCGATCAGTTGCGTGATGTTGCCGGTGAAAGGCGGGCGCCCGCCGAGCATGTGATAAGCGATCGTGCCGAGCGCATAGACGTCGGCGCGGGCGTCGAGCTGCTCGCCGGGTTGCATCTGTTCCGGCGCCATGTATTCGGGCGTGCCGATGATTCCCTGTGAAGCTGGACCACTCGCGGAAGTGACCTCGGATCGATCTGCGTTGACGATCTTTGCGAGCCCGAAATCACCGACCTTCACAAAACCGTCCTCACCGCCGGTCTTGCGTTTCTGCTGCATCAGAAAAATGTTTGCGGGTTTCAGATCGCGGTGCAGGATTCCGGCGTCGTGCGCAGCTTCGACTACTGCGACCACCTGCTGCA
>Ga0207676_10001430_pt1 | contig 17746 bp, 15 predicted proteins | sample KBSSwiS72_FD_184307 | JGI IMG/M metagenome (GOLD analysis project Ga0207676, IMG submission 184307) | Switchgrass rhizosphere microbial communities from Kellogg Biological Station, Michigan, USA - KBS Switchgrass S7-2 (SPAdes) (version 2) | ecosystem: Host-associated > Plants > Roots >...
ATCTATTACGAGTCGACGAAGATTCCGGCTGCGAACAAAGACTATATAACGTTAGTTTCCGACTCACATGGAACGCCGGCGTTGCTCGCGAGTCATCGCGCGCCTACGGCGTTGGATAAAGATTACGACAGCGGTGAAGGTATCGGAGGCGCGCCCGCCGGTGCTTCAGATCCGATCGGGAATGCGCCCGAGATCTCGCGGCGCGTCCGGCCCGAGACGATGATGGTCAACGCGCTTGATTTCTACGGCACCTGGAAACTCTTCGACGGTCTCTGTGACGCAGCCTTCAACGGTAAGAACCGTGAATACGCTCTCGGCAACACACCTCAACAACGCTTCATGGGCCGCTGGAGCGACGGCATTCCCGTGAAGGAACTACAAGTCACCGACAAACCCTAGCCACAAAAAGGCACAAAAGACACATAAAGAAGAATCAATTCGTGCTTATACGAGTTCAAGGGGGAACTGTTATGGGGGGCGTTTGTCGAGCGATGGGTATGTTCGTTGTGTGTGCGGCGGCGGCAATGTGGGTTTATTGTCAGGAAGCGGCGAAGAGTCAGAGCACGGATCCGGTTACGGTTGATAATAAAGTAACGAAGCTGGATTACGTTTTCCCCCGCGCATGAAAGACGCGCTCATTCAAAACGTGACTTCGCGCAAGAAGAGCGGCAATCGCGTGATCTCTGTGCCTCGTTTCGCCGGTGCCTATGTGGGCGCGATCATTCCGACAGAGACCTGGTATCCCGAACGTTACAGCTACAAGGATGGACTGCGACACGGGACCAGAGCGCTCGTCACCGGCTTTGGAATAAACCTCTTCCGCGAATTCGTACTGAACTTTTAGTCAGCCACTCTTTATGTGCCTTCTTGTGGCTAAAACTCGTTGCCAACCGAAAATTGCCGCGCTACGTTCGCTAAATGTCTTCGATCGGTTTTGCCCCACGGTCGGCAAACGAAGTGGAACAACTGCGCGCGGCGTATCGATCGCTGAACGATGTGGCGCGGAATATCGCCAATGCCTCGAAGTGTATGAAAGACCAGGACCTGAGAATGGCGGACCATCACCTCAGAGCCGCTGAATGGCACCTGACTCAGGCGAAACAAGCTATCACCGTCATCGGCCAGGCAAAGCGAAAATAAATTCCCGTCTTTCCGCCTCAACCTCCCTCACTGACATTTCATCACAAAGTTCTTGACGCTCGCGCGTGAGCGTGCATACTCCTCGGCCCGTTAGACCAAAAATCTATCTGCTCTCCCCGTGTCTCCAACTGGTCGTTTACTCAAAGGAGTGCTGCTAAACAATGCGACACGTTCATCAATCGAACTCGTTCTTAAGGTATTTAGGACCGCTTGCCTTACTCATCGGCGCGCTCGTCTTTTCCGCTTGCCAACAGGAACCGACCAGAGCGACCACCGCGGCGCCGCCTGACACGGCCGCCAAGAACGCCGCCAAAATCCCGGTGACGACCTCGTCTGAAGAGGCGCGTAAGGAATATCTCGCGGGCCGTGACCTCCAGGAAAAATTGCGCATCACGGACTCCATCGCCCACTACGACAAGGCGCTGTCGCTCGATCCGAATTTCGCCCTCGCAGAACTGAATCGCGCCAATGTCTCGCCGACGGCGAAAGAGTTCTTCGATCACTTGAACAAGGCGGTGGCTCTTTCAGCGAAAGCCTCGGAAGGCGAGCGCCTGCTGATCCAGGCGACTGAAGCCGGCGCCAACGCAAATCCGACGAAACAGAAAGAGATTCTCGAGAAGCTCGTCGCTGCTTATCCAAACGATGAGCGTGCCCACTTCAATCTCGGTGGTTACTACTTCGGCCAGCAGGATTTCACACAGGCGATCACACACTACAAGAAAGCTACTGAACTCGCGCCCGATTACTCGACCGCCTACAACATTCTCGGCTACGCGCATCGACAGAATGGCGCCTACAGCGAAGCGGAAAGCGCTTTCAAGAAGTACATCGAACTCATTCCCAACGATCCGAATCCTTACGACTCGTATGCCGAGTTGTTACTGAAGATGGGAAGATTTGATGAAGCGATCGCGCAGTACAACAAGGCCCTGTCGATCGAGCCGACTTTCCTTAACTCTTATTTTGGCATCGCCGCCGCCCTGACTTACGAAGGGAAGGCAAGCGAGGCGCAGGCACAGTTACAGAAGATCACCGAGAAGGCGCGCAGCGATGGCGAACGTCGCACTGCGTTGTTTGGACAGATGGTCGTCGCAGCTGATGCTGGGAAATTCGATCAGGCGTTGGAGGCAGTTGATAAGCAGTACGCGCTCGGAGAGAAGAGTAATGACAAGCCCGCCATGGCCGGGGATCTTCAGTTGAAGGGAAACATCCTGCTCGAGATGGGAAGGTACGACGACGCCACTAAAGCTTACGACGAGGCGCTAAAGACCACGGCTGACTCAAACCTCTCGCAACAGAACAAAGACAACACGGCGCTGTTTCATCACTACAATCTTGCTCGCGTCGCCATTGCGAAGAAGGATCTCGCCACCGCGAAGACTGAGACCGAGACTTTTCGCAAAGGCGCAGAAGCGGCAAAGAATGCGAACCAGTTGAAGCTTGCTCATGAACTGTTGGGCCGCATCGCGCTGTCGGAGAAAAACTACGACACCGCCATCGCGGAACTTGGTCAGGCGAATCAACAAAACCCGGACGTCCTCTACTTGCAAGGCGAGGCGTATGCAGGCAAAGGCGACGCTGCGAAAGCGAAAGAGAATTTCACAAAAGCCGCGAAGTTCAATTCACTGCCACAGTTGAACTACGCGTTCGTGCGAAGCAAAGCCGAGAAAGCACTCGCTAGTTAAACGGCAAAGAAGTTAGCCACAAAAAGGCACAAAAGGCGCATAAAATGAATTCTTCTCTTATGTGCTTTTTGTGCTTTCTGTGGCTAGCTAACGATGGCGAGTTCGGTTTCCCAGTTCTGAATATTACGAAGGTGGGCTTCGATTGCTTTTGTCTCGGCCGGCAGGAGCAAGACTCTATCCAGGGCGGTTTGCAATCGCTCTCGGTTGGTTTTTACTTCATTTGCATCGCCACGCGAACGAGCAATCTTGGCGCGGATGTACCAGATCGTGTCCATGACAAAGGGCCATTGCTCGATATCGTCCGGTAGCGAATTAGCTCCTTCAGTAGTGGCCGTGTCAAACTCCTTTTCGATCTGCTTGATACACTCCTCAGCCTCTTCCAATTCCGGTGCATCGCCGGTACCGAATGAATAAGCCAGGTTATTGAGCGCCCGCACCCGTATCTTCGGATCATGTACTCCACGCTGGACGGCTTGCTTTAGAATTCCTCTTGCTTCCGTTACGCTCGCGATGTCAGCCCTTGGCAATGCCGCCATCTGTTCTTTGGGTACCAGGCTGAGCGTGTGATCGTAGCGTAACGCGATCGCCCCTCGTCGTTCCAGGTAACGCGGATCGTAAGGATTAGTTTTAAGAGCTGCTCTGATATCAGCGTCAGCCTGTATGTAATGCTTGAGCGCAATGACCGGAGGATAATCGTGCATGTCGACCTTCCGGTACCTGGCGCAGGCAAGAAAAAAATCAAACTCCGATCTTTTTCCCTTGAGATGCTTACTTCCATGTTCGGCCATCTCTACCGCCGAATCCCAGAAGTCGTGCATACCCATCACAAAAGCCATGAAGAGGCAGTTCTCAGGTCTTTCGGGATTGCTGGCGGCATTTGAGAACAGCTCCTCGAGTAGTCGGCCGAATTGGTCGATCAATTCCGCTTCTTTGTAACGCCAGGGCTGGAAGCTTGTCACGAACTCGTTGTAGAGTCTGGAGTCGAAGTGAATCGTCGGCATGTTCAAGAAGCTTCTGCTCTGTGCGATTACTTTGCGATAGACTTCCAGCTCGTCGGATTTGCTGGGGAGGACAGTTTTTAATTGGCTCATCATGTCGGCGAGCCGATCGCTGAAAATCCCCAGCCTGTTCATACCAACGGCATCAGCGGTGATGTCGTTCCAGAGTTGATGCGCGTCTTCTTTAGCCAACTGCTGAAAATCCCTCGAGTCAACAAAATTCACGAGTTGCGTCAGCATCAGAGTTTCACTCGGCTTGACTTGAGTCTGCTCTCCGTCGGTTCGACGCCTCGCTGCGGTGAGCACTCGTTCCTCAACAAAATCCGAGCCAAGCCACTCGACTGTTGGTGAGGTGCGAATAAATTGAACCTCCACGAAGTCATCCCAATTGTTAGAGTTTTGCCTTACGAGGTTTTGTGAAAAGCCTGAGACTTTGGTCGTCGCGTCAGTTGACTCATCGCCACTGGTTTCTTTAAGTACCAGGTCAACAGACTCAAGCATCTCTGTCAAAGTTCTGTCTGCATCCTTTAACCAGAGCAGCTTTTCTTCATCCGATACGGGCTGAAGCAGCAGGTCGAGATAAATTGCTTCAATGCCATAGAAGTAGTCTTTCACGTTAGTCCAGCCGAACCAACTTTCATTTTGAAGTTTCTCGGCGACCTTCGGACTTTTCATATCACGAGTGATGAGCACCAGCCGGGCGTTGTGACGCTCCAACAAACGGTTCATGTTGCGGAGGAGCAATAGAGCACGCGCATCGACGAGACGTGAGAACTGACGATCTTCGCTATCAGACCGTAAGGGTGGGAACGCCTCGACGACTTTTTTCTCTTCTTCTAACGAAGGTTTCTCCAGTTCGGCATCGTGGATGCCACACTCTTTTAGAATTTCATCAGTGCGATGTGAAAGTTTGCGAGTAGTAAGCAGATGTTTCAGCAGTTGACCGCGAGTGTTGAGTTCTTTATTGCGAGTTTGCCAGCGTTCGAATTCGAGCAGATCGACCGAGAGTTTTGGATAATCGGTCTTCATCAATTCCAACAATTCCAGCTTCTGCTCTTCTGACGATTGGTCCGGAGATTTGAGCAGTCGGGTCTGCTCGGGTGTTAATCGTTGAGCGATGGATGAAACCATTTCCGCTAATGTTTTATCGTCTCTTCTGAAATGATGAGCCTGGGTCCTCGCGTATGAATACATTTCCAGTACATAAGGTTGAAGGAGGTAGAGGGGCTTTTTGGTGAACGATTCGAATAAGTGGGTAAGAGCGAAAAAGTGTTGGCGCTCAGATTTAAGCTGCCGATCTTCACCGCTCGAAAAGAAGGTAAGACCCGAGTAATGGACCTTCGGATCACCATAATGCAGATAAGAGTAGATTTCACTAAAGTCTACGGAGTAATAAAGCTCATTCCCCGGTTGAGATTTAAACTCAATCCCGGATTTCAGTTCGTTTACGCGCTCGCGGACTCGTTGGAGCGTCTGCTTATGACACTCTAAGTCTGCGATACGTTCTTCTTTTGAATCTCTGTCTGTCATGACTTTAGTAAATCCAGTTTACTAGTCCTCCAATACTGACTCCACGTCAGGCTCAAAGAGGCGATAATAAGGCCAGAATTTATGCTTACCTAACTCCGCCGTAGTGATTAGCGGAACAGGCTCTGGACTAGAAGTCTGATCGTTAAACTCAAGCATAAATTGAAGCTCGCTACCGACTATCTCCGAAGCCGGAGCACTGGTCGCCGGTCCTTCTGTCTCATCCAGTGATTCGGGTCCGATTGGACCGGGCGGCGGAACTACCTTTAGCCCGCAGTTTCCCAGCATCATAGAAATCCGCTCGGCCTGATCTGCGGTTCCGCGCTTCATGATCTGTGCGATCAGTTCGACACGGGAAATCGTTGGTAGCTCACGAAAGAACGCGCGATTCATGATATTCATCGTACTCAGAAGTTCCAATGCGTCGACAAATGTTTCTGGTGGCGCCTGGTCCACTAAGGGCTGCAATACGCAGATATACTGCTGCATCTTCAGAGTGTATTTGAAAAGAATCTTAAGTATGTCTTCTAACGCATCGTCAGCGTTCTGATGCCGATAGAGCTTCATCATACCTTCCAACTCGGTGACCGCATGATTCATATTCAATAGATACAAGCTGCGATAACAGAGCGCGGCATATTGGCGATCGCCAATATAACGTTTGAAGATGTGAAGTGACCGATCCGTCCCGATCTCCTGCAAGACGCTGAGCGCGCGCAGACGTAATCGAGTGCCGACCTCATTATCCGGCAGCTTTTCGGTAATAATTCGTCCGATCGCGTTTTCCGCTTCGTTGCAATTCAGATTGCCACACAGGATAAGCAAATCGTCGAGAGACTGAGGTTCGTCGTTCGCGCCCCACTCTCTGATCAATTCCGGAATGATTATGCGCAAATGCGTTTTGGTCTGCGGTTCGCTTTGTATGAGGAGTTGCGTCAAATATGCAATGGGCATGACGTTGTGAGGAATCACGACTGGAAGATAGATCCGCTGCTGCGTCGCTTCTCGTAACCATTCTTTCAGGCCCGCGTAAGACTGACGATTGATCCATGGTCGCGGATCAACCAGATCTGAGGGCTGATACTTTCGAGATTTTGTGCCCGAGGTTTTCCTGGCCATAAACGCTATGCTCTCAGAAATGATAAATCAACAGGTACTCAGATCATTAATCGACCTCTTGCTTGGCAAGACGGTCTTTGACGATAGTTTCCAGCGCATTCCAGACTTCTTCCGAATTGGGTAGAGGACCGCGAACAAAACCGATCTGCGTCACTTTGAAGTCTGCCGTAAAATCAATCGGCTCGACGACCACTTCTTCGGCGCCGGGTTGAAGGTTGGTGAGATTCAGCGTCCAGCCGTACCGCGTCGTTTTATCGGCCGGAAGAAAAACGCAAAGTGGAGATGAGTCGAGAGTAGTGGGTGCGCATATCTTCACCTGTTCCAGTATCTCTACCGGAATATCGATTCGGTAAAGTCCCACGCCTTCAGCTATGTGACTGAGGCCAAGCAGATTGCGCATCTCGGTGGCAACGTCATCAGCCTTTTCCGGTGGATGAACTGCATACTCATTTTTGCGAATCTCCTGTGTATCGCAGAGAGGTTCGAGGGTTCGCGTAGGAGTTCCCCAGAAGAAATTGCGACCGGACCTTAATTTACCCTGGAAGTGCCGCTGGGGAACAATGTCTCCGTTTTTAAACAGATCCCAAATGGTGTCTGCGAGTTTCGCTCCAGTACCGAGGCCGAATAGCTCTTCGTATTTGACGTTGTAGGTGAATGACCCCGCATCAACTACGCGACTCAGCGGTTCCGTCTCCGGCGCACGGTTGCCCTTTAATGCAAAGAGCACCGGTGGCTCGCCCAATGCTTTGACGATTACCTCGACCGGGCGCTCGTCCTGATTCTTAGTTTTAATATACTGTCCAATAGCTTCGAGAAACTCCTTGTAGGTTTCGGCCGGCAGGTTCTCTTGCGAGACGTCGAATTCGAGGTTATCCCACCAGATATTTCCCCGTGGATTAGAGGTTGGGGGCTTCGGCTTGTTCGTCATTCAGTCGCCACTCCTGGATTGACAAGACTCGTTCTAGCCGTGGGTCGGCGGCGATCGACAAGCGAGCTGATGGATTACTGTGCCCGCAAAGTGGGAGTGCCGGCCGTTCCCTGATAATGCTACAAAAGATTAAAGAGCAGACCGTACCGTAGAGGCAGACGCGTGGATTGTTCACGCGAGGTCGTTGAACATTGAGTGGGCGGGACTTTACTTGTCCTCGTCCTCCTTGTCAACCTTTTTGGAGTGCCGCGGCCGCACTCCACGCAGACTTTCCTGACGCCTCTGACCCTTATGGCACCAGACACGGTTTCATTTCAGGTGAGGGAACTCCTAAACGTTGACTTCCGCAATAAAGAGGATTAACGTGCCGCCAGTTAGATCAGGAGTGTTGCCATGAAGTGCTCAACCAGCAAGTTGCCCGTTATCGCGAGTGGCATCGCAACGGTACTCAGCATATTTGCTTTCTGGTCTCTGCAACGAGGCAGTGTTTTGCCTGGCGATCGCGCTGTCCTGCGGATATCCGGCTTGGAAGGCCGTTTCGCGAGAACCGGTTCCAACTCGTCAACCGTGCTTCCGGCGCTCGTTGTTTCTTTGAAGAATGTCGGCCAGGCTCCGGCGGTCATACAGTCGGCGCGAGCTACAGCGGATTTTTCTGAGGATGCCTGCCAAGCATATCTACTGCAGGACGAAAGGTCAGACCTCGACCTTCGGGTACCTCCAAATTACGTGCAGCCGATTTTCTTCCCGGTGCGTGTGGACGGATCCTGCCGGACGTCTTTATCGTTGAAGCTGGACATTACTTATCGCAACGGTGACAACGGATACGTATATCAAAAGACGATACTGGCAAACGGGAATATCGGCTTTCCAGATTACCCGGCGATCCCACGTTGGTAATTCACGTCAATAACGGAACTAACCCATCAGCCAACTCCTCGTTAGCCACCACCAGCAACGGACTTGGCAAGTCTGTTGACTCACGCAAAAGGACCTTTGCGCCGGCTGCCTCGGCGATCGCAGCCGCGCCCGCAATGTCCCAAGGACCAAGCCCGTACTCGTAAAAAGCATCCAACTTTCCAGCCGCGACGCTGCATATATCGAGCGACGGACAACCGCTGCGCCTTATGTCTCTAACGCGTGGCAAGACGCGTCGCAATAAGTCTGCCTGTCGTTCGCGTACGCCTGCGTCAGGAAGAAATCCCGTACCAACCAGCGCCCGTGTTAGATCAGTTTCACTGCCTACGCTGATCGCGTTCCCGTTGCACGTTGCTCCGGAACCGACGATGCCTGCGTAGACGTTGTTGTTGTACGAGTCATGGACCACTCCGATGGAGCGTACGCTATCGATTTCAACACCGATCGCGACCGAGTGCGCCGGATAGTGATGAATAAAGTTAACGGTCCCATCCAGCGGATCGAGGATCCAGCGAACCCGAGAGTCACCGCTAACGTTCGTTCCTTCTTCGCCAATGATCGCATCCTCCGGCCGGGCAGCATGAATCACCTTAACGAGTTCACGTTCCGCAGCCCGATCGATCTCAGTCACCAGATCGAGCGCAGTTCTCTTCGTTTCCACGCCCAACGCCCCGCGCTCCATCCCTTCGCGATGAATCTCGGCCGCCGCCCGCGCGGCCCGCGTCGCGATCTCAAGTAAGTCTGCGAGGTTGTGTTGCATTACTAGGTACGCCTGAATACTTCGCTATAATACATCAGACTGATCTTGGTCTTGGGTGGACGCATATGACGTTGATTGATGTTCTGATCTTGCTGTTGGTGGCGGGGATTTGTGGGGCACTGGGGCAGGCGATTACGGGGTTCTCGCGTGGGGGATGTTTCGTGTCGATTGCATTGGGTTTTGTTGGGGCGGTGCTGGGGATGTGGATCGCAAGAAGTTTGGGGCTTCCGGAACTCTTTGCGATTCAGATCGGCACGACCCACTTTCCGATTGTGTGGTCGATTATCGGCTCCGCTTTGTTCGTAGCAGTGATCGCGTTTCTAACAAGGCGCTACTATTAGTGACAGCAGTTCGCCACCACGAAGCACAGTAGGTACTAACGAGTTGACCTATTGGTCTTCTTTCTGGCTCTACCGGTTTTGCAAGGGCGCTTGACGTCATAAACGGCCGCTCAAACAACCTAAAGAAGATCGCCCCAAACGCCACTGACAACGGTGTCATTATCAACAACGAGATCGTGAGGATGTGGCGCCGCGTGAACCCAAACCAGTACCAGTGCATCAACACAAATGCATGAGTCAAATAAAGCGAGTATGAGATCAAACCGATCGATGCGAGCGTCGGAATGAATGGTGGAGTAGGTGATGACCTCAAGCGCCAACGCTGTTCGGCCGCCACCGCATAGTTCACCAGGACGAAAAATCCCACACCCCACGCGGGATGCATGATGATCCAACCAACATCATGTACCGGACTTTTTAAGATTGGTAACAGTTGAGCGAGAGCTACGGCGCAACCCAACGACAAAGCCGCGAACCTGAGCTTGTAGCACCACGCGGGAAGCTTGATTACTCCTAAAGCCGCCTCAACACTCAACGCGCCCAACGCCCATATAAACCAATTTGTCGCGGCTGCTTCCGTCACCGGAATATGCCAGCCAAAATTTTCGTTCAACCCGCGTCCTACGATTATCCACACAAGACGCGCCCCAAAACACAACACCAATGTCTTGGTCCAACCATAACGAATACGCAGGAAGAGCAGCAGAAAGTACGCGAGGTAGAGTTGCTCTTCGATCGCGAGCGTCCAGAACGCTCCATTGATCGTGTACGTGGTGCTAAGGCTGACGTTGTGCAGCATGAATAGATGAAGCACAACGTTGCGGATGTAGAAGCCATCGACGGTAACGGGTGTTTTGTACGCGAGATAGCAGAGATACAGTGCGAGCGCGACAAAGTAAGGAGGATAGAGCCGCCTGACGCGCCGTTTCCAAAAGGTGAAGAAGTTGATTACCGGCTGCTCAACACCGGCTGCGCGCGTCTTGGCCCAGTAAAGGTGAATACAAAAACCGGAGATGACGAAGAAGAGATATATGCCGGCAAACGCGAAGTGAACGATGTAGGAAGTGACTTGCGGTAAGGTACGTTCCCATCCACTCGATGCTGTTAACGGCGCGGTGCCGAGCGCGTGATACGTCACCACCGCCAACGCCGCCCCTCCGCGCATTGCATCGAGGGTCAGCATCCGCCCTAATGTTGGTTCCTGCCGGTTCATCAACTGCTTTCGAAGCGGTCACGATGTGAACTTAATTGTGTGTTTGCCGCGTCACGCGATTGCCACAAAAAGGCACAAAAGGCACAAAGGATGAACGAAGCAAAGATCAAACCTTCTTCATTTGTGCCTTATGTGCTTTTTCATGGCTACTGTTTAAATTCCATCGCGCCGTCGTCCACGCGGCCGTAGCGCATGAGCTGGAGATCCTTCAAATAGTTTTGGTGCAGGCGCCAGGGCGGTTTCGATCCCTGGCGAGGGAGGGAAGGGAGAGCCCGCAGGACGTAGCCGGAGTTGAAGTCGATCACAGGTTCGTCGCCCACGTTTGAATCCTTCACGCGCGGCGTGCACGTCGCATAGCCCTGTTGGTCCATGTAATTGAGCAGCCGGCACACGTACTCGGAACTCAGATCACACTTCAACGTCCACGATGCGTTCGTATACCCGACAGCAAAAGCGAGATTCGGCACGTTACTGAACATCATTCCTTTATAGACCAGCGTCCGCGGCATGTTGACGGGCGTACCGTCGACGACGAGTTGCATGCCGCTGAACAGCTTGAGTACCAGCCCCGTCGCTGTGACGATGATGTCCGCGTCGAGTTGCTGACCCGACTTCAGCAAGAGACCGCTTTCATTGAATGTCTCGATACTCTCGGTGACGACGGATACGCGGCCGTCGCGCATCTCACGGAAGATATCGGCGTCCGGCGCGATGCACAGCCGCTGGTCCCACGGATCGTACGGCGGCGTAAAATGCTTCGAGTCGTACTGCTCCCCGAGTTGGCGGCGCACGCCTCTCGCCACCATCCACTTGAAAACATTCGGCCGGTTCCGCGCGAGATTGTAGAAGAACGTTCCCGCGAGCACGTTCTTCCAACGCGATAACACGTATGCGGCGCGATCCGGCAGACAGCGGCGGAGCAGGTTTGCCACTGTGTCTTGCGTCGGTCGCTTTACGATGTAACTCGGCGACCGTTGCAGCATCGTCACGTGCGCTGCGCGTTCCGCGAGTGCGGGCACCAGCGTGATCGCCGTTGCGCCGCTTCCAATCACCACGATGCGCTTGCCGGTGTAGTCGAGGTCGTTGGGCCACTTCTGCGGGTGCACAATCGTCCCGCGAAATCGTTCGACGCCCGCCCATTCCGGCGTGTATCCGTTTTCATAATCGTAGTAGCCGGTGCAGAGGTAGAGGAAGTTGCACGTGAGTTGGACCACGCTATTGTCGGAACCGGTTTCGACGTGGACGGTCCAGCGTGCATCGTCTGACGACCACGACGCACGCTGCACGCGATGGTTGTAGCGAATCGTGCTTTCGACATCGTACTCAGCGGCTGTCTCGTGGATGTAACTCAGGATCGCTGCAGCATCAGCAATCGCTTTCGGATCACGCCAGGGACGAAAGCGGTAGCCAAGCGTGTACATGTCAGAGTCGGAGCGGACGCCGGGATAGCGGAACAGATCCCACGTGCCGCCCATCGCCTCGCGCCCTTCGAGGATGACAAAACTCTTCCGCGGGCACTCCATCCTCAGATGGCAACCCGCGCCAATCCCGGAGAGTCCGGCGCCGACAATTATTACATCCACGTGCTGCATACACTTCGTATGGTACGCGAAACTATAATCTGTGTTCATCTGTGAAATCCGTGGCTGAACAGTTTACTTTTACGAGTGCCATCAGGTTAAGTCGTGCCGTCGAAGCTGCACTGCTGGCGGTAATGCTCCTGGCATTTTTCGTTGTCTCGCTGCTGCTCCTCTCGCAAAAAGGTTTGTTCATCGACGACTCGATGCACATGCCCGCAGGCTATTCCTACCTGTTAACTCGCGACTACCGGTTGAATCAGGAACACCCGCCACTGATAAAACTGCTGAGCGCCTTGGGACTCTGGAGACTGCATCCACACTTTCCTTTCGAGTCGCCGGGCTGGGAGCAGGCCGCCACGCCTCAAGATCCGGAGGACGGGATGGTCCGCATTGAAGAGGCGTTCTTCGAAACGAACGCAAACCAGTTTGAGCAGATCGCGTTCTACGGCAGATTGCCCGCGGTGTTTATTTCACTGTTGCTGCTGTTGGCGGTGTGGTGGTTTACACGGAAGTTGTTTGGACCGATCGCGGCGCTCATCGCGGTGTTCCTGATCGCGACCGAACCAAACATAATCGGCAATTCGATTGTTGTGCAAAATGATATTGCGGCGGCGCTGGCGTTGCTGTTGTTTGTGATGGCGGTGAAGAAGTTTGTTGATGGTGCGACGGCGAAGATCGCGGTTTTGTTCGGAAGCGCACTCGGAGTTGCTTTGGTGACGAAGTATTCGCTGTTGTCGCTCGTGCCGGTTTCGTTGGCGATACTGATCGTGTGGGCCATCGCGCGATTGATCCGCAAGCGTTCATCGGTGCGATCGGTTGTTTTGTCGGTGGTGCTGGTGTTCGTTACTTCCTGGTTTATCTTGATCGCTTCTTACGCTTTTCATGTGGATCGGATCGATGCGAATGAGAGTGCGAAGATTGCGAGCTGGTTTTATGTAGCTGGCGATACTGCTGAGTTGTTCAAGAGGTTGTTGATGTGGCTGCCGCCGCTGGTGCCGCGGTTTTTCGTGTACGGTATCGACATGGTGGTCCAGGATAGTCGCGAAGGCCGGCCCGCGTTCTTGTTCGGACAAGTTTCGGATACAGGCTGGTGGTACTACTTTCCCATCGCGTTCGTGCTCAAGACGACGATCCCGTTTCTTCTCGCTGCGATCGGCGGGTTTGGGTGGGCGCTAATGAAGGTGTTTAGACGCAAGTGCTACGTGCTGCTTTACGTTTTGTTGCCCGGCGTCTTTTATTTAGCTCTCACCATGACGTCACATCTCAATATTGGAGTGCGACACCTTTTGCCGATGTTTCCGTTCGCCGCGATAGCCGGCGCGGGATTCATTGTGGCCCTGCTTGAGTTTGGAGTTACGCGTGCAAAATCCCTCGGGCTTGCACTTGCAGTTCTCGCGCTCGTGCCTGCACTCGCTATCGCAGTCTCAACCTTTCCAAACTATCTGACGTATTTCAGCCCGCTCGCAGGCGGCGCCGACCGCGGGTGGCAAACACTCTCCGATTCAAACGTCGAAACGGGCCAGGAGGTAAAGCCGCTCGCCAGTTATTTGAAAGACCACGGCGCGAATCGCGTAACGGGGATTATGGTTGGCGGTGAGTTTCTGAGGTTCTACGGGGTTCAACTCGACGACTTTCCCGGTTGGTACGATGACGACGACTCCGAAGCAGAAAACTCTGAGCCCGAACCCGTGGCGACTGACTACGTCGCCATCGGCGCCTGGTATCTCTCCGAGATCGACCTCACTGACAAACAGAAACAGATCATCGACATCTATCGACAACAAAAACCCGAAGCGATGGTCGGCAATTCGATCTTCGTCTTCCGTCGCGTGAAGTCTTAGCTCTCCTTACTTGCTTGCCACCTTCGACAGGAATAAAGTTAAACCGTCTTAGCAACCTCACAAGGAGCTGCTGTTTGAGACGACAAGCTAAAGCTTGAATTCTGAACCGCATCAACCCAAGCTTCGTCCGAGTCAGCGGTCATTCCTGCTCTGAGTTATCTGTTGCCAAGTCTTAGCGGAGACTTTCGGAAACCGTAGACTCCTCGTGAATCGTAAGCAGCGGCGTCGCGCAGATTCGCAACACACGTTCACTGTGACTGCCCCGCAATGCATCCAGAAAACCGTTGCGACCGTCGGTCGCCATGACGATCAGATCAGCTTCATTACCTGCGTCAACGATGTTCTGAATAACATCACCGCTTTGCACCTTGTTGGTCCAATTCCAGCCGGCTACCTCACGGCAGCGAACAGCAGGCATCGTGTCCGACTGGCCCACATGGAACAACGTGAAGGTACCTTGAGGACAGTTCATTCTCCTGACGAGTCGCGCCGCAGCCTCGATGGCGGGTTGAGGTTTCGGCGAATTTGCAACGGGAATCAGAACGCGGCTCAAAGTTATCGACCCATCGTAGGCGGATACAAATCCCTGACTGTCGCCGGGAATGAACAAGGTCATTTGCGCCGCTCGCCGGGCCACCGGTTCGGCGACCGATTTGCCCAGCCAGCGCATACGGCCTTCGCGTTGATGTGTGGCGAGCACGATCAACTCAGCCGGGTGTCGCTCCAGGTAACGAAGCACCGCCTCAACCGGATTGGACTCTTGTGTAACAACCTTGCGCGCCTCAATGCCTAGTTCAGCGACCGCCGATCTTGGACTGCCTTTTGGTAAGAGTCCCCAATGTTCAAGAGTCTCGCGTATGGCTGGGAATTCATCCCACTGCGAGCTCATATCAGGAGCGACATGCATCAGCGTAAGTCTGGATCTCGTGAGCAGCGCCGTCTTCAGCGCGTGGTGAAACGCGACTCTGCTGCCCTCGGAAAAATCTGTTGGGTGGAGAACGCTATCGATGATGGCGTTCGTATCGTCGACTTGGTTGGAAGATTTTGACACGTGATTCAGTCCCGGCTATTGAAGCGAAGGAGACAGACCCCTTTCTAGCGGCGACAGGCAAGGGCGCTCCTGGTCCGAGTTATGGGCGAGAAAGGGCATTCTAGCTGGCGGACTACTTTTTCGATAGCAGCGCTCTTGTAAAAGCCTACATTGCTGAAGCTGGTACGGACTGGATCCGAACGATTCTTGATGATCCACAGCACCGCATCTCGATTTCTGCGCTAGCAGAAGTCGAAGTTACTTCTGCTCTAACGAGACGCGCCAACGAAGGCGATCTTACTCAAGCTGAACTCGATCAGGCTTGTGACGGATTAAACCAGGATTGTGCCACGTATTTCTTGGTGGATGTCACACATCAAATTCTCGAAGCTGCAGTCAGTAACGCTCGCAACATTCGCTTCGAGCATATGATGCTGTCCAACTTACATCAGCGATAGCGGTGAATACCGCGTTGTCGGCCACGCAAGACAATACAATTGAGTTCATCTGATTAGTGCGGACAACGCTCTTAACGACGCCGCTCGCCTGGAAGGATTAAGGAGTTGTGGATCCTAACAGTTATTAGAAAGCCCCGCCTCGCCGAGCACTTTTGCATTCAAAAAGGACTGGCGCATAGGCAAATGTCTTTTCGGATGGGCTAAAGGACGATGCGGAGCCGCGAGATCCGATAAGACCAAGACGAGATCCGATGTCGGATCTGCTGAAGCGATCTGGGATTTCTCAGATCCGAAATGAGATTTGCGAGAGTTCATATCGGATCTGGCGGATCCGACAAGGAGTGAGCAGGAGTCTTATGGTGGCTGTCAAATCCGAGAACGGATCTCGCCGGTTCGAGAAGCCAACAAGCGATCCGAGATGCAGTCCGTCAATCCGAAAAGCGATCCCCGAACGGAAAAGAGCGTCGTATTTTCATTCAATCAGCAATTTTTGTTTTCCGACGTGGTCTGAGAATTTGTTAAGGCACGCGCCGCCAAACAGTGCCGTCAGTGTATTCAATGCGATGAATGATCACTTTTTCCTTAAACTGATCTTGAAGTTTCTTATCGAGTTGACCAGCGGACACGATGTGCGTTGGTGGCTCTGGCCGATGCGCCTTGATCACTTGAGTCTTGCCGGGAGCGAGCTTCACCTTGCTAATAATCTGTTTGGTTCCCATTACCTCCTGGGTTTCAGGATTAATAAATTGAAACTCCCAGTCGACGGACTTGATTCGTTTCGCGCAGCTATTCTTCACCGTGATCTTATAAACGTAGATTTCGCGCGCTGCGGGAGGAACTGGTCGATCCGCCGGACGCGGCATCGGTATTTCCGTAGTTTGGTTGGGCAATTCGTAATCGCGTTGACGAATGACCGCCTTTTCCGCACGCGTTTGCCGAATCAGATCTTCATTAGGTCTAAGCGGATTCGAATCAACTGCCGGCACGACGTACTCTTTGCGCCACGTATGATCGACAACGACTAGATTCTTCGGATCCGATTGATTGGGAACCTGCTGCGCGGTAACAACGATCGCCAGCAGCAACGTGGCCAACAGTGAGTAGGTGAACTGCCTCATCTTCATGTCGAGACTCCTTCAGACAGCAACGACCGTCCCGTATTTGGAGGAGGAGAGCAGCGCGAAGGCGACGACGAATGTCCTTGCCTCCCATTTGATAGCGAATAAGTAACACACTCGAGGTCACTCGGAAAAGCTTGGGCGCTGCCTCAGAGAGACAGCGCCCAAATCGTTTACGAGAAAGGTCGTGCCTTAGAAGTCGAATCTTCCGGCAAACTGGATGATTCGAGGAGCGCCAGCCGTAGTCGATTGGCCAAACAGTTGACTGTTGATGTCGTTACCCGGTAAGCCAAAGTTTACGGTGTTGAAAATGTTGAAGAAGTCGGCGCGAATCGTAAAGCGAGTGTTCTCAGTTATCGGGAACCGCTTGATAACAGAGAAGTCGACTTTATTAAACGCCGGTCCATAAAACTGGTTGCGTCCAACCGTACCCTGTCTTCCCACGGCGGTGCCGACGGCAGCGCTGCAGGTTGTCGGGCTGAGGTTGGTTCGGTTCGCCGGGCAAGGATTCCTGAAGAGACTTCTTGCCGGCCCAGTGTAGGTGCGCGGATCGGTAGTGGCCGCCGAGAGATCGGAAAGGCCGAGGCCAGCCGGTGCGAAATCAGCACGTTGGCCCAGACCAGTTCCGGCGCTATCTGTACCGCCGAAAATACTGTACGGCGTTCCAGTTTGTGACTGAACGATGCCGGACATGGTCCAATTTCCGAGGAAACGATCCATGGTCCGGTTGCTGAACTTCAACGGCAGATCGTAGATGAAGTTCAGGACCAACCGGTGACGAACGTCAAAACCAGAATTACCTCTTTCTGGTGCGCTGAATCCGCCGGCAAAGCCGGACGAGTCACGCGGCAAGGCACGTTCACTGACGCCGCCGGGTCCACCACCAGGTACGAGGCTGTCTGCTGAGTCATCGATTGAATGGCTCCATGCGTAGACCACCTGAAACTGTCCCGTGCCCAGCTCTTTGTTCGTTAGCGTCTTGGTTAATCTCAACTGCATTGAGTTGAACGTCGAGTGTCCAAGAGCTACGTTCAGGAAGATTGGATTGAACGCGGTGTTCAGCACGCCGTTCAGGAAGTTATTCCGCGTGCTG
>Ga0207676_10001434_pt1 | contig 17724 bp, 18 predicted proteins | sample KBSSwiS72_FD_184307 | JGI IMG/M metagenome (GOLD analysis project Ga0207676, IMG submission 184307) | Switchgrass rhizosphere microbial communities from Kellogg Biological Station, Michigan, USA - KBS Switchgrass S7-2 (SPAdes) (version 2) | ecosystem: Host-associated > Plants > Roots >...
CCACCTTCCGGACGTGGGACAGCAGGTCGTCGGCTTCAAGGACCTCGCGGCGTCGTCGGCGACTCTACGCGGTACCGCCGGCCCGAATCGGCCCTCAACCGGATCACCCGAGGCCATCGCGGTCACGCTGGTGATCGTGCCACCCGAAACGTTCACGGAGTTCCCGGCCCGCGGCTCGGTCCTCTTGCTCCTTTCCCTTGGCGTGATGGACAGCAGCGCGTCGCTGGCGCTGCTTTGGGCCGACCCTGTTGCCGATGCGACGGGTGAGGGTGGTGGCTGTTCAGCAGCAGGGGTGCGCTCGCAGGCGACCGCCGCCGCCAGACTCAGGACCGCCACGACGGCCGCGATGGCGGAGCGAACCGGCCGCTCCCTCATCACCCGTTCGTAACGCAACCGCGCAGAAACGTCAGCGCGCGGTCGTCGCTTAGAGCGTTGAAAGATGAGCCGGCCGTCGAAAGGGCTGAAATCGCATCTCCAGCAGCGCAATTGGTCGACAACCCCAGATTCCGAAGGGCTGGCCCGGAGATAACCTCCGGATGGTTGGGCCAAGAATGGGCCAAGCAACACCCAGAAATGACCGGTAATCATCGGTACCTGCCGGGACTGTTTCCGCAGGTCAGATTCGATTCCGGTCCCCTGACCAGGACGCTCCGACCACCCTCTCAAGGTGGAGACACGGGTTCGAACCCCGTTGGGACTACAAGGTAACCCGCAGGTCAGGAGGGGGTGTTCGGAGGCTGCCGCAGTCGCAGCCGAGGGTCTCGGCGTAAACAAGGATCAGGAGTTCCGCGAGGTTGGAGAAAAAAGACTCTCACTAGGTTTCATGGAGCCCGTCTCTGTCGCTTCTTGAAAGGCAAAAGCAGCCTTTCTACTGCCTACGACCAGTCGTTTCGACGAGATCCAGCCCATCACCTCGACGCGAGACCATTCGCCGTAGGCCATTCGCGGGTTACGTATCCCCCAAATGAAGTACGGTCGGTGCTGGAGGGGAAAACCCCCTCCCTAATGGAAAGGGGACCGCCCATGAGGCGATCCATCATCGTAGGCGCAGCGGTCTTTGTGACGCTGCTCATGGGCTCGACGGCCGCGATGGCCGCCAGCCCACACTTCCTGAAGGCGAGCGCCGCACGCAGCGGTAACAACCTCGTCGTGTCCTGGAAGGAAGCGGGGCTCGGAGACAACCTCAACATCGACTACGTCGCGTCCGCCACCGCAACGCGGGTGGACTCGTGCGTGAACGGCGGGGGCACGGTCCCGAATGACCCGAAGAAGACCACGACTCAGTCGCCCGTGTCATCTGGTGGCACGTTCAGCGTGAAGAACGGGTCGGTCACAGGGAGCCTGACGATCTCGCCGCCGGCAACCACGCTCAGCTGCCCGCCTGGACAGACGGCCACGCTGATCAGCCTGGTGTACACAAATGTCAGTATCACCGACGCAACGAATGGGATCACAGAGCCCATCCCGGGCACGTTCTAAGCCGGATAGGAACCAAGAGTAGGGGGCGGCCGATGGCCGCCCCCTACTTTGTGTGATCTCCGGTTGGAAGCCACACCTTCGGGCAGTCTGCCGAAGCCGCTTGGTCCGGCCGGCTCGCCGTGCGGCGCGGGCTCCCGTTGGGATCGTCCCCCGTCGTGAGCGGCCTTGAGGATCAACTCCCGCCAGCCACTCTCCGATAACCACGATAGGCGCGAGAGGAGACCCCGAGGTGAGTTGGCGCGTGAGAAGTAGAGGTAGCAAGCGATGCTAGCCCTCTTGCTCATCCCGCTGGGGGCGGTCGCCCTCCTCGCCGTGGCGAACTTCGTGACGCGGCGGTACGACGAGAACCGGTCGAGAGAACTGAGCGGGCGGTAGGGGGTCACCGCCACTCCCCAAGCAGTGACAGGCAGGGCTTCTGCCACCGCATCCTTACGTGGCTATCACTACACACGGAGCAGCACCCCGTTGTCCCTCAGTCGGTCGAGGCCGTGCTCTAACAAGAGCTAGGGCCCGAGGGAAACGGCTCCGCAGGCTCGCCGTGCGGCGCGGGCTTCCGTGGCGCGGCGGCGGGATGGACTGCTCGGGCTCAACAGGATCGCTTCCGCTTGAGGCTCCAGGCCCAAGGTCGTTACGAGTCGTTCCGGACCACAACTAAAGCACGAGGCCATGCAACCCGAAGCCTTCGGGGAGGATGCAACGGGAAGGATCGCCGTGCTCGGATCCGAGACTCGCAGGTCGTTTCCTCCGGTCCCACCGTCACCACCTCCGCCGCCGAAGAAGGGATCTGTGGCGGTCATCGCGGCGGGTATCGCCACAGGCATCCTGGTGGTCGGATCCCTGATGTTGTTCGTGGGGACTGAACCGGGCGACGCGAAGCTGGAAGTGGGAGCCGACGCAGACGCGGTCGACTCGGACACTGCACCATCCCCGGCCATGGTCACAACGCCAAGTATCGGCACTTCGCCTGGTCCGGTGAGCGATCCCGGGCGGATCACGGCGATCGTTGCCGACGCTCATTCCGGTAGGTACTTCTCGAACAAGTTCGGGGACACGTATCCGAAGGCAGCGGAGATCGGCATCGTGAGGGGAATGGCAACGACAACCGATAGCAACCCGAACGTGAGCGATGCGTTACTTGCCTGCTCGCTCTCCTACATCGAGACACACATGTCCCTCATGGAGTTGGCGATGAAGGACCAGAAGTCGGCCAAGAGGCTCGGGCTCAAAGCAGGGTTCGCGTGCATTGACTACATGAACCCATAGGGGAAGACAGCCCGCTTAGACCGTCGGCTCGCCATGCTGCGCGGGCTCCGGTCCGCCCAAACGGCCGGTGAGGCTTAGTCCGCTTTCTCGCAGCATCCAGACGAGTACCGCCCGGAGCAACCGATCCTCCTCGTTCCGGGAGTCTCCAAACGGGGTCTTGACTCGCGGCACGTGCTGGAGTACGCCGTGGGATTGGGAGCGGAGGGCGAGGCCCGCCCAATCGTGGCCTGTGGATGGAGGGGGTCGTCGTGCGCGTGACGAAGGTGCTGCTGATTTCCGCATTGGCCATGGCGTTCGCGGCCGGTCCGGCGGCCGCTGCGGCGACGGTCATCCATACGACGTTTCACGGCACGTCGGCGGAAGCGGTCTGGCGTCAGGGCGGTCCGTCGTTCTTCACCGAGACGTTCGTGAACGTCACGAAGATGCCGAACGGCCAGCAGCTGTCGGTCGGACAGATCACCGAGAACTATGACAGCGAGGGCGCCTTTGCCGGCGCCGTGGGGACGTCGACACGTGTGACGACGGGCTTCTCGTACACGATTGACGCGAGCCAGCTATCGAACGCATCAGCGAGTGGATCGGACCTGCCCGCCACGACCTGCACCTACGACACGAACTACGACCTGATCGGGTGCGTGGACAGCACGATTGACGTGAACGTGTCCTGGACCGGCCAGGGCGAACTCATACGAGGGAACTCTCACCATCACGACCGAACCGGCGGCATCGTGGTCACGGCGCACCTCCAAGGGGTCTTTCGCGACGCGACCGCGAGCGGTGTGGTAGGCGACATCACCCTGACGTCGGGCGATTTGTTCTTCGCCGATATCAGCAGGGTGGTGTCAGGGGAGACGGTCATCTGCATCGATTGCTAGGCCCGCTCGGCTCCCGGAGCATCCCGACCAGCACCGCCCGCAGCGTCCGGTCCTCCTCGCAGTCGATCAGCAGCTGGGCGAAGGTCCGCGTCGCGAGTGAATGGCGGAGAGACTGACTTCTTCCATGGGGCACTGACCGTAGGTCGTGCGTGCCACAGCGGCATCGACACCTGGGGGTCATTCGTCTCAGTCGAAAGACCTATCTTGCCTTGGCCATTCGGGCCGATACCCGCCAGGTGGGCCGCGTTGGGTGCCGAGTCTGACCACACAATCGCCAGGGGCCGAACCCGTGAAGATGATCCTCTCCCGCTGTGAGATCCATCGAGGTTGCATCATCGAGGTGTTCTTCGGCGAGAAGGCGGGCGGTCGCATTCCCTGGCCCGATCCCGACCTCAAGCCCGATGCGGAGCGCGATTTCCCAGGCTCAGTGCCGATCCGGTTGGCGCACCTTCCCAGGGACGGGAACGCGAAGGCGCGCAGGGCCATAAGCACGCTCACGGTTGAGGTCGCGGAGCTGCAGGAGGAGAACAAGAAGCTGCTCGACCAACTCGTCGCGGCGGGGTTCCGCAACGACGAACTAGCGCAGGCGCTCCAGGAGGTCCCCCCTATCCTACGAAGGTGAGCCGTGTCTGACGTGATGACCGGACCGATCGCTAACGGCTACCTACGACTCGACTGCGAGCGGTCGTCCCGGCGTCGATAGGGCGCCGATCGAAGCGAGGAAACGGGCGTCTCTGCTCGGGTCAGAGCGCAAGACTGATGCGACGAGACGGCGAGGATGCGACGAGCACGATCCGGCCGTCATCCGTGATCCCAGATCGCTCGAGCGATCGAGTCGCCTCCCGGTCGGGGATGTACAGCACTACCATCGTTTGATCCTGGCCCATGTACTCGGCCACATTCTTGATCGCGGTGCATCCCTCGTCCGTGACCTCTTCGATCTCACATAGATCGACCGTGACATCGACGTGGCGTGAAGTCAGGACACGTGCGAGCAGGCGTCCCTCATCTTCTTCCGTCAACCGTCCCCAAGCCACGACGTATGGGCGTGACTCCGGATTTCCGATCCTCTCGATGACCGCCATAACCCGCGAATCGTGGCATCTCGAAGCCAGCTACACAGTCGGACCATTTGGGGAGCCACGCCGCCGAACGTCTACTCCCCAGAATCCCTACAGAATGCGGGCTTCTACGGCTCGCCGCGCGGCGCGGGCTCCCGATGCGTAGTGTTCCCCCAGACCGGCCCGACCTTCATCTGTCCACATCGAGACCGAGGGTCGGGAGCCGGCTTGCTCGAAGATCGAGATGGCTGTCGGCTTCTCGACCTTGCCCTCATCGCCATCACGGCCTCCTCGATTCCCACAACGTAACGATCCGCCACACTCCGTCATCAGCGTGCATCAGATAGGACTCGACGAGACCGGTGGGGAAGTCACCCGAGGCCCGCTCGTCCTAATCTGAGCGCAGATCACCTCCCGAGCGTCGTCGACCCCACCTTCGACCATGGTGACGAACATCGTTTCCCCTTTCCGTCTAGACCGCGGGCTCGCCGTGCGGCGACCCGGCTGGCGATCCGGGACTGCTCTCAAGCGAGAGGCCGTCGCTGCCGATGCACCCTATGCGCCCGGGTCCAGGTCACGGCCGGGCGCTACGGCTCTCCCTCTCGCTCTCTGCAAGGACCCCCGGGGGAAAGAGCCGGGCCCAACGTCACGAGGGCTTGGGGTAGATCCTTGACCTTGTAGTCGAGGGACGGTCTACCGACAGAGAGCGAGAGGCCGGGTAGGGGGATCCCGGCCTCTTCGCTCTCGAACCGCGCTCCCGCTACGAACCCGACGGGCCGTCCCCGGAGTTCCCGTGCGTGCCTGCAGCCTTCGCGGCCTGTCTGGCAGCGTGTGCCGCGGCGTTCGCCTGCAGGTGCCCGAGCGAGTTGGTGAGGCCAGGGTTGTCTGGCTTGACCTTCAACAGCGCCTCGTGACGGCAGATCGCGTTGTCGAGCCCGGTCAGGCCGTCGCACGCGGAGAAGTTCGGTGCGGTGCCGGTCTTGTCCGGGGTGGTCGCTTCCGCCTCAGGGGCCTCGCTCTCGGTGGGCTCGGGGGCTTCGGTCTCGGTGGGCTCGGGGGCTTCGGTCTCGGTGCCTGAGACCGACGGGCTCGGCGTGGGCTTGCCGTGAACACCCCCGGTGGCGGCGCTGGCGATCGTGCCGGCCACGATGAGCACGACAAACGCGATGAGGATGATCCTGAGCGGCTTCATGAGCTCAATATCGGCCGAACGACCCACGAACGCGATTGGCCAAACGGCCATTTCGGGGCCGCATTGGGGCGGCTCAAGCCGCGAAAGTCGACCGCCGGCTCGCCGTCCGGCGCTGGCTCCCGGTGCGCCCCCAATGCCCCGGTTCCTGCTCTAGTGGTCGGCCTCCCGCAACATGCCGACCAGCACCGCCCGCAGGGTCCGGTCCTCCTCGCTGTCGGATCGGGCTAGGCCGAAGGACCGATTCAATTATCTGTCAGGGGGGTTCAAACTAGTGGCGTCGCCCCATCCGAGGAGGAGCAAAGGATGGACCTGCAAGATGTGCTGGAGCAGCTCTCGACCGCGACCCGCTCCCTGAAGCTGTCGGCGTCTTGGCTCGAGAGCCAGACCGACGACCAGATTCGCGAGATCGGCAGCGGCGACTGGCTCCCGCTCACCAGCGCCGTACACGACCTGGAGGAGCGGGTGATCCAGGTCGATCGCGTATTCAATCGGGGAGAAGAGGCTCGGCTGGACCTAGGCCGCGACCTCATTGAACCGGAACCACGACGTTAAGGAATCACCCAGAAGATTTGAGAAACCGCCGGGGCGTGGGCTGATCCACCCCGGGAGTTCCTGTTCCCGTCCTTACTCGAGTGAGGAGACATAGGACGGGAACGCCAAGAGGCGCCGGTGGCAGATCCAGGCAGTCTGACCCGGTGCCACTTCGGCTTTGTGGGGCCATTTGGGCGAATCCCATTCCTCCTACGACGGTCAGCAGATCGTGGGATCTACCTCCGCTCCATGTCCCGCAGCATCCCGACCAGCACCGCCCGAAGCGTCCGGTCCTCCTCGCACTCGATCAGAAGCTCGGTCGCCTCTTTCGTTGGGGAGGGGGTGCACTTCTTACCGTCCTCGTTCCAACGGCGCAGTTGGACCCCGAGGCGACTGGTGCCGGCGATGCCCGCGACCTAACGTGCCGCATGAGTGCAGCACGAGGGATAGCACGGGCCGGTACGGGCTCATCGGGACCACCACCTTCGCCTCCAAACAGCGACCCCTCGTCGCCCTACAGCGTTCGCCCGACTTGACCGGCACGGCTAGGGATGAGACGAAGGTCGCTCACTCGTCGATGGGAATCCTGATGAACCGATATCCGACTTTCAACACGGAGAGTAAGAAGCTCGTCCCTCGAGCGATCGACGTGGAGACGTTGAGCGAGCAGCTCATCCCGATCCGCGATGCCTTCCTCAAGGTGTTCGACGGCGCCCGTGCACGGAGCCGGGGCGAGTTACACCGACTCGAACTCGGACTGACGATCACGGAACAGGGCACGATCGCGTTCACCGTCGGCGACGCCCGGCCAACCTTGACACTCACACTGGAGAGCCGACCACGGTCTCCGAGTGCCCGGTCGACGGCGAAGTCCGGTGCGGGCAAGCAGCCTGACGTCGTCGAGATCGATCCTCCGCGGCCCGAGTCGCGGCTTCCCGCAGCACGCCGATCGGCGGAGGTTCGGTCCGTCGTCGTCGACGAAGGCTGAACGCCGTTTCCATCAGGGGGGAGTCCGCCCGAGAACGACAGGTCAACGTGGAGGGATGGGTACGCCTCCCTGAGCTGGCGTCGTACCCGTCCCCGGCTCCGATCCGACGAGTTGCGAGCGAACCGGGATGCGCCCTTCGATCGTCGTGCCGCCGCCGGCACGGGACCGGACGATCAGCCTGCCCCCCAGCGCGGCAAGGCGATCCGCCATGTTCTGGAGGCCGGCGCCGAGCGGGGTGAGGGCGGGGTCGAACCCTCGGCCGTCGTCGCGGACCGAGAGCACGAGCCCGCCGTCGTCCTGGACCAGACGCACGGTGATCTGGCCGGCGTCCGCGTACTTGGCGGCGTTCTGCAGGGCCTCGAGCGTGCAGAAGTAGACGGCCGTCTCGATATCCTGAGGGAAGCGATCGATCCCGTCCGCCTCGATGCGCACCGGGATGGTCGAGCGTCGGGACTGCGCGACGATCGCGGCCGTCAGACCCTGGTCGGCCAAGAGCGGCGGGTACACCCCACGCGCGAGCTCTCGGAGGTTCTCGAGCGCGTCGGTCACGTCGACCTCGAGCTGCTCGAGCATCCGGTCCGCCTCCACGAGATCCTTCGACGCGGTCGTCCGGGCGAGCTTCAGTCGAAGGGCGAGGGCGACGAGCTGCTGCTGCGCCCCATCGTGCAGGTTCCGCTCGAGGCGTCGTCGTTCCTCGTCCTGTGCCGCCACCAGCCGCTGGCGCGAGGCGCGGAGATCCTCGATCAGCTTGGAGTTCGCGAGCACGAGCCCGGCCTGCGCGGCCAGGTCGGCCACGAGCTTGTCCTCCACGGAGGACAGAGGCTCGTTGGACGGCTTCGTGACGGTGAGCAGACCGAGGAGCTCCCGTTGATGGCGGACGGGCACCGCGGCGGTCACGCCGTCGACCTCAGGCGGCTCCCCGCGTACGAGAGGGATCGCGGTGGCCATCCCTCCGTTCGTCGGCCACACCGCGGCGGGGCGGACGTCGTCGCCCACCCGAAGCCAGACCGCGGCCGACGTGGCGCCCGTCCCCTCCGCGAGGAGCCGCGCCATCCGGACGAGGATGTCCTCGTCCGAGTAGGTCTCGCCGACGTGCTCGGAGAACCGGGACAGCACCTCGTAGGGCGTCGCGCGCTCCCCGTAGACGAGCCGGTTGGCGATCTGTTGCGCCCGTCGCCGGATCGGCTGGAAGGCCACGGCGACCACCGCGGTCGCGAGCAGCGAGACGCCCTCGGTGACGCCGATGACCGCGCCGATCACGACCACCACGACCACGTAGATCGCGGTGATGAACGCCGCGAGCGCCCCGTACGTGATCGTCTTGTTGATGATGACGTCGATGTCGTAGAGGTTGTGCTTCACCATCGCGATCCCGATCGCCACGTACAGGCACAGCAACGAGATCGAGAGGATCACCGAGACGACGGCCGAGTCGACGAAGATCCCGACGCTGAACGCCACGGCGGCCAGCGCAGCCGCCGAGACGAACCACTTGAGCTGGAGCCGTTCGACCCCGGTGGAACGCCGGAAACGAACGACGAGCGAGGCGACCGAGAGCAGCAGCGCGACGACCTCCGCGAATACCGCGATCACGATCGCCACCCGCGCGACGTCGCCGGCGGATCCGGCAGCAGCGTCGATGCCCCCGAACGGATCCGACCAGCCGGCCGTCGCCAGGATCAGGGCCCCCAGGGTCAGAACGACGCAGGTGGCCACCACGAGCCAAGCGACGGGACGCCAACGCGGTGAAGGGAGATGTCCGGTCGGGAACAAGAGGAACAGGACGGTGAGGGCGATGATCGGGATCGGCCACAACACGTTGCTGACCCAGGCCAGCGCTCGACCGGCCGGCAGGCTCCCGGGGTCGGCACGGAGGGCATGGACCGCGTAGGTCTGCCCGATGCTCCCGAGCGCGAGCGCGATCCCCGCGACGATGAAGACCCACCCGATCGCGTTCTTCGGCCGTTTGTTGACGATCACGATGCCGAGGACCGGCACGCCGAGGCTCACCAACACGTCGAGGACGTCGGAGGCGCTCCAGACCGCGACGTTGCTCGGCACGTCGCTCCCGCGATCGACGAACATCAGCACGAGGGCGGCGAGCAGCAGCGCGATCGAGACGATCCCCAGGGACCAAGCCAGCCTGCGAGCGGTCCATGTGGTCATGCCACCACCCACCTCGGATCGTGCCTTCAGGGAGGGGAGCGCTCGTGCCCGGTCTTCGCCGAGCGTGGCGTTCGGGCTACCCCTCGCTTCCGAACGCCTTCTCGGGCGCACGAACCTACGCCCCGCCGCGAAACCGGTCAAGGTCGGCGACCGCGGAGCTCGGTGCGTGGTCGGGCCCGGTCTACACTCGCGGGGTGACTCCCGCTTCCAGGGAGGACACACCGCGCTGAGGGCATCCCCCGGTCGCGGGAAACACGGGAGGGACGCTGCGATGAGCGATGAAGGCTGGATCCCGCTCGTCAGCCTGGACGACGTCCCCGATCGCAAGCCGATACGCGTCGACGCGCACGGCGCCGACGTGCTCCTCGTCCGCAACGGCGACGAGCTCTTCGCGATCGGCAACCGCTGCTCGCATCAAGGGGCACCGCTGCACAAGGGGCCGGTGCGGTTCGGCGGATCGCTGCGGACGGTCCAGTGTCCCCTGCACGGCAGCACGTTCGACCTCGCGCAGGGGAAGGTGCTGCGCGGACCGGCGACCGACCCCGTGCCCGCCTACGAGACCCGCCTCACCGAGGGCGTCGTCGAGATCCGTCCGCGCTAGGATGCGCGACGTGGAACCCGACACCGACGACAGGGCCGCGGGACCCTTCGGCTCCCGGTTCGTGGGCGTGGGGATCGGCCTCGCCACGTTCGCGGTGTTCGTGATGCTCCCCTTCCTGATCCCGATCACGTTCTACGTGTTCGCGAACGTCTACGGGGCAATCAAGGGGACGACGTTCTCCTCCGACACGGCGAACTCCGGCGTGGTCCTGACCCTGCTGGTCGTCTCCGTGGTCCTGTTCCCGGTAGGGCTCGCCGCCGGGATCGCCTTCCTCGGCCGCGCCCTGTCGCCGAAGCGCCGTCGCGCCTGAACCGCTCGTTCGCTACCCTCCCAAGCTTCATGTCGACGCTCAGACAGGACCCGACGACCCGCCAGTGGGCGATCCTCGCGACCCGACGGGAGGAGCGGCCGCACGAGCCCGTCGTGATGCCCCGGCCCGAGCTACCCGAACTCGACCCCGCCTGCCCCTTCTGCCCGGGCAACGAGGACCAGACCCCGCCGGAGATCCTGCGGGACCCGCCGGAGCCGGATTGGCGGGTCCGCGTGGTGCCGAACATGTACGCCGCGCTCTCGGGCGACGGCTCCGCCGGACGCTCGGGCGAGCCGATGTTCCGCCAGATGCCCGGCATCGGGAGCCATGAGGTCGTGATCGAGACCCCGCGGCACGACGGCCGGATGGACGAGATGTCTCAAGACGAGGTCGGGGGGGTCGTCCGGGTGTGGCGACGGCGGTACCGCGAGCTGATCGCGAGACCCAACGTCCGCGCCGTCGTCGTGTTCAAGAACTTCGGAACCTTGGCGGGAACCTCGCTCACGCACACCCACTCACAGGTGGTAGCGACGCCGGTGTTCCTCCCCCGGTTGCTCCGCAGGCTCGATGTGGCGACGCGGTACTTCGACGAGCACGGGATCTGTGTGTACGACGAGCTGATCGATGCCGAGCGCCGGGCGGGCGTGCGCATGGTCGACGAGGTCGGCGGGTTCGTGGCGTTCGCGCCGTGGGCGGCGCAGACGCCGTTCGAGACGTGGATCGCGCCGGCGTTCCACCAGGGCTCGTTCGGCGACCTGGCCGACGACGCGATCGAGGACCTCGCGGGCATCCTGATCCGAACCCTCACCGCGGTGCGCCGCGCGTGCGGCGACCCCGACTTCAACCTCGTGATGTACTCCGCGCCGACCAACGGCGGGCACGCCGAGCAGGTCTTCCACTGGCACCTGAAGCTCATCCCCCGGATCTCGACGCAGGCGGGGTTCGAGATCGGTTCGGCGATGGCGATCAACACCGTCGCGCCCGAGGACGCCGCCGACGCGCTCCGCCGAGCGCTCGCGAACGCCTAGCAGCCCGAGTCGATCCAGTGGGGCCCGGCGCCGATCGGGACGTCGAGCCGCCCGGCGACACGCTTGAGCCGCCGCCGGAAGATGTGCATCTCTCCACGGTTGAAATCGGCATGCGTCATGCAGCGCCACCCGTCATAGAGCTCCTCGTGGAACGGGCTCTGGAGCGTCTCGGCGTGGCCGATCACGTTGCCCCACGCGATCCCGAACCGCGCCATCAGCCACACCGTGAGACGCAGCGAGGCCCGCATCATGTCGCGGTCGTCCAGGATCGCGTCGGCACTCGTCCCGACGTGCTCGATCCCGATCGCCGTCCAGTTCATCCCGATCGCGTGCCGACAGCGGATCCGCAGGTTCACGAGCTGGTAGATCGTCCCGTCGGTGTCGATCAGGAAGTGCGCGCACACCCCCGGCTTCTCGCCCAGGTGCGTACCGTTGGCCGCGAAGTGGTTCCACGCGGAGTCGAACGACGTCCCGTCCGTGTAGTGCTCGACCACGACCTGGGGATCGGTGAGCTCATACGTGCGCTCGCCGTAGTGGCGCTTCGAGTAGCGCGCCATCTGCCGCTTGCGCGCCGCGCCGAACGGAATCTTCTTCCACACGATCTGCGGCTTCACGTCGCCGGGATGGGGCGCCCCGATCGCGATCGCGGTCGACTCGGGCGCGACCAGAACCAGCGCCGCGACCATCAGGACGAGCGCGCGCCTCATGCCGCCGCCCGCAGGCGCTCGAGGGTGCGCTCGCGCCCGAGGAGCTCGAGAGACTCGGGCAGCGGCGGCGAGACCGTCGACCCGGTGACGGCGGCACGGACGGGCTGGAACCCCTTCGTGCGGTTCAGGCCGGCCGCGGTCGCCAACTCGTCCAACCTGGCCTTGATCGCCTCGGCCTCCCACGGCTGCACCTCGGCCAGGCCCCCGGCGACGCTCGTGAGATAGCCCTCGGGCGCCTTCGCGATCACCTGGGCAGCCTTCTCGTCCGGCGTGATGTCGTCCGTGAACAGGAACCGCAGCAGCTCGACCGCCTCCGACAGCTTGCGCATCCGCTCCTTCACGAGCGGCATGGCCCGGCGCAGGATCTCGAGGTCCGGCGACAGCCCCGCGATCGAGAGGAAGTGCAGGCACCGTGACGCGAGGTCGTCGTCCTCGAGCGACTGGATCGAATGGTTGTTCATCCACTCGAGCTTCTCGACGTCGAACCGAGCCGGGTTCCTCGACACCCGCTCGAGCTCGAACGCCTCGATCAGCTCCTGCTTCGAAAGGAAGGTCGTCTCCGCGTCCTTGGACCAGCCGAGCAGCGCGAGGTAGTTCATGAGGGCCTCGGGCAGGATCCCCTGCTCGCGGAACGCCTCGACGCTCGTGGAACCGTGGCGCTTGGACAGCGGCTTGCCGTCCGCGCCGTTCACCTGCGGGACGTGCGCGTAGGCGGGGGGCGTGCCTCCGAGCGCCTCGATCACCGCGGCGTTGCGGGGCGCGCTCGCGAGCAGGTCGTCGCCCCGGATCACGTGCGTGATCTCCATCAGCATGTCGTCGACCGCGACCGCGAGCAGGAACACCGGCGAGCCGTCCGAACGCACGATCACGAAGTCGCGCAGCTGCCCCGGCGGCCACCGGACCTCGCCCTTCACGAGGTCGTGGACCACGTGCTCACGCTCGGGCATCGTGAAGCGGATCGCGGCGGTGCGCCCCTCGGCCTCGAACGCCTTGCGAACCTCGGGGTCGCGGCATTTCCCGTCGTAGCCCGGCGCCTCGCCTCGGGCGAGCGCGGCCGCGCGCCGTTCCTCCAGCTCCCCCTCGGTGCAGTAGCACGGGTACGCGTCGCCCCGGGACAGGAGGCGTTCGGTCATCTCGCGGTAGATGCCGAGGCGCTGCGACTGCCGGTAGGGCTCGTGCGGCCCGCCGGCGTCGGGCCCTTCGTCCCAGTCGATCCCGAGCCACCGGAGCGAGTCCATCACGGAGTGGAACGCCTCCTCGGTCACCCGGGACGCGTCCGTGTCCTCGATCCGCAAGACGAACACGCCCCCGTGGTGGCGCGCGAACGCCCACGAGAACAGCCCGGTCCGGGCGTTCCCCACGTGGATCGACCCCGAAGGCGCCGGCGCGAACCGCGTCCGCACGCCCTCGATCACGGGTCGCCCACCGCGCGGCGGGTCACGAGCCCGCCTCGACCGGGTTGGCGAGGGCGCCGACGCCGTCGACCTCGACCTCGACGAGGTCACCCGCCGAAAGCGGGCCTACCCCTTCCGGAGTCCCGGTCAGGATCACGTCGCCCGGCAACAGGGTCATGAACGTCGTGATGTACTCGATCAGCGTGGCGACCCCGAACACCATGTCGCTCGTCTGCCCCGCCTGGCGGATCTCGCCGTTCACGCGGGTCTCCACCCGGACGTCGTTCGGGTCCAGGTCGGTCTCGATCCAAGGCCCGAGCGGGCACGACCCGTCGAACCCCTTCGCGCGGGCCCACTGGTCGTCGGTCTTCTGCAGGTCCCGAAGCGTGACGTCGTTCCCGCAGGTGTAGCCGAGGATGTGCTTGAACGCCTCCTCGGTCCGGACGTTGCGGGCGATACGGCCGATCACGACCGCGAGCTCGCCCTCGTAGTCGACCCGACGGCTGACCGGTAGCAGTCGGATCGGGTCCCGCGGACCGATCACCGCGGTCGAGGGCTTGAGGAACACGAGCGGCTCCTCGGGGACCTCCATCCCGAACTCGGCAGCGTGTGCGGCGTAGTTCTTCCCCACGCAGACGACCTTCGACGGCAGGATCGGCGCGAGCAGCCGCACGTCGTCGAACGGGACCTCCTCGCCGGTCGGCACCGGATCCTCGAAGAACGTGCCCCTCAGCACGCGGATCGTGTCCGACTCGAACTCGGAGGCGCCGGTCGCGATCCGGTCGCCGAAACGGAAGCGGACGAGCCTCACGGCCCGAGGCTACCGCACGCCCCGCTCGGGCCCGCTGAACGGCTCAGCGCAACGCGTTCCGGAACGACGCCGGCGCGGGAGCCTCGAGCTCGATCTCGCTCGCGCCGAGCCATCCGGCGAGCTCCCCCACCGCCCCGGCCACCGAACGCCAGACCTCGGCGGTCGGTGTGGTCCCGGGCGCGGCGTGGACACCCCGCACGAGCAGACGTCCGTTCGCGCGGTCCATCGCGGGATCGACGAGCGCGACGAACCGGTCGCCGTCGAGCACGGGCATCGCGTAGTAGCCGTAGATCCGCTTGTCCTTGGGGACATAGATCTCCATCCGGTACGGGAGGTCGAACAGCAGCTCCGAGCGGGCGCGGTCCGCGATCAGATTGTCGAACGGCGACAGCATCGTGGTGCGCGGCTCCCACCGGCCCCGTTCGATCCGTTCGAGCAGCGCGAGGTCGTCCCGGTGCACGAACCAGATGCCGGGGAGCGCCGCACCGTCGTGATCGACGGTCACGCGTTCGACCCTCCCGGCGCGCTCGAACTCGGCGAGCACGCGCTGGAGCTCGGGGTACCGGTCCCTGGTGAAGTGCGCCTTGATCTGTTTGGCGGTCCCCACCCCCAGGCCGTGGAGCGAGCGGTCCACCGCGCGCCGCGTCACCTCGAGGTCTGAGAGGCGTTCGCGAGGCGCGTCCGGCGACAGGACGCGTTCGGTCAGGTCCCAGAGCTTCTGGATGCCCTCGCGGCCGGCGACCATGATCGCGCCCGACGCCCACAGGAACCCGAGCATCCGGTCCACGTTGCGCTCGTTCGTCCAGCCGCTCGAGCGCCACGATTCCCCCGTCAGGCCGCCGGAGATCCGGCGCGCGAGCACCGGCCCCTCGCGGCGGATCTGCGTCATGACCGAACGCTTGAGCTTGGCGTTGGCCGCCATCCAACTGAGGCGTCGCCGGTCCCACCCCGATCCGTCGTCGCGCAGGTACTGCCGCATGTACCAGGCGTGGATCGGGTGGTCCTCCGCGAGGACGATCGACGCCGCGTGCGCCCAGTACTCGTAGACCGAGCGGTCGCGCCACAGGAGCCGGTCCAGGTGCTTGGGGTCGAACCCGGCGACCCGGCTCCCGAGCACCAGGTGCGGGCTCCGCGCCACGACCGCGATCGGATCGAGCTGCACGCAGCGGATCGAGCGGATCACGCCGAGCACGGCCCGTGGGCTCGAGCGGGGCGGCGTGCCCGACAGGCGCTGCACCGCGACGGCGAGGCGGCGTGCGGTCGACCGGTCGATCGTTCGGGGAGCTCGAGCCACTCGGGTCAGTCGAGCCTCGTGCCGACGCCCCAGGTCACGCCGACGCTGCGCCAGTAGCCGGCGATCATCTCGACGGGCGCGAGGCTCTCGAGCTCCTCGACCGGCGAGGCGCCGAACGAGAGCGTCGCGTCCCCCGTCCAGACGTCCGAGCCCTCCCAGTCGTAGCTCTTCATCGTGACGAGCTCGTCCATCGAGGGTGGCGAACCCTGCTCGATGCTCGGGAAGTAGCGCGAGTGCAGCATCGGGAGCGCGTTCACGAACCCGTTGGTCTCGGCGGGTCCGGTGATCGTGAAGCCGGCGTCGACCACCCGCCGGTCGTGGACGCTGACGCTCGCGCCGAACCGCCCGCCGGGCTCCAGCCGAGGGCCGGCCTTGCCGTGGCGGACCGGACGGGTGATCCAGATCGAGCCGAGCTTCTTGGGATAGCCCTGGTGCCAGCCTCGGACCATCGCGAAGTCCTTGTCGACCCAGATCAGGATGCAGCGCGAGTACGTCTCACCCCGGTATCGGCACCGGACCACGACGAACGCCTCCTTGTACTGGGAGCGCACCGGGTCCAGGACCTCCTCGAACGCGTCCGAGCAGGACTGCCAGTCGGCGAAGATCACGGCGACGGCGTCCGGGTCGTCCTCGGCCGGCTCGACGGGGTCCGGCAGCCAGCGCGCGACCGAACCCGGGCCCGCCCGGTACTCGATCGTCAGCAGGTCGCCGGAGTAGTGCCACGGCGGACCGGGCACCACGGAGGACCTGCCTTCGGGCGAGAGCGGCGGAACGAACCCCTTGAGCTCGGCCACGGGCGAGATACTACCGGTCGGTCCCGAACGACCCGGAGGTGCGTGTGGAGACACGACGGATCCTGCTCGACGGCATCCCGACGACCGTCGAGCGCGACGGCGACGAGTTGGTCGCGCCCGGCGGCGTGCGGATCCCGCTCGGGACCGCCGAGCACCTCCCGCCCACCGTGCCCACCAAGATCGTCTGCGTGCACCTGAACTACGAGAGCCGCGTCAAGGAGTTCCTCGCGCAGATGCCACCGGCGCCCACCTACTTCCACAAGCCCGTCAGCGCGCTCAACGCGCACGGGGGCGAGGTCGTCCGGCCGCCGAGGTGCCGGTACCTGAACTACGAGGGCGAGATCGCGATCGTGATCGGCCGCGAGACGCGGCACGTCGCGCCCGACGACGTCGCCGACCACATCGCCGGGTACACGATCGCCAACGACTACGGCCTGCACGACTTCCGCGACACCGACGCGGGTTCGATGCTGCGCGTGAAGGGCTCGGACACGCTGTGCCCGCTCGGCCCGGGCCTGGTGGACGACTGGGACTTCCGCGGCAAGCGGATCCGAACGCTCGTGAACGGCGACGTCCGTCAGGACGGCTCGACCGACGAGATGATGTGGGACATGCACTACCTGGTCGCCGACATCGCGCGCACGATCACGCTCGTGCCCGGCGACGTGATCCTGTCGGGGACGCCGGCGAACTCCCGCCCGGTCGAACCCGGCGACGTCGTCGAGATCGAGGTCGAGGGGCTCGGCAGCCTCCGCAACCGGATCGTCGAGGGCGAGGTCCCGATCCGCGAGGACGTCGGCGCGCAGCCGAGCGCGTCCGAGGAGGTCGTCTCGACCGCGTTCGGCGGCGACTGGGAATTCCGCGGGATCCGTCCGCCGAACAAGGGCTGATGGATCTCGACGGACCGCTCCACGCGCAGAGCGCCGTGAAGGTGGAACGGCCGCCCACGCTCTGGGAGGCCGACACCGAGACCCAGCCCTTCCTCGCGCTGCTCGGCGAGCTGATCGCGCTCGGGCTCGGGCGAGGCAACGAGCTCGCCGACCTCACGCTGAACGTCGCGAACGTCGTGGTGGAACCGGACGACGAGGACGGTTCGATCCCCGAAGGCGAGTTCGTCGCGATCACCGTTCGTGGCGGCGGTTCGTGGGACGACGACTCCTGGCGACCGGGGAGCGAGCCCGCGGCCGGAACCCTGCGTGAAGTCGGACCCGCAGCCGGAGCGGCCGGGGC
>Ga0207676_10001437_pt1 | contig 17708 bp, 16 predicted proteins | sample KBSSwiS72_FD_184307 | JGI IMG/M metagenome (GOLD analysis project Ga0207676, IMG submission 184307) | Switchgrass rhizosphere microbial communities from Kellogg Biological Station, Michigan, USA - KBS Switchgrass S7-2 (SPAdes) (version 2) | ecosystem: Host-associated > Plants > Roots >...
GACCGAGATCGTCTCCATCACTTCACCTGGTTTCCGCAAAGAGTTTGTCGTCAGCGAACGCGGCAATCTCAGTTTCTCGCTCGACGGCAGTCATCTCTTTCTCGGCACCGCGCCGCCGCCCGAGCCCGAGAAAAATCCCGACGAGGAGATTCCCGCTGACGAAAAGGTGCTCGTCGATCTGTGGCACTGGAAAGACGATTACGTACAAACGATTCAAAAGGTGCGTGCCGAGCAGGATCGCAATCGCTCGTATCGCGCCGTCTACGATCTACAGGCAAAGAAATTCGTCCAGCTTGCAGACGAGTCGATGGAAAGCATCTCGCCGTCAAACGACGGCAGCTATGCGATCGGCACTGACAATCGCAAGTATCGAGCCATCAGCGACTACGATCCGGGTTTCACTGATTACTACCTGATCAAAACCGAAGACGGATCGCGCAAGCCGCTCTTAACCAAACTGCGCGGCAACGTCTCGCTCTCGCCAAACGCGAAATACGCGATCTATTACGACGGCAAAGACTGGTATTCGTATTCAATCGCCGACGGCACGACCACAAACCTTACTAAGGACATAAAAGTCCATTTCTACAACGAAGAGAACGACCTGCCGTCGACACCCAACTCGTACGGCATAGCGGGTTGGACCAAAGACGACGCAAACGTTCTGATCTACGACCGCTACGACATCTGGCAAATCGCGCCCGACGGCAGTCGCTCCAGAAACCTCACCGACGGCGTTGGACGAAAAGAATCGACGACGTTTCGTTATATTCGACTCGATCCCAAGGAGCGCTGGATCGATCCGGACAAACCGATGCTGCTGAGCGCTGAGAACCAGGAAACTCACGATTCAGGTTTTTATCGCGAGAAGGTCAACAGCGACGCATTGCCGCAGAAGCTTTTGATGGCGGCGAAGGATTTCAGCAATCCCGCGAAAGCACGTGACGCCGATGTGCTCATCGTGACCGCGTCGCGCTTCGATCAGTTTCCTGATATCTGGGTGACGAACAGCACGTTCAGGGAGTTGAAGCGCGTCAGCAACGGCGACGCGCAACGTGCTGCGTTCAACTGGGGCACCGGTGAGTTGGTGAGTTTCAAGAACATCGACGGCGTGCCATTGAAAGGGGTGCTTCTCAAACCGGACAACTTCGATCCGCGCAAGAAGTACCCGATGATCGTCTACATCTACGAAAAGCTTTCGCAGGGCTTGCACGCTTTTCGCAGCCCGGGGCCGGGCACCTCAATCAATCCCACCTATTACGTCAGCAACGGCTATCTGGTCTACATGCCTGACATCGTTTACACGATCGGCTATCCGGGTCAGAGCGCTATGAAATGCGTGCTGCCGGGGATTCAGGCGGTGGTCGATAAGGGTTTTGTTAACGAGAACGCGATTGGAATCCAGGGACACAGTTGGGGCGGTTATCAGATCGCTTACATGGTGACGCAAACCAACCGCTTCAAGGCCGCGGCGCCGGGTGCGCTGGTGGCAAACATGACGAGCGCGTACAGCGGCATTCGTTGGGGCACGGGCCTACCGCGACAGTTTCAGTACGAGCGCTCGCAGTCGCGCATCGGCGGCAGTTTGTGGGAATACCCGCTGCGCTTTCTCGACAACTCGCCCATCTTTCGCGCGGATCGAGTCGAGACGCCGCTGTTGATGATTCACAACGACGAAGACGATGCGGTGCCCTGGTACCAGGGAATCGAGTACTTCCTCGCGCTGCGCCGGCTCGGCAAAGAAGCCTACATGTTCAGCTACAACGGCGAGAAGCACGGCCTGCGGAAGCGCATCAACCAGAAAGACTACACGCGTCGCTTGCAGGAGTTTTTCGATCACTTCCTGAAAGGCGCGCCCGCTCCGGAGTGGATGGAGAAAGGCATTCCTTACTTGCAACGTGAGAAAGAGAAGGAGAAGTACCGGACTTCAGAAGAAGACAATCCGTAAAAAATCCGTGTTCATCCGTGGCTGAGTTTTAACCTGGCTTCGAGGTGCTCGCGTCGGGTGCGGCTCATTCGGAGTTGTTTGCCGTTATCGAGCACGACGATGTAATCGCCATTGAAGTGCGGATGCATTTCCTTGATCCGGTCGAGATTCACGATGATTGAGCGGTGAATGCGAACGAATCTCGCCGGATCGAGGCGTCCTTCCAGATCGTTCATCTTTTCACGCAGCAAATGCGTCGTGCGACCGACGTGCAGTTTCGCGTAATTGCCGTCTGCCTCGACAAAATCTATCTCGTCAACCTTCAACAGCCGCACACGCCCGGAGTCTTTGATCATCAGCCTCGTCAAATAATCCTGCGGATCTACTTTCCGTTCGCTTTCACGTTCCTCGAGTAACGCCAGCAGCCTCTTGCTCAAACGATTGATCTCGTGCGCCTCGATCTGCGCCTTCGCCCGCTTTAGCGCGTGCGCAAATCGCTCGTCGTCAAAAGGCTTCAGGAGGTAGTCGAGCGCATGAACGTCAAACGCCTTCAGCGCGTACTGATCGAACGCCGTCACGAAGATGATCGCTTGAATATGCTCCGGGCCAACGTGCTCGAGCACGTCGAAGCCATCCATCTCCGGCATCTGGATGTCGAGAAAGATCAGATCGGGCGACAGCGTGTTGATGGCCTTGACTGCCTCGCGACCATTCCGGCACTCGTCGACGACTTCGATCTGCGGATCCTTCTCGAGCAGCAGACGGAGATTGCGACGCGCCAACGGCTCGTCGTCCACAATCAGTGTTCTGATCTTCTCGGCCATCAGGACGAAATTCTCAACGGCATCACGATTACCACCTCGACGCCGCCGCCATCGCGATTGCGAATATCAAACTGGTGGTTATCGTCGTAGAGCTGTTGCAGACGCGCGGCGGTGTTTGCGAGACCAATGCCGGCGCTGCCTTTGAGTTGCCAGTCGTCCGGCAAGCCCGCGCCATTGTCGTAAACAGTCAATCGCAAGTGACCATCTTCGATAACAGAACTGATTCCGACCAGGCCTGAGTCTGCGCTGCGACCGAAGCCGTGTCGCAGTGCGTTTTCAGTGAGCGGCTGGAGGATCAGGTTCGGCACCAGGGCCTTGGTTGTCGCCGGATCGATGTCGAGTTTGATCTGGAGTCGATCAGAAAATCTCATCTCCTGAATACTCAAATACAGCTTAATGAAGCCCAGCTCTTCTCTCAATTCGACTTCCTGCCGGGCGGAATGATCGAGCGTGTGGCGCAGGAGATCGCTCAGTCCGACCAGCATGTTCACCGCCGCGTGGTTTTTCTGATCGCGAACGAGACCGACAATGTTGTTGAGCGTGTTGAAGAGAAAGTGCGGGTGCAACTGCATTCGCAGCGAATCCAATTGCGCCTGCGCGAGTTGCGCTTCCAGTCGACTGGCCAGAAACTCGCGCTCGCGATATTTACGATAGTAGTCGAGCGCGTAACAGATGCCGATCACAGCGCCGTACACCAGTAGGTCGGAGCCAAAAGAACTCGGCAAGCGCGAGACGAATCGTGGCCAGAACGTCTTGGGGCTGTCGCCCATGTTGTCGAAAGGCTGAACAGTTAACGTGATAGCTGTGGCCATGGCACTGTGTACTGCGGAGGAGAGCAGAAACGCCGGCAGGTGGGCCAGGAGACTCGTCTTCCACGAGCCGCCGACGAGCGAGTACCTGCGCGCGACCCAGACCATGATGGGCGTCAACGGCGCCCACGACAGCCACGTCAGGATGCCCCACGAAAAGATGCGCCACGCCATATGACCGTGGCTTTCCGCACGCACCTCGAAATAAATCGGGCCGGCGTAGATCACCCCGAGCGTTGCCCAAACCGCAACGATCGCCAGCCACTTTTTTACAGAGTCATTAGCCACAAGGACGGCAAGTATAGCCGACCAGGCTCAGTAGATTGGTTTACAGCGACGTGAATCGCCGTTTATCTGTGATGAATCGGTGTTAATCCGTGGTTAATATTTCGCCACGCGTGGGTCGACGTCGTCTGACCACGCCGAGATACCACCCTTCAAATTGATCAACCGGCCCTGAAAACCCGCGCGTTTCAGCGCCTGGATCGCCTTCGCGCTACGCACGCCGCCCTTGCAGTGAACGATCGTTTCGACCTCCGGATCGATCTCGTTCATGCGATTCACGACGTGTCCCAACGGGATCAGTTTCGTCCCCGGTATCTTCGCGATCTCAAACTCGTGCGGCTCGCGCACGTCGATGATCTGAATCCGATCGCCACGCAAGCGACGTGCATTCAGCTCAGTCGCACTGATCTCTTCCAGCTTCGGCTCGGGTGGCGCCGCATGTTGCGGAGTGATACCGCAAAACTGTTCGTAATCGATCAGCTCTTTTACCGTCGGCTCTTCACCGCACACCGGACACTTCGGATCCTTCCTCAGTTTGAACTCACGAAACTTCATCGACCACGCATCGAAAAGCAGCAAACGATTAATCATCAGACCCTCAGCCCCGAGAATGATCTTGATTGTTTCGTTCGCTTGTATCGCGCCAACAATGCCCGGCAACACGCCGAGCACTCCGCCTTCAGCACACGACGGCACGAGGCCCGGTGGCGGCGGCTCCGGATACAGGCAGCGATAGCACGCACCCTTCTCAGCCCAGAAGACGCTGGCCTGACCTTCAAACCTGAATATTGATCCGTAAACGTTTGGCTTTCCACTCAACACGCACGCATCGTTGACGAGATAACGCGTAGGAAAATTGTCAGTGCCATCGACCACGACGTCGTAATTTCGAAAGAGCTGCATCGCGTTGTGGCTGGTCAGGCGCGTCTCGTGCGTTTCGATCTCGATGTGCGGGTTGATGTCGCGCAGGCGATCGCGCGCGGATTCGATCTTGCGCCGGCCGAGATCTTTTGTGCCGTGAATGATTTGTCGCTGCAGGTTTGACTCTTCAACCACGTCGAAATCAACCATACCGATCCGGCCCACGCCGGCGGCCGCGAGATACATTCCCACAGGCGCGCCTAGTCCGCCCGTGCCGATCATCAACACGCTCGCGGCTTTCATCTTTCGCTGTCCCTGCATACCGACTTCAGGCATGATCAAGTGACGGCTGTAACGCAGGATCTCTTCGTTCGAGAGCTCCGGCAACGACTGCGCTACTTCCGACTCGACCACCGCACCGCCGGCAATCGAAGGCACAATCATGATCGTGTCGCCGTCTTTCACAGGCGTCTCAGGCCCGGACGCGTGGCGGATGTCTTCGTCGTTGAGATAGACGTTGACGAAGTTGCGTAACGTGTTCTGCTCGTTGAACAGGTGGCGCCTTAAGGAGATGTAACTTGAGGTTAGACGTTCGAGCGCCTCGCCGGCAGTTTTTGCTTCAACTACGATCTGTGATTGTCCATCGGCAAACTGCCTGAGCGGCGCCGGTATCGAAATTGTGACTGGCATAATTGACCCTCTGATTTCTAAGATCTTAATTCCTCTGGATTGAACCGCGAACGATCCGGCTGCTGCTCCCACGAAAACAGATCCGTCGCCTGACCCGGACTCGTCGAAACGATGATGTACGAGTAAGTCGGCCACGCATGCTCGAGATCGTATTGCGACGGCACTGCCGGCGAATCCGGATGCGAATGATAAAACCCGACCACTTCGAGATCGTGCTCGCGCGCGTATCGCTCCCCACGCATCAACTCCACCGGCTCGATCAAAAACCGGTTTCGCTTCGCACTCTCCTCACGCGCATTTGAGATCGGATACGTCTCGCTGACGATCTTGCCTTCCACGGTGTATCGGCCAAGCAACAACCCGCAACATTCGTACGGATAATCTCGCACGCCATGCGCTCTTATTTCATCCAGCAAATGGGCGCTAACAGTGATCATCCGTCTGCTAATCCGTCTAATCCGTGGCCGATGTCCGCAATGATGTCGTCGATCTTCTCGATCCCCACCGAGATGCGGATCAGCCCGTCGACAAGTCCCCACTCTAGTCTTCGCGCCGGCAGCAGATCGCGGTGCGAAGCGGTTGCCGGGTGCAGCACGCTCGTAAAAACGTCACCCAGACTCGTCGAGCGCACACACAGCTTCAACGCGTCCATAAAACGAAACGCCGCTTCTTGAGTATTGTCGCGCAGCTCAATCGAAACCAGCGCACCCAGGCCGGGATAATGAACGCGTGCGATCGCCGGATGCTCGTTCAGGTAATTGGCGAGACTTCGCGTATTCTCACATTGCCGCTCCATCCGTACTGGCAATGTCTTCAAACCACGAAGAATCTCGTGAGCGTCCCAAACACCGAGCACGCCGCCGACAAGCTTCATCACACTCACGAGTGCGGCACTGTCCATCTCGTCGCGTGAGATCACCACACCGCCCATCGCATCAGCATGACCGCCGAGATACTTCGTAGCGCTATGGACCACAATGTCAGCGCCTTGCTTCAGAGGTTGGCGCAGAAAAGGTGTCGCGAACGTGTTGTCGATGATCAGGCGCGCGCCATTCTCGTGCGCGATCTCGGCGCAAGCTTCGATGTCACAAACTTTTAGCAGCGGGTTCGAGATCGTTTCCGCGATTAGTACCTGCGGTTTGATCTCGCGTGCCTTTTCGCGCACGGCTGACAAGTCGCTGAAGTCTGCGAAGGCTGTTTTGACGCCGAAGTTAATGAGGATTGTATTCAGCAGGCTGGTGGTCGCGCCGTAGAGATCCTGCGACGCCAGCACGGTCGAGCCTGACTTCAGATCGCAAGCGAGGAGAGCAGCGTGAACCGCGGCCATGCCGGTGGCGTACGCGCAGGAGGTAGCGCCTTCTTCAACGTCGCGCATCGCTTCTTCGAGCGCGGCGGTCGTCGGGTTGCCATAACGCGTGTAGACAAATCCTTGCTTCTCGCCGCTGAAGACCTGATCCATCTCCTGCATTGTGTCGTAGGTAAACGTCGCACTGGCATAGACGGGCGTCGCAACCGGTTTTGCTTCGGGCTGCGCCTGTCGCTCACCGCTGTGTACGAACTTCGTCGTGATGTCGTGTTTAGTCATGGGGAATTGTCTCCCGCAAAGGCGCAAAGAGAACCGATCTACCTGATTTATTCTTTGCGCCTTTGCGCCTTTGCGGGAGTATTCTTCACGTCTCACTCAAATACCGCTCGCCGCCGTCGCAGAGCACAGTCACCACCACCGCCGGCTCTCGCAACGACGTCCCCACCCGCACGGCCGCAAAAACGTTTGCTCCGGAGCTCGGGCCTACCAGCAATCCTTCTTCACGGGCTAATTTACCCGTCATTAATAACGCATCTTCGGTCGCAACTTCCAGCGTAGCCGTCGCCAGCGACTCGTCGTAAATACCCGGAACCATCGCGGTGCCCATGTGTTTCAAGCCTTCGATCCCGTTCAAAGGTGAATCTGGTTGCACTGCCACGGCCTTCAACTTCGGATTCAATTCTCGCAAACGTCTCACCACACCGACGAACGTGCCGGACGTTCCCAAACCCGCAACGAAATGCGTGACACGACCGTTAGTCTGTTCCCAGATCTCGTTGGCGGTCGTTTCATAGTGGGCCAGCCAGTTAGCATCGTTGTTGTACTGATCAGGGTAGAAGTATTTGTCAGGGTCGCTGACAAAGATTTCGCGCGCGACGAGTTGCGCTCCGTCAGTCAAAAGCATTGGATCCGTTTCTACGATCTCTACACCGTAACTCCGCAGGATTCGCTTGCGCGGCAGGCCGGCATTCTTCGGCAAACAAACCGTCACCCGGTAACCACGCGAGGCGCCTATCATCGCGTAGGCAATGCCGGTATTGCCGCTGGTCGCGTCCAGGATTGTCATTCCGGGTTTCAGTTTGCCGCTGCGCTCACCTTCAAGAATCATCGACAGCGCCGCCCGATCCTTCACCGAGCCACCCGGATTGAGATGTTCTGCCTTCGCAAAAACCCGCACGCCTTCGCGCAGACCGGCATCGAGCAGTCGCAGCCGCAGCAACGGCGTGTTTCCGATATTTGCTTCGACCGTGCCAGGCTCAACTGCCACGCGAGGCGCTTCTAAAACGTCTACCTGCATATTCGTCCCAAAAAGAAAACCGATCGCCACTTCTTAAAAGTGCGACCGGTTTCGCCGTTCAAAATTTGCTGGTCAGTTAGCTCATGCGCTACTCCGGCCCGCAAACGGCCTCTCGGTCGCGGTGCCGTAATAGCACCACTGACAACAGAGACAACATGCGCAGGCCTTCATTGACATTGACTCGCAAACTATAGGCTTGGCCAATTTTGCTGTCAAGGCGACTGGCTAAATCCGTCTTTTCCGCGTTAATCTGTGGCTCAAATGTCTGACAATTGGCCGCCACTACCGCTCGAAGAATGGAAGGACACGTGTGCGACGCTGCACATGTGGACTCAGATCGCCGGCAAGGTTCGCCTGGCGCAAACGCCACTGGTTAACCATTACTGGAACGTGCCGCTTTACGTCTCGGCGCGCGGATTAACCACTACCGCGATGCCGCACGATGGAAGGTTCTTTGAAATGGAGTTTGATTTCATCGACCACCTTCTCGTGATTAAGTGCAGCGATGGCGCGAGTGACAAGATCAAGCTTGAGCCGAAGTCCGTTGCTACTTTTTACCAGGAGACGATGGCGACGCTGCACGGGCTCGGTCTCGATGTGCGGATCTGGAAGATGCCGGTTGAGGTTCCCGATCCGATTCCTTTCGATCAGGACCAGCAACATGCGTCTTACGAACGTGAGCCTGTTGAGAGGCTCTGGCGCATACTGCAATCGTCAGATCGAGTGTTGCAGGAGTTTCGCTCGCGGTTTATCGGTAAGTGCAGTCCGGTACACTTTTTCTGGGGTAGTTTTGATCTGGCGGTGACGCGATTCTCAGGACGCCCCGCGCCGCCGCGAGCTGGCGCTGACCCGATTACGCGTGAAGCGTATTCACATGAGGTGATCAGTCACGGCTGGTGGCCCGGACAAGGACCATTGGGCAAGCCGGCCTTCTATTCCTACACGGCGCCCGCACCGGACGGCCTGAGCGAAGCAAAAATCCGCCCCGAGAAGGCGTTTTACAGCAAGGACATGTCTGAGTACTTAATGCTGTACGACGACGTCCGCACCGCCCCCGATCCCGACGCAGCCCTGCTGGACTTCTGCCAGAGCACCTACGAAGCCGGCGCCAACCTCGCAAAGTGGGACCGCGCCTCGCTGGAACGCTGAGATTACAACTATTCTGACCGCCGCACTAGAATCGCGAAACGATGAACAGACGGCAACATGCTCCCGAAACATGTTAAAAAACCTCTCGATTTTTAACATATCTCTTTGACGTGTTAAGAGGGCTAACATTAACTCTTCGCCATGGCAGCCTCCCGAAAACAGTCGCAATCCTCGCGACCCAGGCGACCTAAGCGATTATGGCGAGACGACAAGCCATACAACGAGATTCCAGATCACATTTTGTGATCGGTTGGGTCTCCTTACGAGGAAAGCAACTCCACCTGATCTTCCGAGTTGATACTCAGCACTCGAATCGTAGTCCTGCCAGTGGCTGTCTTCCCGACTAGATAGAGTCCCTGCCAGTGAAAATGGTCTTCCCACGCATGCCGCCGCGGATGAAACAACTCAGTAATCAGATTTGTCTCGGGATCGAACCCGGTGAGATTTGTTCCTTTGTGAAGATTGCAATCGATACAGGCAAGGGCGAGATTTCGACATCGTCACTGCCGCCGTGAATTTTAGGAATGATGTGTTCAACGTGGAGCGCGGCGAGCGGCGAATCATCCTGATGCAGATGACAGTATTCGCAAGCGTTTTGAGCACGCTGGCGAACCTGAACCCTGATCTGTGCACTGATCATCTATGACGTGAGTTGGCGATCTGCTGCGCTTGTCGTTTGAGAATTGCAACGAATTTGTTCGCCCGCACGTAACCTGCGTATTCGGCCCGTTCGTCTTCCGTGAGCTCGCCTTCTGTCGATTTTCGGGCGAGTTCTTCGATGCGAGCTTGCAGGTCAGGATCGGCTTGAAAACCTATTACCGCGTCAGCCCTTCCCGGTAAGACAATTTCCAGCATCGGCCGGACGCCGCGATCAAATGCCAGACTCTCTGAGGTCGTTGCCATGCGCCAAACTTACCACTCCGATCGGAGTTTTGACAATGATGGGGAGAATCCGAGGAGTCCTATATTACAATTCTGTTTCTGACCGAGAGATGTCTTTTGGATTGGCACTACTCCCATTGCCGAATCGCGAAACGATGAACAGACCGCCATCGATTGCAACCAAGTCCTCGCAAAGCAAGTTTGAAATCTGGCTGGCGCAGGGACTTTACGAGCCGAGCGCGGGCCTGATAGCCGGCGAAACAACCGACGATTCCGCCGATCACTCCCAGCCCAGCACCAACGAAAGCCGACTGTCCACCGCCAAGAGAAACGCATGCGCCCGTGAAGCCACCTGTCACGAAGCGGCCGATAAGTCCTGGAGGAGCAGTGCGGTTCGGAGTATTCGGCAGCATATCAAACATTACTTCTGTGATGGCCAACACGCTCAGAATTATTACTGCAGGAAGCGAGCCGATGAGAGACAGTGGCCGCGCAAGTTTGAGCCAACCCAGGTGCACAGCCCACGCGACTGCGACAGGAGGCGTAAGCGAGCGCAACCCGGCGAAGAGTCCAATAAGAAATGCGAATAACAGCGTCATCTATACCCAACCTTTTTGAAACCTAGTCAAATCGATTGATGACAAACGAAAATTTTTGCGCTACGTTGCCAATAACCACCTGATCAATAAGAAGCGGGCCGACTTGTGCTACCAACACAAATCGACCCTAGATCCTCAACCTTCTGAAGAAAGGATAAGGACCATGACAAAACATGGTAGCGCATCACCGCGCAAACAAGAATCTCGCACACTCGACGCCAATCTAAAACGACGCGCTCGAAAACTCACAACCGATAGCAGAGTCGATCCAAGAACACGCTCACTAATCCGTTATGGATTGGAGCTCAAAGACCCGGACCTTGAGCAAGTAGTAAATCGTATTGAGGCCGGCGAAATGCGCATCGACCACATCCGCTTAGATAGTGATTAAGAATTCTCCGCGCCGCTCCGTGTCTCTGCGGCGCATTACCGCAGGGACGCGGCGGCCGCGCCCGCCACCTTCGATCATTCATTCAGCCAGAATATCAGGTGCGTGGTGTTGAAGAGACAATCAGATTTCATCTGCGTCACAGCCCGCTCTGCTAGATTTCCTGATGGATAGTTTCGACCGATTCCAGCTCGCCGATCCTGGCCCTAATCTGTCTGAAGAACAAACGAAGGCCTGATGAATCTTCGATTCTGCAGTTCATAACTTCTCGACAGAAACGCTAGGTTGAGGCATTATTTCGTCTGACTTATAAGGTTACTCCATTCTTGGTTCTTTTCTCTGACCGATCAGGACTAAGCGACCTAATACTGTTGAAGCTCCATGGCTAATCCGAACATTCGTTTCCCAATTCTTCGTCGACTTGTCGTCACGAACTACGCTTTATTCCCGGGCATTGATAGCTCAGGCATCGATCATACTTTCGAACCCGGTGTGACAGTAATAACGGGCATAAATGGAATAGGCAAAACGACTTTACTCAACATCATTTATAGATTACTAGTGGGCCCTTTCGATCCCTATAAAGATCAAGAAGCTATTCAATTAACTCAGACTCGCCTAACGAGACTTGTTTTCTTCAATTACTTCTCCAAACGCGACCGAGGCGCGGGTACAAGGGCATCTGCGTTCGGCGAGTTTGAATTCGGCGACAGGAAACTTGCGATAACCCGTAACTTGAGCGACCTATCAATCGCTTCAATTACTATTGATGGCGCCCCTGCTACGACTGGAGATCAAAATCTTGAGAACAAAATCTGGCAGTTGTGTGGTTGCGGATCCCAATACGATTTCCACCTACTAGTTCGCTCGCTTCTCTTCTTCATGGAGGAAAAGACTCCGGTCGTTTGGGATCCAGTGGCTCAGGTTGAAATCTTCCGAATTTTGTTTCTTTCGGCAGAAGATGCATTGCAGCTAGCTGCTTTGGCCTTTCAGATACAACAACAAGATAGCCAGCGCCGAAACCAAGTAACCGCACTTAATCGCTACAAGAAGCAACTACGCGGACTTCAACCCGAATCATCGATCACAGTGGAAGCAATCACACGCCTCGAGGAAGTTGAGAACCGTATTGAAACAGTCGACGTTGAACTAGAGAGCTCAAGCGAAATAAGTGACCAACTCGAGCAATCGCTCGCCTCTAATCGGCAAAAGCTCGATGGTCTTAAACTGGATCTGGAAGAATACACGCGTGCTCTTGAGTACATGTACCAAAGCTTTTTCGCTTCACTCTTCCCAGGGGTCTCCGAAACAGCAAAAAATGTATTTGCAAACCTACTAGGAGACAGTGGTTGCCTAGTTTGCGGAAGTCGGCGACCTGGGCTTGCACTGGAGTTTCAGAAGGTAGTTGAGAATGGGGAGTGCCCGGTATGCCATACGCCCAAGGAGGGACAAGAACAGACATCGGTTCTAGCTGACGTGCGGCCTGAAGCTATTCAAGAACAAAGCACACGCATAGCTGGCTTGAAACAAGAACTTGGTGAGTTTGAAGCCGTAGTGATCCTTGACGGAGAAAATTACCAAGCTCTCTTGGGACGCCGTCTGGAACTGCAAAGTGAAAAGACGAGGCTGCAAAAAGAAGCCGACCGGCTTAAGGGGTTTTTGCCAGCAAGTGCCGAAGAAATCTCTAGAACACAGAGCTATATAACTTTAACAGAGGAGAATATTGAAGTCCTTGCACAGTCCATTCGCGAACTAGTCGAAAATTACACTTTAAAACTTAGCGAGTTACGGCAACAGATCGACGGGCTTAGAGAGAACTTGAAAACCTATTTCGCCGAATACGCGGCCAGCTTTCTCGCCGAAGATTGCAATCTGACCTTTGCGCCTCGGAAGCTTTCCCTAGGCCAAGGCATTGCTGGTATAGAGTTTCCTACGTTTGCTGTTCAGATGACTTCGGCTGTCTCACCCTCCGTCGGTACCACTCGAAAAGAAATTGATGATGTTTCAGAGTCTCAGAAAGAATTCATCGATCTAGCTTTTCGAATGGCAGTACTTAAGGCTTATGCCACGACCCTCCATCTACCTCACGGCGCAATGATGGTGATTGAAACTCCCGAATCTAGTCTTGATTCAGTTTTCATAGAGAATGCAGGAGACATGCTGCGAAAGTGGTGTGCGCTTGGGAAAAACTCCGTCATAGCCACATCCAACCTTAATCGAGAAAATATGATTCGTTCATTGCTAGGCATAGGACAACAAGATCCTCAGCCAACTCAAGAGGAGATTCAGAAGCGAATCTTAAACCTAATAAGGTTAGCTGCAGAAAATGCGGCGCTTAAACGTCATAGGAAGGAGTATGAGGCGGAGTTCTTAAATTCGACAACTTCGGAGGTGCTAAATGGCTGAGCTTAGCTCAAGACAAATACTTGCTCGAAGTTGGGTACTGTTGGCGATCGATGCCTGCGATCGTGCGGGCCTCGCCCCACTGTCGAAGATTCGCCTGCATCGGCTAATCTTTTTGTCAAATTGTTTGGCTGATCTCTTCCGAACGATGCCACCCTCCAAGCGAGTTCTGAAATATAAACGCGGACCATTTTATCCTGATGTTCAGTGGCATCTGGATCGTCTAGCTACTATGGGTTTAGCTAGAATACAAAATTTTGCAATTGAGCAGGACCAGTTTGGGCCATGGATGAAAGCCGAATACTCAATTACCCAACCGGGAATTGACGCCGCTAGAAAAATTAGAGCCACCCCCTTTGGTTACTCGACCTCGGGGTACATCGATGAACTTACCTTCTCGTTTGCCACATTGAACGGCAGACACTTAGACCAAGTGGCTCTTCAAGAACTTAATTATTCAGCTCCAGGAATTGCTGAAGGGGCACTAATTACATTCGAGGATTCCAATACGAATTTGGCATTGAAGAAGACAGATGATTTCGAGAGCTTGGCTCCAGCAATTCTTAACTCGCGTCTTCGCGAAAAGCTACTGCTATACCTCAAATATATTGATACCGGAGATGTTGCTGCATGAGCGATGAAAAGGTGGGACTCATCCTTCTCGAAGAATTTCATCGGCTTCCCCCAGGTCCCGCAGGTGATCCTTTCAACTTTATTAATGAGGTGCTTCAGTTCCTTACTCGATGGTGCTCGGCCTACCCTGCATCAATTGAATTAGCTGAGCCAGCATACTGCTGCTTCGTCGGCTGTGAGCGCGTTGCCGCCACAGCCGCATCAAACCTAGATTTCACTCACCGCATATTATTTCGTGAAGATACCCCGGCAGACCTGCTAAGTGGCTTTTATTTGTGCTCCCTTCCTCTCGCTACTGTCTACGGGCGATCCGTCAACTTCGCAAATCTTGGAGAATGCGAGAGCGCGCTAGTGGCGTTGGGTCTCGGGGATGTGCCTGCTGTGATTTTCAATGCAGCCGAGCGCCGGGTTCTGTGGCGTCTTTCCGATAGTGCCTCATGGCACCAAGCCGTAATCAGAACAGAACCCGCACCCACTCTCACGCCCGCTGAGTTCGACAGGGCACTCGATGATTTTCACTGTGAATACACCCAAGCCCCAGACGGGCTGAGCCTCCCTTGGGACAACGCGAAGGAACAGCTCACTAAACCGCGACTCGAAGGCGATATTAGAAATGACTTGTTTATCTATTTTCGGAATCTTATGCAGGATAATTTCGCCGTTTTCCGAGAAAGCTTCCAATCGTCGGGACGTGCGGATCTACTTGTTTATTTTCGCACGGAGCAGAAGGCTTTCTATATGGAGTTAAAGGTCCTTCGTGAGTATAGACTGGTCAAGAGAAAACGAAGGCATGTATCGGAAAAGTTCAATATCCGCTGGGGCAGCATGGGTATTGGGCAGGCATATAGTTATAAACGATTGAATCGAACCATTGGCGTTGCGTATGTATGCTGTTTCGATGCGCGAACGAGCGATGTCGAACTTAAGGAATTGGTCGACCTAGCAGACAGACTCGATATTGAGTACCGACGTTACTTCATGTACACCTCGGCTGAGGAGCTGCATAAGGCGCTCATAAGTTGAGCCAAACGAGGCTTTCCTTCAGTACGTATCTACCCCCCTGTTGGGCACTTGCACGCATTGTACGCACGGCCTCAGTTCGAACTATTTTGAAACCCACCTGAGCCGCAATCTCCGATAAAATTTTAGGCACGTCGATCACGACGCCATCGTAACGACTATCGCCAACGGCCAACACCGCATGACCATCCTTTTTCAGAACTGCTTTACACCCTGCTAGGACATCGTGCATATCCTCGAAATAATGACATACCATCTCAGGAATATTACGGTTCCACAGGTTCTTTCGTCGGCCAGCAAGCCGTCGGTAGGTTTCTGTTAGAGTGGGACTCAAGAGATCGGCTGGCTCTTCAGGATGTTTGATCTGTACGTGAGACCGGAGCGTCTCCTTTCGTAAAATCCGGTTATCCTCTCCGGATTTGAGATATCCCAAAGCCCACAATTCGACGTTATATATATCCGTATAGTCGAAAGAATTGGGATACGGCGGTGAAGTAAGAATGAAATCAACCTTTGGATACTTTGCGGTATGTTTGCGTGCATCTCCACGCAGTACCGTAAACTTCGAACGTGGGCGAGACCCGAACATCTTGATATCATCCATTGCCGCCGAGCACGACTTCTCAAAAGCCGCCAATAGATCTTCTGGAGTAACATCGCGATTCCGCCAATTACGTCGATACCGACGGCCTTTTCCGTTTACAAGAATGTTACTAACCTCAACTAATCGACTCGCGAGCATAACTCTGAAGAAGCGGGAGTGATCCCGCCTTTTAAGACTCTCGATGGCAGATCGGAGCGTTAATATTACTTTGGCAACGTCGCGATTAAAGATCCAACGACCTTCCTCTCCTGGCTCTACGAATGTTTTTGGCGCACCCACAAATCCCTTCTCGAAATCTGCCTTTGACCAATTCCTTGCGGCCCGAAGTACGGCCTGCATTGAGTTACAAAGTTCGTCGTTGTCGTAGTGAGTAAGTTTTGCCTGTGCCACATCCGCAACAAGCGGATTCACTTCAATGGTGGTCGACTCAATCCCAAGGAATTGACATACAAGTGCGGTGGTTCCCGATCCTCCGAAGGGATCCAGACAATTTCGAGGTTGGATTGGAAGCCGCCTCAGGATTTTAGCGACAAACGAAGGGGCGAAGGCCTCCTTGAACTTGAACCATCGTTGAAAGGGCATCGAGAGGGCTGGCTGATTACTGGTAATCGGGCCTACTGGCTTGGCCAACGCTAACCAAGAGCCCATACTCTCGTCGTTGAGAGGTCTGTTCGCACTAATCATCTTGACATCTTCTAACAGAAGTTTTGCCGTTCGGGAAGTTCACCGAGGCCAATTAGAATCAGAGGAAAACGATCGTGGTCAGGCTAGGCAAAACCGGAATCGGGATCAGGCCTGCGATGACCGATTCTCGAGCGCTCTATTCAACCAGAGGTTCCCTTTTGCTGACCCCTCCTTAATCCAAGAGGATTCAATAAAGTCAGTGGTCTAACGCCGTGCTGGCACGCCGGCGAAGTTGTGTTCGTCCAGTCGACCATCGTTTCGAAGAAACCCGGTGGGATCGTTTGAGGCGGACAAACTCGTTGGGATTGTCTGGTGGAACACCCATCAGGTTGTGGCTTCCGTTTGGATAAACCTTGACGGTGTAAACATCTATGCCCTGGTGGCGAAACCATTTTTCTTTGGCTATGGCTTGAGCTTTGGCGTACTCATCCCACTTCTCCGCTAACCCAATGATCTCGTTCTTTAGCTTTTGAAACGCCAGCGCATCCTTCACTTCATCCGCGGTATAGTTAGCCACAGATTTACACGGATGAACACAGATCAGATTTCTGATCCGTGTTCATCCGTGTAATCCGTGGCTAAAACTTGAACCTTACACCTAACTGGACCTGCCGTTCGCCGAGGAATGTTCTGGCGCCGCCGAAGGGCGTTGAGGGTGCGGGGTTCGTCAACGCGAGGGCTGCAGAGCTCGCAATTCCGTAGCGCCCGGTGTTCACCGTCGCGATGTTTGATCGATTGAACAGGTTGAATGCTTCTGCAAGGAAACTCACGCTATAGTTCTCGCCAAACTTGAACGCCTTCGTCACGCGCGTATCAAAGACGTAAATCCGCGGCGAAGTGAAACCATTGCGCTTCGAACCCGGCACGCGATCCGTGCTCGGGTTTCCGTCGCGATTCGCATCGCCTGCGATCAACGCCGAATACGCAAAGCCCGACTGCACGGTGATGATTCCCGAGAACGTCCAATTGCTCAGCACGTGCTTCGCAAACGCGTTGTCCTTCTGGACCACGCCAATCTCATACACGGGACTCAGAACGAAGCGATTCCTGATGTCGAGATCGCTGCGACCCCAGTCTGAATTGATATCGAGATTGTTTTGCAGTCCCTTCGCATCGTCAGCGCCCACGACGACCATCGTCTGATCCGGTCGATTGTCGCTCGTGTCAGAGAACGTGTAAGCGGCGATGAACTGGAACCCGCGCGTAAAGCGTCGTTTGAGCTCCATCGCGAGCGCGTTGTAACGCGAATCAGCCGTGCTCTCAAACACGCTGATTCTCGCAAACCCCGGAACCGGTCGCGCCACCGGATGCCGCAGCACTGTAAAATTCTGACCAGCAGGATCGGTT